>Ga0247816_10000009_pt1 | contig 118695 bp, 162 predicted proteins | sample UWRJL209509C1_FD_179930 | JGI IMG/M metagenome (GOLD analysis project Ga0247816, IMG submission 179930) | Plant litter microbial communities from Arlington Agricultural Research Station in Wisconsin, United States - UWRJ-L209-509C-1 | ecosystem: Environmental > Terrestrial > Plant litter >...
TAATCAGTTCACCCACTTAGATGCGCACACATCTGGTGGGTTTTTTCTTTTAATACAATTCTGATTAACAAACTGCTAAAAGGGATCAGATAACCAAGCATTGTGCCACTGTAACTACAGACGCTATAGTGAATACTTTTAAATAACAGCTCTGTCGTTCTTAACTTATGACAACTGTTAGCCTAAGCTGTCGATATACTGAGCATATGTAAGTTATGATGAGTTACAAATCTTTAGGGGGTAGGGGGTTTGTAACTTATTTTTACTTACCTACAATCTCAACCAAAGCATAAGTTCAGTATTTAAATCATTTATTATGTCAACGGCAGATGCTATTGGTAATATATTAGGAATAGTTATATTCTTTGGTATATTATCTTGTTTATTTGAAAGAAATACTACTAACTAATTGATTATCAATGTTTATTTGGTAATTTATTTGTATTTTGTATGTGTTTTAATGAGCCTGTATTCAATTCCACATATTACTCATTATTCATCTAAACTATAAAATTAGTTTAACATTAACCATCATATAGCTTAAACTACCTAATCATGATTATAAATGAACATTTACTAATACGTGCTAAAGATGCAGGAAACGGATATCATGGCTACTGTAAACATTGTTCTCTATCATTTGTTACTGATTTAGGTTATTGTAGTTGGGATAATACTAAATGTATAGACAGAGAGATTACTAATTGGTTAGATTGTCCTGATAATGTAAGATCTTATGCTAGATTTAGAGGATTTATATTTAATACTACTACTAGACGATTTAGTAAAGCTTACTCTTCTGAAGAATATACTATTAATCAATTTATTGATTTAGTTAATTCTATTATAATTGCCTAAACAATAATTTTATTTTCTTAACTAATTAAACTTATATACTATGAAACGAATTGCTATTGTAATAAATCCTGAATCAGGTAGATTTGCAGATAAGATTACTAATAATGATCTTATTGAATTAAATAAATACCTATCTGAAGGATGGAGCATTGAAAGAGAAACTATATTACCTTGTTCTACAGCTATGGCTAATGGTATAGGATATAAAGGATTATCTTCTGTTATATATGTATTAGTTAGTTCTAATTAACCGCCTAACCTCATTTTTTTAAATTACTTTACTTATTATAATATTATGGAAAAAATACAATGCTCTGCTATTTGGTATAAAGATTTACCTCTTAAAAAGCCTGAAGTATTAAAATTAAGAGGTTTTGCACCATATAATGTAGATAGAGGTATTGTATTTTGTGGTTGGAGACATATCAATTGCCTTTATCAAATGGTAGCAATAACTGGTTTAAGACAATGTGAAGTTGGTGAAGAAATACAAGGTTTTCTTACTAATTTAAACAGATTTGTTGATAGAAAAGAAGGTTATTATATAGCTCTTGAGGCTAAACAGATACTTAATCTAAATACTGTTACTGAAGAATTTCTATATTCTGAAGATCTTTATTAAATGCAAAACTCAATTTTTATGAAAAACACTATTTTAGGTATTATATTTGTATCTATTGTTATAGGTTCAATTATAATTATTATTGCAGGTACAATTATTTTATTTCACTAATATTTAAGAACTATTATTATACAGAGGCAGAAGCCTAATCTATTTTAAAATTTACTATTACATAGCATTTGTATAAATTCATGGTTAAAAGCCTTAGTGGTGAAACTGGTAGACACGCAAGACTTAAAATCTTGTGAACAGAAATGTTCGTGAGGGTTCGATTCCCTTCTTTGGTACAAATTATTATTAATCTAATTAAACTAATTATTATGAATGCACTAACATTTGAAACAGTTACTAAAGAACAACAAAAAGAATTACAAAAAGTATATTCTATAATAGATGATCTTAGAAAGTTTGGAAATAAAGCAAATCTTTCATTATTTCAATATTTATTTGGAGAAAAAGAAGGTAAATATCAAATACAAGCTTTTAAACAAAATAATAATGTAATATATTGGTTACATCGTTTAACATCTGATCAAAAAGGTATTGTACTTGCAAATATTTACTATAATGAAACTTTATATAGTAATTGTTAAAATTATAAATTATGCAAATAATCATTAATACATCTAAAGCTATTCCTGATAAAGATATAAATCATATAAAAGAAACACTTGGTAATGATGGTTGTACAGATATTGTTATAACTGAGCATTCTATTAGTGCCGAGCTAAATTTTGAAAATGATCCTCGCTTTACTAAGGCTGTTGATTTTTCATTATCTATGATGGAATTAGAATCTTATTACTCTTAATGAGTGCATGAATATATAGTGAGGAGTAAATCGAAAGATAAACTAAAAGTATTTAGGTCGCTCCTAAAAAATCATTAGTAGGAATAGAAGGTGTATTAGCCATCGCTACAAGACGTTGAAATTCGAGCGAATCTGAAAATGAGGATGTTATTGTATGTAATAGAAAGTTAAGAGCTTTTGATGGACATTATTTATTAGCATACTACTCCCTACTATATTCTTATCAGTTCTATAGAAATATAGGATCAGGCTACTACACACTATTTATCGTATAAAGGATGAATATGCAACATAGAGTAATCTAGAGTGTAGTAGTGCTTAAACTCTTTAAAAGCCTAAACTTAAATTTTATTTATTCTAAATCAACTAATATGAAAGATAAACAAGTTATAATATTAGTATCAATACATACTAAATCAATACAAAGAGAAGAAGATTGGAACAATATTGCATTATTAACATTGATGGCAAAGGGTCTAATAAAGCAACAAAATAAAAATCCAGTATTATATTCATTAACTAGTAAAGGTAGAAAGCTTTGTGATATAATATTATCTTTAGTTGATCTTGAAGATTAATTTTATTTAAATTTAATAGAACTATTATAAAAGAATCTGTGTAAGGGCGTGCTCAATTTAGTTGAGCCATCAGTATTTTATAATAGTTCTATTATTTTTGTTATTGTAGGCTTAGGATGGATTTATTAAAAGCAAATACTCATTTTTAAATTTTAAATTATGTCAGTTATTTATAGAGGCTTAAAGCCTGAAAGAAATTTTAGTACTGCCGATTTCTATAGTAAAGGTATAATACTAACACAATATTTACGTTCTAAAACAGATTGGAATCGTAAGCATGGTATAAAACAATGGACAAGATTTGTTTTTATGGGTAATGGATTACAAGGTGTAATACGTCATTGTGGTAATACTTGGGCAGTTGATTATCGTAAAGATTGGCATACAGGTGATCATTGTTTAACTACAGAATGTAAAACTTTAAAAGAAGCTAAATCAATACTTTATACTTGGTTTGCTTCTGAAGGATTTCATAAAGCAAAATGTTTAGATTGGAAAGATCAATTACTATTTTTTCCTAAAGGTTATCAAATAAAATTTAATCCTATTATTTATAGATAAATATTTTAAATTATGCAATGGTATAAAGAAGGTTATCAAGCATTTATTGATGGAATACTTAAAATAGAAAATAATCCATATTTAAATGATATAATGGATACAAGAGCAGAAAATTGGAATCAAGGCTATAAAGAAGCTATGATCGATAAAGAATATTATATATTTCAAGCCTAAATCAATTTTTATTTTATGATATTAATTATTATTATACTTATTATTTGTTATTATGGAGATAATACGGATGATGAATCTCTAGGCGCTTAACTTTTATTTTTCAACTAAAAACAAATTATTTATTATGATAGCAAATAGAGATCTTCGTAAAGAAAAATGTAAACAAGCACATACTATTCATAAGCCTAAAGCTGAATTTTGGATGGTTGGAGGTAATCCAGAACAAATGGGTGCTTATATGATGCAAAAGAAAAATAAATGTAAAAAGAAATAATACTAAACCTATCCTCCGATAGCGAAGGGGTTGTTGGCAATATAACAAAGAGGCGAAAATCAATAGTATTATTTTTTAACTAAAACGTTAGCTCTACGATAATGAGCATCAGTATTATGGTAGAGTATCAAGGTAAAATGTGGGAAATAGTATCTATGGAATGTGGAGATTGTATCATACGTAATCCTAATACAGGTGAAGAAAAGCGTGTTGCTATAAGCAAATTACAGTAAACCAAGCTCTGGAGTGAGCATTTGATATTATGAATAAAGCAATTAAGACTAGTACGGGTAGTGGAACAGATGGTGGTAGAATAATACCAATCAAATAGTTTGTATGTTATTTAGAATAGTCTGAAAGCCTATAGACATTGGATTGTACGGTAGTTTTCCTATTCTATTTTTAATTTTATATGCTAAACTTCAACTAAAATAAACAAACTATGAAAATATGGTTATATTCTGATAAAGATGAAAATCATGAGCTTCTATTAGAAGCCTCAACTAAAGAACAAGCCATTTTAAAAGTTAATAAAGCTTTAATAAAAACTTGGGGTAAAAGAGGCTCTAAAAAGTATATTAAAGAAATACAAGATAATCCTAATTTAATAAAATTTATTAGTAAAAAAGAATTAAGAAATTTAGAAAAGAATTACGAAGCTTTAAAAGCAGAATAGTTGTAAATCTTTTAGTTTAGTGTAAGTGTGAAAAAAGAAGATAGAGTTGTATTTAAATAAATAGATACAACTCTATAATCTATGGTCACAAATTTAAAAACTTTAAAAACAAAAATCATTATGAAAACAAGAAACATTGTTATAATTGCTACAATAATATTTGTAGGATTATTAGTATTTGCAGCAAAAAGTGCTTATGATAAGTATTCTGCTGAAATTTATTCACATGCAAAACCTTAAATTATGAAAACATTACTTCTTATTTTAACACTGTTTGTAGGCTTAAATAGCTATGGACAAGTAAAGTGTACAGCAATAACCTTAAAAGGTAGCCAATGCACTAGATATGCCGTTAAAAACAATTTATGCAAACAACACTATAATGCTAGTGTAAATACGCATAAAATATTACCTAATCCAAAGGTAGATTTACCTGAAGAGTGGATGACAATAGGCTCAGATAAATATAATCCTGAGCTAATCTATATCTGGAGAGATACAGTTAAAAATATTATTTATATACAATTTAGAAAATAGTATAAGTTATTGAACTCTACACTAGTATCATTAAGTTGATAGTCTTCAGAATAACTATAGAAGTAATTACTTATGTATGCGAAATGAGGATTCAAGCCTGACAGCAATGTTTGGAGTTTATATTATTTGAGATAGCTTGATATACAATGAATAAGAGCGTGGGAGCATACTCCTTCTCATCATTAGACATCTCTAATTATTTAAGAATGTTATGCATACCAAGCATGGAATGCTTCAGAAGAACTGATAGAGCACTGTAAAAGCTCTACTAATGACTCTCATGCTGAAATTTGGTAGACAGTCTAGACTTAAAATCTAGTGTTCTGTAAAGAACGTACGAGTTCGATTCTCGTTGGGAGTACATTTAAATAAAGCAGGAATTTGAAACTCTGAAATGAGTGAATTGCATCGACGGATGTTAGTTGAAGTACAAAACTAGTTCCTGCTATATTAATTTTATAATGATACTGTTATGAGTAGATATCAATTGTTAACTTTTGCTAAACAATTAGCTTTAAGAAGAAAAGAATTAGAAGAATTTGAAAAAGTTAAATGGCCTGAAGATGAAACTGGGTTTTGGCTTATTTATATAAGGCAAAAATTTAAAATTATAAATCCATTTAAAACTAATTTTCCTTTGGATATATTTAAACGTAAATAATAATTATTAATTTCAACTAAAACAAAAAAAACTTAAATTATGGAAAATTTTACAGTTCTTGAACAACTTGATGATGATCGTTTTGTAATAGAAGTAACACCTATAAAACAACATATTCCTGATAGGCTTGTGATAGCTCATGACTATGTTGCGTTAACCTCTACAACAGGTGGTTATAGAAAAAATCCTATGGGTAAAGCGTTTAAAGGCCCAAATGCAATTTGTTCTAATGTTATTTCGCTAAGATCTACAGTGCAAATATCAATCCGTGATTTTGTACAGGTATGTTTACCAATATTAAATGCACATTCTTATTGTCAAGAAAAGCATCTTGCACTTAGAAATGCAGGTACTCTTGATGCATATTATGGTTATGCATCCTTTCCGGGTAAAATAGAATATTTTAAAGATAATGTTTTGATGGTTGCATTTCGTTGTGCAAAAGAGAATGTATACAATCATGTTACTAAAGCATTCTATGAAGAATTTATAGTACCAAAACTTATAGCAGATAAAGCTTAACATATTAAGAAGGAAACAATCTGGTGTTATAGAGTAGCACAGCTTAATATATTATTATTTTAACTTTATTTAACTAAAAAAGAATTTATGTACTGTCTAAGAGATTTAAGTCATTCTAATAGAAGAAAAGGATTAAAAGCTTTTATTACTATAGAGGCTTTTGATAGATTAAGTGCAGAAACTAAAATTTTATATAAACAAATTATTTAAAACAAACTTTAACATGAAAGGATTTATAATACTAATTTTAGTTGCAATAATATTTTTTTTGAGCACTAAAGATGCAATACAACCAATTAATATAAACTGGCATAATTTTATTATTTGGTTTTTTGCAGGAGCAGGAATAAGTAAAATTACAGAACTGCTTGAAGATATTCTAAATATTAATTCTAAAAAATAAACAAAATGAAAGAACTTAATTTTAATACAAAATCTTGGCATGGTTTATTGTGGTCAAGCACATGGGGTACTAATCTACCTAATAATATATGTGGTTATTTTTGGTCATTAGTATTGGCTATATTAATATGCCCGTTTGCAATATTTGGTCATATACTAAATATGATACCTAAAAGAACTTTAGATGTATCAGATGGTGAAAATAATTGTAAAGCATTCTGGTGGGTATTTACAATACCAATACTTGTCATTATGTCTTTACCTTGGTGGGAACATGTAAAAAATCCTACATTATTTAAAATGCTTTTATTCGGTGCATTAGATTTTATAATATTTGTATTGTTTTTATTTATTATTACAGGTATAGGCTATTTATTTGAACAATTAAAATATAAGTATTCCGATTATTTAATTGTTAATACACCTAAGAAAATTAAAAAATCTAATCCGCTTATTGAAGGATTCAAAGCCTTCAAAGGAAAATATTGTTCACAAATAAAATGGAATTAATGAAACAATATCATATTGTTTATAAACTTAACTCTGAAACAGATTTCTATTCACAAGGAAAGAACTATGAAACTAATATGGAAAATGAAGTTCAAGGAATTATAGATGTTTTGAATAAATGGAAAGTAGAATATCCTTCTGCTGTTTATCCTAATAGAAAACTAATGGTTCTTTATCCTATAAATAATTAATATTATGTCTACAATAAAATTTGAACAGATGTATGCCAATGAACATCCTAAGCATGATGGTAATGCAGACATCATATTTGAAGAAGATGAAGAAATAGATTCTGAATTAGCGGAAGCTCTCAGAGATCTAGATTCTGAATAAAAATATTTAGTTTAGATACCGCTAAACTAATTGGCCTAAATATTATATTGTCTTATTAGACATCACATTTTAAAAGTACAATCATGCTGTATAATAAAGGATCACCAAATAACGTCTAATGACGTTAAAATATATAGATTATATCAAAATAGAGTAGATAAATTAAATTTAGACCAAGGCGTGTCAGATCATTAGAAATAGTTAAAATTTAATTTATGTAGTTACTTATTATTCCTTTGCTATAGGCGAAGATGAGATTAAATGTGTAGAATACACAAAAACTTAAACTAGAGAACGTAATTACTGTAAATAGCCTGACTTCAAAAATTGAGTCAGGCTATTTATTATCTTATCTCAAGGAAATGCTTGTGAATCAAATTAAAGATAAGAACAACTTTTTTAAAACAATTAAAAACTTAAAGTATAAAATTAAACTTACATTTTATTTGGTAATTTGATGTAAGTTTAGTATTTTTGCTTTATGCAAGAAGAACAATGGAAACCAGTTATTGGTTATGAAGAATTTTGTAAAGTTAGTAACTTTGGAAAAATTAAATTATTAGAAAGAAAAGTTCCATGTGGATATGGTAATCAAAGAACTGTCAAAGAAGCGATAATAAAACAAGTGATATCTCATCAACATTACTGTAGAATATTTCTATGTTTAAATAGACATGTAAAAGCTTTTAGTGTTCATCGAATTGTTGCTGAAGCATTTATTCCTAATCCAGAGAATAAACCTGAAGTAAATCATAAAGATGGAGATCGACAAAATAATAATGTTAATAATTTAGAATGGGTAACAAGACAAGAAAATATTGATCATGCTTGTTTATCAGGTTTTAGATGTCAAATTATTAATAATCAACTAACTTATCATGAAAAGAAAAAGATCAGAGAGGAATTAAAGAAAGTTTATAAAAAACTATTAAAAGATATTCTAAATGAAAAATAAAAACAATGAAGTTATAGTAACTTGGAACGATGGTCAGCTAAACAAATTCGTTGCTAAATATCCAAATCTTATAGATGAGGTTGAAGAAGCTGCTAATGATAAATATCCAGGTAGAAATATTACTGAACAGCATCAAAATAAGGCTTTCAAAGCTGGAGTTGAATGGTATAAGGAAAGGTCTGCTAATGAAGCTATTGAATTCAATGATTGGGCTTGTTTTGTAGCTAAAAGAAGAGATGAAAAGCATTGGATATACCAAGGAGAATTTATTACTACTAAAAAACTCTACGAACTATGGCAACAAAAAGTTGGAAAGTAGATAAAGTTTCCATATCTTTGTGTGATGAAAGAGATAAAACTAAGTGGTAAATTAGGTGAGGGTAAAGTTGCTCTTATTGATGATGTGTGGTTCGATGAACTAAGTAAGTATAAATGGAGTGCTGTTATCAAAGACAATTGTATATATGCAAGACGAAGCTGGGCTACAAATGAAAATGGTAAGCAAAAGTTTCATGCTACGCTTATGCACAGACTTATTATGGAAATTACTGATTCCAAGGTTTATGTAGACCACATAGATGGAGATGGTTTAAATAACCAATCAGTTAATTTAAGAATAGCGAATAGTAGTCAAAATGGTGCAAATAGAAGAGCAAAATCAAATGGTACTTCCAAATATTTAGGAGTTCACAAACACTACAATGGCTGGATGGCTCAATGTAGTAAGGATAACGAACAGCATCAGAAGTATTTTTCTAATGAAAAAGATGCAGCTTTATATTACAACACCAAAGCATTAGAGTTTCATGGTGAATTTGCCAAACTAAATATTATTGAAAATGAATGACAAAGTAATTCCTGCTGATATACAAGCAGATGCTAATACTAAATATCCTATCTGGGTAGTTAGAGGAGCAGAAATAGGAGATGGTACATATGATGCTAATCATACAGCACGTAAGGCTTATTATCAAGGGAGACTCGATGAAAGAGTGAAATCTAATAAAAATACTATTGGATTATTACAATGGTTACTTAAACATGAATTCCAATCAAGCAATGTTAATAAAAATGAATGGTGGACATTGGAATTTAAAAGAAAAACATTTCCTAATCCCAATAAAGCATTTTATACTTCTGAAGAATTATTAGAATTATATGAAAAAATGAAATAACAATCTAAAATTTAAAATTATGCTACTATATTTTTCAGGAGTATTTATTGCCTTTATAATTATGTGTCATATAAATTATAAAGAAGACTTTTATATTAAAGGTATAACAGTAAAAGAAGTAATAGAAAGAGGATTATTTGATTTAATTCTTTCTTTAGCTTCTTGGGCTACAGTATTATTTGCATTAATTGGTTCTATTTCTTTATGGAGAAAAGAATGTAATGATGATAATGATAACGATGATCCTATAGATTTTGATTACAGTTATTAAATTATGAAAAATAGAAAAATGATTAAACGACTTCGTACCAGTATTAATTGGAAAAGACGAGTCATTTGGAATTAAATTAATATTTTATGAAAAACAAATCTTTTGCATTGCTTGTGATAACTATTATATTTATTGCGGGCACATTTGCTTATTTTGAAAACTTAACAACTAAAAAACAAAATTATGAAAAAAAGAACATTCTTCCATCAACTAGTAGTGACACCATTAGGCAGAATAATTACAGCTACCACAGCTACAAAGCCTAAAAAAGTAAAACTTAAAAAACATCATCGCTATGAACTTCATGGTGCTGAATAATTAATTCCAAATTCATTTCAAACTAAAATTAAAAATATTATTTTATGAAAAAATTATTTCTATTTGCAATTTGCTCTTTATTTTTAATATCTTGCACAGATAATGAAAGAGCTAGAAATTATGGTGGAACATCTAGTATTACTCTTAAACCTAATCAAAGAGTTATAAATGCTTCATTTAAAGAACATGATCTTTGGATTCTTACTAAAATTGATACAACTAAACCAACTACTTACAATCTTGTAGAAAAATCTAGTTTTGGTATTTTAGAAGGTACTGTCATAATTAACGAACAATAATATTATGAAAAACTTAAATCCTTGGATTCAGTTATCGTTACAATTTGCTTATATATTTACAGTTGCAATATTAGTGTCATTTATACCAGATTACCTTCATACATTTTTTGGAGATGAATGGTGTACTTTTAATAATTGTTTTCGTAGTGATAGTACACCGCATAAATATCCTGAATGGCATTATGGATATCGACATTGGCTTTGGATATTAATGGGAATTGTTTTATTCTTTATTCAATTAGCTAGAATAATACATTTCATTAGTAGAACAGAATTTGAATAATTAAACTTAATAAAGAGCTATAGATATCAATTATGTTAAGCCGAGCTTCATAAAGAAATATTTGTAGTTCTTTATTATTTAAAATAAAATTATTATGCCTAGATTATTTACATGTTTAGTTGATGGTAAATTAAGAACATTAACTCTTGTAGAAGCAGTTGCCATGAACGCACAATTTGTAGGAACTGTTTTTCCTTTATTCTAAATAAAAGATTATGTCAAAGAAAACTAAAAAATTGTTAAGACTGCTAAAGAATTTGCATTCTTGCTATAAAGGTTAATTACAGTAATATTATTACTACTTCTATTACTTAAATACCCTCCAAAAGTATTCATATGTATATGCGGTCTGCAAATATACAAAACCATAAATCAAATCTAGCACAGATCCCTGTAGGTTAAGAAGTTAATGAAATTATTGTTCAGAGAAGTCTCGCTAATTCTAGTAATAATATTTTAAATTTTAAAATTATGATTCGTACAATACTAGTTAAATTAATATTTCATAAATATAGTAGAACTATTAATATAGAGTTTGAAAGATATACTAATAAAGAATTAGTACAGATACTTTTTAGTTGAAGTGAAGTGAAAAAGAGAGAATTTATTCTTATTTTCTCTCTTGTTTTTTTAGATTAATTCAAAAATAATATAGAAATGAAAAAAGTAATTTGTATTGATAATGCTACAAGTATTTATGCGATAACTATTAATAAAGAATATAGAGTTATTTCTCATGATCCATTAAATAACTTATATTTTATTAATTGTGATGATAATAAACTTAGAAATTTTAAAACAACAAGATTTAAAGAAATAAAAATGAAACCAAAATTAGATTTAAATGCTTTAGACCAAAATTGGTATGTAAAAAGTAATGATCAAAGATTGTTAGGATATCTTGGAATAAGATATGGAAATGATAAAAATTTTTATTCAGGAACATCTGAATATTATGGAGTGTGTGATAACAATATTAATGCATCTTCTTATAAGTATTGGGGTATTGAATATTCTTTAGAAGAATTCTTAGAAGCTCTTGCAGAATATGAAAATTCTACTTGGCATCCTAAAGTAGGTGAACTAGTAGAAATATATTTCAATAACAAATGGTTTAAAAGAATATATTTAGCAACAATTCCTCAAGCATCTAATCCTATTGCATGTGTTCATGAAGGTTATGAAGAAAAATATTTAATAGGACAGCCTGTTATTTCTTGTAATTGGTCTAAAATGCGTAAAATAGAAGAACCTAAGATAGAAATTTCTATTAGTTGTAAAATTAACGGTATCGACAAAGATCCTTCAACTTTTACAGACGAGGAGTGGCTTCAATTACGTAAATCAAAATAATTATGAGAGTTAAGTGTATAAATGATTCTACTGTTAAACCTTGGATAACAGTAGGAATTGAGTATGATGTAATTGAAGAAATTGATAAAACTTTTTACAAAATTAAATGTGATAATGGAGTCGTTAATCGTCTTTATCAACATCGCTTTGAAATTATAAAAGAAGAAAATAATATGAAAAAACCAATAATAGAAGTAATAAATAAGGAAGTAACTGAAGAAAATATCTTCTTTATGGGCAATGTTGTAAAAAATACAGCAACACAAGCAATTGTTCTTGTACACGCTGAAGGTACTAATCAATTTAGTGGTACAGTACTAGCTTCAGGCACAAATAGTTCAGGTACTGTAGGTGCATATTATAATGCGTATAGTAAAATTAACTTTGAACAGTTTGAAGGTGAAATTAAAATAACAGTATAATTTATTAAATTAATATAATATTTATTTTTAACAATTAAAATCCAAGATGGAGTTATGTCAACACTAACTAAGAAGTCAAAGAAAGTATCCGCTCAGAAAAGGCGTGTGAATGCATTAAATCTATTGCAAATGCAGCTAGATAGCAAATTAAAACGTGAAAAAGGCTCTAACGAGCATATTTCTTTAACTGATTCTGATATGAAAAGGATCAACAAGGAAATAGATATTTTGCGTGAACGTATAAAGTAAATATTATGTCTAAGAAACATAAAAAATTTCATCAATTGCAAGTTAATATTCCTCTAAAGCCTAAAAAAGTAAAAGATCCAATACTAATACTAGAAGAAGAAATAGATTCTTTAATAGAAACATTAGATAATGATTTTGAACTAATAAAAGGTAAAAAAGTACCATTAACAGATAAGACAATTAATGATATTAAAAACAAATTGTCAATTAAACAAGACAAATTAGCTTCACTTTTAGAACAATCTAAAACTAATGCGAATTAAAGAATATTCAGGTCAACACCTGCAATCAGAAGAACCACTACAAGGTATGAGAATACCTGTACGTCCTCGTAAGGAAGAGGCCCTACCTCAATATCTTGTATATGGTAAAGGTGCCTATTCTCTTGTAAAATCGGAACAGCGTAGGCAAATGCTTAAAGATCAAAGGCAGCGAGAAGATCTTCTAAAGCCTAAAAACAAAAGAGTGATTCAAATTGTAAAAGATTTGAATCTTTGGAAATAATTTAATTAACAAATTGAGGATGTTGGCTTGGAAGCAGCCAAGATAACCTGATATGTTATCTGTACATTTAAAGAGTAGATAACGCCATAGCCAAGCAAAAGTATCCTTATCAGGTAGTCTAGGCGGTTTACTTAGAAATAAGTATAAATCTTTTGGCGTAATAGCACACTCTTTTTGTTAATTAATTTCTATTTAAACGTAATCAAATGACGTTCATACAGTTGCAAGGACTGTAATTTTAAAATTGGGGTCGTAAGGTTTTGACGGCTTGGAGTATGGTAATAGGGCAATCAGAACAATGACAGTGAGTTTAAAGCAAATATGTCAAAAACAAATGTAAACACTTCTAGTGTAACCGTAGGAATAAATGGTAATATAGATGCTTTCTTGGCATCAATCGCTCCAGTTGAAGAACTGATAGCTGCCTAATTTTCCAAAAGTCTTTCATTAAGACTTAAAACAGAAATGAACTGGTTATTTATTCATTGATACAGTAAATTATAGCAATGTTTATAGTTTCTAGTTTACAACTAGATATTCCAAGACAGGGAAGATAAAGCAAGTCATGATTGTAACTCTCGTATTATGCACAGGTTCGGACGTGTCTTCGATGACACCGACTCCACTAACTAATTGATTATCAATTAATTATAACAACTATGTCAATATTTAAACGAGATAAGAATGCTAAAAAATTAGTACATTTTTATCCAATAACAATTAAAAGAATATTAGAATGTTTTTATTCTTCTAATAAATATGAATATCTTGGAATTACTTGGACATTATTTAGAGTAGGTACACAACCTAATAAGGATATGCAAGATTTCATAAAATTTGTAGATAGTCAAGCAAAACCTAAATGGTGTCCAAGATGGCTTTTGAATCTTTTACATTTATTTGGTAATGATAATTCTATTGTAAGATGCAGAAACTCAAAAATTAGTGATTTGCGCAATAAGCTATGTAAAGGAATAATGATTAGAGATATTAAGGAAAAATGGGGTACTTTAAGAGTTTATGGTTCTTTTACTGAAGAAATTGAAAAAGAATTAAGAATACTAGAAGAAAAAATTAATCCATATCTAGAAGCTTATTAAAATATAATAATTATGATACAGAATTTAAAAAGCAAACTTCCAATATTTTTAAATGATTGGAATGATAAAGACCAAGTAGCAAAAGATTTTGAAACAAATCTTGATAATGTAAATATATTGTTTGCTTCTTACAGTTGTGCAAATTATTCAGGTGATGCTTTTGTATTATTTGAGGAAAATAACAAATTATTTGAAGTAAACGGTGGTCATTGTTCTTGCTATGGTTTAGAAGGACAATGGGAACCTGAAGAAACAACTATTGAAGCTCTAAATTACCGTCTTAATAAAGGTAAAATGGGTACAAGTAATTATTCAGATAACGAATATGCTACAGAGTTAAAAGAATTTTTAAACTAATTGCAGTTATGGCAAACTGTAATATTCGCCTTGGGAGCTATTGAGTAAGAACAATAGCTCCCTTATTTTTTAATTTAAATTATTTATGCAGGAAATAACAATTAAAAAACCGTATGATCGCAATTTTGGTGTAGAAATAATAATAGAAGAAATATTAGAATCACAAGAAAGTAAGTGGATTACTACTAAGCATCTTTATATGATTTTAATAAGTAAAGGAATAAAAATTGATTTAGCATTTTTTGATTTTACTTTAAACAAACTTGTTGAAGAATATGTTCAACATACATATATTTCAATTGTTAGAGATATTAGTAGAAATAGAATGATGTATGTAAATTATTATCCTGAATAATGAGTATTCAAAGAAAAAAGAAGCTTTGCAATAGCTGTAATAAGCTATGTTTTTTATGGTCGCATGGGAAATGTCAGGCTTGCGCAAATAAGGTCAAGAATAAGCCCAGAATTGCGTCAAAACAGTATATTAAACCTATATCAAATAAAAGAAAAGAAAGATTAGAAAAATATTACTTGTTAAGAGATCTTTATTTTAAAGATAATCCTATTTGTGAATTTCCAGGCTGCAGTAGTCGAGAGATTACTCTTCACCATAAGCGTGGCAGAATTGGTGAAAATTTATTTAAGGACTTTTGCTCATTGTGTATTCAACATCATGAGTATTGTGAAAGTCATCCTAAGGAAGCACAAGAAATGAGTTTATCTTATTCACGCTTAAACTAAAATAAAATATGTATGTTGATGATATAAAAATTAAAATAGAAAAGTTTTGTGCTGAAAACAAAATCGAATTAATAAATTTAACGGTTACTTTGATTAAAGATGGTCGTTCTACAAATTGGCATCCTGATTATCGTATAAGTTGTAATACACCGAGAATGTTTTTTCAAATACACGGATTACACTCTGGTTGCGGTTTAGTAATGTTAGATCAATTTACTAGTAGTGAATTTACAGAAACTACTGCTAAAATATTTAGTGTTGTTGCAGACGCATATAAAGGAGATGGCGCGGGTTCTATAATAGCAACTCTTGGAGATAGCTATGATAGAAAAATAGAATTGTGGGGATTTAAAAAATTAGAAGAGTATTGTAATCATAGGCATGGCAGAGACGCAACACAAAGATTATTTATAAGAAATTCATAATAATGATAATAATAAGTGAAATAAAAAATAAAAAAATAAAAATACCAATAGATGTTGATGATGGTAAATATACTATCCAGATAATCCCTGTACTTTTAAAAAGTTCTAAAGAGTTTCAAGCAATGTACTTTTTAATGGTAGATATTGTTAGAAATTATTCGGGCTGGACTCGCTATGAGATTCATGAGGCTTTTAAAGTATATTCTGAAATAGCAACTACCAAAAATTTTGGTGAAGATGATTGGTCAATATATATTGATCGTTTTCGCTATTGGGTTTTTAATAATTTTGATATTGCAATTTAATAATAAAATATGACAAAGTATATAATAATAAAAGCAGATACTAATGATGGTGATTATATCACGGAAAAGAATAAAATTACTGACGCACAAATTGACTTTTATAAACTAATAATTGAAATAATCAAAAAACATCACGGTGATTGGCATACTGGTGATCAGGGAGATATTGAAGAAGATTATGCTGAAGAAATAGAAAAAGGAATTGTTAATCTAAATGATTTAGAAAGTTTTAGTGAATTTGTACCATTTGGTGAATATGGCACACATACTATTGAATCTATAGAAATTTTGGAAGTTGCAAATGAATATAAACTACTTTAATAAAAAAAATAAATTATAATTTTATGATGAAAATTAATGATAGTACATCTATTAATTGGATGTTTGAAAAGGTAAAATCAAATGATAAGGCAAGCATGGTTACAGTAACTACTTGTACAATAATGAAGTTTCCTGAACGAGAAGTTGTTTCTACAGGTACTGCGAAACAGTATGTAAAAGATGCTTTTGATAAGAATAAAGCACGAATGACTTCTCTTAGGAAAGCTCTTCAGAATGTTCCAAAAGCAGATCGTGCTCAATTTTATGAAGTTTATCGTAAATCAACCAAAAATCCTCGTTGGTAATATTAATGGAAGATAAAATTAAAATGAAAGATGTAACAGTTGCTCGCCAATCTATGACAAGCTCTCAAGCTTATCCAGATAGAAATATGTATAATGGCGAGCAACTGTGGGATTATGGAACAATTTATAGTCCTTCAGGAGAAGTACTTATGCGAAGCACTGGATATGCTCCAGAAGTAGAATTCAGTATGAAATATCGTGGATTAGAATTTATTTTTAGATCAGGCTATACTTCTGATAAAATTTTAGTAACTTTAGATTCTTTAATGGACTTTGTAAATAAAGAAGATGAAACTAGTAATTAATCAAGAAGATTATTTTCGTGATTTGCTATTTCTAAAGTTTAGACTTAAAAAAATTAGAACTGATTGGAATACAATAGTTTGTCTAAAGCGTTCAGGTTTTATAATGGGTGCTTATTTATCTAATCAACTTGGAATACCTCTTTTTACAGCTTCAGAAATAGCAACTATTCCTGAAAAGTTTAAAAATATATTATTAGTTGATGATAAAATATGTACAGGTAAATCATTAGAAAAAGTAAGACATAAATTATTAAATGAAAATAAAAATATAACTTCGGCTTGTATTTATACTGAAGCCGAAGTATTACCTGATATTTATCAAGTAAAATTAAAAGGAATACATAAAATGTGGTATGAAGTATAAAAAAGGAGGTAATTGTTGAAGAATGATGTGAAAGAATATAAAAATATATTTAATCCAAAAATAGAAGAAATTGAATTAGCTGCTATTATTGGAGTTGATACTGAATTTACTTCTTTAGATACATTAAATGCGAATTGTGTTGTTATTTCAATTAGTAACCCAGAAACAAAAGTTAACTATGCTTTAGATACTAATAGTAATCAATATGAGTATAAAGATTTACAACAATTAGTAGAAAGAATTTCTAAATGCAAAATAGTTTTAGCTCATAATGCCAAAGTTGATATTGCAATTTTATATAGTAATTATAAAATTCTTTGTAGAAATTTTTGGTGTACTATGTTAGCAAGTCAACTTATTGATAATGGTTATGGGCATATCGTAAAAAAAGAAGAAATTAATGATCATGTTTTAAGAAATTCTAGTGACAGAGTTTATTATACTACTAATATGGTAGGAAATATACCTTTAATGCATTCTCCTCACGGTTTACATGGATGTATTAGAAGGTATTTAGGCATTAATTTAAAAGATTCTATTGATAAAAAGTATTTGCAAAAATCGTTCATTAATTTTTTAAAAGGTAAAACTGTATCTAAAGAACAGTTAAATTATGCATGTTCTGATGTTCAATATTTATTCGATCTATATCAAGAAGAACTTAATTGGATTAATTTAAGAAATCAGCAAATTCAAATAAAGCTAGAAAATAAACTTACTCCAGTTATTGTAAAAATGGAATTTAAGGGATCTTTAATTAATGTTAATTTACATAAAGAAAATATAAAAAATTGGAAATTAAAATTAATAGAAATCGAACAAACTCTTGATAACATTATTGTTGAATTGAGTAAAGATAATCCTTATTTAAGAGGTGGAATTTTTACAAATAAACGAATAAAACAAGAACTAATTCAAACAGCTTTATTTGAAGGTTTTGAAAAAACTATTAAAAATGAAAATGTAAATAATTTAAATTATAGTTCATCTAGACAACTTGAAGATATTTTTAAAAGATGTAATGAAGTATTACCTACGGATGATGATGGAAAAGTTTCTTTTGGTGAAGAACCAATTAAAATTTATATTACTAATTATCCTAACTCTTTATTAAAACCTTTTCTAGAATTAATTTTAGAATATAGAGAATATAGTAAATTATTATCAACTTATGGTGAAAACTTGTTAAATTTAGTTGATAATAATAATAGAATGCGTACAAATTATACTCAAGCTTTTACAGATACAGGTAGATTAACATCGTCAGCTATTACAAAGGATGTATTAGGATTAAATTTAGCTAATCTTCCTAAAAGAGCAGATGTACGTAAAATATTTATTCCTGATCCAGGTTATTCATTTATTGATTCTGATATGACAGGTCAAGAATTGATTCTTGTAGCAGGCTATAGTCAAGAAGAAACTTTACTTAAGGCTTTTAATGAAGGATTTGATCACCACTCTTATTTTGCATCTATTTCATATTCTTTAATTTTTGGTGAAAAAATAGAAATTGAAAATAAAAAGAAAATAATTAACATAAATGGTTTTGAATATGACACTAAAAAATTAAGAGATGTTCATAAATCAGCTATTTTTTCTAAAGTTTATTTAGGAGGGCCAAAACGTATTCAAAATATACTTAATGAATATTTAGTTAATCATGTAGAATATGATAAAAGATTTTCTACTTGTGAACAAATATCTAATGCTTTGGATAAAGCCATGCCTAAAATGATTAAGTATCTTAAATCCAAAGTTGATTTTGTTAAACAAAATGGATATGTAGAAACTACTTTTTATGGCAGACGTAGATATTTTGATTATCCTGATAAAGCTTATGGAGATAGTGCTAATTTCGATGGAATGTATGTCGAAGTAAAATTGGATAAATTGCTGGGATACCCATAGAGGGCAATCAGCAGCCAAGTATTAATCTAAATGGTTGATAAAGGTTCAGAGACTAGAGATTGAAACTAAATATAATAATTTAGATTATAAAATCTCCACGAAAATCCAAAATTTATTTGTAAGGAAGCAAATTTTAGCTTATATTTGTAGGAAACTTTAAAAAATGCAAATATTTCTAGAAGACAAAAAATGGTGTAATTCTTGTAAAGAATACAAAAATTTTGATGAATTTTATAAATCTACTAAAAAAAGTGGAATTTCATCTAATTGTAAAATTTGTAGTAAAGCAAGTAAACAAACACAAGAATATAAAGATAAGGCAAATAAAAGAAGGAAAGAAAAGTATTGTAGTGATAATAAGTTTAGAGAAGAAATATTAAAATCTCGATCTTTATATAGAAAAACTAGAATACCAGAAATAATGTTATCCCAAGCTAAAATTAGATCTAAACAAAGTGGTTTAGAATTTAACATAGCAGTTGATGATATCATTATTCCAGAATTTTGTCCTATTTTAAATATAAAACTTAAACAGGGTAAAAGAGGTTTATTTACATCACCTTCCTTAGATAGAATTGATCCATCTAAAGGTTACATTAAAGGTAATGTTGCAGTCATATCTATACTAGCTAACATGATGAAAAACAAAGCCACCCCCGAACAAGTTTTATTATTTTGTGAAAATATGCCAAAATATATGCAACAAATAAATTATGATATAGTCCGAACTGCAAATATAACTGAAATTGCAGAATCTGAGGATAAAGAGCCTCAGAGTTAACAAAAAGATACAAGCAAGTGGTGCTATGGCTATTAAAACAGCTCTCATAAATATTGATAAATGGCTTATTAAAACTTCTACTCAATTAAATATTCCTGAAGAACAACTAGGTTGGATTGCAATGTCAATATATGATCAAAATCTTATTTGTTTAAATGATGATTATTTATATTTAGCGGATGAAATTCAAAAAATAATGGCTAAATCTTTAACTGCATTTTTAAAAGGAAATCTTGAAGGTAATTCTGATCTTAATATAAGAAAAGAATGGGGCAAGTAATAAATTAAAATTAATTATGAAAAATAAATATAAAAATGTAAAGGCTTTTGAGCAAAAAGTATTAATGTTCGCCTATGGTTCTAACCTTTTAATTGAACGTTTAGAACATAGAGTAGGAAAAGTAATTAATCTTGGAGCATATGATCTTAAAGGATATGAATTGATCTTTGATTGTTGTACGGCAACAGACACATATGCAAATCTTAAAGCCAAAGAAGATTCCTATGTAGAAGGTGTTATTTATGAATTAACTTATAGGCAATTAAAAATGCTTGATCAATACGAAGGACTATATGAAAGATATACTCGTATACTTGAAGAACCTATTGAACTTAAAGGTCGCAAATTACATTTTTATATTTCTCCTTTTAGATCTAAAGAATTTTCAACACCAATAGATAAATTTTATTTTAATGCAATCTATGATGGAGCAAAAGCAAATAATCTTGAAAAAGTAATACATCATATGGAAACACATGTTGCTCCAAATATTCGTAGAGGATTTTTTAATCTGTTATACAATTATTAATTATGAATCCATTACTAACCTTAATGCATGATACTGCTCATTGTTTAGGTAGAATAACTACACAAGTAGTATTAATTAAAAAAAGATTAGAAAAATTAAATGTTAGTAAAGATGAAGAAATTGAGTATAAACTTAAAATAATTTTAGAACAAAATCGAATTTTGATGAAACATTTAGATGATTATTATGTAAAAGCAAAAGAATATGAAAAAAATAGCAGTATTGACAAGTAAAAGTAATAATATTTTAGAATATTCTATTTGTAATTTAGAAACTTATATTAATATATATAAAGTTCTTAAATGGAAAATACCTTTTAACAATAATAAAGAACCAAGATTCTTTTATAAATCAAACTAATAATTATAGATGAAAGAAAACCTAAAGATTGAACTTAATGCAAATATTATAAAACGCCTCAAAGCAGAAGATATTTATTCTGATCACATGATGAGTTGTGTTTTTATAATGTTTGCATTAAATGAGAAGAGAATAGACCTTTTAGATGAATTTGATGATAGTAATAAGAATAAGCGTGCAATTTTGCTTTATGCACAACTAGAATATAAAGGATTTCTAGAAAAAACAGATAAAGTAGTAAAGCATAATTATAAACTTACTTTGAAAGGCCAAAAGTTAGTAAATTATATTAGAGCAGAATATGCACAAGCAAGTGATAACGAACTTACATCAGAAATATTGGAAACTGCTGTTGTTCCAAAATCAATACCCAGAGATAGCGAATGGATTAGTCAATATATTGCTATGTTTCCCGAACATTTACAAGACCATGAAAATATAGTAAGACTTCGTATGCAAGAGTTTATGAAAACTTTTAGCTATGATATTGAAGCTATAATGCACGGTACAAAAATGTATATTAATGAATTAGCAGAATCTCAAACAGGATTTGAATACTGTCAAAGATCAATGTATTTCATTATGAAAGGTAAAGGAGCTGATAAAACATGGAATCTTGCTACATGGTGTAAGAAATGGTTAGAAAAAGGAACAAAAAATGAAGTTGATACTTCTTTTATGGATATGCTTTAATTATGAATATAGATTTTAAAAATTGGAAAAATCCAATTAAAAATTGGAAAAGAAAATATGAAAAAATTAAAAAAGATGAACAACCTAAGGTTGATCAATTTGATTTTTTCATGCTTAAGTATGGTTCTTATATAAGAATTGGTGAAAACAGAACATATATTAAATATTGTAAAGATGGCTCTTTTAGATTTCTAGTATTATATGATCCTGAAATATGTTTATGTTTTCCGATTCTTATGTTAAAAGAAGGTTATATCACAGAAGAAAATGCGTTAAAACAAATTAATAGTATTGAATTTAGTGGAGAATTGATTATTTTACCCAAAGAAAAGATTAATGAATTTACTAATAGCTGTATTTATGCAATGGCAGGCCAATTTACTAATGATTATCATAAAAACACATTAAATGGAGAAGATCGGATTAAACAATATTATAATTTGATATATAAACCAAATAATGAAAATTTTCAATGTGATGCACTAACAATTAAATAAATAAAATTATGGAAAATAGGTTAAATAATAATAATTATCATCATAATACTCATCCTAGAGATTGGGATGATGCAGAATTAGTTAAATATATTATTGATAATAGAATTTTAACAGATTTGCATTTGCAAACTTTGAATCCAACAACAGAACAAATGGTAAACTTAGTAATTAAGCATGAAATAGATTCTGAATAAACTAAATAGATGAGTTATTATAAGGACGTTATTCTTAAAGATATAAAAAATAAGAGAGATAGAAAAGAAAGAGGTTTATTCAACGGTATAAAAATTCCTTTTAGAAGGTATGATGAATCATTTTCCTTTATTGAACCCGGCATGTATTATCAAGTGCTTGGTGAAACAGGAATTGGTAAATCTACTTTTGTTCGTTCTACTTTTGTATATGAAGCTTTAAAATTTTCTTGGGCTAATAATTATCCTGTACGTATAATTTATTTTGCTTTAGAAGATGGAAAAATGTTAGTATATAAAAAGTTTGTAAAACATTATTTGCATGAACGTTATGGTATAATTCTTCCTCAGAAATATATTGAAAGTAAGGATATGCCTTTAGCTCAGAAATATTTAGATATGCTTGAAGCAGATTGTGATTTTTATGAACAGTTTGAAAAATCTGTACATATTATTAACGATGCTACAAGTCCGAGTCATATTTATGCATATTGCTTAAAATTTCATGAAAAGTTTGGAGATTCTTGCCATTTAATTGCAATAATTGATAACTTTTCTAATATAACTAAGGATGAACATCATAAAACAGAATGGGAAGCGGTTAGAGAACTAAGTAGGAATAAAATAAGGTTAGAACTTTGTAAAAACTATAATTTTACAGTCGTTGGTGTTCTACAACAAGATTTCGAGAGCGTAAAAAATGCTGCAAGAAATGTTGGTAAAGCAGGTATAGCTGCAATAGAACCAAATATGTCATCTATAGGTGATGCAAAGGTTGTTGCAAAGGACGCATTTGTAATATTAGCAATATTTAATCCAAATAGATATGATATTAAAATGTATCCTTATGCAGAAGGTTATAATATTGATATACTAAGAGATAGATTTAGATCTGTGCTTATGCTTAAAAATAATTCTGAAAGTATGACTGCTCGATTGCCATTATATTTTGATGGCGCAACAGAAAATTTTACAGAACTACCTAATTTAGAGGATAAAGAAGCACTTGAAAAAATCTATAATAAGGTAATTCAAGAGGAAAAAGATAAACGTGAGCGGTTCATGTTAGGTCAGAAAAAGCTCTGGTCATAGTAAATTAAAATTAAAATTGAAATATGGTAAAATTAGATAAAATACAGATTTCTGCCCTAGCGGGGAAACTAACTCGTGAAATTAATGAAAAATTAAATAAAAAGAATATAATTATAAGTAAAGAAAAAGAAGATTTTATAAGTAAAAAGATAAAAAAATATCCAATCTTACAAAATTTAAAAACACCTAATTATGCACGTTCCATTATTGTAGATAAATTTAAAGAAGAACTTGCACAATTTGATATAATGAATAATCTTGTTTCACAAGAACAAATACGTGAAGAAATTATACTTTCTACAATAGATAATGATTCTTTGGATGAAATTATAAAGGCAATAACTGAAAAATATAGTGCTTAAAATTAGGAATTTTGACGAATTTTTCATAAATTTGTAATAGTGAAAAATATAAAAATTAAAATTAAAATTACTAAAGATCACTGGTTTGCAAAGTTTTTAGAAGAAATACAAACTAGAAAAACAGAGATAAGAAAAAAGATTGAGAATAAACATAAAACAATAGAATAATATATGAATAAAAGTGTATGTGGTATGATTTTAGGTGAGGCGGGCGCAGGCAAGTCTACATCAATGAGAAATCTAGATCCTAAGACTACTATAGTCTTTTCAAGTTTAGGAAAAGGATTACCTTTTAAGGGGTCTGGAAAAAATTACACAGTTTGGGATAAGAATACTAATCCTAATGGTAATTTAATTGTCACTAGTTCAGCAAAAGCAATAACTGCTTGGTTAAAACATATAAGTGAAAAGATGCCTCATATTGTAACAGTAGTTATAGATGATTCTACTTTTCTTAGTGCTAAGGAATTGGATCGTCGTAGAGATGAAAATGGATACCAGAAATTTAATGATATTGCTCATGATTTTCTACAGATAACAGAAGTAGCAAATACACTTAGAGGTGGTTTATTTGTATATTTTTTATATCATACTGTTACAACGGGTGACGATCTTCTTGAATCTAAATTCACACGAGCACTTTCTCATGGTAAAATGGTTCAAGAAAAGCTTGCTAGTGTTGAAGCACAATTTGAATTAGTTCTTTTAGCAACTAAAACATTAGATAAAGAAAACAATATTAGTTATAAATTCAAAACTCGTGATATTAGTAGTACTACTAAATCACCAATGGATATGTTTGCAGATGAATTTATAGATAACGATCTTGCGTTAGTAAATCGAGCAATTCAATGCTATTATGATGATGACTGTACTGAAGATCAAAAACCAGTAAAATAAAATTTAAAATAAAAATAGTATTAATTATAAACAATAAATAATAGATAAATAAAGATAGATATGAGCGAAGTAAAGAATGTACAGGAAGGATTTGATTTTAGTAATGTTGATATGCCTGCCAATAAGAGTTATTTGCAGCCGGGTTATTATACCCTTGGAATAACAGATGCAAAGTATGTAAAGCCTGATGGCACTAAACCAGATGGTAGTCCTAAGACACCTTATATTGAAGTAACCTTTTCAGGAGAAACAGGAGCGCTTAATGAAAAGTTCTTTGTAACTCCTAAAGCTTTGGATAGGCTTCAATATTTGCATATGGCATGGTTTGATAAAAAGCTAGAAAAGCCTTTTAAATCATCTGAAGAAGTAGGAATGTATTTTACAAAAGTATTGACAATGAAACCTATTAAGAAAGGAGTATGTGTCGGTGGTAAACAAGGAAATGACGGTAAGATTTATGCAAATCTCCCATATTCTAATTTTATTCTACCAGATAATATGAATTTTACAGAAGGTGCATTTGAAATAGGAGATGCTAACTACAGACAGAATGTTAAAATGAATGTTAATCCTAGTACAAATACTAATGATGTAATGCTACCAAGTTCTTCTCCTAAGGGAAAACAAGATTTTCCACAAGTAGAAGATGCATTCTCGGATCTTCCCTTCTAAAATGGTAAAATAAATTTGGTTCCTTTCTAGATATTTTGTATCTTTGTAAGGAACCAAATTTTTAATTATGAAATATTGTATTATTTGTAAAGAAGAAAAAGAACTAGGAGAATTTTATAAACATCCTCAAACAATTGATGGACATCTCAATAAATGTAAAACTTGTTGTAAGCGTCAAGCAGACGAACGTGAAAAGAAATTAAGAGAAAATCCTGATTGGGTTGAAGCTGAAAAAGCTAGAGCTAGAGAAAAATATTACAGACTTTATAATGATGGAAGACATAAGAAAACATATGAAGAAAGAAAATTAAATGACGAAAAATATTATAAAAAATATCCTGAAAAAAGATTAGCAAATTTTGCTACATCGAAGTTAGAAAAAGAAAAAGGATTTCATTTGCATCATTGGTCATATAATGAACAATATTGGTTAGATACAATTAAAATTTCAGAAATAGAACATAATTTATTACATAGAAATATGATGTATGATCCAGAACAAATGATGTATCGTAATAGACAAGGACAGCTTTTAGATACAAAACAATCTCACATAGATCTTCTTGAAATTTTAAAAGCAACTGATAAAATTCATATTCCTAAAAAATTACAAAAATAATAACAATAAATTTTAATCATTAAGGACTACTATTAATTTAGTAGTCCTTTTTTAATTTATATAAATGCTTAAATATTCTAATAAAAAAGTAATCGAAGTTCAAGATTGGGATAAACTAGTTAAAAAAACATATAATAAACCTTATAGTTTTCAGCAACAAGATGGATGTCAAGCTAGAGGTGTTATAGGTATAGGAATTCCTTATGGAACATTAGATGAATTTGATTATCGAAATGATTCTATTCCTGAAGAAATTAATGGTGAAGAAATGGGTGTTAGTTTTAAAGCTTGGCTGGAAAGAGATCCTAAAGAATGGAATGGAGATAAAGGTGATGAACGATTTGTAAATCTGTTTTGGGGGCGTAATTTTTATCCTAATTTACAAGTAATTGCAAACGATCTTCATTCTAAAGGATTAATAGAAGCAGGAGATTATTTAATAAATATTGATTGGTAAAATATTAATTAACAACAATAGAGAGATAGCAAAATAAAAGCTATAATTATTATAGGATGTCATCTTTGGGCACATTATAAATGTGAAGAACATTAGAAGAAGCAAGAAAAATATGGATTGCGGAACAAGAAACATGGATTATTAATTGGCAATATTACATTGATAATCCTTTTGCAGAACCATTTGAAGATGAATCTCTAGAATATAAACAATATCATCTTGATGTTTATAAACGACAATTGCAAATGGTTAAAAAAGGTCTTTGTAATGTTGCAGTAATGAATAAACAACCAGAACATTCTGAATATATACCGAATAAAGGATTTTATATTGTGTGTAATGATTTTCATGATATGTTTAGAGTTTATGATTATCCTTCAGATAGACTATTTTCATATCAAGAATGTTTAGATTTTATCAAAAAATATGAAGAACGTGATAATATAAAAATAACTATTTGGAAACAAGAAGGTCATAAAAAAGATTCATTGCAAGAATTTTGGGAAAAATATCCAGATGGAATGCTTAGATTTGGATAAATTGATTATTAATTAAATTACTATAAAATATGAATAAAATACTAGTACGTCAGAATTGCTTTGAGACAAATTCGAGTTCCTGTCATAGTCTTAGCATTTCAGATAATAAAAATGTATTATTGCAAACAATAATTCCTGATGAACAAGGTAATATTATATTAACAGGTGGTCAATGGGGATGGGAACAAGATTATTATAATAATGCTTTATCAAAAGCAAATTATTGCATGCAGGATATATTTGATTATGCTTATGGTACTAAAGAAGACCGTACAGATCAATCTAAATGGCAAATGCTTCAGAAAGTCATTAAAGATCAAACAGGAGCAATAGAAGTATCTTATGATTTTGATCAACTTTCGGATGGTTATATTGATCATCAATCTTCAGGTATAACTGAAGAAGCTTTTAAATCTGAAGAAGAATTAAAACAATTTATTTTTAATCCACAATCTTATTTCGAGACAGATAATGATAATCACTAAATATACTAATGGTAATGCAAATATTACATTAGAAGATAGTGGAACTAGAACAATAGAATATGAGGATAGTCTTAAATTAGACTATCCTCTTAATATTGATATTAGAGTTTCAACTAAATGTGCCTTTGGATATAATCCAAATACTAAAAAAGCATTTTGTAATTTTTGCCATGAATCTGCAAGAACTGATGGTTTAGATTGTGATTATCCTAGTCTTGCAGAAAAATTAGAAGAATTACCGAAAGGCATTGAATTAGCAATCGGTGCAAATGAATTAACTTTTAAATTATGGGAATTTTTAATTTGGTGCAAAGCTAAAAGATTTATTTGTAATTTAACTATAAATCAGGGACATATTGCTAGAGATTTACGACAAATAAAAAACGCAATAGATTTTAATTTAATTAAGGGTTTAGGTATTTCTTATCGTTCAGGTTTAAAATTTAATATTCCTGAACAATTATTAGATTACCCAAATACTGTTTTTCATGTAATTTCTGGGATTGATACAATTCAGGAAATTTCAGATCTTGCAGAAAAAGGTGTAAAGAAAATATTAATCCTTGGTGAAAAAGATTTTGGGTTTAATCAAGGTAATGTAGATTTAACAGCTCAAAAGCATAAAGAATGGTTTTGGAAAGTATCTACTCTTTTTGACAAATTTAAAGTAGTTTCTTTTGATAATCTCGCTCTACAACAACTAAATATAAAAAGATTTTTTCAAAATGAAGATTGGAATACTTTTAATCAAGGAGAATATTCCTTTTATATTAATGCTGTAGAGCAATATTTTGCTCCATCAAGTAGAAGTGCAGATAGAACTGATTGGAATAATATTTCAATTAAAGATTATTTTAAACAAGTAATTAAATAACTATGGAATTTGATTTTTCAAAAGTAAAAGTACCTATCATTATTACTAAGGATTTTATTTTGAAAAACTTAGATGATAGTTATATATTTACTTATTATTTTGGTTCATTTAAATTAGGTAGGGCATATAATTCCTTTTTTGATAAAGGAGATCAAAAGCCTTCAACAATGTTTTATTTAGCATCTAATGGACGTATAACTTATTTAGACTTTAGAACAGGAGAAAAGCTTGATTGTTTTTCTTTTGTTCAAAAACTATTTGGATATACGTTTAAAGAGGCTTTAGAGCGTATTGCAGCTGATTTTGGACTTATTGATAGTAATACTATTAAAGTATCAAAAAAAGTGCTAGAAGAGGCTTCTAAATTAGATAAAGAAGAAAAAGGTCAATGTCTTATTCAATTTGAACCTGATATATGGACAAGAGAAAATTTAAAGTTTTGGCGAAGAGGTGAAATAACGGAAGAAGAACTCGTAAAAGAAAGAGTCTATCCTATCAAAAAACTCTATTTAAATCATCAGGAAATATTTAATTCTTTAGGAATTGATAGATACGCATATCCTGAAGAATATGGAGACAAACAAATGGGAGTTAAAGTATATTCGCCTGAAGACAAACAAATGAAGTGGCTTTCAAGTTTACCTTTACAAATACCTTTTGGTTTAAATGATTTGCCTTATGCGGATAATAAAATTATTATTCAAAAATCTAAAAAAGATAAATTAATAAGTCAAAAGTTTTTTACAGATGTAATTGCAACTCAAAATGAAAGTGAAGCTGCTTTATCTGATGAAGTACAAACAATGATTCATCGTAGATATAGTCACGCAATTATCATTTGGGATAATGATCCAACAGGTGTAGAAAATTGTACTAAATTTAATATTAAAGGTTTTGATTATTTTAATATTCCTAAGATAGAATATACAAAATATGGTATTAAAGATTGTTTTGATTATGTTTCGCATTATGGGTTAGAAGCCTTAGAAATATTATTTAGAGGAAAAGGATTAATAAATTAAATACAATTCTATGTCATATATTGTAAATAAAGCAATTAAATGTTACTTTGATGAATTACTGCAAATAAATCTAATGGAAAGAGATGTTAAAAGCCTTACTAAAGATGGTAATATTTTAACAATAGAATCTGCATTAGATAATAAGTTATTTATAACCTCAATTAAAAAAGAAATTAATTATGCAAAGGAAATTTAAATTATTAAAAAAGTATCCGGGATTGCCAGATAATGCATATCAAGCAATTCAAACAGGTACTGCAATAATGGATTTTAGACTTACAACAGAAAAGGATGATTGCCATTTTGGATATATTTCATTAAGTACTCTTGAAAAATATACAGAATACTGGCAAGAAATAAAAGAAAATACTTATGAGATATTAAATTTTATTGGAATTATAGCATCAAATAAAAACTGTTTATTTTCATTAAGAACTAATGGAAAATATGCTTATGCCCCTTGGCAAGATTCAATGGCTATATCAAAAGAAGCTATGCTTATTGGAGATCTTGTTAAAATAAATTCAGTTAAGCGCATTGCTGATGGAGAAATATTTACACTTGGTGATAATACAACATTAGGCATTATTACTGAAATTGAAATAAATAAAAATTGTAGGTATTCTGAAATTCAATTAACATTTCAAAATACAATTGCCGATTTATACTGCCCTAATAGTAATGATAAAAGTAAGTTTTTAGTTAAAAAAAAAGAAAAAGAACCTCTTCTTATAACGGAAGACGGTATACCACTTTATCATAATGATCGTTATTATTTTTTAAATACTAACACTTATGTATTAAGTGATTTATCATATCTTATTGGAAAACATTCTGATGAATATACTAATATAAAGTATGGTAAATATTTTTCTACTCTTGAATCTGCGAATGAATATATTATTAAAAATAAACCTTGTTTAAGTTTAAGAGAAATATTTAATTGTTCAACTATTTCAGAATTAGGTCAATCAATACTTTATGATAAAGTAAAGCAAAAATTAAATATGTAAATTATGCAAAAAGATGTAAAAATATTATCATTTGCATATGATAATAATCAAGAAATTAAATTACACCCTGATGGCAGATATAGTATCGTTAGAAATGATAATGAAGAATTACTACTTAAAGGTAATCATGCGTTAGAAGCAATACTTACTAGCCAATATGGTTCTAAAATACTAAAAATAAGTGTTGATGGAATTGTATATAAAATAGGAGATAAGATAAGGCATAAGAATAATCCTGAAGATGTATATCATCCAATTGTTTCATTTAATATGAAACAATCTATGGATTATAATGGTTCAAGAGAAAGCCAATATGTGTATGCTGTAACAAAGCAATATTCACATAATGGTCTTAACGTTGTAAATATGCTAAAGGAAGAAGATGAAGATTTAATAGATATTGTTTTTGAACAAGAAAAGATTTGTTTTGAAGCATTACCTATTATAATTTCAGAAGATGGTGCTAATCTTTATGAAGGAGATGATTGTTATATTGTGAATACTAGTTTTGGAATTAAAAAAATAGATGTAGATAAATCAATAAGTGGTTTAGTATTTTCTGAAAAAGTAAATGCTGAAAAATACGTAATTTCTAATAAACCTATTTTTAGTTTAGAAGATCTTATTGATTTAGAATTAGTTGGTGTTGATGAACAAGCTAAATATATTGACATTATCAATAAAAGATTAAATGGAACGAATTAGATTAGCAGGATTTGTAGGAAGAGATTGGGCAGATTGGATTGGGCCTTGGTTTTATAGTCCAGAATGGGAAACAATAAATAGAGTTTTACAAATACGTAAAAAAACTAATATTGCTTTTGCTCCTTTGGAAAAAAACATATTTAGAGCCTTTAAAGAATGCCCTTTTTATTCATTAAATACTGTAATTTTAACGGATAATTGTTATTCTACAGTAAATAATATTGGTAAACCACTTGCTGATGGATTAGCATTTAGTGCAAAAGATAGTGTTTTCTGTCCTGATGAATTAGAAAAAATATTTTTTGCACTAGACGATACATTATATGGAACTGGAAGTGAAGATGTTATAAGTGATACAGATGATTTTGATTTAAAGCGATGGGCTGCACAAGGTATTCTCATGATTAATTGTGAATTTACTACTCTTATTGGTGGAGAAACAAGTACTAAAAATGATTTTTTATTATGGCAACCTTTTTTAGTTTATCTCTTAGATCGACTTGATTTTTGGAAAGAAGGTTTAAATATTATAGCTATTGGTGAAAAATCAAAAGAATATTTAGGAATGTTTGGAAATCCTTCACATAATTTATTAAGTTGTGAAAGTCCTAAATTAGCTAAAGCTGAGAAAAGATCTTGGGATCATAATAATATTTTTAAGGATTTAAATATATCTTTAGAAAAACAGAATATTAAAATGAAATGGTAAAAATGCTTAAAAGACTAGTATTACTTTTACAATTAAAAGGTAAAAGAGAGATATGTCAAAACCTACTTCAATTTAAAGGTACTCCATGTAAAATTACAATCTATTATCAATTAACAACTGATCTTGAACCGAGAATTTGTGATTGTTGGATGGCACCTAATTGGGGATGGCCTGAACTATTTGAACAAACTGATACTATAATGACCCCTTGGAAAGGTTATATTAATAGTGCAGGAATTATCGAAATTAATGATTTAACAGAATAAAACAAATTATGAAAAATATTTGGAAAGAAGAAGATATTAAAGTTGGCATGTTTATAATAAGAGAAAGTTCTAAAAAACCTTCAAAAGACATTACATTTACAAGAACTGTTACAAGTCAAATCACATGGTCGCATGGTAGAACAAATACTAATTATGGATTAACTTCTGTAATGACCGATGGTTGGTTTTGTCCAATTGGAAAAAATAAACAATCATTAGCAGATCATTTAAATAATGATGAATTTGGTTATCGTCCTGCAACTAAAGAAGAAATATTAGATATGCTTATTGATAATAAACAAGGATTTTATTGATTAATTATTTAAAACAAAACAAATGGAACAACTATTAGAGCCACAAGTTGCTCAAAAACTTGAAATAACAGAAGAAAATAAAGTAGTTTTACTTTGTGTATACGGTACATTACTCAAAGATTATGGCAACTGGGCATATTTTCTTAAAAATAAAAGTAAATTTTTAGGTACATTCCAAACTAAACCTGAATTTACAATGTATAATACTGGTGGATTTCCAATAGTATCCCCTTCTGGAAATACATCTATTGAATGTGATGTTTTTGAAATAAAACAAAATAGTGTTTTGCAGCGCATTCATCAATTAGAAGGCTTCAGAGGTATTATTGGTAGTCCAGATAATTGGTATGATGTAATGCCTATAGAAACACCTTATGGACAAGCTTATATGTATATACAAGAAGGAGAACATCAACTTCCTATTGTAAAATCAGGTAAATGGCGTTCTAAAAATTAATCTTTTATTCTTAATTAAACTTTAACTTAAAAAAAATATTTAAAATGAGTATACAATCATTATTGATGGCAGAAGTAACTTTAGGATCAGATGTTGAATTTTTTCTAAGGCATAAACATAGTGGAGAAATTGTATCTGCTGAAGGACTTATTCCGGGTACAAAACACGAACCTGCACATTTTGATCCAAATAATAAGTATTATGCAACTTCTTTGGATAATGTTATGGCTGAAGGTAATATCCCACCTACGGCTAATGCTTTAGATTTTTATAAATCTATTGAAAAGCTTCGTAAACATATTGATTCTTTAGTAATTAATCAAAATCTTGAAACAATAGCTATTCCAAGTGCAAGACTTGATTTCAAATGGCTTCAAACAGAAAACGCAAAGCTTTTTGGATGTGAACCATCGTTTAATGCATGGTCAGGAGAATGGCAACATCCTCAGGCCAAAGATGATAATGCTCGTTCTGCAGGTTTTCATATTCATTGTGGATATGATTCCCCTTCAGAAGAAACAAATAATTTATTTGGTCGTGCTTGTGATTTATTCCTAGGTATACCATCAATAATTATGGAACCTATGAATGAACGTAAACATGTAGGATATGGTCTTGCAGGCAATATCCGTAATAAGCCTTATGGTGTAGAATATCGTACCTTATCATCTTATTTTGCATCTTCACAGCAACTTACAGAATGGTCATTTAGAAATACTTTGCGTGCTGTAAATTTTATAAATAACGGACATTCATCACTTATTGAAAATATGGGTGATGAAATACAACGAATTATTAATCAGGAAGATCGTAAAGCTGCAAAAGCTATTGTTAAAGAATTTAATCTTGAATTAGTATAATGAGGTACTTTTGTAATTTTAAAACTATTAAAGCAGATACTGAAAGTCAGGATCATTTTGGAGCAGCTTGTTTTGGAGATATTTATAGAAATGGAAAAAACTATAAAAAAGTAGTTTTTTATGTTTGTAAAGACTATAAAGATTATTCTCACAATAAAATGAATTTTTCAGAAAAACAAGTTTTAGAATATGTAGAAGGATTGAAATCTCTAGGATTTACTTTAGATGTAAATACACAAGATTCATTTACTTATATTAGTAAAAAATATGAAGCATATTCTTTTACAATTCCTTTGAAGGAAAATTATTTTCTAGGTGTTTTGTTTCTATTAAACTGTTTACGTTATTTACATGAAGACAATTATCCTACTATTTTAGAAAAATTATTTAAATGGTGGAATGATGAAGATCGGTCAAATTTTTATAATAAACTAATTATTGCACATTATCAACAAGAATATTCTTGTGGACATTGTTTTAAACCAAGTTATTCTAAATTATTAGATTTGGTTGAAGATGCGCAAGTACTGCAAATGATTGAACAAAATAAAGATTCTAATTCTGTTAGTGGTAGCTTACGTCAAATAAAAAAACTACCTTCCGGACTAGACCTTGGTGAACTTAAATCATTGATTAATCAAAATAATTCATTTAAAGAAATTTTAGAAAAATATACAAAATTATGCGAAAAATATTTGTAATAGGTGGAAATACGGTTTATGCTAATTGGATGCAAGGTACACTTGTAGAAAAACTAGAAGAAGCTGATTTAGTAGTATTAACTGGTGGTGAAGATGTTTCACCTAAATATTATCAGCAACCTGCGCACAAAACAACTTATAATAGTCCTGCACGAGATCTTTATGAAATAAAAGAAGCTCGTAAAGCTATTGAACTTGGAATTCCAATAATAGGAATTTGTCGAGGAAGTCAACTATCATGTGTTCTTGCGGGTGGAGATTTGGTTCAAGATCAACCTAATCCTAGATACATTCATCCAATTAAAACTTATGATGATAAAGAATTTGAAATAACAAGTACTCATCATCAGGCACAACTTCCATTTTGTCTACCAAAAGAAGAATACAAAATTCTTGCATGGACAGAAAAAATGTTAGGTTATCATAAAGATGGATGGGATAACGAAATTAATCCTGAAGTAGAAGTAGAAATATGTTTTTATCCTAAGATAAAAGCCTTAGCTATTCAAGGACATCCTGAATCAATGATAGAAAACGAACCTGTTATAAAATGGTTACAAACACTGTTAACAAAACATTTGAATAATGAACTCTAAAAAAATAATAAGTCACTTAAAAGAAAAAGAAAAATTATTTGATCAGGAAGGTTTTCTACATTTTAAAGAAAAAATTAGATATCGTAAATTAAATGTAGTACAATTTATTAATAATTTAATTACTAAATGGTATCCAAAATATTGTACTTATACAGCAATTGATAACTTAGATACAGGATGTGCAAAACATCATTCTGTTGAAAGCATCTATAAAACTGTAAAATATTATTATCCAAATATTACTTTAATAGAAGTAATTGGAATATTATATTATTATGGATATCAGAAAGATTTTTATGCACTTCCTTGTAATACAATTAACAAGATTACTTTTTTTAAAGCAGGTTCTCGTGGATATGGTAATTCTTTTTTTTCAGATTGGACATTATCATCATGCAGAAAATTAGAAGTTAAACTTGAAGTATTACGTAAAAATCATTTTACAAAAGAAAAATGTGAAGAATATTTTAATTTATTAAACAACTAAAAATGACAAAAGAAAAAGTTTTAAATATCCTAGTAGCAAAAGAGCAGACCTTTATTGAGAAAGGACTTTTGCACTTTAAAGAAGTATTAAAAGAAGAAATTAACATTAAAATTGAAGAATTTATTGTAAAACTTTTAAAAGAACATATTCCTAAGTATTCAACATATTGTATTAATAATGGTGTGTTAGATACTGTTGCTAATAAAAATAGATCATTTGAAGATATTTTTAGAATAACAAAGTATTATTATCCTGAAATAAAATTGAATGAACTATATGCAATTTTAATGCTGATGGTTCATAATACTGAAGAAACAGGAATTAGAACTCTTTGTTGTGGATCAATTCATAAAATAACATTTTTTCATAAAACAATTAGAGATTATAGTAATTATCCTGATGATGGTTCTACTGATATCTCATTAGAAATAACCAATAAAAATTTAAATAATATATTTACTAAAAATTATTGTCAAGAATTAATTAATAATTTAAACAAACCAAAAGAAATAATTAAAAAGAAAGTTATGGAAAATAATATAATTCCTATTTTAGGTTTGGCTGTCAGGGGAGGTTTTCGTCCTCGTATTTGTTCTCGTCATCCTACACATAATATTCTTCGTACAGAACTTCCAAAAATGAAGTTTAGATCTGTATTTCGTCTTGGTTCTACTACTGAAATTGAAGATGTTATAGATAATGGAGGTGTAAGAGTTGAAATTAATTCTATTGAATCTGTTAAAAATTCTGCATCTAAAAGGCTTATGAAAGAATGCTTTACTGATGCAGGTGTTAAAACTGCAGATTGGTTTATTGTAGACGCACAAGGAAATTTTATTCAAAAACTTGGTGAAAATTCCAAAAAAATATCTAAAAAAGAATTACCTTTTCCACTTATTATTAAAAGCCTTCATGGTTCTCGTGGTCGTGGTAATACACTTGTAAAAGATCTTGCGGCTTTAGATATATTTTTACAGGGTAAGGATATGAAGAATTATATTATCGAAAAATTCTATTCTTATTCTCGTGAATATCGTATTCATGTTACAAGTGAAGGTTACTTTTATACTTGTCGTAAAATGCTTAAAAAAGATACTCCTGAAGATAAGCGTTTCCAAAGGCATGATGATAATTGTGTATGGATTGTTGAAGATAATCCTTCTTTTGAAAAACCTGTAAATTGGGATGCATTAGTCGCAGATTGTATAAAAGCACTTGAAAGCCTTGGTGGAGATATAATGGCCTTTGATGTTAAAATGCAATCTGTAAAAGATGCTAAAGGTAATCTTCGTAAAGATCCAAAATGGATCATACTTGAATCTTGTAGTGCTCCTAGTTTTGGAGAAATTACTGCAAAAAAGTATATTGAGCAAATACCTAAAGTTGCTACTCGTATTGCTTTAGAAGTAGGAATACTTAAATAAAGATTTAAAGAGACTGTTTAATGTGCATAGAAGCTTTTGCGAAGCGTAGAACATTACTTTAACTATTTTAAAAACAAAACAAATAAAACTAATTTAAAATGATAACATCAATAGCATATTATTTGCTCATACTAATTGCCTTAAGAGTATTTTTTAAGCCAGACAGCTCTATACTATGCTGTGGAATTGCAGGAGTTTCTGTTGTAAAAGGTTTAACTCCTGAACAAGAACAAAAAGTAACCATGAATATGAAATTGCTAGCACTAGCAAATCAAAGTCGTGGTGAAGATGGTTGCGGTGTATATATGAATGGTGAAATATTCAAAGGATATGAAGATAGTACTAATAAAATACATACTAAAAAAATGGTAGATTTTCTTGGTCAACCAGAATGGATATTACCCAAACTAGATTCTACGTTAGGTACTGCAATGTTTATGCATGCACGTAAAACAACTTCTGGTGCATCTGTGCGGGCAAATACCCATCCATTTTATATAAAATCAGTACATAATGAAAAAGATGATATGATTCTTTGTCATAATGGTACTATTAAAAACATTTGGGATATGTGCCGTGAATATGAAATGAAGAATTCTGATTATAATGTAGATTCTTTTGCTCTTGGTGCAATGATTGATAAAGTTGGAGCTAAAAAAGCTTTGACAAAATATGATGGCGCTGCAGCATTACTTTGGGTAAAACCTGCAGAACCTGATATACTGTATGTATTTCATGGTGCTTCTCGTACTGTAAAAGATGGTGTAATTTATTATGAACGTCCATTATGTTTCCTTAAAACAAAAGAAGGAATTTATTTTTCTTCAATGGAAGAATCATTGTATGCTATTCGTGATAGTGTTGATCAGCAAGTATTTGATGTTGATGCCAATGAAGTAATACGAGTTCGTAATGGTAAATTTGTACACCCAAGGATAGCCATTGATCGTGCAGATTCTTGTCTTTATAAAGCACCTGTAAGACCTGCATATAATTGGAATGAAAAACCTACAGAAATTGGATTTAAACCTACAAATCAGACTGGTTCAAGTATTATTGCGACTGAGGTTCTAAGTGCTCCTAAAGTATCATTAGTATGGTCAGAAACAATGCCTGTTAAACCAACAGAAGGTACTAGAATACTTTTTGCAAAAAATCGCTATTGGTTCAATGGATCATTACTTGTACATGGTGAACAATATTTAAACTGTAAAGGAATTGTAGATGATAAAACACATCATGATACTAAAGCGTATTATTTTTGGGCAGGTATTTTATTGAAATCTGAAGCTGATTATAATATTCTATTAAATGTGAGTAAAGATGCTTCTTCATGGATAAGAAGTCAATCAGTTAATTTTGCATATACAATCTCTAAATTTGCAGCACATCCAGTCACAAATAGTGAAACAGAATTTATTACAGTTAATAATATAGGTTCTGAACCTTACTGGAGATTTGCATTTTATGAAGATGGTCATCGTTGTAAAAAGAATTTTAGTGCTAAATTTAGCTCTAGAACATATGTGATAAACAAACAAGCATTTCTTGAAAAAATAGTAAGTTCTGATAAATTAGATAAAGAATTCTTCATTGAAAATCTTAAAACAGATTCTACAAATAATGATGTATTATCGGTGTTTGATTGTTCTTATAAAGAAATAAATGAACTTGTTAGAACAATAACAGTCGTTGAAAAATTAGTAGTAAAGGAATTTTTAGCAGAACAATTAAAAGCTGATTCTCCTGTAGATCCTGTACCTGCTGAAATAGAGGATGCTTACATGACACTTCTACGAAATGTAATTAAAAATGAAACTTGCATTCGAGTAGAATTAAATGATTTAACAACAACTTTGGAAACTTATGTAGAAATGATTGAACTTGAATATAAAAATCGAGGAAATTCATACAGTAAGGAAGAAGAAGAATTTGATAAATTCATTGATGGAAATTTTATCATTGATACTGTAGAGCCAACACTTCCGTCTACAAGTATCGAAGAAGAGGAAGCTTTTACAACTTATACTGAAGAACAAATAGAACTTGAAATGACAAAAGAAAAACTTGAAATGGTTATTGATCAACTAGCAATGCTAGATGAAACAGCTGAAGAACTAAAAACAATAAATAATGATTTGGCTCAAGAATCGGCAAGTGTTTTATATAAATCTTTAGATTCTATAAAACATAATTTGTCAGAAATTCTTGTAAAAAATGATTGTACAAATTTATCAAATGAATTAAACCGTAAAGTAAAAACAATTATATAATGACACTTTATATAGATAATCCAAATTTAAATCTACCGATTAAAAAAACAGTAGACGGTACAAAAGAATACAGAAACAATTGTAAATATATTGGTGAAAAGTATTATCGTATTAATGATCAAGTGTATGAAGTAGAAGGTACTTGGTATCGTAAAGAAACAGGTAAAATTGAACTTGATCATGAATTACAAAAGTGGCAATTAAAAAATGGTAATCTTATAAAGGGTGCTGTCGGGATTAATCCCGACGGTACTCCTTTAATAGGACATTTTTCAAGAAATCCTATTAAAAATGCAATTTGTCATTTTAGTAATTATGGAAGACTTTCTATCCTTAATGTGGATTTAATTCAAGATAATAGTTTTGTTGAAAATATGGGTAGTGGTGAGTTTGTGCAAACTATCGGTATGGGTGCAGGAAGTATTGCAAAATTGAATCGCATTCATAATGAAGTTGACCATACTCGTAAAGGTTATAATATTGAAGATAACGCTGTAGAATTTGCAGAGAAAAAACAAGTTTATGCAGAATACAATACTAAAATTAGTAAAGATGCAAAGCTTTTTGGTAAACTATTAGGTGATACTACTTTTGGATGTGAATTAGAAACATCTGAAGGTATGCTTCCTGATTATCTTCAGTATCGTCATGGAACAATTATATGTCGTGATGGATCAATACATGGTGGAGCAGAATATGTTACAATTCCTATGAGTGGCCCTAAAGGCATTCAAACATTACATAATTTATGTAATGATCTTAGTAAGCGTTGTAATATTGATGTTAATTGTGCATTGCATATTCATCTAGGTAATTTACCTCAAGATAGAGCATATTTAGTTTCATTGTATAATTTATTCTATAAAATACAGGATGAATTGTTTAAGATGTTTCCTTATTATAAAACAGATCCTAGAGGAGTAAAAAAGAAGAATTATTGCCAGAAATCAAAAACTATGGCGATGGCTCCTCTTAAAGATACTTCTAAAGCAGGATTTAAGGAATATGTTGATGATTACTATTATAAGCTTTTCATGTTTCTTTCTGATGGTATTCCTCCAGATGCTCATAATAATAGGAATAATAATCAACATCCTGTAAGGAACAAATGGGATCGAGTTAATCGCTTGACAAAATAGGCGCATAGTTTAGTAATAAACTAATGAAAATTGGGTGAATTCAAAGGAAATCTTAAGTAAAATTTATTTGGTTATATGGGATTTATTATATATCTTTGCAAAAAGAATCCCACTTATGGCAACATATGAATTACAAACAAAAGTTAGAAAAAGTGACAATAGAAAATCTTTTAAAATAGATGATCGAGTTAATGAATTTACAATTATTGATGATCAATTTTATAAAACAAATGCTTCCAATCATTTACACTTAAAATGTAAATGTCAATGCGGAAATACTTGTTATGAAAGAGTTGATCATCTACGTGATGGTAAAAGAAAAAGTTGTCCTAAATGTACACAAGATGTTAATAATAAAAAAATTAGACCTTTTGGAGAAATGACTTCATACTCATTTATTACTTTAAAAAGTCGAGCAGTTGAACGAAATTTAGAATTTGATTTAGATATGGAATATCTTCATAATCTTTTTATTGAACAAAATCGTAAATGTGCTCTATCTAAAATGGATATAAGTATTAAAAAATTAGCATCAGGTCGTATTACTGCGTCATTAGATAGAATTGATTCCAAAAAAGGTTATATTAAAGGTAATGTACAATGGCTACATACAAGAGTTAATATAATGAAGAGTAATATGGAAGAAATATTATTTATTAACATATGTAATTTAGTTTGTAAAAATAATCAAGAATTAATACAAGATAATTTTGATCCAAGTCTACTGAATGAATTCTCTTTTAACGAGAAAGTAAGTAGGAAGGAGCAACGACTAGAGATTGAGGATATTCAAACCAATAACATCTCCAAGAGCGCCCGACATCCAGAAATGGATGATGACATAGTCTGAGCTATATAGAAATATATAGAAATTAGGATAAAGAGCCTAATGATAACAAAACTGATTACGCACTTAACATGTTAAATATGCTATTTTCAGAGCGTAAAACTATAGAGCATCGTTTACATACTCCTACATTAAATTCAACTAAAGTAATAAATTGGTTGTTTATTGTAAATGCAATATGTAAATATGCTGAGAAAAATATGCAAAAAATACTAACAACTGAAGGAAATATTTCTCTTAAAGAAGTATTTAATTATTATCGTGAAGCAAATCCTGAAAATGATAGAGCGGGCTTTGTATCAGATTTTTTATGGGCTTATTATGAAAGTCGAGTTAAATCTTTTCAAAAGGATCTTAAAAATGATGATAAAATTAGTGAATGGGAGATGAAACAAGATAAAAAATACGTATTTATGTATCAAGGAATAAGTTCTTTGGTATAAAATTAAAATAAATAAGAACTGGTAACTTAGATGCTTTAAAGAGATTGCCTACAAGCGATTTGACATAGGTTGGACTCCTATCCAGTTCTTATTTATTTTTGTTATTATTAACTATTTAGAGTATCTTTGTGCCATGAATACATGGACTTACAAAGGAGAAATAATAGATAATATAGATAAAGTGCCTGAAGGTGCTATTGGTTTTATATATTGCCTTACGAATATTAATACCGGAAAGCAGTATATCGGTAAAAAATATCTTTATAGTGAACGAAAGAAAAATCTTACTAAAAAAGAAATTTCAGAACTTGCTAGTAAAAGATTAAAACATTGGAAAACAGTTAAATCAGAAAGTGATTGGCTTACTTATAATTCTTCCTCTGAAGAAATCAAGAAAGAAATAAAAGAAGGTCAATTATTTCAGAAAGAAATATTATATTGGACATTTAATAAAATAAGTACAACATATTTAGAAATACGTACCCAGATGGAATTACGAGTTTTAGAATCAAATATGTATTACAACAATAATATAAATTCTAGCTGGTTTAGAGATAATATAGGAATATAAAATATATAAATGAAAACAATAGCTGAAATAAGTGATAAATATGAAAATTCGGGATGTAATGAAATAAGTTATGCTTATGAGTATGATCAGGTAGTAGATATTGCTAAAGATTATTCTTTTAAAATTTTAAAAGAACTATTAAAAGAATTATATAAGTTTAATAGACACAGTGCAGGTGGACAAGATAGTTGTGTTGGAGTAAGAGAAGCCTACGGTAAAAATCTTATAGAAATTGTTGAAAAATATAAACATCAATTAGAAGAATAAAATATGCAAAATAAAGAATACGCAGATAATTATGGTATTAGTCAAAGTCAAATCAAGAAATTCAAATTTGTTAGCCCTTTAGCGTGGAAACGTTTGTATTTAGACAAACAAACTGATGATGTAAAGGATAATCCAAGTTTTATTTTCGGTTCACTCGTCGATATACTTTGCTTTACACCAGATAGATTAGATGATTTATTTTATGTAGGTGAAGCAGGTGAATTACCTTCAGAAGCAGTAACATGGATAATTAATGATTATTATCAAAAGATTGTTAGAAATAATCAATTTATGATAGAACTTTCTGCAGAACTTCCTGAAGATGGTTTATTGCGAGAATTTAATTTAAATGATCGAGATCATCTTATTGATTCTGCAAATAATTATAAATTTAAAGATAAAGATGGTAATGAAAAGACTGGTTGGAATACTGGTTGGAAAGAACAAACTCGTATTGATTCTTTAATTAAAAATGGTACTAATTATTTTGAAGCTTTAAAAGCTGCAAATGGTAAAAAAGTAATATCCCAACGAATGAATATGGAAGCAATTGAATTGCGAGATATTCTTCAAAGGCATCCAAGAACAACAAATTATTTTGTTCCTGATGAAAATAATACTCTTTTATTTCAGCTTGAAATATTTACCACTTATAAAGTAGATGATGTAGAAGTTCCAATTAAAGGTGCTTTAGATATAGTTAGGTTTAATCATAAGGATAAAACAGTGCAAATTATAGATTTTAAAACATCTTATTCTGCATTTGATTTTATTCAAAGTATTAAAAAATATGGATATGCAGAGCAGCTATCGTTCTATACTTTCCTATTAAAGCAGTGGCTAACTGAATATTGCAATGGAGAATATTGTACTTATACAATGCTTCCACCAATTAATATTGTTATAGATAATCGTGATAAAATACCTTATAAATATTCTTATGATTGGCAAGATATTGAAATAGTTCGCTATGGTAATAAAGCCTATTTAAAGGATTTATATCAAACAGAAAATCACAATCAAAAGATTAAAACTGGTTGGGAAGAAATTCTTTGTGAAATAGCTTGGCATATGAAAACTGGAATGTGGAATGAACCTCGTGAGCTATATGAAAATGATACAATTCGTGTAAATTTAATAAATAGTTAATATGGGAGCTAGAGGAGTAAAACCTAAAAAGTATAAAAATTGTTCTGAATCAGGACATAAAGGAATATTTAAAAATGCAAAAAGTAAAAAAAATCCTTATACTGCACAAATAAGTTTTTATACTAAAGGTGGTAAAAGAAATGGTGGATTATTAAAAAATATTCATCTTGGTAATTTTCCAACATTAGAAGAAGCTGTAAAAGTTAGAACAGAAACAATTGAAAATTTAATATGACAAAGAATGATATAGATTTAAAAATAATTATCAAGGAAGATTGCGAAATACCTACAAGTAAATATAATGGTAAATATAGTAAATCTACTTTATTTCTTTTACCGATGTTAGGTTTAAATATCCGAGATAAGTTAATAAATAAGTATTTAAAAAATACTTTTATAAATGATGAAGGAATTGAACACGTTTTTACTAACTGTTTATTCCTTCTTTTTAATGTAAAAAATCTTCGAGAAAAAGATTGGCAAGAATTATCATTAAATTTAAAACAAGATAAATATCATAGATTAGATTATTATGTAGGAATAAATGAAAATGTTCATTTAGTAATGTTTGTAATGGAAATACCTGAACGATATATATCTGATTATAACTCGTTTTTAGAAGGTAATTATAGCAAATTTACAATGGAATATAAGTCTAAATTTCCTGCAAGAATAAGTAATACTACCGGAGTATCTGTAGAATCTATTGTTTATGGAGCTATTTATAAAACAGATAATTTAAAAAATCTTATTTGCAAAGAATTTAATCTAGAAAGGTCGTTTGTAAATCAATTAGATGAAATTTGGGATAAATATAAAGAATCTGAAGAAATTTATCGTTTAAAACAGAATAATGAATAAAATAACAAGAAAAGAAGTATTGACTAGTGATAGTTATCTAGATTTAATACAATATTGTGCTCAGGATAATAATCCATCATTTAATTATAATAAGGCTTTAGAAGAATGTGGTGAATTTGCAGAAGTAATTTTAAAACTTCAAACAAAGAAAAAAGAAAGTCTTAAAGGTTTAACAAAAGAAGATGCAATAGAAGAATATGCCCATATGGTATTACGTGGAAAAATAGCATTAATGACCTTATTTCCTGATCATACGGATTTAGAAATTACATTAAAAGTTCGTAATTACATTAATCAAAAGCTTTTTAAATTAAAAGGTTATTTAAAAGAAAATAAATATAAAAAAGGACTTTAATTATGCCAGAAGAAATAAATTTAGAAAATAATCAAAACGCAAATGCTTTTAATATACGAGAATGGTTAGTTGATCTTGATCCAATACAACACCATCTCGATGACGGTTTACATTTAGAAGATGTAAGGTTTATATCCCTGATTAAACAATATATTTTACTACATAATGATCGACCTATAAGGACTTGGAATTTAAATAGAATTCTTTTAAATACTGAAGTGGATAATTTCCAAAGAATAACGTTAATAGAAACAGAAGCTGCTGGTATTAATGGCTATCGAGGAGAATTAGAATATGGTATTAAAACCACAACTGGTGAATTATTTATTATATGGTGGGGAGATACCCCAGCAAAACAAATAGCTCGTGAAAATAATGTGGCACCTGTTCCAGAACCTATTGGAGTAGCTGCTAGATGGGGTAATGTACGGCAAGTTAATTTTGAAGGAGAACTTCCCGCAAATAAACCTCAAAGAAAAAAAGCAACAACAATTCCTCTTTCAAAAAAAGATTATTATATTTATCAAGGAAATAAATATGCAAAGGAATTAGATACGTATATGAAAGCACAAATTCGTGTAAATGGTCACGATCGATTTATTCTATTTAATCCTAGTTATGAATATAAAGAAAAAAAAGTCATTAATAAAAATGAAGAATGTGTTATAAATATTTATGAACTTGCAGATTTTTATACAAATAAAGAATTACGAGCAAAATATTCTGACTTTGACATTGCAAAATACGAAACAGAATATACTGCGCTTGTTAAGATACACATTCAGAACATTAGAAAATTCAACTCAAATAATAATGGATAATAATAGAAAACAAATAATCGTTCATTTAGTAAAAACAATTACTTATCCTAAAGCTGCTTTAGATCGTAGTTATCCTTTTGATGATGCACGCCAACAAGCAATACATCACTTATCTTCTGAAATCGGAGATATGTTTAAAAATGGACATGTTGAACATTTACCTGCAGATTTTTTTGATATTGAAATAAAAGAGGAAAGTCCTTTTGTATTGCGAGAAACAATAAAAATGATGTATGAGGATAAACGTGGTAATTTTCGTAATAAAATAATTCTTGAAGATGCTGTTCGAGCAGTATCTGAATTATTTGTTATGAAAAAATTTAATAATGATATTTATATTACTGAAGGAAAAGAGAAAAAATTAAAACCTGAATGTGATGATACATTTAATGATATTTATTATGAAGTAATGAATATTCTTAAAACTCAAAGAAAACGAAATAATTTCTAATGGAAGAAGATATTGAAAAAAATATTGAAAACTATTCTTTAGTTGAATTACAAGAAGCTATTGTAAATTTAGATGAAAAATATAAAAAATTTACAGATAAATTAGATAGAAAAAATGTAAGAAAGAATATGTTAGAATTGTATAAAATATACAATCATAAGGTTGGATTTGATGCATTTAATATAAAATAAAAAAAGCCCTAGATTAATTTCTAGGGCTTTACTTTTTAATAAATATTTGGCTCAGTATCTACTGAATGAGGTTTATTATTAATAAACGTTTCATACATTTTTAAGATTTCTTCTTTAGATATTTCATTTCCGTCAATATCCTCATATTTTATAGTAATTTTACCATTCATTAGATTTCGTATAAATACATTTTCTAAGACAGGTATAAATTTAGTAAAAGCTTCAGATACTGTTTCTATTGCTTTCAATTCTTCTCCGTTTATTTCAAATTTTTCCTCAAGATTCCAAATAGGTTTCTGACGAAATTGACGTAAATTATTATTATCGTTATTGTTCATTTGATTAAATTATTTATACTGCAAAGATAATCTAATTAAATTAATTAAACAAATAAATTTTTTAAATCAGTAAAAATAAATTAAATTTGCAGAAACTAATAAAAATATATGAACGAACAAAAATTAATAGAGTATTTCAATAATGATGATTTAGCGGTAAGTGTATGGAAAAGTAAATATCAATTAAAAAATAATGAAGGTATTCCTCAAGAAGAAACTCCTGATGATATGCATCGAAGACTTGCAAAAGAATTTGCACGAGTAGAATTTGAAAATATTGCAAAAGATTCTGGTAGAACTAATGCATTATCAGAATTTGGTAAAAATAAACAATGGCAATTGTCTCAATCTTCTTTAGCTCAAATTGAAGAAGAAGTTTTCAGTTATTTTAAGGATTTTAAATATATTATTCCTCAAGGAAGTATAATGCAAATTCTTGGAAATACCTATAAAACAGGTTCACTTTCAAACTGTTTTGTTGTACCAAGTCCTTATGATTCATATGGTGGTATATGTAAGACAGATGAACAAATGGCTCAATTAATGAAACGTAGAGGTGGTGTAGGCACTAATCTTAATACTTTGCGTCCTTCTAAAACTATAGTTAATAATGCTGCAGGAACTTCAACTGGCGCTGCTTCGTTTATGGAACGATACAGTAATACTACTCGTGAAGTCGCACAGGATGGGCGTAGAGGTGCATTAATGCTACTTCTAGATGTAAGGCATCCAGATATATTTAAATTTGTTACGGCTAAGAAAGACAGAACCAAAGTAACAGGCGCAAATATTAGTGTAATGCTTACAGATGCATTTATGAATGCTGCAAAAAATGATACCGATTTTTTATGTAAATTTCCAATAGATTTACAATTAAAAACTGAATGGATTCCTGAATCTATGTCCTATAATAAACTTATAGAAATCAATAATAATTCAGGAACTTGGATAATGAAGATTAAAGCTAAAGAGCTTTTTGATCTTATTATAGAAATGGCTTGGGAAAATGCAGAGCCTGGATTAGCATTTATAGATCAAGTCAATAATTATTCTCCTGATGGAGTTTATCATATTATTAATAAATCAAATCCATGCGGTGAACAGTGGTTACCCGATTATGATAGTTGTAGACTTATTGCACTTAATTTATTTTCAGTAGTAGATAATCCGTTTACTAAGGAAGCTAAACTTAATTTAAATAAGCTTTATGAAATATCATATATGCAGCAACGTTTTGCAGATGATATAGTAGATCTTGAAATAGAATATGTCAAACGTATTATAGTAAAAATACAAAACGATCCAGAGCCTGAAGAAGTAAAGCGGACTGAAATAGAATTATGGAATAATGTTTTGCATGTAGCTAAGACAGGACGTAGAACAGGATGTGGTATAACGGCCTTAGGAGACATGTTAGCGGCTTTAAATCTTAAATATGATAGTGATGCTTCACTTGAAGTAATTGATACTGTATTTAAGACTAAAATACGTGCAGAATTAGATTGTACTATAGATCTTTCAATTTTACGTGGATCATTTGAAGGATGGAATCCAGATAAAGAATTTGGAAGTAAAAGTAGTTATCAACATACTGGATGTTGGTATGCCCAAAATGATTTTTATCAAAATCTTTTAGAGGAGTTTCCTGAACAAACTTATAAAATGATAGAATATGGTCGTAGAAATATATCATGGTCTACTGTAGCTCCTACAGGATCATTATCTATTCTTGCTAAAGCTATCTCAAGCCCTAATCTAACATCTGGTATGGAACCAGTATTTGCTCCATATTATATGCGTAGGAAGAAAATTAATCCTAATGATAATGATGTACGAGTAGATTTTACAGATCAGAATGGTGATAAATGGCAAGAATTTCCAGTATTAATGGGTGCGTTTAAAGATTGGCTTACAATTAGATATACTGAAGAATTTCCACCTTTTAATGGGCCATATCCAACTTTTGAAGAACATTTTACTAAAGAACGTGTAAAACATGAATTTGAAAATTCTCCTTGGTATGGTTCTACTGCTAATGATATAAATTGGGAAAAGCGTGTTCAAATACAAGCAATTATTCAAAAATATACAACAAACGCAATTAGTAGTACTATAAATCTTCCTAAAACAGCTACTAAAGAAGAAGTAGCAACGATATATTGGAAAGCTTGGGAATTAGGGCTAAAAGGAATCACAATTTATGTCGATGAGTGTAGATCAGGTGTTCTTATTTCTAATGATGCAAAAAAAGAAGCAACATTTTCTCAGAAAGATGCTATTAAACGTCCTTTAGCTCTTGATTGTGATGTACATTCTGTAAAAGTTAAAGGAATAGAATATACTATTGCAGTATCTATTTTAGAAGAACATCCTTATGAAGTATTTGTAATGCCTAATATAACTACGACTTGTAAAAAAGGTTGTGTAGTACGTGTTAAGAAAGGTAATTATAATCTTGTAGATGAAGGTGGGCAACTTTGTATAGAAAATATAAGTGCAAGAGTTAACGAAGAAGAAGCTGCAATTGCAAGACTTATTTCAACATCGTTAAGACACGGCACAGCAGTAGAGCATCTTGTTAATCAACTTAACAAGACACATGGTTCACTTGTAAGCTATAGTAAAGCTATTTCAAGAGTTTTATCTAAATATGTAGAAGCTAAAGAAACAGGTGAAAAATGTCCTGATTGTGGTGGTAAACTACGTAAAGAAGAAGGATGTACTAAATGTGCTGATAATTGCGGTTACAGCCGTTGCTAAACAGTTAATATGAGTAAAGAAGAAAAAGAGCTGATAAAACAGGGTATTCAATGGCATGGATACCCTGTTAGACCAATTGGAGGACAACAAGCAGGAACACCAATAATGGGTGCTCATTTAACACATCCTGATTTTGATTTTGAAATAAAATGTCGAGAATTTAGATCTCAATTACAAAGTAAACAATTTTGTTTAGATGTTTTTGATCTATTTTTAGATGAAATAAGATAAAATATGAAATATAAAACCAAGCTTTACTTGGATGACTACCGCTCACCGATAGACTGTGTAAAATACATGCATCAAAAAATTGGTAAATTAAATCCTATTTATCTTGAGCAAGATTGGGTTATTGTGAGAAATTATATAGATTTTATTTGGTATATACAGAAAAATGGATTACCAGATTTAATATCTTTTGATCATGATTTAGCTGCAGGACATTATCATAGAAATATGCAAGAAGGGAATATTAATTATGATACTGATGATTTTCAAGATGATGATAATAAAACAGGTTATCATTGTGCTCAATGGTTAGTAGAATATTGTATGCAAAATAAATTAAAATTACCTGATTGGATCGTTCATTCGATGAACCCTTCTGGTACTAAAAATATAGAATCTTTACTAACTAGTTTTGATAAATTTCAAGAAAATGAATAAGAATAATTTTTATAATTTGCGAGTTAATGATAAAGGAATAGTTGAAACTAGAGATCTAATAGACAATACTTGGAAAGAATGTTTAAATGAAGATCCAAATGATAATCTTGAAGATACTAGGCAATTAAATAGTATATTACCAAATTTTAAACATCCATATTTAAAAGAAAATTATAGTTTATGAAAAATAATAAATATCAAAATGCATATTTTGAAGATGAAAATGATATTGAGCTAGTAATAGATTATGTTGGTGTTGAAAATGAAAACTTAGAACTTATAATAGATGAAGATATAGATCTTGATGAAGATGATAGTTTTCATTATTCAGTAGAACAATGTTTACATAATGAAATAATTCCTAATAATTAAAATATATATATGGAAGTTAAAATAAAGAAATTAGTACCTGAAGCCATTTTACCTTCATATAGTAAAGTAGGTGATGCGGGAATGGATCTAACAGCTATTAGCCGTTCATTAGTTGTAAAAGAAGGTGAGGCAGATTATATAGAATATAAAACAGGTCTTGCAGTTAAAATACCTGATGGTTATTTTGGACTTCTTGTTCCTCGCAGTAGTAATTCTAAAGTAGATATGACGCTCTGTAATCATGCAGGAATAATTGATTCTGGATATATAGGTGAAATTTCTTTTCGTTATAAAATAGATGCAGTATACGATGAAATAAAATTAGTAAATAATGCTGCACATATTTATAATGAAGACACAAATCCCTTTAAAGTATTTATTCATAATGTAGGTGATCGAATAGGCCAACTTATCATAATGCCTTATCCACAAATAGAATTTAAAGAAGTAGAAGAATTAGAATCTACAGAACGTGGAGCTAATGGTTATGGATCTACAGGTAAATAATATTAAATAGATGGAAGATAATAAAGACAGAATAGAAAGATTACAAAGATTAGTCTTTCATTATAAAAATTTATATTATAATGATCCTGAATCAGATGAAATGATTCCTGATGGAATGTTTGATTCATTATATAATGATTTAAAAGAATTAGATCCTAATAATCCTGCTATTTTACAAGTTGGTGCTAAAATACAATAAAAATGTTTTGTTTTGTTTGAGTAGTTGAATATATGAGTCTAACATTAATTTGTTAGACTCATTTTATTAACTTATTTTTGCAATAGAATAATTAAATAAATAGAATGGATATAAACGAAAAGAAGAAAATAGCTTTAGAGACAAGGAATAAAATTAATAAAGATTTTGGTAAAGGAACGGTAATGAATATGTCTGATAGACCGGATAATGAAATAGAAGTTATTTCTACAGGTTCAATTGGGCTTGATTTAGCTCTTGGTGTAGGTGGATTACCTAAAGGTAGAATTATTGAAATTTATGGCCCAGAAAGCTCAGGAAAGACTACTTTAGCTATACACGCTATTGCTAAAGCACAAAAAGCAGGAGGTCTTGCCGCTATAATAGATGCTGAACATGCATTTGATGCTAATTATGCACAAGAATTAGGAGTAAATCTTGAAGATTTAACAATAAATCAACCTAGTTGTGGTGATGAAGGACTAGAAATAGCTGATAGATTAATCTCTTCTGGAGCTTATGATATAATTGTAATAGATTCTGTAGCAGCACTTGTTCCTAAGGCAGAATTGGATGGTGAAATGGGTGAAAGCAAGATGGGTTTACATGCGCGTTTAATGTCACAGGCATTACGTAAAATGACAGGTATGATTAATAAAACAAATACACTTGTTATATTTATTAATCAGTTACGTGAAAAAATTGGAGTAATGTATGGCTCACCAGAAGTAACTACAGGTGGAAATAGTCTTAAGTTTTATGCTTCAGTAAGATTAGATGTGCGTAGAAGTACTACAGTTGCAAATAGTGTTGTTCAAGATGATGTTATAATGGGTAATCTTACCAAAGTAAAAGTTATAAAAAATAAAGTTGCACCACCGTTTAAGACTTGTGAATTTGATATACTTTATGGTACAGGAATAGATAATCTTGGAGAAATAATTACGTTTGCTTTAGAATTAGAAATAATTAAAAAAGCAGGTGGTTGGTTTAGCTATCAAAGCAACAATATTGCACATGGTAAAGATACACTTCGTACTACATTACAAGATAATCCCGAACTTAAGAATGAAATAGAACAATTGATAAAAGATAAACTTAATTTGAAATGATAACTTTAAAAGATTTAATTAAAGATAATAAAGTGTATTTTGATAGTTATCGTGCAGGATTTTTTTACTATAATTTAGATTTTGGATTTATACATATACAAGATACTGATGAAGTTAATGATAAAAAAATAACTTATCAATTTACAGTTCCTGCAGACGATATTGGAAACGCAACTCTTTTAGCTTCAGATAAAGCAATAACCTTTATGCGTTGGATAAAGAAAGCTGTTGATAATAACGAACTTATTAAAATAAATAAATGATAGAAACTAAAAAATTAGTAGAATTATATCCTAATGCGGTAGAAGAATTTCGACAAATTACTGGATTTCCTATAGAAGCAATTGCATATTTAGGATTTGAAGTATATACAGATTATTTTGATAATAAAGGCTTATTTATAGGTATTACTTGTGATGCGGATGGTATTTTTTGGATACCTGAAGTATGTTCAATACCTCTACATGTTAGTCAATCACGAATAGAAGCTCAGGATATCGCAATAGAAGAATGCTTTAAAATGGTTGAAAATATGACAGATTTTGCTGTAAAATAATAAATATGAAAAAATTAAAAGTTTACTACGCTCATCCAATGGTGTTTTATGGATCTCAAATAGAATATGACGATATTAAAACATTAGAAATGATGGGTTTTGAAGTATTAAATCCTAATCATCCTAATAATGAAGAAGCATATCATAAGAGGAATAAAGATTTTAATCTATTTTTAGAACTTGTTAATTCTTGTGATATATTAGCTTTTAGAAGTATTATTAATAAAATTACTATCGGTGTAGCTAAAGAAATAAGATTTGCAGAAACTCTTGGAATGCCTGTTATAGAACTTCCTACAATAACTGAAGATAGAATATTATCTAAAGAAGAAACAATTAAATATTTTAGACCATTAAACATTGTAGATTAAATGATTGATGATAATAATGTTGAAAAACCTCAAAAGGCTTTAAGATATAATGAGAATAAATTAGATTATTCTTTACTTGAACCTTATGCAATACAAGAATTAGTAAGAGTTTTTGATAAAGGTTCAAAGAAATATGCTCCTTATAACTGGTTAAATGGTGGAATGGAATATTCTAAAATGTTAGCTTCTCTTAAACGACATATTGCTGCCTTTGAACTTGGAGAAGATATTGATCAAGAAACAGGTTGTCATCATATGGCTCATGCAGCATGGAATGCCTTAGGGATAGTAAGTTATTCTAAATATTTTCCAGAGAATGATGATCGAATAATACATAAATTAATAAAAAAATGATAATGGCAATATTTCCTTGGATATTATTAGTAGCATTTTTATTTACATGTTTACTAATTCATATCTATACTAAAGGAGGACGAGAAGATCATCAACCTAAAACTGCTTCGGGTTGTTGTTTACATACAAAAAAAAGAAGCAGTATTAACAATTCATAATACAAAAATAGAAGAGGAAAACACAAATGCGTAATCAATTTTGGTACACAGTAAGCGAAGAAGAAGGTAAGAAAAAGATGGGTTCATTTAATTTGGACTATGTAATTCGTTCCGTAGAATATGCTGAAAATAAGTCCGTAGTATTGCTTGATGATTTTCATGAAATGCGAAGGGATATTACAATTCCTGCAGGTAAGAATGGTAAAATTCTAACAAAGACTATTGAAGAAGTAGTTTGTTCTGAAGTATGGCTTAATGAAGAAGATTCTGCACGTTTTAAACAGATAACAGCTATACCAGATGTATATGTAACTAGTGGATATATGCAAACGGTATCTCCTACAGAAACAGCAAAAGCAGTAACTACATTAGCATAATTTAAATTTTAAAATTAAATAGAGCAGACTATTAAATCTGCTCTATTTTCATATATAATATGAACGTAGAATTTATATCAAAAACACAAAGTTTAGTTCCAGATGTTACAACTGCTGATTTTACAGCATATGTAGCTCGTATAGGTAAAGTAAAAGATAATCCTGACAAACTAATCAAATATCTTATTAAACATCAACATTGGAGTCCTTTTCAACATACTTATTTTGGTTTTAAAATTAGAACAAGTCGTGCAATAGGAAGAGAAATTCTAAGGCACTGGAGTATGGATCATCAAGAGCTTTCTCAACGTTATGAAGAAATACTTGAATTTGAACCAATTGAATTGCGTAAACAAGCTGAAAATAATAGACAATCTTCTGAAGAAGAAATTGATCCAGATCTAATCTGGACACAGTTAGAACCATATCAAGATGGATACACTTCTATAGAAGTGGATAGGAAGAAGTCTAGTGAACATATAAAGGATATATTGCTTCTTATTAAAGAAGCCTATCAAATGCTCTTAGAAGTAGGAGTAGCTAGAGAATGCGCGAGATTTATACTTCCTGAGTGTACTTCAACAACAATGATATTAACAGGTAATATTCGTTCTTGGATTAATTTCTTGAATTTGCGTACAGATGCAACTTCTCAAAAAGAAATACAAATAATCGCAAATGAAATTAAAAAAATACTTGCTCAAGAAGTTCCATTAATATTTGCATAAATTAGTTTTGTTTTGTTTTAAATAAGAAAAGCCCAAGAGTTAATTCTCTTGGGCTTTATTAATTATAATAAACTTTAAATTATATTTGTGGTTGTGGTATATTTTCAGGATCTGCTTCTACTATTTTACCTGTTTCAACATTACGAGCTATAATATCCTGTACTATTCGTTTTGCTGCAGCTACCTTAAGTATTGAAGGTACATCTAAATTTGATGTTACAAAGTTAGTAAGATAATCATTAAGTGCCTGAAGCTCTATACCTGTAAACTGAAATTCATCAGAAACTTTCCACTGGTATACCGCAGAGGGATTATAAATTAGTTTCTTTATTTCTTGTTCTTGCTGTTCTGTCATATTAATTTGTGGTTTTAATTTAATGGTTTATCAAATTCTCCTAATAATATATTTTTATTATTATTAATTAATCTTTCTTTTTGTTCAGTACTTGTTAAATGATCAATATCTTCTTTAATCATATCTAAAGAAAATTCTTTATTTAATGTATGTTGTATTCCAGAGCCTAATTTTATATCAGGAAAACGATATTCATACCACATAATATGGGGTAATTTATCTTTACCCTGTATAAAACCAAAAGAAAATCCTTCATTATTTGATTTTGTTTCTTCTAAAAATTTTAGAATTTCTGTACTTATCATTAATTTATAATTGAACTATCGATATTATAATATATTTTTCCTTCAAATTTATCTAAAATATCATAATAAACTTTTCCTATTGTAAATCTTATTGCAATTATTTCTGCATCAACGTATTCTTCATTAGATATTGTATCTCCAATTTGATATTTACTTGGTAATTTCATTAGTTATTATTTTCAACAAAACTACAACTAATTTTTTAATTAAACGAATTTATTTTATAACGATATATTGAAGAATAGATTCTTTTGTATTTTTGTAGATTTTGCAAATTCAGGTTTAATATGAAATATTTTATGCATTGCTAATACGTTTTCAAGAATATCTTCTCTGAAAGAGGCTTCAGATGGATTTATAACTATGCGAAGCTTGTCAACTTCTTTACTTATTTTAAGTATTGCTTCAGGATCTGCATGTGCAATAACGGCATTTAAAAACATTAAATAAAGTGCGGAATTATCAGAAATAATACCCTGTGTACCTGATAAATATACAATCATTATTTTACAAATTTAAGTTTATATAATGCTGTCGCTAAAGTATCTGAAATCTGGTCTATTATATTTTGAAGCCAAGATTCTTGAAATATAGTTCTATATTCTTGAATCCATTTATATTTTTCTTCAATCATTATTAGAGGATCAATGGCGGCTTTAGATTCAGGTATTGTTATTTGTACTATTCCATAAATACCTTGATATTTTTCAATAACAGAATCTATAGGCTCTAGAATACCTTTATATAGATCATCTAAAGCTTCATGTACAGCTAATGTTTTTGTTGGTTGTGCAAGATGTGTTAAATGAACGGTATCTCTTATAAAAAATAAATACCCGAAGAAATCTCCGGGTGTAGTTTTCCTTTTGAAAGGTGACATATCTGCCATTATTTTCTGGTTTTTATTGAAAAAATAGGTACTGCAACACCAATACCATAAACAATTTGTTTTGTAAAAGGATTATATCCTGCAATCAATGCAAAATCTAAAATAGTTCTTTGTTCTTTTAATGTAATAGAAGATCCTTCTTTTATACTATTATAAGGCGATTTATTCTTAATATCAATTTTAAGTTCATTTTTTCTAAAAAAATGTTTCTCTACTTCAACTACATATGTTAAAGTATCAATAGTTTTAATAGATATATCTCCTAAGTGAGTTAATTTATTATAACTAGCCTCGGCTTTAATATAATTATCTTCTTTTTTAAAAGTAATAACGGTATTTGTACTATCTACTTTTAGATTTTTAAATGATGTATCAATACTTTCTGTAAATGTTGTTACAGATTGTATTGCATTATTACCTTTTATTTGTTTTTTTAAGCCTTTTGTAGCCTCTTTAAATTCTTTATTAGATGTAACTATCTGTACAGGAATTTGTGCATGAGAATCACCCTTAGAATCGATATAATGAAAAACTGGTTTAAGAGTATCATTTATCTTTTTAGATTCTAGTGCATATTTATTATGAGTATTATTGAATACTATATAAATAATCAATGCACAAATTATACCTAAAGATATTAGATTTGACTTAAACCAGTTTATAAACATTTTATTGATTTTTATATTCTACCCTAAAGAGTCTTTCTTCATGATTATTCATTCTAATAGTCATATCAGAAACACTGTCGTTAAGGTGTTTAATTCTTTCTTCTTGCGAAGTAAGATTTCGACCTATAGTTTTTAATTCATCAACCATTACATCTAATTTCTTTAAAACTTCAGAAGTAATGGTTTTAATAATATATGCAAGAATACCCGCCATAATAATAACTACACATGTCAAAATCCAGTTTTGTAGTGTATAGTCCATATTATGAAAGAATTATTAAATATTGTGATGCAGGAGTACTATCAATATCTGCCGTATTAGTTGCTAATGTTATAGCACCTATAGAACTTATTGTACCATCTCCCTGAATAACTGAAGTTGTCAATGTTCTACCTGTTGGAGTATTTACTGTAATAGAAACTTCTTCAGAAGTTTGATAAGGCAATGGAACAACAAGATATTGACCATTAGTTAATGATCCTGTCCATGTAAATCCAGGAAAAGATATTTCAGTAATATTAGCTGAAGCTGTAGTATTTCTAAATACTATAAAGGAGCCATTTGGTTCTGTAGAACAACAATTTGTTACACACTGTGTAATATCTACCCAACGACCTATTTCACTAGGCTTTTTACGCCTCCATAGGGCACTCTGACTAATTGCAATCCCATTCGCATCTTTGCGAATGAACAACCTATCTCTGTAATTTAGGCGACTATTGCTCATAATTTATAAATTTATTAAGTTAAAAAAAGAATATTTATTTAGAGTTAAATATTCAAACTTCTCCTTAAAATAATTATGCTGCTACTGCGGCAATTACTGCAAAATTTATAGCTACTGCTTCACCTGCAGTAGAACCTATATTTGTTACTGTAATCTGACATGAACCTGCTGCTGTAGCAGTTATAGCTGCAGTATAAAGACCTGTTGTAGCACCAGATTTAACTGCAAGAGCTACAACATCTGTAGCTGCAATTGTAGAGTTAGTTAATGTAAACGATACTGAAGCTGCACCTGCAAGAGATGCATTATTCATTGTTATAGTACCACTATTAGTATTAAGTGTTACACCTGTTGATTTACTGGTAAGCTGAGTTACTGCACCACCTGCTCCTGTAGCAAAACCAAAATTTGCTGTCGGAGAACTTGTTGTCATTGTACCTGTTGCTACTACTGATGCAGGAGTTAGTGCAAGTGTTGCTCCACCTGTCATTTCTGTCCTCTTTATATATTCATCTATAAGAGGAAAATTTACGTTTGCTGCTGTCGCCATTTTAATTTATTTTTAATTTTTGTTTAAATTTATATATATTTTTAATTATCCAACCTAATACAAAGACACATACAGTAACTGAACCAATATGCCAACCATTAGGATGTATAAATTCATCAATAAGTTTACCACATGCAAGAGCAAGTATTGTTTTACTTGTAATATGTAGTATGAATATTGGACTACTATTTTTGTGTGTTTCTATTAAATATATAGATATATACGTAAGACCTAATCCAATACATATCCAGGATAAATCCCAAGCTAAAAAATATATTAAATCGTTAATATTCATTGTTGGACTCCAAGGCCAATTTCTAGCTACTGTCCACCATTCTGATTCTCCCCTTATATTTGTACAAAAATCAATAGGTAAAGCCAAAAGAATAAAAACTAATGCAATATATATTTTTTTCATTTACTTAACTTTTTGGACGATGGATTCGATGACCTCCAAACAAATGATATGTTTCAAAATCATTTATTTTAGGGCGATATATTCCTGTACCAGAATTATTTGCAGATATAATACATTGTTCTCCATTAATTCGTATCATACAGAATTTTTCAACACCAAAAGTATCTTTTTCTATAAAACATATTGAAGGAAACATTAGACAAAGATCTGTTGCTTTAACTCCATTTGTTGAAAGTCCTAAAAAAACATCAATAAGATCATTATCAAAATCTATAAGTTCAATAGAACTCATTATTATATTTTTCATTATTTATTATTTAATAACTATTATTTGTGATTTCCATAAATAATTATATAAACTATCTTTTTGTAAACTATCAATGTTGTTTACTTTATAAGATAATATATTAATTGAATGGGATTTTGCTTTAGACGAAGTGATTATGTAAGTAAATATTAAACATAATATAACACATACATTAAAAATAGTAACCTTCATAATTTATTTTATTATGCAGATATAGATTGTATAATAACTCTATTTAACCCATCGCTTATAGTGCCGGGAACAGTAAATACAAAATCCATATCTAAAGTATCTGAAGCATTCATATTTATATTAGATCCTAAAGGATAATTAATACTCGTATCTCCGCCATCCATTGATACATCTACAGATCCTTTAATTACAGAAAAACTAATACTTTTATAGGTATTAGCATTTAATGTTAAAGTTTCAGTAGAAACAAGATCATGTTGTTCTGGAGTATTTGCTACAGTTCCACCTCCACCACTATTTGTATCTACAGCATTGATAAGCATACGTTGAAAACGTAATTGTTTAGCAAGCCATTGGGATTCAGGAGTAAGTATATTTGGAGTAGAATATGACATATTAAAATATTTGCACAAATATAAATAAAAAACAGCAAATTACCAACAAATAAAGAAATATTTATTAATGTATCTAATTATATTTGTTTATAATAGAGCATTAGTTAAAAACTTCATCTGTCAATTCAATTATTTCTATTGATGGAAAATCAACATCGAATTCGTCTTTAAAATAATCGTAAAGCCATGCTACAGAAACTCTAATTCTAATATTATTTTCATTATAATATGCTCCTGATGTAAATACAACAAAATCATTTATCGATGATGTTTTATTTGCCATTTTTAAAGCGAAATCTCGATTTATTATTATATATTGTCTTTTCATAAATTACATAAATAAGAAAAAATTACTATTATTAGTATTTGCAGTTGCTGCGGCCTTAATACTCATTATTACAGTAGTTGCTTTAGTATTACCTCCAAACGTCCATAAAGGATTTGTTGCAGTAGCTGTAGTTTGAATAATGTATCCTACACCACCACCTAATCGAACATTCGCAACAGCATTTGTAGTAGTACTCGGACTTGTTGTATTATAACCACCAGATATAGTAGGAGCAACTGCAGTAGTTTGATAATTTTGACATACCATTGCAATTACAATTTGATTGTTTGTTGTAGGAGTAATACTTCCTGCGGCTAAAGAACCAACAGTAGTTGCTCCAGTGGTAGTAGCAACAGATAATTGATCTACAAATCCAACCGTATCTACTCCTGAAAGTGCAATTACCACTTGTGTCATTACATCACTTGTCTTAAGCATTGTAAATGTGTGTGTAGCACTAGTAGTAGGATTTAAACAATAATAAATACCTACTCGTGTTACTGTGCCGTCGTTATCGGCAGGTCTTACTAAAGTCCATATATTCAAAGAACTATCATAAGGAGGAGAAGAGGTGCTAGGGCCACCTGTAGGAGGTAATACACCAGATGCCTGATTATCACAAATAATACGTATAATGCAATTAGCCCCTATTGTACTCATTGCTGTAGTTGTTGTTGATAATCCGGGGCCGGTAGTAGCAGAAAGAACTTTATTTATAACTGTAATTGCCATAATTAAAAATTATTTAAAAATGCGAGTAAATACCAATTTGTACCACTATATCTAAGACCTAACCACATTGTCTTGTTTGCAATAGTACTTGTAGGTAATGCTAAATTAGATGAAACACTAATTCCAGAAAAAGATAGTGCATGTGATCCTGAATCACTTGTAATTTTTATTACTAAATCTTGTCCGTCAGTAGGTGTACCTGTTATTGAAATTGAATCATTAGTTGCAAGTGCAGTAATATTCCATTGATCAAATAAATTACTATTTATACTTGTAGAAGTATTTGTAGTTTCAGTTCCAATTCTTTTTGTAATTCTTTTATTTGTTAAAGTATTGGTAGAAGTTGTAGTAATATAACCTGAAAGATCTGGTTTATTTAATATTTGAGATAATCCAGATATAGAATTCCAGTCAGCATTTACTTGTGTAGGTACTGTTGAACCTGACATTTGATATGTCGTTCCATCATAAATCACAAGATTACCTGCAGAATAATTAACATTACCTGCACCTAAATTTTGTATACCTCCTGTAGATACAATATACATATCTCCATTAGTACCAGTACCATTTTGAAGATGTGGAGAACCTCCTGCAGCAACAGACGCATCCCAAGTACCTTTATATGTTAATACTGATATAGGTATTTGTGCAATAGGTACTTTTGTATTGTTATCTAATGTTGCAACACCATTTGCAACTCCTTTTTGTGCTAAAGATATACTTGGCACAATATAGATTGATTCTGAACTCATTTATTTTAGTTTAAATATTGTTTAATAATGCTAATAAATCCCATTTAGTATCTGTTAAATTATATATAAATCCCAGATATAAAGTTTTACTTAAAATAGTAGTAGTAGGTAACGCTAAATCAGTAGAAGCTCGAAATATAGAATTCCACGTTAAAGCTCTTGCTGTACCATTATCTTTTATTCTAATAATTAATTTTTGTCCTTGATATAGTGTACCTGTAGGTGCTGCAATTGTTAAACCTGCAGCCTGTGCTGTTAAAATATAAATATCTGTTATATCTGCATTTATTGTTAAAGTAGCTGTAGAAGTAGTACTAACAACTAATGGTTGATGCCTATCTACATAATTTGTAGATGCTATTTTAGAACTATTATCTCCCTGTGAAGGAGGTGATGCTAAAGTAGGACTACCCGTTAAACTTACAGATGCTTTTATAGTAGGATTTGGATATGTTCCTGTTAAATCTCCACCTGCAGTTCCTGAAGGTGGTAATGATGTAGGCCCACCTGTAACTAAACTGTAGGGTACTGATCCTGCAATTAATGTTCCAATAGTAGTTAATGAGGATGTAATTATAGAACTATTTAACGTAGTTCCAGTTAATGTATTTGCAGCAGCGGTAATGGTAATATTATTTGTACCATCAAAACTAGTACCATTTATTGTTCTTGCTGTTTGTAATTTTGGAGCAGATACAATAGTTATTATAGGTGTTGTAGTACTTGTCGCAATAGTAGCCGTTGTTACATCTGCAGATGTAACAGAAGTTACAGTACCTGTATTAGAAGTATAACCATTTGGGTTACTTGCTAAATAATAAGTACTATTATCGTAACTTATTGTACTACCTGTAATTTTTACAAAGCCTGTGCCTGATAATGCATTTTGTTTAGTATTAAATGTATTCCAATCTGTCGAAGTTAAATAACCATTTTGAACAGCATTTGCAGCTTGAGAACTTATTATTCCTGAACCACTATTAAAAAATATTGGAGATACTGCACTAATTGAAGCCAATGTTGGCCCTGTGTTTGTTATTGTAAAATTAGGATAAGTTCCTGTTACAGATATTCCTGTTCCATTAGTTATAGATACTATTTGATCAGGTGCGGTATTTATAATTGTACCTACACCAGTAATAGGATTAGGAGTAGCAGAAAGACCTGTTCCTGCGGTTATCGACAGTACAGTACCCGTACCTACAGGCAGATCTGCAAGTACGAGTTTACGTGCTTCTAATGGCCCAGAATAACCATCTGGTGTGGCAAAAACTAAATTAGGTTTTGGAGTTGGTGTAAATAAACTAGGATATGTTGTCATTATCTACCTGCTTTTGAATTAATAACTATTCCCATTTCTTGTGCTGCTTCAGGTTCAAATATTGCAATATAATTAAGCATTTCTTTAGTTACAGGAAAAGTTTTCATTATATATTTTACTGGATGTGTAGAGTCAACTAAATCCTGATCACCAATAGTATATCCAAATATTTCTGTTGCTAAATTTGTAAATATTTTAGTTATATCTGAAAGTACTCCCAGACCCGGAAATATTCCTCCAGATAATATATGCTGAAGAGACATCGGATTATAATAAAATGACATTTCCTGAGTTATATTATCCATTGTACGTAAATAATAACCATATGCTGCCTTAGTTGTTTTATCTTCATCATCTTCTGGTGCAAAATATTTCGCAGCTAAAAACATCGAAATAAGACCTAGAACAAGTAATGTATCCTTTACTTGTGATCTAAGATTTTGACGAACTAAATCATAAAATTCAGCTTCAGTCATTTCTAACTGTTTATTATTTTTTTCAAAATAATCTTTTTTCTTTTGTTCATATAGTTTTTGCAATCCATTAATACCATCTTTAGTAGCATAAACAGTATCATATATTTTCTTTATATTGGGTAATAAATTCCAAGAAAAATATCGAATTGCCATACGCATTTTACCCCATTCATAAGAATCAGTTCCTGCTATATAACTTAATGGTTGTGCTCTTTGATAAATAAGATTAGGAACCCAGTTTTTAAACATCATAAAAGATCTACCTAGAATAGTAAAACGTATTTGACTTTCATCGTTAGGTGATATATTGCCCGCTGCACGTTTACCTATTTGTTGAACTAATGAACGATATTTATGAATTGATTCTTCTGTTGCGTCACCTATTTTAAATTTACCATCTACTACATTCGCTTTTTTAGCTACTCCAAATTGTTCTTTAAGTTCTTTTACTTTATTATCAAAATCTTTTTCTAATTTTCTGCTATCTGCTTCAGATAGATTATATCTATTTTGATATTCTTTAGTAGAAGCATAGTACGCTCTTGCATTTACTAGTTTTTTATCTATAACTATTGCATTATCCATCATAGCTAAGAAGTTAGCATATTGAACAACACTATCTGCATTACGCATTATAGACATTATCAGATCTGAAGCCGAATGTTTAGTAAGATTAGAAAGTGACATATTATTCATCATCCTTTGTAATGATTCATCTCCAAGAGGTAAAAATGTTTTCATCATTGCAAGATGTACATTTTCCTTATCTCCTATAAATTTATGAGTTGCAAATTTCCATTCTGCAGCAAAAAACTCTGATTTATTATAATATTTACCTTCTGTGACAAATGCTTGAAAATTACCACCCATAAACTGTGCAATAGAAGAAGCTACATTTAAACCAAGTGTTTTCATAGTAAACATTCTATTACCTGCATCGATTACTTTTACTAAAGATAAATTTCGAGTTTTAATTTCATCTGATACTTTGGGTAAAGTTGTACCAAATCTATTATTCATAGTTTCAGCAATACTATTCCATTTATTGGCAATACCCTCTCCAACTTTTCCTAATAATACATCTGATGATTCTGAAGTAATATATTTTTGACCATAAAGATTATTTTTTATATAATTCTTTAAGAATTTAGAATTTACTTCATTAGATTCATTTGGAAATTGCAAAGCATCTTTAATAAGATTACCATATTGATTTATTTGTAAAGATTGTTTATTTTTTTCTACAAAATAAAGTGCATTTGCAAGTCCTTCTACATTTTTCTTATTTTCATATTCTACTACTTGTTTAGTATAAATTGCAAGATTTTTAAATATATCGTCTGATACATTAGAATAATCTTGATAAGAATTACCATCTTTATCTATTTTTGCTTGAGATATATCTGAAGTAAAATATTTAGGAATAGTATCTTCTATTTCACCTGTTAATGGATTAAAATTACCATATCCAACAGATTCATCATCTATTGATAAACTCGAAATTAAACTTTCTATAGGATTAAAACTTCCACCAAACACAAATTTTTCAGCAATAATTTTTCTAATAAAAGGTAAAAAGTTTTTATACTTTTGTGCTGTTAAATATTCTGATTCTTTTGCTTTAGTATTTATTTCTAATGCATAATTATATAAAGCAAGAACTGATTCATTTTTTTGAAGTTCTTGATATTCTTTACTTAACCATTTATCCGTAGGAAATTGACGAAGACCTATTAAGTTAGTATAAGGAACATTTGAATTAAGATTTGTGATATATTCTAAATCAAGTTTCGCTTTTGTTTTAGCGTTAGCTTGTTCTTCCTTATCTCCTAAATATGTAGATTCATCAATTTGTTTAATTTTATTTGCTTTATAATCGTTAATCCATTTTTCAAATTTTACAACATCAATATTTGCCTTAATCCACTTATAATCTTTAGCTTCAATTTTATTTTTTAATTCTTTATAAAATTCAGAACTATATTTATCTATAAGTTGATTGACACCTTTACCACTTACTTGTTTTTCAATAAGTTTTTTATAATCAGAAATTTTTAATCTTTTAGATTTATAAGATTCTTTTAAATCTTTTTCTATTTGAATTAAACGTTCAACATAATCTTGTGTTTGTAATTCTGTTTTATTTCGGAATTCTTCTGCGATTAACCAATATGTTTGTACTGCTTTAGTAGGTGCTGAAGATAATGTTCTAAAATTTCTATCTACAGTATTTACAGATTTTTCTGCTTCTAATAAATCTCTAATATTTCTTTTTTCAGATATATATTTAGAAGTAAATTTATTAAATATTAATTTAACATTTTTACTGGCACTTCTTGCTTCGGCAGCCAATTGTTTGATATCTTTAAGATCATCTTTATGTTTGTCTAAATTTTCTTTAAAAAAATCTTCAAAATAAAGATCAATATCTTTGTATATTTCTAAAGCTTCTGCTAAATTATTTAATTTTATAGCTTCTTCATTTAATTCTAAATTAGTAAAATCTTCAAAAGATTTACCTTCAAAATCTAATTTATGCTTTTGCAATAACTCATTTGTATTTTCTATTTGATTCTCAACCTGAGTAAAAAGAGGTCTAAAATTATTTGTCAATTGTAAATGACGAATTGTAGTAAATATTGCATTTAATTCTGAATACTTAATATCTCTACGACCTTCTATTACTGGAGCTTCATTAATAGTTTTATATAATGAATTAAGCTTTTGAATATATTTATCTATTTGTTCATTACCTGTTTTTTCATCTCTAACAGGAATAGGTTGTAGATATTCTAATTCATCATCTGTTACAGTAGCATTTCCTATTTTAAGTTTATTAAGTATTTTCTTATTACTGATTTTCTTAAAGTTTAATACAATAGGTATTGCTCTAGTATCTCCAAATTCTTTAACTCCATAAGCCTCACGTAAAATATTTTTAGTTTGACCTATGTATTTTTGCATAGATTCACGCTGAGTTTTAGATATGTCTTTTTTAGGCTCATTTATGAATTCCCAAGTAAATATATCTACTTCTCCTGAAGGTTTAACAGCTAAGAAATCTGCAGTAGTTACTCTTGATTTAGCTTCATTATAAAGAATAGTATTATAAAGGAATTTAGTTCCTTTAGGATAAGTTAAAAGCCTTTCCTTAATATTTTTATCTAAAGTATCATAAAACTTTTGAGAAGCTGCTAATTGAGAATCATTAGTTTTTTCTAAAAATTGATCTCGCAAAGAACCATCCTTATCTATATAAAGATTTAGTATATTATTAATATCGTTTTTACCTTTTTCTGAATATTCAGATATAAATTCATCCTTATTATTTTCAGAAGCAAAAGAATATTTAATTACATTATCATTAATTTTATAAATATTATTTTCTTTAATTACTTTAGAATTAATATCTTGAATCGAATTAATTATTTTAGATTGTTCTTGTAAATTATCTTCAGGATTTACTAAACGATAATAAATTTCACCAAGATCTCGCTTTTGATCTATATTTACTTGATTCCATTCATTACCGTATTCATCCTTTATACGAACTATATTATCCTTACCGTATATCTTATTAAGAGTATTCTTTACTCTATTCTCGTAGAAGTCATATATGGGTTTGAGTGCTGCAAAACCCTCAGATTCAACTCTTTTAAGTTCTTCTTTAAGTTGGCTAATTTCATTACTATTATCCTTTTTACCAACTATAATTTGGATGCTTGCATCTGCTGCATTTTTTGCAGATTCTGCTTGTTCCTTTGTGCTATACGTTTCTGTCCAAGCTTCTTCAGATTCAATATCTTTAAAATAAACTTCCCATTTATCTCTTTCAAGTTCTTTTATCCTATCCTCTTTCTGTTTCTTAAAGTCCTCTATAGTCTCGTGACCCTCTACCTTACTAGCTGTATCTCCAGTAGGGAATAATACTTTCTCATATCCTTTCTTAGCACTATCCTGTACTATTGTCTTGATGAAGAAGTTGATCCAGTTACCTTCTTTATTAAGAAGTTGCAGAAAGTTATTTTTATTCTCATTTCTTTGGATAGTACCTAGGTAATCATCATACTCATTCTGAGTAATTTTGTTTCTTGCCAGCATATCGTCTATAGTAGATTTCTGCATATTCATTGCAATTAAATCACCCTTATCTCTACCCTTCTGAAAGAGATCTGATTGTAGTTCAAGTATTCTACGTGTTTTAGTATTACCAAATGAATTAACCTTATTTATTTGTGTATTCTGAAATTCTTCCCAAGAATTATATATACCCAAACTTATTGCTTTACCAAAGTTTGAACCTATAGCTTCTTTGAATACTTCAATCTTGTTATCACTTAATTCTTCGTAAGAAAGATTATCTTCATCTTTTGTTACATAATTACTACCATCTGTATTCAACTTATCATCACTTCTAAACCAACCTATACCATTATCAGTAGCAAATTGAGCGTGGCCTTTGATTGAAGGAGTAATGCCCGGAGTGGATATTTCATTTTCAGTATAGTTAGTACCTCCGGGAACTGCGAGATTGGAATAATAATCAGTATTATTTCCTTTATTAAGAGATTCTATTTTATTAATTTCCTCTTTTGTTGCAGGAATTTCATTTTCATAACCCTGTGAAGAATTCATCCATTGCCCCCTTACATTTCTAAACCATTTTCCATCTATTTGGACTTCTTCACCTGTTATTTTATCAGATATTCCCGCACTTCTAGCAGTATTTACCTCTACAGTATAAGACATTTCTGCCATTATACCTAATTCAGCTTCTTCAAGAGTATTTACTTTATTAGTTTGTAGCCATTGTTTTAAAATATCTACTTGTTGTTTAGGTACGCCTAAATCTTGTGATAATTTGTTAAAGAATACCTCTTCATTACCTTTTTTATAGATATTATTGAAGAATGTATTTGCTTTAGATTCTCTAAGAGCTTTTACTAATTTTAAAGTTGCATTTACTGCATTTTGATTTTGGTTATTAAAATATGAACCATTTGCAAATTGAACATCTGCAATTGTACCTGTAAATAGCTTATTACCTAATAAATAATCCGTTGTTTCTTCAAATGGATTAAATCCTGGTTTTTTAAATATATTTTTAAGCCAATCCAATAATTTAGATAACCATTGTTGGGCAATATTCATTTTTTCAATATCCTCTGAAGGATATGTGAATGAATCTACTTCATTAGTATTACCTTCTTTTTTAGCAAGCATTTCTGCAATGAGTTTACCCATTGCTTCTTTCTTGAGCTTTTTAATATCTTTTTTACCATCTGTTTGATAAGAAGGATTATTAACATATAGTGGATCTTGCATAACTAGATCAAATATCTTATATTGACCTATTTTATTAAACATCTCATTATAAAGCTTAGGATTAGTCTGCTCTATAATTTCAACAATCATGTGTGCTGCTTCTTCACCTATAGTAAAGCGTTCATCTCCATCAATCATTGCAATAATACCTTTTAAAGTATCTGCAAATCCTACAGATTTATCATTATTAGTATAATATTTCCATTCATCTTTAGAGAATTTATGAACATCAATACCTGCTTTTTCAAGAAAAGTATTTACTTTTTTTATTGTTTTATCACTAAGTTGTGTATCTGTAGCGGTTTTACCAATAATTTTATTAAATACTCCTTCTGAAGAACTTTGTTCAGTAGCAAGTACCTTAGAAAGTTCTTCACGAGTATAAATTTCACCTTTGTATTTTAAAGAATTACATTTCATAAATTAGCATTGTGGCTCAATTTCGCCATCATTAATCATATTATCAATTTGTTGATCAATAGAATTCTTCTCTTCAGAAGAAGATATTTCAGGATTTACAATATTAGGTAAATTTTCTGATATATCCAAATTTTCTTGTATATTCTGGGCTTTATTTGTATTTAATCTATTTGCATAAGCTCTTACTATTTCTTGCATAGATAATTCATTTTCAATTTTATATCCCGCATTATTAGTAACTGAAGGTCTGATATCAGTATAATACTCTTGAAGTTTCATACCATCACCTAATGGATTAATAGGTACATAAAGATAAAATCCGTTATCAGAAACAAATCCACTTGAATAGGTATTGAGTATTTCTATAGGTGTACCTGTTTCATCTTCCACTCTTTGCAACAATATAGTTCTTTTATTAGTTTCATTTTCTGCATCTATCGGTGTTGGATAAGTATTCATAGTTATAAAACTATTATTTGCAACACCTTTTTTAGAAAATATTTTATAAAGAGTATATTTATTATCTGTTATTCCTTTAGATTCTTTTAGGGCACTAAACCATTGTGGAGTACGTGGAAATTTATATTTACTTAATAAAGTATCATCAAAATCTTCATTAATATTTGGAACTAAATCAGTATTTTTCCAATTATTTCTAAAGAACTGTCCTGTTTGAACAAATTCCTGAAGATTTGGTGCTCCAGTAATATTTTTTAACACATCTGCTATTTTAGTAGAATAATCTTCATAAGGAATAAATTTACTAAAAGCAATTGGTGATTGTCCTAAGCCTGATTGAAGAATAGAAAGATCTATTATGTTAGAGTATAATTCTTGTGTAATAGGGTTATCTCTTAATTCTCTAAAAGCATTAGTATAAACATCTGCTGTAAATACATCTTGAGGCTTCTGAGCAATAGTTATGTTTTTAACTTCACTGCGTTTGTTACCTACTAAAGATATTAGTTCTTGTAATATTTTATTATTAGCAAGATCTGAATTTTTATGATTTTTAGTAAGATCTTTCTTTAATTCCCAAACTTGTTTTGCAAGATTCTTTTCAGTATCAAGCATAAGTTCTTGAATCCTAGTATTTGTTCCTAAGTTAGTTTGCACTATATAAGAAAGATAAGATTCTTCTACTTGCCTTGCTGCTTTTTCAAAATTTATACCTGAAGAAGGTAATTGAGATAAAACTTTTTCTATATTACCACGTATAATATCATTATAAATACTATAAGACTGGCTAATTGCTTTAGAAGATTTTTGAACCTTATCTACAACAGCTCCCAAGCTTGTATTATCTAATAAACTATTTATTGATGTCCAAATATTATTAGTTTGCACAGCAACTAATAAATTAGTTTTTCTAAACTGCTGATTAGGCTCAGACTGAGGGTTTGTATCATAAGAAGTTGCTCTTTGAAAGTTAAAAAGATGTGTTGCAAGAACACTATATTTTAAATATTCATAAAGAATAGTTTTTTGCTGTTCATTCTCTTCTTGTGTAAATTTCTTACCTGAATAGAATTTTTCTATATTTCCTTTAAGAGATTTAGTATCTATACTATTTATAGTAATTGGATTAAGTAAGATACCATTTTTAAAGAACTGTGGTAATAGACCAAATTTAGATAAAATATCTTTTATATTTTTATCATTATAAAGCCAAGCTGTTTTTCTATCATTAAGAAGTTTATTATACTCACGTATAATAGGTTGATTTAAAAAGAATATTACATCTCTATCTGGTACACCAAGTTTTTCAAGGAATAATCCTGTACTAAATGAAGCTGTATTCTGAAATAATTGTGTTACCCAAGGATCTTTTGCAATATCCACTGGTCCATCTATATAACGAGATATTTTATCAGATATAAATTCACCTGCTTTATCTTTTGCTTTAGATAGTGTGGGAAGTGTTTTTCCTTCAAATACAGTTGTATTATGAGGTAACATTATATTTGCGTTACCTATCCATTTTCTTTCATTATCATCAAGTTTATCTAACTGTTCAGGATTTAATACAATCTGTGTAGATTGATTTAAAGCATTATTAGTTTGAGAAGATGCTGATATACCAACCCATGCCTTACCTATTAGGAATAGATGCCTCATATTGGACATATACTGCCTATTAAGGATTGATTTATCCTTAGCACTACTAAACTCATTAGGAGCTATAGTTTCAAGCTCTACACGTAAAGCTTTACCTATATCTGCAGAGTTAGGACGTATAAGTCGTTCATAGTTTTCAGGAAGAAGTATTAAATCAGAAAGAGAATCAAAATATTCATTCTGCAATGATTCACCATACATTCTATCTGCTATTTTATTAACAGAATAAATATCAAAATCATCTCCTAGTATTTGAGCGATATATTCTTCATCTGTACCATTAAATTCAATATCTATTTCATCAAATTTAGCTCTAGCTTCTTTACCAAAACCAAAATAAGGAATAGGCTTTATATTACCTGATTCATCAAGATATATATTCTTAAGATAAGTATTTAGTTTATCCACATCAAAGTCACCACCAGATTTAGTAGTAATTGCTTCAGGAAGAACTATTGTATCTCCCATCCATTTAGGTATAAAACCTTTAATGATGAAAGCTTCTACAGAGTTTAATTCCTGTGTAGGAATACGATAGCCAATACCTTTTAATACTTCTCTACCTTCTTTAGTATTATTTAAATGTTCAAGAATATCTGCTTCAGAGGCGTTTTTCCACCTTTTACTTGTTTTAATTTTATCCCAAAAGAACATTGGTAATAATACTTCCATTCTACCTACAGAAGTTCTTATTCCTTGCTCATTATAAGTAGCAGAATAGAATTTTAATCCATTAGATACAAGTACATCTTTACCATCCTTTTTAGCTTTCTTTACTGTTCGTCCACCTATCTCAAAGCCTGTACCTGCTAATTGTATTTTAGGGCCACCATGCATTTTTGGTTTTGCAATAAGCTTGTCAACAAAACTGTAAAGAATATCTTTTATTTGTTGATAATTAGACATTGCTTCAAAAGGTATTATAAAATTACCATCTTTACCTACTTGTATTGCATCCTTAAGATTTTGAGGAGATTCTCTTCTAAAGAGTTCATTTTTAAGAAGTTTTGCAACTTTATTTTTATCTGGAGCTGTAAAATAACCACTTTTATCTTTTATTCCAAGCTTCTTTAGAAGTTCTTCATAGCCATAATTAGTTATATTACGTAATGCTTCATTGTGGCGTTCTATTTTTTTCTGAATAGCTTCTGTTTGTGCTTGACCATTATCCCTAAGATTAACTATTCCAAGTTTAGATAACTGACTACCAAGCGGACCTTCGTAATGACCACCTGCAGTTTCAACTTGAACTCCATAATATCTATGTGGTACATTAACAATTGTATTATATTTGTCTTTATTTACAGAACCATCTTCGTTATAAAGACTATCTGCATTTTGACCACCAAGTTTACGACCTGATTCCATTATTGCATATCCAATACCTTGCTTCCACATTTTTAAATAATGCGGTTCAAGTGCAGTACCTCTTACAAAAGTATAAGATAATGGAGCAAGAGATGTTTTATCAAGAAATATCTTTCCATCTAAAGTAATACCTGAGCCAATTGGTTTAATAACATGGAATTGTGCTTCACCTTTATAGCCTTCAGCTACTTTTTTAGTATCTTGAACTTTAAGACTTGGTTTATAGTAATTTGCACTATCTTTATCATCATTAAGATGACCATCTTCATACATTGCTTGCCTATCTAGAGCAGTTACATACTGAAATAAGGCTTCATGATCCTTACTGAATCTTCCACCATTCTTATAAAGAATTTCTCTATATGCAGGTAAAAATGCCCATGACTGTCCATCTGAAGGATTAGTTATTTCATAATCATCAGCATATTGTGCAACACCTTCAGATTTATCATTAACAATACTTACAGCATCACCTAAATCGGTTCTTGCATCACTAGTTCTTAAATCTTTAATAGTTACTGTAGGAATAAATTCTTTATGCTTCCAATAACCATAATCATTAGGAGTAAGTTCAATATTTTCAGCTTTATTTAGTTCTTCATTTAAAGATCTGTTCAAGGCTTCGGAAGCGTACATAGCACTTTCTCTTGGAGAAAAGAATGATTTGTAACGTTTAAGAGGATCTTTAATTACAGAAGGATCACCAAAATACATCTTATGCATTTCGATATGATTAATCATATAATTAGTTTCAGTAAACTTAAATAACTGAGTTAATTCAGCTTCTGTAAAAGATTTACCCAAATGATTTGTAGCTAAAAATTCATCATCAAGTCCTTTTAATATAAACTTATCAGGAGTATTTTTATTAGAAGTAATTACATTGTTATCTTTCAAATATTTAATTATTGAAGTAACATTAGTGTCTATATAATTAATAAATTTATCTTTATTTAAATCTACAGTACTATAATTACTATTAAAATCTTTATGATACATAGTAGACTTATAAATAGACTGTTCATTCTTATCTAGTTTGATCTGTCCTTGTGTATCTGTAGCAATTCTTTTTTCAGTTTTATAGTAATTATTAAAAGTTCTATATATTACATCATTAACATCATTGTTTGCAAATCTATCAAAAGGTACTATGTGTTCCATTTTAAGCATCCACTCTGTCTGAGCATCTGCGGGAACAAGCATATAATAATTCTTTTTAAGATTCATGTTTATTTGTTCTAGTAAACGAACAGGCGCGATCATTTTACTAATAGGTGTTTCTTCATCAGCTTCAGAATTAACTAAACCTTGATTATAACCTATTTCAATAGATTTACCTGTTTTCTCACCTTCTTCTGTAAATAAGAATTTATTTAAATAAACTGAATCAGAACGATAATCTTCTGTTATAAATGGTAAACGCTGAATAAGATCATCTTTATCCTTACTACCATTTATATCATTAGTTAAATTAGATATAAAATTATTACCTACAAACTGCTGTTGTTTTTCACCATCAATATTAGAAAAAGTAGATGTAGAATCTTCATTACCCCTAAGATATAAAGCAGCAATCTTATTGAAATTACCTGCACTATTCAAAGTACTTGGTGTTATATCAATAACTTTATTTTTATTCTTTAAACTATTATTCAAATTAAGAACGGCTTTACTAAATTCTGTTTTATCAGATTCAGAAAGTTTATTATAAATTTGGTTAGTAAAAGGAATATTAAGATCGTTAAGATACTGTAGCTTATCAATAGCTGTTTTAAGAGGATTTGAGGCTATTTTAGAGCCATTAAATTCATATTGGTTGTCTTTGTCTATCTGTACAATATTATTAGGACTAGATACTGCTAATTTAAGTGTATCTAACCATTCTTGAGCTTTAGATTTAACAAGTGCATTTGTATTAATAGCACGTACTCTTGAACCAGATTTACCTTCTTCATCCTTTCCTATAAAATGTATGTAAGCGTCAGGACGTTGTTTAGACATTACATTAAAGAATTTAGTACGTAAATTCCATGTATCTAAATCAACATTTGCCTGACCTATTTTTAATCTTTTATTTAAAGAAACATAGTTAGGATAATCTTTAGCAAGATCCATTAATCTTTGTTCTTTTTCATCCCAAGTATTCACATCCCATAACTGATTAAGTAAGAAATTAAAAGTCTTACTATAGTTAGCCATCTTAGGCATTAAAGTAGCAGTATCTAATACTGGTTTAGTTCCTTTAGTTTTATCTATAGGATCAATATAAGTTGTTTCAGGTAATGTTGCCATCAAAAGCTTTACTGAATTAGAAGCATTCTTTTTAGCATCAACCTTAAATGAATTTACTAAATATCCTTCAGGATTATTAGCAGCATATTCGGTATTCTCAGCTTCTTTATTTGGATCTTTTTCAATATCTAAATCAAGAATAGATTCACCAGACAAATCTGCAACAATACTAAATGTTTTTAAATATTCTTCAACTAATGCGTTAACATTTTTATTATCTGCTTTAATAGAATCCCAAATCTTAGTAAAATTAGCAAATTGAACCTCGTTAATTCTACCTGCTTTTAATAATTGTGGTACTTTAACTGTAAATAAGTTTTCTACATTTTTAAGAACTTTATTATAAAGATCTTTTACAGCATGTTCAGAACCTATTTCATCAAACTCGATAAGATTTCTATTATTTGCAAATAGTTCTCCCATTATATTATAAGTTAAACCTCTTACAATATTATAAGAATCAGATTCTGTTAAATTAAGAATACTGTATTCTGCTCCATTATTATTTGCTTCAGATATATAAGCAGAAGTTTTATAATAACCTGTATTGATTTTATCAAACATTTGTTTGATCTTACTTTGATCAATACCTAGCATTGATTTAATAAAATCTACAAATTTCTTAAAAAATCTATAAATTGCATTTTGACCTTGTTTAGGTTCAGAATATAATTCATTATTTAATACATAATTACCAAGTTCCTCAGCAAGCTGTTCTTTGGCTTCATGTTCTGTTGCTTTAGAATAAGTGATCGCTTTACCTGTTTCAGAACTAATAAAAGAACCTGTACGAGCGTTAAATTCCTTAAGAACCTCTTTACGTTCTTTTAGAGTAGCAAAATCTCCCCATATAGCTTCAAAGCCTTCATGTTCAATTGTACCTAGTTTAGCATTTTTATACCAAGACGCAACTTTATTGAAATAACTTCCCCAAGCATAACCACCACCTGTAACTTTTATTAAATGGTTGAGTCTACGGCTATCTACAGGAATATTCTCCTTAAACCATGCCTCTGATTTAGCTAAATTATGTTCAGTATAATTCATAGAATTAAGTACTGTTCTAAAAGCTTCTTCATTCCAATCACCTAGATCTAAACTATTTATATCACCCGGTGCAATATTAGTTTTATCTGAAGGTTTAGTAACTTCTTCTTTACTTATTTCTTTAACTTGCTCTTGTATTTTTTCTTCATTAGCAACAGTGGTAACAGGATTTTCTTCTTGTATATTACTATTTGTAATGTAGTTATCTACTTGTTCTAATAAATAGTCTTCAGCTAAAGCCTTAGTAGGAGTTTCTTCATTAAAATATTCTAAATAACTAATAAAGTCTTCTGTAGGATTAGTTAATAATGAAGTAATATATTTTTTATAATTACCATCACTAACTATTGCAATTGCATTATTTCCAGCTTTATTTTTAGTAACTGAAAAACGTAAATCTCCAATAGAAGTTTTATAAGTATTAACTGTTTTTCCATTAAACTGAATTCCAGTAGATTTAGTTTCAACAGGAGTATTTACTGTTATAGGTGTTTCTTCAGTTTTTGTTTTTGATGCTGATTTAACTTCCTGCTTTATAATTGTATTAAATAATGGAGCATTTTCAGATACACTATTACCTATTACAGCATACTTGCCTATATAGTTACTATCATTAGGTACTGTGCCATTAATTGGCCTTACAGGAGTCTTAAATGGTATTTCTAAATCACTTCTAGTTTTACCTGAGAGTTCGTTTTCTGTTTCTTCAATATCATACTTATTAGAAAGCAAATAATGCTGATAACTATTCCAAGTTATTGCATTAATATCACCATTATCATTTATAGATAATTCTCTAAAAGGAGTATTATTTTGTACATATTTATTATTAGCATTTACAAAAATATTAGAAAATGCTTCTTTAATAGCTTCTTGATTATCAAGAATTGCTTTAGATGTAAAAGGTGTACTATATTTACCAATATTCAGTATTCCTTTATTAAGATATACTTGACTATTACCAATAGTAGAACCTTCTTTAACTTCTCTCCAGTACATAATACCTCGAAAATATGTTAATATTTCTTTGTTAAAATGACCAGTTGCTTTAGCTTCAGTTACAAACTTTTTGAGTAAATTATAAACATTATTTACTTCATTTTCTGTAAACTTGCGATTATTAAGTTTTTCTACAGTATTACCATTTATAAGTACTAATTTACCTGAAGGAATATTTAATGTTTCATTATTAGGTGTTACAAATTTTCCATTAGAAACTTGCAATAAATTTCCTTTAGATAAATCACTATGTTTTATTAATGTACCTACAGCAGAATTATATTTAATATTATTTTCCGCATCTAATTCTACTTCTGGAAAACCTCTAGAAATATTGAAATTATACATTTCAGGATTAGCTGAATTATTAGCTAATATTATTTCTCTTTGTTTTTGCCAAGCTTCATTATCTGCTTTAATATATTCTTTAGAAGTATCATTTCTCCAAGGAGATTCTTCACCTGATAGATATTGTTCTTTAGCTATAGGCATTGTACCTATAATTAAATTATTAATATCTATTTGTGATATTCTTAATTTTTCTATAGCTTTTTTATCCGCTTCAGGAAATTCATTCCAAGCCAGATTTTTAGCATCATTAACAGATGCACCTTTGTTTATAAAATCATTAATTCTATCTTGTAAATTTTCTTCTAATTGATTTAATGCAAATTGATTATCATTAGACAAAATATTTCCTTCAGAATCTAGATATTCAAATTTATCTTTATTCTGTTTAACAAATATTGCTAATACTGGTGTAAGTTTTGGATCATTTATATCATAAACTGCTCCATAACCACCTTCTAACATTTTTTCAACTAAACCATTAAGACCTAATGCTTCTTGATTATTTTTATGTACAAAAATAACTCGTGCATTGTCCTTTACATCTTTCTTGAAAGTATCAAATTTAGAAAAAAATCTTTTCTGAAGTTTATAATATTCTTTAGTAGAATTACTATTACTTGTTGTAGAACGATTTACTATTTCTTTAGCTTTCTTAGCTGCTTCTCTACTTTTAATTTCTGCTTCAGTATTTTCGTTAGTATCTTCACCTGAAGATAAATCGGGAGCAGTATTAGTTTCTTTAGCTAAAGTATTATCTAAATCTTCATAAAAGTTAGCATTTTCAGCTACAATTTCTTCTTCAGATTTTAGTTTTGTAAACTTATCTAAAAGTGTAGGATCTAAATACTGGATATCTCCTTTAGAATCACGTACTAATACACGACCTTTTTCATAACTTAAAAAGGTTATTTCATCTAGTTTAGTTTCAATATTTATATTTTCGGTATCTCTAGCTAATTCTGCTTCTTCTTTACTTTTAAAAGTATCTACAACAACTCCTTGTGGATTCTTAAGATCTGTTGTACCAACAGGTACAGTATAGCGACCTTCAATATTAGTTTTATACTGACGATCTACTTCATATGGTACTCCATTAATTTCTATTTCCTTTGCTTTAGACTCTTGTTTAGGGTTAGTATTATCAAAAGCAAGACCATTGAGCCATTCTTCATGATTTTTTATAAAATCTTCATAACCTTCTTGTGTAAAAAGATAATCATAAGTAGAACTTGCTAAATCTCTTCCTTTTTGTATTTGATTTATATCATGACCATAATTAATAAGATCTGTATTATTAACAGGATCTATTGTTGAAGCAATTGTTGGATCTTGACCATTTACTTCAAAATTAGAAAGCTTGTTAAATAATTTAGGCAATTCATTCTCATCTCTTTTATTCAAAAAATTAGATATCGCTTCAGCATTAGTTTCATAAGCTTTTATCTGTTCTTTTGTTTTATTATATAATGTTGGATTTTCAGAACGTTTAATTGTTGTATTTAATTGTTCTGATAATTCATTTGCTTTAGATTTGTAATCTACTTTAAGCTCATTTAATTGTGAAGGATCAGTAAGTTTTGATATTAAGTCATTTGTTAATGCAAAATTAATCTGAGAAATATTACTTTGTATTGATCCTAAACGTTGATTAAAATCAGTCATATTATAACTCATTTTAACTAATGCACTTTTATAATCTTCAAAGGCAAACCATGCTTTATTTTCATTAGTATGTGCCTCAGATTGAGGATTGCCTCTATATTGGTAAGGATTTTCAAATACATTAGCTACTGCATCATGTGACTTTTTAATTACTTGTGCTTTACCAATTAATTCGTCTATATAAGCGTGATTAGATTCTCTTGTACCATCAGGTATTTGAAATAACTTATTAAGTTCTTCATTAGGAAGTTCTTTAAGCATTTCTAATTGAAGAGTTCGTACATCATAACGATTATTCTGTAATCCTGATTTAATAAAATTAAAAAATTCATCTGCTTTAAGATTCTTGAAAGCAAATATATTTTTATCTTGTACTGCTTGTGATATATCTTCTTTATGTTTTAAAGATTGTGCTGCACTATCATAATTATTTGCAAACAATCCAGTAACACCCTGTGCATTAAGATTATTTAATGCTACTTGTGAAGCTTCTTCAGGAGATAATACACCTGCTTTATTTCTTTGATATGTTTCATATTTAGAAGACAACGGATGAAACAACGCACCAGTGATACTACCTAAAAGTATATTCTCAATACCTTCGGTAGTACCAAATTCTTGAGCTAAACCGTAGCCAACATTTGCAATTATATCTTTTAAATCACCATTTATTTTACCATTATATTTATCTTCAAAATATTTTTTAACTCCTTTTTCAGTAGCAAACTGACCACCTTCTTCAAATATACCTTCAGAAAATATAGTTGGAACAACAGGTTTAATTGCATTCCATATTCTACCTACTTTTCCTATATTTTCTGTAGATAATGCAAGTCGATCAATATCCGAAACTACTTCTGGATTAATGTTTTCTAAACCAATTCTTCCTGCTTGTTCTTCTACAGTTGCTTCAATACCTTTTTTTACACCTTGTTTATAAGAATTCCAAGGCTTTAATATAGATTCAAACTGAATTGCATTAGACACGGATAGAAGAGCCATATTAATACCGTAACGAGTATTACCTGCGGCAGTAGCAAATCCTTCTATTTTAGCAATATCATCTGAAGTTGGATTATATCCATTTTCTTTATAAAAAGAATCTATTAAATCTTTTTTTACTTCTTCATAACCTTGACGTGCCTCCATACCTGCTTCAGTATTAGCTGAAGAGGCTAAAGTAGTCATATAACGCACACCTTTACCTATTCTAGCTCCTTCAGCAGCAGCCGCCATGTTTGCTATACTAAGAAGTGTTTCATCACTTTTATTAAGTGTTCTTGCTGTATTGAGTACTTCTTCAAGACGATTTGTTCCTGTAAATAATTTATTAAGATATAGTGATGCTTTACCAACTTGATTTGCAAGTAGAGGTAATTCGCCAATACCTTCTGTAACAGCTCCAATAGCAATATCTTGTAATGCTGCTGAACCAATTGCACCTATCGTATAACCAAGATTTTTAACAACCTTATCTGACCAAAAATTAGCAGCACCTCCTGAAAAAGGTATTGCTGAAAGTAATGGATGTTCTTGTTCCCATTTAGTATAGTAATTTGGAAATTGATCTTCAAGATTTTTAGTAAATGTATCTATAGTATTATACCAATCTCCTTTCCATATATTACCATCTTTAGTACCTGCAATAAGATCAGGTACTTGAAGTAAACCTTCAGCAAATGAACCTGCAGCAAGTCCGCCCATCTTAGCTAAACCATTACCCCATTTACTATACCAAGACTGATTCTTTGCATAATTTTCTTCATTATCTTCAAAAGCATTATATACTGGATATTTTCTAGTAATAGGCTCTGGAGTAGATATTATTTTATCATAATTAGTAGTACGTTCTGGTTGAGCAAAACGTGACATAACTTCAGACAAATCCATATCCATAAAACTCTTAGGTGTTTCACTTGTCACACCATTTGCTAATTGTTGAGGTTGATATGTAACAGGAGAAGCTTGAGGAATACTAATAGAAGATACATCCTGAATTTCAGGGTTTGGGCCTGTACTTAAATCTAAAGGAACTATTGGTGTTAAATCAGCCATTTATTAATATTTTTTGTAGTTTTTTCTAGCCCATTCAATAATATCTGCAGGACTTAATTTATTTTTTGTAGCAGGATCAACCATAATACTTAAATCTTCTAATGCTTTATTTGCTGAAGAAAGATTTGGATATTCTTGTCTTGCTCTTCCATTTTGATCTATACCCGGATCTATAGGTATTTTATTTCCACTATCATCTAATACATAAACACTATATCCTGCATTTGGGCCATACCCTTTAGCAATAACATGTCTTATTTTACCATTGGTAGTTACTCTTACACCAACTCCTTTATCAGGAGTCATGTTATTAGGACTTTTATCAATAGCTTGTTCTAATCTATAAAAAGGATCAGGTCGTCCAAAGGTGTTTGCTTGTGATGGTATTTTAATAGTTTGAATATCATCTTTTTTATTAGAACTTAAATCATTATAACGTAGGTATTGATTTCCATTTTCATCTTGATATGTATCTATTGGTTTAATTTTATCAACATCAATTTCTATCTTTTTACCCGGAGTTGCTTCTTTAATTGCAGATGCTGCTAATTTTTGATATTGTTTTTCAACTTCAGCTTTTCCTGAAATTATTGTAGAAGGATATGTTAATGTTTGTCCTTTTACTTCATATAAAGAATCTATTGTTTTTTGACGCTTTGAAAGCAAATTATCTAAAGGTTGTACAATTTTTTTAGAAGCTTCTGCAAATTTATTAATTCCACCATCTGCAATTGCTCTTAATATTGGATAGTCAGGATCGTTTTTGTAATGATCTGCAATATCTTGAATAATTTTTTTAGTTTCATTACCACCAGTAGTTGCATCTAAATATTGATCTCCTAATGATTCTTTTAATTTATTTTCTACTTCTGTTTTAAATATTTTATATTTAGTTACAAATTCTTGATTTTGTGCAGGTGTAAATTCTAATTTACGTTTTATAGAACCATCTGGATATTTAATATTTAGTCCATCTACACTAATTTTTTCATTTAATCCTGCAAATGGATGTTCTTTTATTGCTTGATTGACAATTGATTTATCTAAATTTTCCAAAGATGATTTATAAATTAAATCGTCTTGAACACGATTTTTATAACGTAAATAAGTAGAATTTACTTGTCCATCTCCATTTGCAATATGTTTTTCTTGTTCTTTTACAAATCCTACAAAAGCATCATTAAAGTATTTAGAACCTAATTCTAAATCAGGATTTAATTGTGCATAATTTTTCTTTAAATCTTCACTAGCATTATAAAGATTATCATCTGCTTGTTTTATACGAGACTGATTTTGTACCTGATCATATTTATCTGGTGTAATACCTCCAACAGAACTATATAAACCTAAACTTTGCATTGCCTTATTACCTGATCCTGTTGAAAAACTACCATCAGGATTAAAAGATTTAATATTTGCATTAACAAATGATTGATAATATGGATCATCAATAGTTATAGCCGCACCTGTTACTGGGTTTTGTCCTGCAGCAATCATTTTCATTTCAAGTTCTTTACCTGCAATACCTAAATGCGCCTGAGCAATACCAATATTTGCTGCCTTAAAAGCATCATCTTGACTTTGAATAGCTGATTGATTTGCTTTTATTTCTAGTTCATGATCATCCTGCTGATAATTAGTCACATAACTTTTACGTAACTCATCATTAAAAAATGTTTGTTTAATTTTATTAAAATCTTGTCCTGAAGTAAAATAATTTATATATTTAGATTTATCTGCTTGTAGTTTAGTTATATTATGTTCAGTATCTGATAAAAAAGCATCTACTTGTTTTTGAACAATTGGATTAGTAGGATCTTCAGCTTTTTTTGCAATATAAAAAGCTTTTAAAGCATTATTTTGTTGCAATTGTGTATCATAAAAATTATTTATATGCCTATAGAAACTTATAGGATTTTCATTACGATACGTATAAGCTCCTGATATATCTAATTGTTTTTGTATCCTAGGATCTCTAGCAATAATACCATTAACTAAATTTTCAATTTCGGCAGGTCTTACTTTACTTTCTTTATCGATAAAGTATTGAAATTTACCATCAGAATTGATTTTATAACTTACAGTAGGGCCGAGTTCGTCTAAAGCTTCTTTAATAGGTGTATTAGCATCAAAATAACGTGTTGCTGCTTTTGGGCCTTTATAGGAATCACTTAAATCTTGACTATTTAAATATCTATTTACTTCCTGAGTATCATACCACTCATTTTCAGGAGAATATAATTCAGGATGTTTTTCTTTTAATGTCTTTTGATCGCTCATTAAAGTTTTTATGCCCTGAGTAGACATAATTGCACTTTGAATATTAGGATCTTTATATATTTTAGAAGATAACCCCATTGCTTGATTTACAATAGAATTATTTGAAAAATCTGTACCTGCTAAAGAATTTAATTCACTAGTAACATCTTTCACTTTATTTTGAAGATATTCTTTATCAATAGGACGATAAACATCTAATCCTGATGCATTATCAAGTGTTGATTGAATTCGAGATACATTTGAATCGTATTGACCTTGTTTTGTACGTAAAGTTCTATCCAATAGATTAAGATCTACTGATGGAGTATAAGGTGCAAGAGGTACGTTTGAAGATTCTAAATAGTTTGCCATGTATTATATAATTTACAAATTTAAATTAAAAAACTGATATAAACAAATATTTCATGTTATATCAGTTAATTATGATTGTTATTTTCTAATGAATAACATTAAAATATTCCACCCCAACGTTTCATTGAAGTTTTACGAGCTTTTGCTTTTGTTGTTTCATCAACAGCATCAGGATAATCTGTTTCTATCTGTTTTATGATGTTACCATCTTTATCTCGTATATATACTTCTTTATTATTCGTATTATGTCCTCCTAAACCAGAGTTAGGAACAAACTGATAAGGATCTCCAATATATTCTACTTTACCACTTGCAGGATTAAAACGATAATTAGACATTGATTCTATCAAATGTATATTATTATTTTCTGCCCGCTTTTGATCATATTTATTGGATATTGAAGCCAAAGCTTGATATTTTTGACCTTTTGTTGCTGCAATAGCCCTTGCTTGTTTATCTAGTTGGTCTGCAGTGAATTGTAAATTTATTTTAGATGCATCATTCATAATTGAATAATTCTTATTTAACACATCATTTTGAATACTTTGATTAGTTCTAAATTCTTCGGCATTAATAGAATTTTCTTGATTATACTTTTGAGCAGCTAAAGAACTAGTTGCTGCGGCATTACCTACAAGATTTTTATTTAAAGCATTAAAAGTAGACTGCGCATCATTCTTTCTATCTTGAAAAGATACTTGATAAGGAGTTAATAATTGTGGATTATATTGCTGTCCAACTACTTGATCAGGATATTGACCCAATAAACTTATTTCAGGTAAAATATTAGAAAGACGTAATCTATTTTTATCAGCTAATGAATAAGGCTTATTATGATTAATAGGATTAATAGAACTTGTCATATCTCCTTTATAAGGAGGCAACTCAGGTATCGCTACAGATGAAATATTCGTTTGTTGTGGTTGAGCATTTAATAATTGTAATGGAGCATTATTAAGATATGAATTATCTCCTGCAAAAGGCTTTAGATCTAAATATGGATTTGACGTATTATTATTATTTATTCTGGAAGCTGTAACATTATAGTTTTCTGGAGCATAATCAATACTTGTATAAGGAATATTAGATAAAGGTTCTGCTGTTTGCATAGCATCTTGATCAAATCGATATCCAGACGCAGCCTTAACCATATTTCTAATATTGTCTGAAGTACTTCGTACTGCTTCTATAGAACCTCCATTAAAACAATTCTTACCTTTTTTCATTGTCATTCCCATTTTAGCTTCAAATTCTTTAGATATATTTTTAGGATTTATTCCCATTTTATCCGCAGCTTCAAGCATTGTATTTTGTAATTGAATCAATGCATCTTTTTGAGCAAATACTGATTTATTTTTCTGAGCTACAGCATCATTCATGACAGACGCAGAATTAAAAGAAAGAATATCATTTAACTTAGAAGGATCTTTTATTGAAAGTAATGTTGTTGCCTTATTTTGCAATTTAGAGATTTTATTTTCTTGTTCTGCAATATCTTTTCCTGCAGATTTAAATTTTGTATTCGTAGTTGGTATGTACATATTTCCTAATACTACTGCGTTACCGTATTTATCTAAAGTTATTGGTTCACCTTTTTCAGCTTCTACTTGTGTACTACCAAATGCAATATTAGTTCCGCCATTTTCATGAGTATCTCCTAGTATTTCAGCCGTATGTGGAGAGAGCATTTTATATTTATCTCCTTCAACTTGTAATCCATTTTCAGCTAACATGTTTGTTCCATATTCTGCTTTATGATTCCAGTGCTTAGCATTCTTAGCAAAGTTTGCCATTTGACGTACATGAGGATCTTTACTATGAAGCGCTTCTTCAGTAGTTTTACCTGTACGCTTTTTATATGCTGTAAATTTACCTTTATTTTCTGGTTTAATATGAATACCTGATTTAGCTTCTCTAATACTATCTAGAGAATAATCTGTATTTTCATCTGTATGCCAATTAGCTTGTTGATTTCTTTGTATTGATTGTGGACTATTTATAGGAATTATTTCTTGAATACTATTAGAAGCCATAGGAATACCTTGAGCATTTGATTGCCATTCAGGAGTATCGAACCATTGCCCATTACCAGGATTTTCTTTTATAGCCCGTTCATAATCAGTACCATAATTTTTAGTATTTGTATTACCGAATCGATCTGTATGCTGATATTCATATTGTTTATACCTCTGTTGAGCTGTTTTATGACCATAATAATTATCAACAGGAGAAAGACCTTCTACAGAACTGTTAATTCTAGAAGGATCCTGTTGTTGAAAATCTTGCTGAATCATCGCAAGCCTATCAGGATTAAATCCTTGAGATTGTAAATAAGAATTTCCTTCGGATTGATTATGATCATTTCCTAAATAACCATTTCTATAAGAATTAGATTGAATTTTTTCCCACTGATTACGTTCTTCAGGTGTTACTGGAGTTTGAGAATTTAAACCTAAATAAGGTATGTGTCCACCATTAACATATTTTCTAGAACCATCATCATTATACAAACTATCTATCTGGTCATCTGTTCCATCAATAGGAATGTTCTGATTATTGCTGTACCAATCATCAGGAGCTTTAAAAGCTGGTAGATTAGGTACTTGTGTATACTGAGGTTGATAGTTGTTCTGACTATTCTGCCCCAGTTGTATAGGGTCTATATGCTGCCCTACTTTAACTGGTTGTTTTGGATAAGATGGTTCAATATAATATTCATTATTTGTATCAGGATTAAAAGAGGAATGTAACCAACTTGCTTTTGGTGTAGGTATTGAATGTTTTCGATAAAAGTTACTTAATGCAAGATGATTGTCTTGCATTTTTTGAACTAATGGAGCAGTTATATCATTATAATGTTCTTGAGTCAAGGAATTATTTTTAGATCTATCATCAAAGGCATTTATAACCTTTGTAGCAGCTTCTTTTGAAGCTATCTGTAAAGGATATACAAGTAAACTATCCTGATAAGCTTTATATCTTGGGTCATTAGGAGAGTCTACATAGATAGGATCATTTTTTTTAATATTACCACCTTCTTTAAATATTGCTTGAGAATTATCTCCATTAGGATATGGATTATAACCTTCTTGTAAACGATTAATATTATCTTTTTTACGTTGATCTGGTAAAAGAGAATTTACTCCCGCAATAATTCCCGCTGTCATATCCGCTGTATTAAAATTACCTTTAATTCCAAAGCTTGTAGATCTATTTTGTCGAGGCGTAGTAGTTACAATTGGTTGGGTAGAAGGTGTTGCAACATTGTTATCTATTGGTCTATCAGCAGGAGTAGAATAATTATTTGTAGTAGGTGCTTGAAATACAGGTTGCTGAGGTGCAGTTGGTACTGCCTGTGGTATTGGTTTATATGCATTTTGATATGGATTTTCAGCATTGTCAAAATTAATATTCTGACCCATTTCAGCTTTCTTATTTTTTCTATTCTTTATCATACCACCATTTTCTTTAATTTCTTTGTAACCTCTTAACCAATCTTTTTTAAGAATTTTTCCTTTTTCAATAGGTATTTCGATATCTGCTATCTGACTCCAATCTTTATTTGGGTATCTGTTTCTGAAATTAGCCACATCTCTAGGTACTTCTGCAATAAAATCAGGACTGTAATCTTTAGCTAAATTAAATTCAGGTGTCCAATATGTTTTATCAAAAGATTTTTTAAGATTTATCCCAGATGTGGGAATTTCGGTATTAGAAGGTTTTGCTCGAAATACTTTAGATTTTAATGCATCTTTCATTCCTTCTTCTCCAATACCTCGATACATACTTCCTTCTGTAGGTTTAAAAGCTATTGAATTTTTAATTCCTTTACCTAATCCTACAATAGCAGAAATATCCATTAACATATCTGCTGCGGCTTCTGCTTTATTAGCTTTTTTAAAGTACTCCTGAGGTTCTGTAAGATTTATTGCCGCAGTAGCCGGATATGTTGCAAAATTTACAGCAGAACCAACTTCTTGTAATACACCAGAAGGAAGATAATGTGTAAAATCTAACTTGTTTCTTAATTTATTTTGTAAAGAAATATCTTGGCCTATTGCAGGTGTATTTTCTTGTTGTGCTCTAAGTTGGTTTATTTGAATCTGCTCTGGAGTAAAACTATTTAAGTATGCAATATTATCTTGGAGTTTTTGCTCTTGAGATTTTAATTCTTTACCATCTTTGGCTTTTTTTATTAATTTTTTCATAACTTATTTGTATGAAGGTATTGTCGGTGATAAAATAAATTTAGATATTAATTTAAAAGTATTATCATCATCTTTTATATGACGAATTATACAATACTTACCTCGTATCTGATCCTTTTTAAAAGATCGTAAACCATAATCTAAATTATCTATATTTAATTCTTTATTTGTTTCTGTAAATTCACAAGTATTTAACCAAATATTATTTACAGGATTTTTTAATATATTGTAAAATTGATTATATTGATAAAAAGAATCTGATTTAGTTACAAGTATATCTTTAGAATCAAGATTATTGATGGGATATCTATTATAATCACGAAGAGATATATTAGATTTAGGTATTAGATTCAATAAACCTGTACACTGTTGACCATTATAAATAATTGCTTTATTAAAATAAATTGTTTCATCTAATTCTGTCCAATTATCTTGATCTTGATATTTAATAACTGTAGTATAATCTTTTATATTTTGAAGTATTTCATCATTAATTTTATAATGAAAAGGGTATTCAAGAATATATGGATATATTGTTCCATAATAACTACTAAAATTAGTATAATCAATATTATGATCCCATAAAGATTCTAAAGTATTTACACCTGATTGAAAATAATTTTCATGAGCAATATAGTAATTAGGTGTAAAAGAATGAAAACTAATCCAACTATTTGTTTTAAATGAAAAACTAATAGACCATGATTTATTACAAAAATAATTAGGATCATTCACACTTATAATTGTTTTACCTCTATATCCGGGTTTTGCATTAATTACTTCTGGAGAAATACATGTTCCTATAGGTAGTTTTTCTTCATTTTGTGGGTTAAAACATACAACATAAGGTGGTGCATCACTAGGTCTTATTTCATAACTATCAGGACAACATTGATATGTTGATGAAGGTATAGTAGTTTGTGATTCTGGAATTTCTATAGAATCTATATAAAAATTAGTACCATCATATTTTATTGCTTCAGATAATGGTTCATAATCTAATTTTGTTAATATAAGCCTTTTATAAAAATTATCATATACGCCATTTAATCCTATTTGATTAAATGAGTTATCAATATTTATATTTGGAAAATAGTTAAGTATTTTAAATGGTAAATTTTCACTAAACCATTTATCCATACCCTTATCAGCAATATCTACAATAGATGTATTTTGGAGTAAATATACTTGCCCTCTTTTAGCATCTACTGAAATAGTTCCATTTTCAGTTCTTAAAATGAATTTATGCTGTGATCCATAAGAGCCTGTATCTGTATTTGATAAATCTAAAGGTATATTTGAAAACATCTTAGTATTACTGAGATATGCGTCCGGGCCTTGAGAAACCTGTACAGTAGTAAATGCATTATATATTTGAGATTTATTTTCAAAGCGTGCTAAAACTTGATTATTATCTAAAGTATCTAAAGCAGTAAGTTTACCATATGCTTTAGGAAAACTATATTCATTTGCAGGTCGATAAACTAACCAATTATTTTTAGTTTCTTCTAGTGAAGATTTATCTGACCATATTGCAGAATTTGGAAAATATGTAAAACAAGGTTCATCGGGATTCCAATCAGGTCTTAATGTACCATATATGTTTTCTTTATTTTGCTTTGAATAGGTTTTATTATAGACATAACTATTATCATAAATGATAGGTACATTAGTTTCTTGTAACCAATCATCAGGTATATCCGTACTTACTTGTGGATAAAAATCTCCTTCCTTAATGTTAATTGCTTGACGCATATTGACATTAACTTCGGATTCTACATAAAAATAAGGTATGCCATATGCATATAAATATGCCTGACCTGTTTCATATAAACCATCTCCATTATAACACTCTAAATTAGTTATTTTTATACCTAAAGATGTTAATAATCCATTTCTTAGTAATGCAACTAAAAGTACTACACCTGTTACAAGAATAGGTATACCACCAAGTAATATATTCAACAACCAATTATCTAAGGTATTAATAAAATTAGTTGTTGCGTTATTTATTGCAGTATTGTTAATATTTAATACATTATTAGATGTAGAATAATACCAAATAGGATAACCTACATTTCCCTGCTGATCATAATCAATATCATATCCATCAGGTTTATTAACTGTGGATTTTAGAAAAAATGAATGTTTTCTTTTTAGTGCAAAACGATTAATAAAAATATCTCCACCAAAAATAGTATCTATTTTAGTAATAGGAAATCCTTTATTATCATTAAATGTATAGTATTTACCAGTATCAATTGGCTCATATGAAAATATTTGACCCCATTGTGCAGGTAAATATCTTTTTATAGATGCATAGTAGGAAGAAATATCTCTATAAAAATTATTACTAGAATTACAAAATCCTAATTCACCTGCAGTAACTCTAGAGTTATCATCGGGGGTACTGCCATTTTCAAAAGCATATAATAAGTTCTTATCCCCAGTATTCAAATAAACAGAAGATTCCCTATAAGAATTATTTATAGCATGATCATCCCCAAATGTTCCTTGTAAACCTGTTGTTATATAACCACCATTTTCAATAGAACGTATTTTAGAGCCATTGTTGGCAATAGGATTATAATTACCATAAAAGCCTACACCATTGTATTGCCATCCATAATTAGTATAAGGAATGAGTTTATCTATTATTTCTAATACATTATTAAATGTAGGAAAGAAATTTTCAGAATGAAATGAAGGAGCAATACCTACAGTAGAGGTAGCTAAACTACCTGTAGTAAAACTATAACTTCCTTCTAATCCAACAATAGATGCAACACCACCGGCTAATGCAATTTCAAGATCTTTTATTGTTCTAAGTTTTTCTCTAGCATTATCTTTAACAGGTACAAAATGTGATTTACACTGACCATATTGTGCTGTTTCAAGTTTAAGAAAAGAGCCGTCTATTCCTGATGGATGATAAAAAGAAGTATCTGGTGAATGAAAAGTAAATCGACCTCTTTGAAAATCATTTAATCGAGTATTTGTATTTGATCCAGATTTATCATTGACTATTGCAGAACTTATAAATGAATCAGGATTAACATCATTAAAAGGATAATTAGGATAATAGTATGTACTTGTTTCTTTAGTATATTTACCGCAATTATATAAATATCCTTTTGCAATAACCGCTTTATTATTTACACGATCTCCCCGCATAATTCTAAAGCCTACAATATCATCTTTTTGCTGTTGTGTTAAATCTGTAGAAGACTGTATAAGTTGTTTAATTTGTTCAATATCAATTTTAATACCTATCGGATATATATTATGTTGATAATTATTGTATTGATCAGATCCTACAGGATATGGATTTTCATCATGAATATGGGTAATAAGTGAATCTGGAAATCTATGATGCCTTATGGGTGTATTTGCTAAAGTACCCCAAATTAAAGAATTATTAGGATATAATTCTGTAGATTCATGATAACCCATCAACCCATACTGATATGGCTGAGGATTACAGTTATCCAAAGGATTATATGTAGATTCCGTGCCTAATATTGAACCAGTATTATATACTTGCCATCTATAAGGACTTACTGTTGGGCCAGAACATAAACTAGAACTAGTACTAGAAACATCTGGATTTGAATTTGGAATTATTTGAAGATCAAAAGAATTTGCTACTCTACCCGGAATATGAAATCGCTTACTTGCTTTACCATTTCTATGAAAGAAATCTATTTCAAAAGGATAGACTTCATCACGCATAAATCCTTGTAAATTAGCACAAGTTACTCCATTACTATAATTAACAGATGTATTATCGGGAATTTGATAAGTACCCCATAAAAGATTTATTTGATTGGCAATTTTTTGATATGAAATATCATCTTCTTTAATAAGATCTCCCCATACAAGTACATTATCTGTTTGAGTTAATGTTCCTGCGAGATCATAATAATTTACTTTTTCAAATATATCTTCTATTGTAAGATTATTATTTGCTTTAGAAGCTTCAGATCCAGTATAGGTATACTCAAATTGCGGACGTTGTATATAAAATGTTCCTACAAGTTCTACATTAGTAATTGCATTTATTGTTTTTACGACTGCAAGATTAAAATAATCATATAAACCTGTTGTATCTAAATTATCAATAAGTAAAGAAATCGCCTGATTAGTTACTTCATTAAAATTACTAGAAATTTTACCTTCTAAAAATATTCTTACAGGATTAGATACAGAATAAAAAGATGTATAACCATTTCCTAAAACATCAGAATACTGAATTGCAAATTGATAAGTACCTTCAACGAGATTACCTCCAATATTTTCTTTTAGAGCCTCAATTTTAGGCACAGAAAAGTTTGGCTGTACAAGCATCCTATTTGTATTTATATTGCCTACAATAGGCGTAAAAACACCTGCAATTAATACTTCTTTCCAAGGAAGATTATTTAGATCTATAAATCGTCTAGGATTAAGTTTATCAGTCCAATATAGTTGTGTAGAACAGTTTGTTGTTTTAACTTCTATCTTGTGTATTGGATTAGAAATATTAAAATTTAATAAATCACTTCCTGCAAATGTATCATCCAATAAAATATTGTATATACATGAATCATTATCCGTATACCCAATTTGCGAAAATGCTGTTATTGGATTAGTTAAAAAATAAACAACTTTATTTAGTTGAGTTATATTTTTAACACCTATAACTTTATAATTTTCAGGAAATTGAATACATTCTATATTTGCCTGATCATTACCAATAGTAATTTCATTTCCATCAAAATTGGAAATATTACCGTTTAATACATAGGTCATTGTTCCTACTGGAAGTTGACCAATAGTTAAATCAGTATTCATACCTGTAACGGCCTGATTTGCATTAAGACTTATTGAGGATTCTGCCATTAGTAGTGGTTATAACTTCTATCACCGGGTAAACGATACATATTATTTCTTCTATTTAATACACCAATTTGACGTATTTTTTCTGAGGATGTTTGTTTCTTTAATTCTGTTTCTGCTATTATTAAAGCTTCTGCTTGTTCCTGTTCTGCTTTTAGCTTTTTACGTTCTACTTGATTATAAGTTTCATCTGTTATACTGTTACATAATTGTCTAAAACAATTATAAATAATATATTTACGAATATAATCCTGAACCCAAAAATTATCAGGAACCATTTGTACTAAACTATCTATTGTAGAGTCAGCGTAATAAATCAAATGTATTTTTCCCTCAGGATAACTCACAATCATATGTCCATCTTCGACACTAAAAGTATTTGCTGCTTCAGAGTGCATATTGGGACATCCATCTCCACAAAATTGTTTAGAGCTATTATTTGCAGGACGTAACAAAAATGTATGCTGAAAACGATACATAATAGTATTTGTTGTTTTCATTGTTACTAAGAAATCTGTAGTACAAGTTTCAGTATCGAAACATTCATTGCATCTATCAAAGTTTGCTGGAGTTCCTACTCTACAATCTTTTTGCCAATAAAGCGAAGTTGGATCTTGATATATTACAGATGGTGTGAAAGTACAAGCCCAAGCTTCTCTTACAGCATTAAAATCACAAGGTAATTCTACCTTATGATCTTTTATATCTAAAACAATTTCTTCTATTTTAAATGCAGACTTTCTAAATCTTTTTAAACAATGCTCTGTCCATTTAGGAAACATTACATCATCAATAATACCTGATGAAAAATAAGAACGTAATTCTTCTTTAACTTCAGCATACAATGATTCAGGAGAGACAAATGTTTGTTTATAATATATTGACATTATCTTACTTTAAGTAATTCTTTATAAATATTTTTATATTCACCTTTAGGAAGCTTTAAATTATCTTTAAGTTTACGACTATGTATTCTACACATTTCAAATTTCCAAATATAAGGATATTTAATACGTGCTTTGTGGTAATCCCACATAAAATAATATTTATATCCTTCAGTATGTGCATTTAGATAATAAACATATTTACCTAATTTTTTAGTCTCTTGCCAATTAATAGATAAATTAGGCATTTCATTTCCTGCAGCAGTTATTTTTGTAGATTTAGGTTTATATTTGTTTATAACTAATGAACCTAAACCGAATGGTAGTTTAATTATTTCACCTGTTTCAAGTAAATAGTCTCCTATTTTTTTATTATATGTATATATAATTAACTTATAATTATCAAAAGATAATTCTATTTTAGGATTCTTTTTACAGAATGCATCATAAGCCTCTTTAGAGGCTGTTCTATAACCCATTTGAGGTCTACTCATAGTTTCTATTTGCTTTCATCCATATCGTTATCAGTACGATCAGGAATACTTTGTTTATACGTTTTAAGCATTGTTTCTCTTACAAGAGATAATACATTTGCTTCAAGATAAGAAGGACATTTAAATTCCATATCCATTGGATTTGGTTGGCAATCATAATCTACTCCTTGACAAGAAAATAATTCTTTATCTGGTTCTGTTTCAAAAAATGCACTTATTTTAACAAGCTCTACATTTTCATCTGTAAGATATAAATATCCATTTTGTAACCAGTAAAATTTTAATAAACCTTTTTGCTTTGGATAAAGCTTAAGCATATCAGTATATCGTGTAGGATCTGCATAATCAAATTTTGTACTATTTTCTACAGAAAATACACCTTGTATTAAATAACCAAATATATTTTCAGCAATTCTTGGTAATTTTAATTTAGATTTTGCAATCATACAAGTTGAATTATAAGTACAACAAGTAGATAATGGAACTTGTTCCATTTCTAAGCAATTAATCCAAGTAAATATATTATCAGAAGAAAATAATTTACGTTTATCAGTTTCACGTTTGATAAGCATTAAAGCCGAACTTTTCAGTTCGGCTGCTATTGCTCTATTGCTTATCGTATCATCAGAGCTTACAAGTTTAAACTGACTTCTAATCTGACTAACTAATTCTCCTAGTAATGCCATTATTTATACATTATATCTGTTAATCCTTCATTTTCAGTAATAAGGAATGCTGTCATTTTACCTTTACTAAGTGTATATCCATTTTCATCATCCCAATTAGATATTGCTTTAGACGTTTGTGCGAGACGATAATAGGTTATTCCACCAATAGTTTTAGAAAGTTCTGTATGTAAATCACCTGCAAATATATAATGATTATCACAAAGAGAAAATTCTTTAAATTCCATAGGAAAATTTGTAGCTAATACTTCTGGTTTTTGTTTATACCCATGACTAAAAGCTAATGCCGTATTAGAATATTTAATATACTTTGTAAATTTAGGATCAGTAGTTATTGAAATATTTGGTTGATTTCTGTAATAAGCTTGAAGCCATTTTACCAAATTCCATCCTACATATTGATCGTGATTGCCCGGAACATAAAGAATATCTACATTAGAAGCTGTAGAAGCTAAAAAGTCAATTATAGTTAATTCATGATTACATATTGCTTCAAAACTTTTATGATAATCTGTAGTATTAGTTTGTGGTGTGCCATGAGTAGTGAAACCTGTATGTTCACTATTAAAAGCATCACTACCAATTATATAAACAATACGTTCAAGATTAATTGTGCCTATTGTTTTTCTTACAAAATATTCAATTTTATTCTGAGCATCTTTAAAACGATCTTCTATATTATTATTACCGCGTACATCATATTTATTCCAATGAGCATCTTGGGCGTTAATAATAAGACAGGCATTAAGATTTTCTCTACTATAAGATTTCCTCAAATAAGTGTTATCCTTAATTGTGGGTTTGTAAGTTCTAAGAAATTCAGTAAAAGATTCTTGTATATACTCTGCAGTATCTTTTTTTATTGCTTTAAAACAAGCAGATACTTGAAAACCTTTTGACTTTTGCTTACTCCAATATTGACTTAAAGTATATTCTTTAGAATCTATATTATGTGATTTTACTATTTCTTCTGTTGTTGGTTCTTTTTTCCAATAACCATTTATTTCTATTTCACCTTTTTCAATATTAAGGCGTTTGGTATTAAAAGTTTCTTGATTATCTATATTTGTATTTTTATTATGAATTTCGTTAAGCATATCCGTAATTTCTGCAACAGTGGTATTAAGACGTTTTGCATAATACTCTTTAGATTGTTTTCTTGATAACAAAGATTTTAATTCATTAACAAGTTGATTTCTATTTTGCATTTATAATTTTTTATGTTAGATAATATTACAAAGGTATACTAAAATTTTGGAATTACCAAATATTTTTAGTATACCTCCTATTTTAACTAATATATATAATTAAATATTAGTTTTGTTTTCCTCTATTTTAGGATCTACTTGTTTAGATGCTTCAATATTTATAGAAGCATTATCTTGTGTTTGAATACTATTTGCAGAATTTGATTTTTTAGCAGCACTATTACCCCAATAATATCCTGAAATAAGCATTACAATACCAAATATACCTTGAGTTATTTGTGTTTGTATTGATTCTGTTCCTTTAAATACTCCTGAGGCAGCACAAAAGAAAAAACTTATTCCTCCAAGTGTCCATATAATAGCTAAAGATGCTTCTAAAGGATTTATTTTGTTTAAATTATCCATTTTAAATTATTTTAAAAGTTAAAGGGTAGCCAACTGACTACCCCTTTTTTGAATGGAAAACCACTAAACCATTCAAGAATATTAAGGAACTACAATACTTCCTGTAGTACATAATGCATTTAATTGGCTTGCATCATTAGAATATAATGTAACACCATTAATAAGTGTACCATATCTCCATTTAATAGTATAAGTGCCGGAGCTAACATTTGTAAATTTTGCAATAGGATTAATACCTGTTGCAATTATTGTTGCTGTCAATGTAGGCCCAGTGCTATTCCATAATTGATATTCTACAGTATCTATAGTAGACAACGGTGCTTGCTGAATAGAAACGGTACTACCTACTACTGCGTGTGATTCATTAGCACAATCATAAATTATCATTTCATAAATATTACTTGTTCCAACTCCACCACCAGAACAAACACTATCAATTGCAAATTGATATACAGTATTAAGATTCAGATTTTCTACAGTTGCAGTTGTTTCTGAATTTGTTTGTGGATTTGGAGCATCTACATTAGGTGTAAGTAACCAAGTAGAAGTATTTCTTTCACGATATTTAACATTTTGACTTGTTGCAGTACCTGAAGCAGTCCAAGTTAAATCAAAATCAGAACTAGATATTACAACAGATAAATTTGAAGGAGCAGTACATGAACCACCATCTGTTTGATTAACTAATGATTGAAATAATGTAAATATTTCAGGATTTGTACTAATATAATTTATTATTGCTGGAATTAATACATCAGGATCTAATCCCGGAGATATACTTAAAGTACTATTATCAGTAGCAATAATAGGGATATTACTTAAACCCCAATTAGAATTACCTGCACCAAGTATTTTAGATGATAAATAATTAGCATCAGTGTCAGAAACATTTATTGCAACTTTATTATTATTTGGTTGTAAATTAACAATAGTTAGTTGACCGGGATTATCACTTGTATTTACTTCAATTGTTGTACCATCTCCAACAATTTTATTGTCTAAAAAATCTGCATCTGTATACAAATCTGTAGATAATGCAGATTTATAATATTGAAGATAGGCAGTATCCATTGCAACTTTATATCCTTGATATGTTGAGCCTATGGTAGTTCTAGTGATACCCGCACCAATACCAATAATACCATTAGTTAATAGATAATTAACACTAGTAATTGTATTTTGTATTGTACCTTCAAGATCTGTTGCAGAAGAAACACCCCCAAATGTTATATTTGTATAATCAAAAGTTGGTAAATCACATACATAAGCTATAAGTAAATCAATTGTTTCACCTGCTGTATCGGTACTTGTTCCTGATAAACAATTACTGTCATTATCAAAAGTACCTATTAAAGGCTCTTTACCATCAATTTCGGTATCTTGTGATAGTTCATATGCAATGAGCGTATTAAAGGCAGCAACCGTACTTGTAGCCACACTAGCACCGATATTTGCCCAGTTAGCACTATTTGGTTTTATAGAATTTATAATATTTGTAAATCCTGTAAATTGTTTAGCATATACCTGTGATATAGTATCGGTATTAACAATACTAAATGCTGCATAAGTTAATCCGGGTTCTTGTAAATCTGTTATTGCAGTTGTAAATATAGATTGATCTGAAGGATACTGTGTTCCTACAAAAGTATCGTATTCATCTTTATTATCACAAACTATTTTACTAATACCTTCAGCAAAATTCTGAGTATTTGTAGGATGAGAAACTCCATTAGTTTGAGTTATACAATATAGATTATATCCTGAATAATTAGGAGCACTACTACTTGAATTAATTGCAGTATTTATTTTTCCTAATATTGTTTGCAGATTATCATTATCTGTTCCTACAACATTTATATAAGGAAGGTTTGTACCTGTATATATAACAAATTTACTATCTGTGGCCATTATTTTAATTTAAAATTTATTGTAGGATCAATAATAAAATAGGGCATAAATGCACTAGATTTATTTGAAAGTATTCTTGTTCCTTCGGGAGGATTACAATCAACACAATTTTTAGTATTTGTATTTAGTATAAAACTTATTGGTAAAGTATTATTTGTACAATCTTCACAAGGAGTTGGTTCTACAGGTTCATCACATACACAAGGTAAACATGGTATAGTTGGACTATTTAATGATTCTCTATAACTACATGCTTTATTTATAGGACAACAACCAAGACCATTATAATAAGTTCCATCTGGACAACATACATCACAAGCTATTGGAGCAGTTGTTTGATAATTTAAACCAATACAATTATCATTTTTACTATCATAAGTATATCCTTCAGGACAGCAAGTAAATCCGGGTATAGCCATTATGAAATTCTTTGTATATAGTATAATGCTCTATAAGGCATTCTATTTTCGTGTTTTGAACCACCACCTGCAATATTACCAGTTATTGCAACACTTTCAATACTTGTACGTCCATCAAACCATACTTCAACATTATTTGCAGTACCTGCACAGTTTGTTGCAACACCCGGAAATCCAGGTACAGATGTACAAACATCTAATACAAAACTTGCATTACTTCCTGCACCATTAGTACTTGTATTTACAGAAACACCTCTTACTCTATGACTATGATTACCTGTTCCTGAAAAAGGTACTGTAGGTATCTCTGAATTTAAAAGAGTATGAAAATATTCTCCACCTATAGAATTAATAGGCATTGTAAGTGGTGGTGGTATTGGTGCAGTACCCACCATATCTGTTGTTCCTAGAGGAACTAAGCCAATCATATTAACTGTACCATTATTACCATTGCATAAAGCCCAACCACAAGCACCTGATCCTGAAATACCTAATCCACTAGGATCAAATACAGATAAAGAACCTCCATAAGGCATTATTGAACCTATTGGGGCAAATCCTTTAAATGCGATAGAAGCTGTTGCTCCTGACCCTGTTTTAATAACATTTTGAGTTCCAGTGCAACTTGTTATTGCATTAAGTAAAAAATTACCTATTGTTGTATTTAAAGTAGATGTAATTGTATTAACAGTTGTTTCTAAAGTAGAAACTCTTGTTTGTAATTTACAAAATTCAGTAATTAAAGACTGTATAATTACTTTAAGTGTAGAATTAGTTGCTATTGGAAGACATCCTGTATTATACGGCCCTATTAATAGATCATTTACTGCCGTTTGTAATTCTGTGATATCAGTATATAATGTACACAAAGATTCAAAAATGATTTCCATAAGACATGGTAAATCATCACAGCCTTCGCAACAAGTAACATGATCAACAAATAAAGCACAAGCTTTTAGATCTATATTAGGAATTGTTATACCTGTACCAGTAGAATAATCTATTATTTTTTGAAGCACAATTGCTTCTATTTCTTTCAATGTATCACCCGTACAAATACCTAATGCAGGTATTGGATCTCCAGTATATTTAACTCCAAAATCAGGTGTTAATTTTTGAAAATAACCATTTGATGAATTTGTTACACAGCCTGAACCCATTATCGTAGTAGTTTTTTAATTTTTGAAACTATTTTTATTAGCCATGCATCATCTAAACAATTACATCCTAATAATTTAGTTAAAAGTATTTCTTTATAAATACATAAATCTTCATAAGCTGAAATATCTAATTCCGATTCTTGTCCAAGTCTTATACAATTATATTCATAATATGCAAAACTTAATATTTTAGAATCAATATCTTTTAATAGTTTATTTAAACTATCATTAGAAGAATAATTATTAACAACTTGAGAAGATATACTGTACATTATGATTTCTTTAATTTAGCTGCACATGAAGGACATTTACCTCCAATCAACTTACATTTTTTCATTTTTACTTCACATTCTGGAGTAGAACATTTTGTTACTGCACAAGACATAATTATTTAATTTTAACGTGAACAACTAGAACATGATCCAGATGTAACACATGGTGAACATTGATTACATGTTGTAGCAGGTAAACCAAATTTACAACATATATTATTTAACATATTTTCAGCCTTTTGATAAAGCTTATAAGCAAGATAATTATTACAATCATTTGCCGCAGCTACAGAACCATTTATTAGTAAATCAATCTTTTTTAGTTCTTCTTTATATCTACGTTGTTCGTGATTATGACAATCACATTCCAAATCAACTTTTAGAAAAGCTTTTTGATAAGAACATTTTAAATTATCTACTCGTATAAATGTTTTTTCTATAGATGCAATTATAGATGTTTGATTTGGATCGGGTATTACAGAATAGATAACATCATAAATACCATCAGGTAAAGGACAGCACTCACTAAGTGGACATTCTATTCCTAAATCAATACATTTATAAACATTTACTACACCTGCAGTAAATGGTACATTAATCATATCATAACCCGGAGGAGTAATTTGTAAAGCTAAATTTGATCCTGAAGGAATTATTGCATAAGTACTTAAATCTACAATTCCTAAAGAAGTAATATCTCTAAAATCATGTACTTGAATATCAAGAATTGGGGGTGTAGATATAATCATTATTTTTTAATATAAAAGTTAAATTCTTTTTCTCTTCTTATAACTAAACCTTTAGTTATTTTACCACCTGATTTATTCCATCGATACCAAGCTTCTTTAATATTTTCTATACTGTCCTTAGCGTTGATTCTTTTTAATACTGTAGAATCAAGAAATGCCTGATTACCAATATTATAAACTAGAGATCCTATAGCATCAATTTGATTTTGAGTTTGTGGAACTTTTAATCCTTTATTTAAAGCGGGTAATGTTATTTTAGTAGCATGATCTAAAGCATATTGTTTTGCTTGTTCCCTAGTAATAGGTTTATCTTGCATTGTAACTTTTTTACCATTAGGATAAACAATTGTTCCTACACCTATTGTGGGAACTCCCGCAGTATCTAGATATGGATTTAATTTTAATCCTTCAAATTCTACAAGCAGATTAAATAATGTATCTGAAAATGTATAAGTCATAGTTTTAAAATTAAAAAAGGAGATAGGAAGTTTAAACCTATCTCCCTTAGAGGTTAAAGATATTATATTTATTATGATTCGTCTATTGGAGAACCAAGGAATGCAATAAGTACTGCAATTGTTCCGGCATTCTGCCCTGTAGGATTAAGAATTATACAAGCAGAATCCTGAGGTACAACAGGGTTATTAGAATTATTAACCAAATCTTTAAATTTCAAATAATAGAAATCATAAAAAGTATTAGTTATAACCTGTGACAAATATGCGCCATTAAAGTTAACATCTGACCAAAGTACTCGTGCTATAGGGGCAGTATTATAAGAATTATAATCTCTTTCTATTTTAAGTGCTTCAAGATAACTACCACGAAGATAATCTGCATCCTGAGTAGTTGTTACTGTTGCAAATGGATCACATGAATCCCAAACATTGTAATCCTGAGATGTAGCCGGGCCTTTATAAGCAAATGCCCAGAAGTAAAGCCTATCATACTGGAAAGGAAAGTTAGTAGGATCTGCAGTCAATGGTTCAGCAGCAAGAGTCTTACCTGTAAGACGAAGAGTTGTATCTCCAACATTAGAAGCAGTAAGATAATTACCTGCACCATTAATAAGTAGATCTGCATTTATTTTAGCTACAAACTGATCAATAAGATCTCCAACATCAGTAGTAGTACAAGGATTATCTCCACAATCGCAACAAGGAGTTGTAATTGTATATGATTTTGTAAGACCATTAAAATATGCAGTGTCTATATAGAATGACCTAAGACGAACACTGATTGTAACATCTTCACCACAAACTGCAGAGAAATTAGTTATATCTATAATCTGAGGAGTTGCACTATTTACCGCAGACACAGAATACCATTCTACAACACGATCAAGAGCTATTTTATCAGATTTCTTAGATCCAACACCCGGTAGTGCCTGAGGACGACCCTGAGCCAAAAATATCCAAGGCTGAGAAGCAACAGTAAGTGCTGTAGCCGGAGTGTAATCAGGTTTGAATATACCAAACTGATTAGCTGTCAGATTAGCAGTACTACCAGTAGTAGGTAGAGTGTTAGAAGCTGGCAGTATAAAGACGGTTGTTTTACTATAATCCATTTTTATTTATTTTATTTTTAATTTTAATTATTTATTATTCGGCATTTTTACTTCTAATCTGATCGTATTGTACTACTGGAACATTCTCTGTATCCATACCTAATTCAACTATCGCTAATCTAAGTAATTCATCTTCTAGATAAGCTTCTAATTCACAATCTTGATCTATTGACATTGTACCATCAAAATCTTCATAGCCGGCAACATCTATTTTTTGTGGATATCTTAGATATGATAAACCTAAACTATTTACAGTAAAAGTTCCATCAGTATATATTATATAATCATTTCCAGATATTACACAAAATGTTTCTTGCCATTCAAAAGAAGGAGTATAATGAGTGTTATACATTAGAGTTGTTAAATCTCCATGCTTTATAGGTCTTAATATTGGAATTAATCTATTTTTACATTCATCCTTACTACAAATCGCATAAGCATCAATAGGTAAAAAGTATTTTTTATTTGTTGTATTTAAATCAGCTTTAAATGCAGGATATGCAGAAGTATCGGGAATCACATTTAATGTTTCAAATTGAACTATTAAATTTTGTAAATCTTGATATCTTTTTTTAAATCCGTCTAAACCTAACCCATAAAGATTATTAATATCTATCTTATTTTTAATTAAGGCTATTTGTGCCTCATTTAAAGCTAGTATTTTATCTTCCTTAGGTATACTCTGGTGTTCTAATGAAGTCTTCTTATTGAGCTTCATATCGAGTTTATAGAGTAGTTTTGCGGTTGAGATCATTAGGATATATCTATTACTTTAGCTTCTTTAATCTTTTTCTTAAGTGCAAGATAGTCATCTTGGTTTTTACTATTTGTAAAATATTCTATTGCTTCATCTTCTGTATCTGCAACAAGAACTTCACCTTCTAGTATTTTACCGTTCTTACCTCTACGGAATATATTAAAATCAAGTGCTTCCTTTATATTAAAGCGAATTTCAATATTTTCATCTGCCATTGCAGAGATATTATTAAAGTTCTTAACATTTGAAAGCATCTTTGTATTCTTAGAAGAAGCTTCCTTAATATATTTGTTAAGTGTATTATATACTACTGATGGCTTTGTATTATAAGAAAGTGGTAAATTAAGCAATTTAGCTATTTTAAGCTGCCTTGTAGGTGTCATTGCATCCAAAGCACTTATTGCGCTATTGATTGCAAGATTTTCCTTATAAGCTACTTCTGATTCGTATTCTTCATCATCTACAAAAAATGCACACTGTGAAATTTTAGGACAACGACTATTCGATATACCACGTTCCCATGCTGAGTAATTAGGTGCTATTTCAGGATGTACTCGTAGCCATGCATATGTTATTGCGCTATCTACATCTGCAAGATTAAATGTATTGCCATGTGGATCATCTACAAGTTTAACATATGAAGCTGTTTTAATTCCTTCGGCTTCTGCCCTAAACATTTTTGTATAATAATCAGACCTAGATGATAAATCTAAACCACTTATTTGTTCAAGTTCTTCTTTAAGAGCACGTACACGTTCTTTTTCCATTATCTGATCTTCTTTTGGAAGACCTTTAATATAAAGTGCATTTTCATCTAGTCCTGTACGATATTCACCATTTCTTTCTTTGTGTGGAGTTTTAATATCAAATGTACCCGGAAAACGAGTATAACCTTGTGCTGCTAATGAGCTTGCTAATGATTGTCCATGTTCAGTAGAATACTGTTTCTTAATTGGACTTATCTTTCCTATTAATGCCATCGTTGTAGTTGTTTAATTCTTGGTTTTTAATTTTGCTGATCTAGAAAGGAATCGAACCTTTTTCTGTCTCCTGAAGGGAGCTATTCTACCGTTGAACTACTAATCAGAACTCTTTAATTATTTTGCAGGGGATGATTGAAGGAAGGAAAATAAATCATCCCCTGCGATATTTTATTTAGAACTGTGGATTTTCTTCTATAAGAACCATCCTAGAAAGATCTTCAACGAAGATATCTGAACGATCTTCCATCCAAACAGTACATGTAGGACTAAGTGAGCTTGAAATCATTCCCTGAGAAGCGGCATGACCCTGTACACTTGTACGGCCATTTACATAACCCCAAGTCATTGAAGGAGCACCCTTCATACGAACTTCACGAACATTATTTTTAGGAGTACCATCACCTTCTGGAGTTATATCGAACACCATAAATATTGGTGTTGATTTCTTATTCTGACCAAACTCGTTATTAGTCTGTGGAAGATCAAGTTCCTTAAGATGACGAAGTTCTATTGTACCTGTATCCAATGTCCAAACACGAGAGAAATTCATATTAAGCATCAAATCCTGTCCAGAACCAGTAACAAACTTATCGTTATCACCGGCATTGAAAACTACACCAGAACCCATTGCATCTTGCTTAGCAGCAGTATTGAAAACTTCCATACCTGCTTCATTCGTATAGATGCGTACACGCCTCTTCTGAATATCAACCCTACGGTAGAACAAATCTCCATAGATATTACGCATCAAATTAATAGTAAAGTCACCACGATTATAAGTAACACGATTACCATAATTACGCATCTTCCAATAAAGACCTTCAACAGATTTCTTTATCTCCTGACGAGTTCCCATTGACTTAGAAGTACCCGGTTTAGACCATATAAAACGACTAACCTTAAGATCAAGCATTTCTTTACGCATCTGAGACTCAATAAATGATTCCCAACGCATATCAAGCAATTTAGGTTTACCAACTTCATTTAGCTGATATTTACCATATGCCATTACATTCAATGGATTACCATTTGCATCTTTCAATGAAAGCTGATTAGCCCATTTAGTAATAGTATGCTGAAGACCATAACCACCTGCCATAGTTTCATATAACTGGATCGTCTGACCCAATTCTGGAAGACCTGACAATTCCTGATCAAATTCACCAATATGGACATCGACACGTTGCATATTAAGACCTACCTGAAGCCATACTGCAGCATCTACATATTCTGTACCTGAAGATATTGAATCCAAAGTACATTTGTATTTCCAACCTGCATTATATGGAGTAGGATCTTCAATAACAGTAAACTGAGGAGCATAACGATGATCTGCAGTTATAGCATCATTTACAAAGAATGCTTTCCTATCTAATACTATTTCAAAAGGTTGTCCGTCAATACCCGGAGTAGAAAGTGCCTGAGTTGATGCAGGTATTTCTATGATAGTTGGATAACGATAAGGAACACCTATTTTCCAAGTCCAGAAATCATTATCAGAGTAGAAAGTATCCGACTGATTTATCATCTGAAGGAAATCATTGCTATACTGAGATGTTTGTGTATACAGGGTTATAATTTCCTTGTCATACTTACTTGGGTGCATCTGATGCAAAGAATAAAGGCTGTTCGTATCTGTAAACTTACCGACAGCACGACTATCCATAGAGGATACCCTCGTTGCCTGATAGCCTATAAAACCCGGAATGTTAGTTAAACTCATTTTCTGTTATTTTATTATTATTTATTATTTATTTTTTATAGTCCACTAAAGAACGAATCACCGGAAGTTACTGGACGAGAAGTTCTTTTAATGTGTTTATCTTTTATAACTAAATCTTCAAAATATCTATTTGATTCTTTAGATACTAAATTTGTTTTTATTTTGGAAAGATCAAGTTTATTTTTTAACAGAAGAGCCATCTTGAGTTTAAGTTCTATATTTTTTGGATCACGAAGTTCTAGAATATCTTTATCGAAATCTGTAAGCTTTTCACCTGAAGGTAATTGCCATTTTTCAGTATCTAAATAATCATATGTTTCTCGAACAACTTTATCTGTTATTGGTATACCATCAAACTCTTTTGCTTTTATTTTATCTGCAAGCAATTTCTGCAAATTATTTTGATATTCTGCTTTCTGCCGTTTACGATTAATTTCTTCAGATGCTTTCTGTTCTGTTATTTCCTGAAGTTCTTCTTCTTCTTGCCTCATGATAAGTTCATGAGCAATAGGAGCTTCTTCCTCTAGATCACCATAATCTTTAAGTTTCTGTATTTTCTTGTCAATTATTTCATCTTTAAGACCTTGCCTACGAAGAGATTCACGAACTACTCGTTCCTGATTCATTTCTTGTGTAAGATCTAAATCTCGCATTGATTGTAGTTCAGAAAATTTAGAAAGATATTCTTTAGGTGAAACTCCTTTAACAAAAATATCTTCAAATACTTTCAAACCTTCTTCTCCATGCTTTGAAACAAGAAAATTTTGTATATCACTATTAACTTGTTCCTGACGTTCAGCAATCCATTTATCTTTAAACTCTTCTCCTGTTGCAGGAAGTTTTTCATCATCTTTCTGTGAAAAGATTCCTAAATCTACAAGATTTTTAGAAAGAGTAGAAAAAGTGTTAGAATCATCTTCATCTTCAGTTATAGTATCTTCCTTAGGAGTAGTTGTAGGTTTTTCTATATCTGTTTTCTCTTTAGATATAGCTCCTAGATTATCTAATAGATCTTCAGCATCTACTTCTACAGAAGTTGCTATTATTTCTTTAGATGCATCTTCGTCAATTTTAGTAATTTGTGTTTTATTAATTGGTTGAACCTTATTAGGATCTGTAGAAGGACTTCCACCACCAAAAAGTAAATCAGCAACATCCGAATCTATAGCAGAAGAAGCCTGTATACCAAAGCCACCACCTAAGAAGTTTGTATCTTGATTTTCCATATTGTAGTTAAATTGTTACTGGTTTTTTGTAATATGATGCAAATATATATTAAGTTTTTTAATCTGCCAACACTGTTAAACTAATTGTAAGATATAATATAGCATAAGTAAAAATATATTTTCTAATTATAAATATTTAACTATTTCTTCTTAGAAGAAGCAGCTTTTTGCTTATTTTCTTTTGCTATTTTAACCTGTTGATCAATTTTATACTTTTCCATTTGAAGTTTCTCTCGTTGTAAATTATTACTATCTAATGTTTGTCTTTGTGAATTTAAAATATCTGCTTGCTTCTGAGTTAATTCTTTAAGTTTTAATTGATACTCACGTTCAGCTTTAGATATTTCTAGATTTTGTTGAGAAAGTTCTAATACATCAGGTAATCCATTTCCATTGACATCTTCACCACCTGATTTGGAAGTAGCACTAATCATTGCGATTCTTTCTTTTGATAAGCGATCTTGTTCCTTTTGATAAGCATCATATGCCTGATCCTTTTCATGTTGCAATTGTAACAACTGTTGTGTTTTTTCAAACTGTTGCTGCTGCATTTGCATTTCTTGCTGTTTCATTTGCTGTTCTTGATCAAGACGTTGATCAGTTTCTTTTTTCATTTTCTTAAAGATGTCTTTCATTTGACGCATACTCTTAGTAGAATATAATACCGCAACCTCATAAGGAGAAGCACCATTCTGAAGCATAGCTTGAGAAAGCTGTCTAAATTCTTGAAAATTCCTAGCATCTTCAGCTCTAGAAGTAACAAATACGCCAAGTTCTTTTAATTTAAGATCTGCACCATTAACTTGAACAAATGCTGCTTCACCTTCAGTGGTAATATAACTAATTGTGCTTTGAGGTTTAGTTGATTCTATTTTCAAAGCAGCATCAAGAATTGCTTGATATAGTTTATTAAGAGTATATTCATGTTGAGCAAACCAAGGTTCTGTTTGGGCATAAGATTGTGTTAAAGAACTATTAATAGCTGTTGCAGTCTCTGTTGCTTTAGATTCACCAACACGATTATCAGAAAGACCTATAAGTTTCCAACATTCTGTACGCATCTGTACTGCAAGATTATAATACCCTTGTATTTCATTTGCTCTTGATAGATTTAATGCAGTGTGTTGATTAAAGCTTGAAGGTGCTTTAAGATTTTCAGGTGAATCATCTATAAAGATAATACCCTTTTCTCTTGCTTCTGCTTCCCACATTTCTAGAGCATCTTGGTGATCTCCATCTTTTGGTACAGGTATATGTCGAATAGATGTCAAAAATGTCATACCCATGTCCTTTTCAGTAAGCTTAAACAGCTTATTCATTGCTACATTATAAAGCATTTGAAAAGGTTTCATCATATCTATTAATGATGGTGGATCAGTAACATTTTTAGGTTCAAACAAACAACCTACTATAGGACAATAGTCAAGTATTTCTAATGGTTTAACATAATAAACATCTAATCCTATTTTAACTCCTTCATACCACTGATTAACCCATCCCCATTCTAAAGATATCTGTTGTGGATGCATACCTGATTTATATTCTTCACCAACAAGCATTACCTGTTCTGCGCCATCCTCATCAATATATTTTAATTCTCCTACTTTCTTTTTAGAAGCCCAATATGCTCGAACAATAAGAAATTTATTACCAAATACTGCCGCAGAACTAGTTATTCCTAAAAGTGAACTTAATTCATCTTGATTTTCATGAGCTTCTCCTTCCAATAGTTGTCGATATTGTAAAACGGCAGGATCATAATTATCATATCGAACACTATTAAAACCTGCTTTACCGGGAACAACTAAATTAGAAGGTGTAGAATTTAATAGATAACCTTGTTGAGACATATCTCTAAGATGATCAATTTCATCTTTACCAAGTTTAAATTTATTAATAATTTCTGAAAACTCCATTATTTCAACTGTGCCTGCAGCATAAGCTCCCTTATTCATATCTAAAGGATCAGAAGTATATCTCGTATCAGTACTATTAAGATACCATACGTTTTTAGGATTCATTACTTCAATATTAAATCCAAAAGGAGAATTATCTGCATAAATATGATAATATTCTTCTGCAGATATGAGAAGATCTCTAAAAGCATCTTCTGATTTTTCTTTTATATTAAATCTCATTTTCATAAGATCTAATACTCTAGCTCCCCATCTCTCGGCCATTGATGAATAAGAAGTTAAATATTCCTCTGCTTTTTCAGCAGTCATTTGATTTAACTCATCATCTTCCATTTCAATACCTTGCATAGAAGCTTTTGCTTGCAACTGTTGTTTTACTACAGTCATAATAAGCTGCTGTAAAGTATCTGTTCTAAATTCTAATTCTTGTGATTTAGAATCATCATCAAAAGCCTTAACAATAACATTGTCAGGTCGTTTAGTCATTTCACCAACCATAGTATTCAGTGGTGAATTTAATATAGAATAGTGCTTTACATAAGAAGGTAATGATTCATCTCGCAAAAGAGTTTCTGTAAAAGATTGAACTAATGGTTCATTATAAAAATCACTACGTCTTAGAATACCTTTTACTAATTCATAATTAGGAACTATCTTATATCGATTATGAGTATATTGTTGAAGTGCAAGATTATAAAAATAATCCATATTTACTTTCCACCAATCATGATCTTGTTTTTCTCGTTCTCCTACAAACTGATCAGGATAACGATTAAGAAGTGCAAAGTTTGGATCAGTATACTTTTTTGTATATTTAATGATTGCCATTAGCTAAATAATTTGTTTATATTTTTTGATTTACCAAATAGATTTACAGTTGATCCAAATAATCTATCAGCCTGTTTTCTTTCTTTATTAAATAATTCTTTAATTCTAGGATCAGATTCAATACTACTAACTTTATGTAAAGGATCTAGATGATTAGCTAACGCAATTGCTAATTCAATAGCAACAATTCGGTCATAGTTACCATCTTCATTAAATTGAATAATCTCTTCAAGTAACATAGAATCTCTAATACGAAATACTCCAAATGTTTCAGAGATTGTACTTCCAGACTCATCTTTTTTAATATCAATTACTTCATCAAGATATTCTTTTAAACAAGAATGAAGATAATTAATAATTTTTTCAGATGATCTATGCATTCCATACTCTCTATTAACGGTAGTATTTGGAACTACTTCTTTTAACCATCCGGGTTGAGGCTCTAGATAATGTATTGCATCACCTTTATGCTTCATATATTCTATAAAAGACATTTCATCATTTTCACATAATGTTTGTGCATTATATAATTTGATAAGAAGTCTTGCTTGTTCATTCCATTCTTCTTTACTATCTGGTCTCGCAACATATGATGCTACAATTGTATCTTGGAACTTTTCTGATACAATATCATGCATTCTTTTCAAGATATAAACAGATCCTAAAGAATCTGAATATTTAGAACTATCATGTCGATAAGGATCGACTCCTGCAACATATAACCCTCTAGGAGGATTTTGCATTGGTTTTTCCCATATAACTACAGGTGCATCTTTATTATGTCCACCTTTTGCAGGAAATATAGAAACAGGTACTTTAGTTGTAGGTGCTAAATAAATACCATCTTCAGATTGTTTTAATACATAAAATTCACCAGTAATATTGTCTTCACGCATTCTGGCTTGTTGAGCCTTAGCGGTGTAAATATTAAAAAGATTTGTATCTTCATTAAGAAATATATCATCCACTTCTATAGGATAATACATTTTTTCCTTTAGATATGCGTTTCTATCTCCTGCTTTTCTTAATTTTTCTAGATTAGTTTTAGTTATTTCTAAAGCTTTTTCTTCATTAGAAACTAATATTGGTACATTATCTAAATCTGTTCCAGGTTCTTTTCCTAAAAATTCTGCTAAAGTTTTTTTGTCTTTAGCTTCCATACGATATTTTGCAGGAATAAAAAGACCATGAAATCTTTTACTATTTTTAGGATCAGGATATGTTAAAAAATTATATTGATCTGTATCAAAAAATAATGATTTGGCATCCATGAATTTTCGCATGTCACCACCTGTTCCTGTAATAATAGGAGAACAACCCCAACCATAAGGTGTAGTAAAACCGGGTATAGCTGCTTGTAATGCTTTTAGAAATCCACCTTTACCACCTTCATCAATAATAAGCTTTCTAGGTTTTGTACCTGCTATTGCTTCTTGATTATTACCGTCATCTAGATTACGAATAAGAATATATGAAAATGGCATACGAGTACCATCTTTTGTTTTTACTCCAAGTGTTACTTGATTCTTCCAGTTATCTTCAATTCTTTGCCACTTCCAAGCTTCAGGAAGAGCATTTAATCCTTTATCAATCTTATCTGTTACAAGCTTAATATCTTGAGCATTAAGACCAGATATTACATTCTGTGAATCTTGATCAAATGTAGCTCCCCAAGAAAGATAGGAAGATTCTAAAACAGTTTTAGAAAACCTTCTTATACCAAATATGCATAAACCTTTATGCTCTTGTTCCGCACGGTATATTTCATTAGTAACTAACCATTCATTATCCCTAAGCAAAGGATTCATATATTTCTGCTGCATTCTACCTCGTTCATCAGGAGGTAAATCGACTTCCGTATTCCAGAAATTCATATGCCACATAAGAAAAGGATTAATAAACTCTCCTTCCATCATAGCTCCTTCTTGACAAAGTTTTTTATGAAAATCATAAAATGCTTTATATTCACTAGATTCTTTATCAGGAACTCTTTTTTGATTAATAAACCAATCCTTATATTGTATATTTTGTAATTCCATTATCGCCTGTTAAGAAAATCTTCAGCAAGTGAAGATACTTCTGTTTTACCTCGTGTTTCTATTTTCTTAGATTCTGCTTCACGCATTTTATTTACTTGCTCAAGTAATGCAAAATATTCCTTTAGAGTATCTCTAAGAGCTTTCTGTTGAGATTCTATTGATGCTACTACTGTAGGTATCATTCCACCATTACGAGTTTCTTTATAAGCCATACGATCCTCTAATTCACCATAAGGATGAGAATCATAATATTCTTTCCATTCTTGTAACTTTTCTTCCGCCCACTCTAATTCTGAAAGGACAAATAATTCTTTTTTTGTTGCCATGCTATATATTATATACTTATAATTTTAATAATCTTCTTCATCATCTTCTAGATTTGTATCTAAATTCATCCCATCTTTGATAATCATATCTAATTCTGAAGGATTTGTATCTAGTTCTTTTTCACATCGATATTTTTCAAATATAAAATATAATTCCTTATCGGATATTCCATCAAAGTTTTTATTATAATCTGCAAGTGCTAGGGATAGATGCTGGGCCAACGCTTGCTTTGGATATTGTCGAGATAGTTCTTTTAGAACATTTATAATCTCAATTTTATAGTTCTGGTTTTTCATTTTTTATTTGTTCTTGGATTTTAGTATTTTCTTCATGTGTTGTAACAGATGTCCAAAGTACTTCTAATTTAGCTTGTGGATTTACTTCATTATAATTTTTAATACCACATTCACAAGATAAACATTTAGTCTTTGCTTTAAGATTACATCCACATGCCTTACAATAACTAGTTAAAGTTATTTTACCACAAGTAGAATTAAAAGGACAATTTAGGCATATTGCTCTTCGTTCCTCTGCTACTTGTTCTATTAGATCTTCTAAATCCTTTGGAGGAATTATTGCATTTCTAAATCCTTCAAGAATCTTATTTGGTTCAATTTTCATTAATAATATTATTTATTAGGTTATCCATAATTATTTTTTCTTCTTCTGAACACCACTCTCTAATTCTAAAATATCTTTCTTTAGTTTCTTTACTTTGATTATCTATACTAAAAACAAAGTTTTTAGTCTTATCTAAAAGCATATTCAATTTTAAACCATTTAGAGCAAGTTCAAAATTAGTAGGTTGCGGATAATAATTATTCATTTAATTTAGTTTTTAAATATTCAATATCTGAAGTGGCTTGAGATATATGTATATTGATTGTTCTTATTTTGCGTTCATTAGTTTCTGTTTCTAATTTAGTTTTTCCACTATTTATATATCTCTCAAGTTTTTGTATTCTTTTATTTATAACTGAAGGGCGTAAACGAAATTTACCTAAACCAGAATCTTCTACTGAAGATTGAATTGAAATATTTTCATATATTGTTCGCCATTTATGATTTATAACAATATCTACAATATCAAAGTCAATGTTTAAATCAGTTGCGGTTTCTTTTAATATTGAATCTAAACTATTAATTGACATTTTTACTAATTTTAATTGCTAATATCAATTCCTTTTTATTAAAATCAGGTAAAATTTGTGGATTAATACGAATTTTATTATCCTTATCCTTAAAAAGAATATTTAATTTTTTTAGTTCTGATATCATATTGTAAACACTATTCTTAGGCACATTAAATATTCGCATAAATTCATTACGAACAGGTGGTGTACTAATTGTACCATGTACAGCACAGTATGCTACAAGATCTAGTTCCTTGTGTGTAATCTTAAGATTATTCAAAGCAAACAAAATCACATAGTATTTTCTAGCTATTTCAAAATCTGTATCATACTTCTGTATTATTTGCTGAAAAAAAGCTTCCATATGTAGTTAATAATAATTCTTAGTTGCAAAGATAATATAATTTTTTCTAATAGATGATAGAGTTTATAGTTAATATGCTATATTATGCTTTGCTAAATAATTTTTCCATTTGTTTTTCTATTTCCTTGATTGTGCCTGTTACTGTAACCATTAATCCTGAAGCAAGATATACATCAACAGAATCATATCTAGGATCGTCAGGATTCTCCGTAAATGCTTCTAGTGAGCAATTCTCTATCATTGCAACGATCTGGTCAGGATCTACCCTTAAATTGGCTAGTTTAGCTATCGGTGCTTCTTTATCTTCCCTTATATCTTTTTTCCAAGCATCTGCTTCATCATAGTCTTCAGATTCATCTAAAGAATTTAAGTATGCATCATATTCCTTACTCTTATATGTTCGTGTTTTTAAATTAAGATATTTTTTCATCTTCTTTTATATTAAATAGTTTTAAATATTCCTTAGCCTTTTCACTTTGATTTAAATCAACCATTACAACTTTTCCAATATCTTTTGACATAATATCTACAAAAGCGTCTCGTACTTGTTTATATTCTTTATATTTAAGTTGCATTAAATCAAACAAATCTTTTAATTCTGCAGTCATAATTATATAGTTTTAATTTTAGCAATTGGTTCAGGCTCTGACATAAGTAGATAAAATTCATTATCTAATTGATTAACAGGTATACCTATACCTGAATGAGGGCCAAACATAACTCGATCACCTACGATATATTTCTTTACATCAATTCCTATAGCCACTACAACACCTGTAGGTATATCTACTTGTTCTTTTTGATGTCCTGCAGATACTATAAGACCTCCTGCTGATACAAGATCTGAAGCCTTATCTTGCCTTATAATCATTCTATTTCCTGATAGTTCTAATTGTTCTACTTTAATATTCATTATTCTTTAGTTTTGGTTTTTTCTTGATTAATTAAATCTTGTAAAGATTGTGAAGCTTTATTGTACTGTTCTTGATAAGGCTTCATTAATTCGATTAAACTTTCATGTTGTTTTTCCTTAAATTCTTTTCTAGCTTTAGCTTCTTCAAAAGATTCCCACTTAAATTGTTCTTCTCCTTCTTGTGTTATATTCATTTAAAAGATTTTTGATATTCTATTACTTTTTTATATAAATCTATTAATGCATCATTTGGATTATTGCCTTTTCCTACAATTCCTTTATAGTCTTTCCAAAATATAAACCTTTCATGATCATCTGGACTATCTGATTCATATGGAATATCTTCTGCATTACCTCTCCATGCTAACCACTTTCCATCACTATCAGCTCCTCCATATCTATCATCTACTATAGTAACTAATCCTAAATTTAAAGCGTTTTCTAATATTAAATTACACTCCATAATCATTATTCAGTTCTTTTATAATTAAATCATTAAACTCTTTCATCCATTTTTTAGATGCTTCTTCATCAGGGCAAATAACTTGTAAGTTTATTCTACGCTTATTTTTTTCTAGTTTATCTTTATGGTAGAATAAGTCCTTAAATACATCTTCTATCATTTTAGAAGTAAATTCTCCTTGCTTATATTCTTGTTTATTTTCTTGCATTTGTGATATAATACCTTTACTTTCTGGTTGCATATACTTCTATTATTTTTTCGACTATAGGATCACGATGATTAGTCTTAAGAGTAACAATACTAAATCCGGGAATATCCTTTAGATTTTCACATATAAAAGTAAAACCTGACATTCTATCATCCCTAAGATCTATCTGGGCAACATCACCACAAAGAATCATTTTAGAACCATTACAAAGCCTACCAAGCATAAGTTCCATTTGCTTATCCGTAACATTCTGAGCTTCATCTACTACAACTATACAATCAGTCATATTTCTTCCCCTCATGAAAGCTAGAGGTATAACTTCTATTTTGCCTTCATGAAGAAGTGAATCAATCTTATCCCTATTATAAAGCCTATACATATTGTCGTATATTGCGGCGGTATAAGGTGCAAGCTTAGAATCAATATTACCGGGCATAAAACCTATTTCTTCACCTGCAGTTACAGTAGGACGAGTAAGTATAATACGACTTACTTCTTTACGAAACAAAAGGTCAAGTGCTATCTGAGCAGCAAGCATTGATTTACCACTACCTGCAAATCCTTTAAGAACAGTTATCTTATTCCTTAGTATAGTATCTTTAGCTTCTTTCTGTTCTTGATTAAGCTCTACTGCAAAATGTATTGGATTCTTAATTACTTTCTTTTTCTGTTCCATCATTAGGTTTTATTTAATATTTAAATACTGCATTATTTTCTTTAGTTCGTTAATAGATTTAATTTCTCCCCAAAAAACGCCGTTTCCTCTATCGTCTATCTGCCACTTTCCGCCCCAACCAGCACAATAAATAAGATCGTATCCCGATTCACTACTAACTAACTTAGTATAACTTTGATTATAACCATCTTGTGTATATTCTTGGCATACCCATCCTAATGATTCTATATCTGATTGATCAAGATATTTAGTTCTAATAAACTTTTTAAGACTATTTTCTTCTTCTGCCCATTGTATGTACCATCTTAAATCAGTACTAGTTAATTTGTCTTTAACTACATCATCATAATCTTCAACAATAAAAGATGACATATTACTTGTATGTTCACATTCATATCCTACATATAGATCTTCTATTTCAGGAGTATAATATTTATTCTTCATCTTCTTCCTCCATTTTTATAAATCCATTCTCAATCATTTGCTTAGGGTAGAATTGATGAGTTTTACCATTCTCAGTCTTCATACTAAAATAATTATTATTACTCATATAATAGATCTGTCCTTCAGGGAAAGTATAAGTCTCATCTACTATTTGATCCTTAAGCCAAGTTATTTTTATTCTTTTTTTCATATACTTATTTTTACTATTGCAAAAATAGTGTATATATTTTAGATGACCAAATTTAATTTTTAAAATTAGTTATTTATATATTGGATGCACTGATAACCAAGCTTTTGTGATTTCATCTAATACATCTCCTTTTACATAGGATTTACAATTCTTATAATAGTTCTTATCTAATACTAGATTATATTTATTTTCTAAAGCAATTAGTTCTTCTTCAGTTAATCCTGTGAGATAATTTCCTTCTTTATTTCTATATGGACAATATGCTATTTTTCCTGTTATCATAAAGCAAAGATAAATAAAATTTTTTAAAGTCAAGTATAGCCTAAAAATTTTTAAAATTTTGAAAGTTGTTTTATGTACCCGGGGTTATACCACATCATCTTCAGACTCCCGTTATCGTTTGCGAGGTGACGGTATTCCCCTATGCACTATTTAACTTAATTTAACTTTAAAACAAAAACAATTATGAAACGTGAATTGAATGTTCCATTTATGACTCGCATCACCAAGTTCCGTGGTGACAAACAAGCTCAAGCTTTGAATTCTAAGCAAGAAGTACTTGCTATTCCAGAAGCATTTCGTGCTGACATAGCCGAAGGTGACAGTGTTATCTGTATGCTTAAGGAATACAATAGTGCATCTATTGATCCTAATACTGGTGATGCATTGGTTGATGCCAATGGTGCAGTAGTATATGGTGGCCCAACCTTTACTCGTATTGATGTAGTAGACTTTGGTACTACTGTTGAGATAACTCAGAAGTTCTATGCTGATGAGATACTTGATGCAGAAGCTACTGATATAGTAAAGGAAACTATCACTGCTGCTCGTGAAGCACGCAAGCGTCCTATTACTACAGATCGTAAGCCTGTTGTAGCTACTGCTGATGCAGAGCCTGTAATGAGCTAAGAATAATCTTTAAGAGCTATTGTACTGTAATGGTGCAGTAGCTCTTAATTTTTATTAGTTACAACCTCTATAATACTAGCTGCAGAGCCGTTGTGAACCTTGAATACAATTACCCTGATCAGGAGTATTCTTGTAGTATGTATGTTGTAACTAATTATTTTATTATCATGTGCTTCTGATAGTATACATTAGTTGCATTTATTTAATAATCATATCTAACTAATTATAATATTAATACCTTATGCGAATATCTAGAGTATTATTAGACAAATGGGTTTATTCTTTTTATCCAGATCTTCATCCTAGAATAATGTATTATCATTTATTATGTTGGAGATCTAATTATTAGTTGCAATCATTACTTATATATTCTTTTCTATTATATCTTATTACTATTCAACTTATTATTCATTCTTTAATATAACTATTATGACTAGGCTAATGAAATATCATACAATAATGGCTAATCCTGAGTACTATTGGGAGAATAATCAAGTTGCACACCAACTACTTAAGAAAAAGTTAACTACACATCAAGAATATCGCGATGCATGTAGCAGTGCAGGATGTATGGTTTATACTGAAGCAGTTTATACTGATCATATGAATGATGTTCAACACAACTAATTAAAAATAAATTTGGTGGATTGATTTATTTGTTTTATCTTTGCATCAATAGATTGTTGTGCGACAATCATCAAGAGTTTAAACTGTTAATCAGTTCACCCACTTAGATGCGCACACATCTGGTGGGTTTTTTCTTTTAATACAATTCTGATTAACAAACTGCTAAAAGGGATCAGATAACCAAGCATTGTGCCACTGTAACTACAGACGCTAT
>Ga0247816_10000012_pt1 | contig 101335 bp, 96 predicted proteins | sample UWRJL209509C1_FD_179930 | JGI IMG/M metagenome (GOLD analysis project Ga0247816, IMG submission 179930) | Plant litter microbial communities from Arlington Agricultural Research Station in Wisconsin, United States - UWRJ-L209-509C-1 | ecosystem: Environmental > Terrestrial > Plant litter >...
GCTGGTGCTCGGGATGCTCGCCGCGCTGTACCGCAACAGCTGGTTCGACCGCTTGCTCAACACCTCGGCATTGAGCGCCGTATCGTTCCCCGAGTTCTTCGTCGCGTACCTGTTGATCCTGGTGTTTTCGGTCAAGCTCGGCTGGTTTCCCAGCCTGTCCAACCTGGCGCCTGACGCTTCCTTCGGCACCGTCCTTGAACGCTCGGTGCTGCCGGTGGCCACCCTGAGCCTGGTGGTGATCGCGCAGATGATGCGCATGACCCGCGCCTCACTGATCAATCTGCTGGCCAGCCCGTATATCGAAATGGCCCGGCTCAAGGGCATCAGTCAGTCGCGGATTATCTGGCGCCATGCCTTGCCCAATGCCCTGGCGCCGATCGTCAACGTGATCGCGCTGAACCTGGCTTATCTGGTGGTGGGCGTGGTGGTGGTTGAAGTGGTGTTTGTGTATCCAGGTCTTGGCCAGTTGCTGGTGGACTCGGTGTCCAAGCGGGACATCCCGGTGGTGCAGGCGTGCAGCCTGATCTTCGCCGCCACTTACATCCTGCTCAATACCAGCGCCGATGTGCTGTCGATCGCCAGCAACTCACGCCTGATGCATCCGAAGGGGTAGACCATGAGCCTTCTCACACAACTGGCGAGGGCGCCGCTGAGCGCCAGGTTCGGCCTGCTGATCATCCTGCTGTATGTGCTGGTGGCGCTGTTTGCGCCGTTGCTCGCGCCCTATGGCGAAACCCAGGTGGTGGGCGACGGGTTTGCGCCGTGGAGCGGCCAGTTTTTGCTGGGTACTGATAACCTCGGGCGAGACATGTTCAGCCGCCTGGTGTATGGCGCGCGCAATACACTGGGGATCGCCTTCCTGACCACGGCCCTGGCGTTTTTAGTCGGCGGGCTGGGCGGGCTGGTTGCCGCGATCAAAGGCGGTGTGATTGATCAGGGATTGTCGCGTGTGGTGGACATTCTGATGGCAATTCCGCAACTGATTTTTGCCTTGCTGATTCTCAGCGTGGTCGGCACCAATGCCACCTCGCTGGTGCTGGTGATTGCGCTGCTGGACTCGACCCGGGTGTTTCGCCTGGCCCGTGCCGTGGCGATGACCGTGGTGGTGCAGGACTTTGTCGAGGCCGCGCGCTTGCGTGGGGAAGGGTTGTGGTGGCTGGTAACCCGTGAAGTGCTGCCCAACGCCGCCGCGCCGTTGATTGCCGAATTTGGCCTGCGTTTTTGCTTCGTGTTTTTGTTTATCAGTGCGCTGTCGTTCCTTGGCCTGGGCATTCAACCACCGACTGCCGACTGGGGCAGCATGGTTCGCGACAACGCGGTGCTGATTACTTTCGGCGATATCAGTCCGTTGCTGCCGGCGTTGGCGGTGGCGTTGATCACCGTCAGCGTGAATTTTGTCGTCGACTGGATGCTGCATAAATCCAGTGGCTTGAAGGAGTGCTGAGGATGGACAAGCCCTTATTGGAAATCCGCGGCCTGCACATCGAAGGCCATTACGAAGACGCCTGGCACCCGTTGATCAAGGGCATCGATCTGACCTTGCAGCGCGGCGAGGTGTTGGGGTTGATCGGTGAGTCGGGCGCCGGTAAATCCACATTGGGCCTGGCGGCCATGGGGTATGCCCGTGATGGTTGCCGGATTACCGGTGGCTCGATTTGCTTCGATGGGATGCAACTGTTGCAGGCCAAGCCCGAAGCCTTGCGCAAACTGCGCGGCTTGCGCATTGCCTACGTTGCGCAAAGCGCCGCGGCTTCATTTAACCCGGCCCACCGGCTGATCGACCAGCATGTGGAAACCGCCGTGATCAACGGCGGCATCAGCCGTGCCCAGGCCGAGCGCGAAGCGGTGGAGCTGTATCGCGTGCTGCGTTTGCCCAACCCGGAAACCATCGGCCAGCGCTACCCGCACCAGGTCTCAGGCGGGCAGTTGCAGCGGGTAATGACTGCGATGGCCATGGCCTGTCACCCGGAGCTGATCATCTTCGACGAGCCCACCACCGCACTGGACGTGACTACCCAGATCGAAGTGCTGGCGGCGATTCGTGACGCGGTGAAAACCTTCGGCAGTGCCGCGCTGTATATCAGCCATGATTTGGCCGTGGTTGCGCAAATGGCAGACCGGATCATGGTGTTGCGCCACGGCAAACTGGTGGAGGAGGCCGCGACCCGCACCATGCTCAGCGCACCGCAGCAGGACTACACCAAATCGCTGTGGGCGGTGCGCAGCTTTCGCACCGAGCCCAAGGCGTGCCCGCAGCAGCAAACGCCGCTGTTGGAAGTGCGCCAGGTATGCGCCAGTTATGGGCATCAGCCGGTGCTGCACGACGTGTCGATGAGCCTGTATCGCGGCCAGACCCTGGCGGTGATCGGCGAGTCTGGCAGCGGTAAAAGCACCACCGCGCGGTTGATCACCGGGCTGTTGCCGGCAACTGCCGGGCAAGTGTTGTATGACGGTGAAGCCTTGCCGGCGGACTTTCGCAAGCGCAGCAAGGAGCAATTGCGGCGGGTGCAGATGATCTACCAGATCCCCGACACCGCGCTGAATCCGCGCCAGCGCATCGTCGACATCATTGGCCGGCCACTGACCTTCTACCTTGGGCTCAAGGGCAAGGCCATGCGCGCGCGCGTTGCCCAATTGCTGGAGATGATCGAGCTGGACCCGGCGACATTCATGGAGCGCCAACCCCGGGAATTGTCTGGCGGCCAGAAGCAACGCATCTGCATCGCCCGCGCCCTGGCGGCCGACCCGCAACTGATCATCTGCGATGAAGTGACCTCGGCGCTCGACCAGTTGGTGGCTGAAGGTGTGCTGAAACTGCTCAACCGCATTCAGCAGCAACTGGGCGTGGCCTATCTGTTCATCACCCACGACGTGGCGACCGTGCGCGCCATCGCTGATGAGGTGGTGGTGATGCAGCGCGGACGGGTGGTGGATCAGGGCAGCCGCAGCGCGATTTTTACCCCGCCGTATCAGGACTACACCGGCCTGCTGTTTTCGTCGGAGCCGGAGATGGATCCCGACTGGCTCGATCATTTGCTGGCCGAACGGGCCGCGTTAATTCCTTGAGGAAATGCCATGAAAGTTTTGATTGTTCACGCCCATCCAGAGCCGCAGTCGTTTACTGCCGCGTTGCGTGATCAGGCCGTCAGTACGTTGCAGGCGCAAGGGCATGAGATGCAGGTCAGCGATCTGTACGCGATGGAGTGGAACCCGGTGGCCAGTGCTTCGGATTTCACGTCACGGGAAAATCCTGACTATTTGGTGTATGCCCTGGAGCAACGATTGGGGGTGAAAAGCCAATCCATTGCGGCGGATATTCGTGGCGAGTTGGACAAGCTGCTGTGGGCTGACCTGTTGATCCTCAACTTTCCGATCTTCTGGTTCTCTGCGCCGGCAATGCTCAAGGGCTGGATTGATCGGGTGCTGGTCTCGGGCGTGTGCTACGGCGGCAAGCGTTTTTATGACCAAGGCGGGCTCAGTGGCAAGAAGGCCCTGGTGACGGTGACGTTGGGCGGGCGTGAGCATATGTTTGGCGAGGGCGCGATTCATGGCCCGCTTGCGGATATGTTGCGGCCGATTCTGCGCGGCACGCTGGCGTATGTCGGGTTTGAAGTGCTGGAGCCGTTTGTGGCGTGGCATGTGCCGTATATCAGTGCCGAGGCTCGGGCGGATTTCCTGCGTGGTTACCAGCAGCGGTTGGAAGGGCTGGCGGATGACCAGCCGTTGGTATTCCCGAAACTGGCGCAGTTTGATGAGGCGCTGTATCCACTAACCTGAGTTTAGTGGAGATCCAGTGTGGGAGCGGGCTTGCTCCCACATTGGATTTTCATTGTCAGCGGGGATTGTGTGCCCGCAACCGCTCGGCAGCGCTGCGCAGCAGTTGCTCGGTGCCGTCCCAGCCCAGGCAGCCATCGGTCACCGACACGCCGTATTTCATCGATGGGCTCAGCGCCTGGCAACCTTCGAACAGATGACTTTCGAGCATCATGCCGATCAACGAAGTGTCACCCTGCAAGCGCTGCTCCAGCACGTCATTGAACACCGCCGGTTGACGCAGCGGGTCTTTGCCGCTGTTGGCGTGGCTGCAATCAACCATGATCCGCGGTGCGACTTTGCTCTTGGCGAGGTCAGCCTTGACCTGGGCCACGCTCTGGCGGTCGTAGTTCGGACCGCTGTGGCCACCGCGCAGAACCAGGTGGGTGTCGGGGTTGCCTGGTGTCTGGATGATCGCCGGATGACCCTGGCTGTCGACGCCGAAATGGCGGTGCGGGTGTGCAGCGGAACGCATGGCGTCACAGGCGATGGCGACGCCGCCGTCGGTGCCATTCTTGAAGCCTACGGGCATGCCCAGGCCGCTGGCCATCTCGCGGTGGATCTGCGATTCGGTGGTACGTGCACCGATGGCAACCCAGCTCAGCAGGTCATCGAAGTACCCGGCGGCCATAGGTTGCAGCAACTCGGTGGCCACTGGCAGGCCGAGGCGCAGCATTTCGCGCATCAGTTCGCGGGACAGGGTCAGGCCGGCGGCCATGTCGTCGCTGCCGTCCAGGTGCGGGTCGTAGGCCAGGCCTTTCCAACCGATGGTGGTGCGCGGTTTTTCGACGTAGGCGCGGATCACCAGCAGCATCTGGTCGCTGACTTCCAGTGCGAGCTTCTTCAGCTTACGGGCGTATTCCATTGCCGATTCCGGGTCGTGGATCGAGCAGGGGCCGACGATCACCAGCAAGCGTGAGTCTTCGCCGTTGAGAATGGCGCGCACGGCTTGGCGATGTGCATGGATTTGTTCGTTGAGGAACGGGCTCAGGGGCAGTTGGTGCTTGAGCTCAAGGGAGCTGGGCAGACGCTGGGTCAGCGCTTCATTGGCGCAGGACAGGCTGGAAACAGGCAGAGCGGCGATCGAGGAGTTCATATTCGGGCTTCCTGGGCGAGCGGCGGGTTATTCCCGCGCGCTCCGCCCTACTGGGGTGTTCGACAGTTGGCCGGGTTGGCTACGAGTGTTGGCTTGCCACCAAGAGGTGACCGATCGGAGGCGGCAGGCTGTCCCGAACGGAGCTTGCTAAATCGCCAGGCGTTGGAGGTGTCGTAACGGTAATAGGTGGCGTAGTTCATGGCGTAATTCCTTTAAGTGTTCTGGATGAAGCAAAAATAATAAGGGCTGAAAAAACAAAACCCCCGGTCGGGGAGCCGACCGGGGGTTAGATTTCTCTGGTAGGCGACCCCTTGAGTAGTGGGCGCCGATTTCAGGTATCAGGCGCGCCAGTGGCTAAACCAATACCCAAAATAAAAGCTGACCAGTGCGCTCAAACCGCTCACACGGATAGCCACGACCGAGCGCTGAGCGCTGGCAGCAGGGCAAACCTGAGTGTGGGTGAGTTGCAACATGGTATGTCTCCAAATGATGGGGTGGAGCTTAACTGAGGCGTGTGGGTGGATTCAATCAGTAATTTCTATTGCGCTGGGGTACTTACGGCTATGACTGAAGTCTCGATATGCTGAGTGCTTACTGGATGATTGCCTGGATGCGAACATGACTGCCTTGACGATTGCTGCTGCCCAATCCATTTCGATTGCTGGCGACGTGCCGGCCAACATCGCCCGTCATCTGGTTTTTATGCGCCGTGCTGCGGAACAAGGCGTGCAGTTGCTGGTGTTTCCGGAGCTGTCCCTGACGGGCTATGAGCCGTCGCTGGCGGCTGGCCTGGCAATTGATCCACAAGACTCGGTGTTGGCGTCCTTGCGGGAGATGGCCCGTGAATGGAGCCTGACAACCGTGGTGGGGATGCCTATTCGCCTCATACCCAGTGGCGAGGTGTTTATCGGTGCGCTGGTGCTGGCCCCGGACGGCTCGCTGGCGGTCTACACCAAACAACATCTGCACCCTGGCGAAGAGGCTGCGTTTGTTGCGGGGCAGGGCGGTGCAGCGCTTGAGTGGCCTGATGACCGGATCGCGTTGGCGGTGTGTGCGGATTTTTCCCATGCCAGTCATCCACGCCAAGCCGCGCGGCAGGGCGCCAACATCTACGCTGCGGGTGTGCTGATCAGTGAGCGCGGCTACGCGCCGGATAGCGCCTTGCTCCAGGGCTACGCAGCGGAGCATTCGATGGTCGTGCTGATGGCCAACCATGGTGGTCCGACCGGCGGTTGGATCTGCGCTGGTCGTAGTGCGATTTGGGGCGCCGATGGCGCCTTGATTGCGGCAGCAGAGGGTGTGGGCGATGCCTTGGTAATTGCGCGACGCACTGCACAAGGCAACTGGAGCGGCGAGCAAGTATCGATTTAACGTGATGGAGCACAGCCGGATGGCGTTTCAAATGAGGCCCGCCACGGGCAGAGACTTGGCATTCGCACGTACGCTGACGCATCGGGCGATGGGCAACTATTACCGTCAGTACGATCTGTTGTGGTCTGACGCGGGTTTTGATACCGCCTGGGCAGGTCGTGAGAATTGGCTGATCTGTCGCGAGGATACGGTGCTGGGCTTTGTCAGCCTGAGCCGGGACGCGAAGGCGCTGTACATCCGCGAGTTACATATTCTCGATGATTTTCGCCGGCAGGGGGTTGGCGGCTGGGTGCTGGAGCAAATCACTGGCAAGGCGCGCGCAGAAAGACTAGGCCTTTTACGGTTGACCGTTTTCAAGACCAATCCAGCAAAAAGACTGTATCAGCGCAAGGGCTTGATTATTGTCGGCGAGGAAGACTGCTTTTGGCGCATGGAGCTTGTATGCAAGCCTGTTGCGGCGCATGGATAAAACGGGTAAGGGCCACTTATTTCGGGAAAACAGGCACAGCGTTTTAATACGTGCATACTGACTTTACGAAGTGGCTTCCTGATTCAGCCCCACGGTTTCACCCTCGGCGAGAATAATGCCGTCTTTCATCCCCAGTAGAACGGCGACTTTATGGGCTTCCCCACGCCGTCCCTTCTTGCGCCCGGCCAGCACTTGATAAGTGGTTGCCGGGTCCACTCCATGTTCCCGAGCGAACGCTTGAACAGACTTACCTTGATGTTCCAGCCAAGCCTTGGCTTGTGCAGCAGTGCGAATACCGGGCATAGTTCAAAACCGTTCAAGTTTGTGTAAAACGAGATGAGTGTCTCACCTCTTGGGGTGTGCCAAATAGGATCATACATCCAAATGAGTGGAATCGGTTCCCGGTTAAGGCAAGAAAGAGAGCGACTTGGCCTGTCGCAGAAAACTTTTGGCGAGATAGGAGGTGTAGAAGCAAACGCACAGGGAAAATACGAAAATGGTGGGCGAGCGCCGAAAGCCGATTATCTGTCTCGAGTAGCTGAAAGAGGTGTAGATATTCTGTATGTGTTGACCGGAAGTCCAACGCCAATCCAGGTGGATAATCTCAGCCACATTGAAGAAAAGGTATTGGGTAACTACCGGGCGATGTTCAAGGAGGACCAGGAAGCCATCCGCCGCCTGACCACGACCCTGGCCGAGCACTCGTCTACGGTGAATGGTAAAATCAGGCCACAGCGCCAGGATTCCTGAGCTTTTACCCGGGAAATTGAATCGTCTGCCATTCGGCAGGCGTACGTAGTGCATTGAAACTCTATATATATGACGCGTGTAGCTAGGTCTGTGCCTTGGTTTTTTGCTAAGGTGTTCAGCAACCTATAAGACCATATCGCGAGGTGTCTGCTTGATTAGGGTGCTAGTAGTCGATGACCATGATCTCGTTCGTACAGGCATTACACGAATGCTGGCTGACATCGATGGCCTGCAAGTAGTCGGCCAGGCCGAGTCGGGGGAGGAATCTCTGATCAAGGCTCGGGAGTTGAAACCCGATGTGGTTCTGATGGACGTCAAGATGCCCGGGATTGGCGGTCTTGGCGCCACTACCAAACTGTTGCGCAGCCATCCGGACATCAAAGTCGTAGTCGTCACCGTGTGTGAGGAAGACCCTTTTCCTACACGGCTTCTACAGGCTGGCGCTGCCGGTTACCTGACCAAAGGTGCTGGCCTGGCAGAAATGGTCCAGGCGATTCGCCTGGTGTTTGCCGGCCAGCGCTACATCAGCCCGCAGATTGCCCAGCAGTTGGCGATCAAGTCATTCCAGCCCACCAGTGACTCGCCCTTTGATGCGCTGTCGGAGCGGGAAATCCAGATCGCCTTGATGATTGTCGGCTGCCAGAAGGTCCAGTCGATTTCCGACAAGCTTTGCCTGTCGCCTAAAACCGTGAACACCTACCGTTATCGCATTTTCGAGAAGCTCTCCATCAGCAGTGATGTTGAGTTGACCTTGCTGGCAGTGCGCCACGGCATGGTGGATGCCAGCGCCTGAAATGACAGCCCCTGAAATAAAAGTCCTGTTCGATCCTAGTGCGTTTCTTGCAACCTGCAGCGGCCGCCCTGGCGTGTATCGCATGTTCGACAGCGAAGCGCGGCTGCTCTACGTCGGCAAAGCCAAGAACCTGAAGAACCGCCTGGCGAGTTACTTTCGCAAGTCCGGCCTGGCGCCGAAAACCGCTGCGCTGGTGGCGCGTATCGCCCAGGTGGAAACCACCATCACCGCCAACGAAACCGAGGCGTTGCTGCTTGAGCAGACGCTGATCAAGGAATGGCGGCCGCCCTACAACATCCTGCTGCGTGACGATAAGTCTTATCCGTACGTGTTTTTGTCGGACGGCGACTTCCCGCGCCTTAGCATCCATCGTGGTGCCAAGAAGCAAAAGGGCAAGTATTTCGGCCCTTATCCCAGCGCGGGCGCCATTCGCGAAAGCCTGAGCCTGTTGCAAAAAGCCTTTTTCGTCCGCCAGTGTGAAGACAGCTTCTACAAGAACCGCACCCGTCCGTGCCTGCAATACCAGATCAAGCGCTGCAAAGGGCCTTGCGTCGGCCTGGTTGAACCACAGGAATACGCTGAGGACGTGCGTCACTCGGTGATGTTCCTCGAAGGGCGCAGTAACGCCTTGGCCGACGAACTCTCCGGCGCCATGGAGCAGGCGGCCAGTACGCTGGATTTCGAGCGCGCCGCTGAATTGCGCGACCAGGTTTCGCTGGTTCGCCGGGTCCAGGATCAGCAGAGCATGGAGGGCGGCAACGGCGACGTCGATGTCATCGCAGCCTTCGTCAACCCGGGCGGAGCCTGTGTGCATCTGATCAGCGTGCGCGGCGGTCGAGTGCTGGGCAGCAAGAACTTCTTCCCCCAGACCGGTATTGAAGAGGAGGTCGCCGAAGTCATGGCGGCGTTCCTCGGCCAGTACTACGTCAGTAGCCCCGAGCGCGACTTGCCGAGCGAGTTAATCGTCAACGTGGTGCATGAAGACTTCCCGGCGCTGATCGAGGCGATCCACAAGCTGCGCGGCCGCGAGCTGGACATCAGCCACCGCGTTCGCGGCACTCGCGCCCGTTGGCAGCAACTGGCCGTGACTAACGCCGAACTGGCTCTGGGCGCGCGACTGGCCAATCGGCAGCACGTTGCCGCGCGGTTTGATGCGCTGGCCGAAGTCCTCAACCTCGACGAGCCGCCTCAGCGCCTGGAGTGTTACGACATCAGCCACTCCAGCGGCGAGGCCACGGTGGCGTCCTGCGTGGTGTTCGGGCCGGAAGGGCCGATCAAATCCGATTACCGGCGCTACAACATCGAAGGTGTCACCCCCGGTGATGACTACGCCGCCATGCACCAGGCCCTGACCAGGCGCTTCAGTAAATTGAAGGAAGGCGAGGGCAAGCTGCCCGATATCCTGCTGGTGGACGGCGGCAAGGGCCAGTTGTCCATGGCCCGTGATGTGCTCAACGAACTGGCCGTGCCCGACCTGATCCTGCTCGGCGTGGCCAAGGGCGCCACCCGCAAGGCCGGTTTTGAAACCCTGTACTTGAATGACGCGGCCCATGAGTTCACTTTGAAGGGCGATTCTCCGGCGCTGCACCTGATCCAGCAGATCCGCGACGAAGCCCACCGTTTCGCCATTACCGGCCACCGCGCCCGCCGTGGCAAAACCCGCCGTACCTCAACCCTGGAAGGGGTTGCCGGGGTAGGGCCGACGCGTCGACGGGACCTGTTGAAACATTTTGGTGGCTTGCAGGAGCTATCCCGTGCCAGCATTGAAGAAATAGCCAAGGCCCCCGGTATCAGTAAAAAGCTCGCGGAGTTGATTTATGCAAATCTGCACAGCGAGTAGAATGCCTTCTCACCTCGTAGCCAGTTGTGCCGATGAATATCCCTAATCTGATCACCGTACTACGCGTCCTGCTCATTCCGATTTTCATTTTGCTGTTCTACCTGCCGTACGATTGGAGTTACATGGCGTCCAGTTCGGTCTTTGCCTTTGCGGCCGCGACCGACTGGTTGGATGGCTATCTGGCTCGTCGCCTGGAGCAAAGCACGCCGTTTGGCGCGTTCCTCGATCCCGTGGCCGACAAACTGATGGTCGCCGTTGCCCTGGTGCTGCTGGTGCAGGAACACGGCAACCTGTGGCTGACCCTGCCAGCAGCCGTGATCATCGGGCGCGAGATCGTCGTCTCCGCCTTGCGCGAGTGGATGGCTGAAATCGGCGCCCGCGCCCACGTGGCCGTGTCCAGCATGGGCAAATGGAAAACCGCAGCGCAAATGCTCGCCCTGGTGATCCTGCTGGCCAATCCGTCGGACTTTACCTTCTGGGTGCTGCTGGGCTACGCATTGCTGCTGATCGCTGCCGGCCTGACGCTGTGGTCGATGCTGCAATACCTGCGCGCCGCCTGGCCGCATCTGCGCACCACTGTTGAAAAGAAATAAAACTTTTTTGAATCAAAGGGTTGACGGGTGATACGGATTCTATAGAATGCGCATCACCAAGACGCGGGAATAGCTCAGTTGGTAGAGCACGACCTTGCCAAGGTCGGGGTCGCGAGTTCGAGTCTCGTTTCCCGCTCCAAATTAAAGAAAAGCCACTCAATCGAGTGGCTTTTTTTTGCGCGGATTTTTTTGAATAGACGCCTCGGGGTCTTTTTTCGTTTCTGCGGGAAACACCGAGTTCCAGTGAAATCCAGAATGCAAAGTCGCTGAACGAAATGGTCCGCGCCCAGCCGTCGATATTCGCGAGGTGTCTCTGATGGGCACGGACCGTTGGGCAATCAACCGACGCGCTGATGCTTTTGCCGTGCCAGCCCCTCCAGCGTAAACCGCGCCTGGGTCAGCACCACGTCGCGCACCAGTTCCATTTCCTGCTGATTGACCTCAGTCCACCCCAGGGCCTTGAGCAGTTTGGGTTTCTGTACCCGAAACGCCAGGCCCTGGGTGAACAGCGCCATGGAGTGAATCACGGTGCGTTCGTCTTCCACCGCGAGGCCGGCGAGGCGGGCGATGAGCAGGCGGATCACGGTGCCAATACGCGCTTTGAAGCGTTCATCGAAGGCGGTCGTCGCGCTTTCAGGGCACAGGCCTGCCTGGTGGCGATCCATAAAGGCGCGCCACGCGTCGGTTTGCGGGCTGTCCTGGATGGTTGAAACCACCGTGCCAAGGATGCCCAGCGAGGCCTCGATCAAGTCCTGATCGGTCACCTCGGCATCGGCCAGGGCGCTTTCTGCGGCTTCGACGCAGCCCTCCATTTTTCGCCATAGCAGCATGATCAGGTGTTCTACACACGCCAGGTAGACGCCTTCCTTGCCGTCGAAGTAGTACTGGATCGCCGGCGCGTTGACCCCGGCGGCATTCGCTATGTCGCGCGTCGATGCGCGGTCGTAGCCGCGCTCGCCAAACACCCCGATGGCGGCCTCGACGATGCGTGCGCGAGTTTCTTCGCCACGTTGATAACCACCTTCGGCGGCCGGTTTGTGTCGTGCCATGTGTAACTCCTTTTTCATCGTCGAACCAAAATATACCAGTTGACAAAAATTCGCGAAAACACGAATTTATTCCAACTGATATAAATATGGAGCGACTTGATGTCCGCAGCACCTCCCGCACCTCAGGTCATTCCTGAAGAAACCGTCAACGGCCAACGCAGCAAGGCACGACGGATATTGCTCACACTGGCGGGCATCGCGTTGCTGGTGGGGGTCTCGTGGGGCGCCTGGTGGTGGCTCACCGGGCGTTTCATCGAGTCCACCGACGACGCTTACCTGCAAGCCGACAGCATCAGCGTGGCGCCAAAAATCAGCGGCTACGTGGCCGAAGTGCTGGTCACTGACAACCAGAGCGTAAAGCGCGGCGACGTGCTGGTACGCCTGGATGCGCGCAAATACCAAGCCGTCAGCGACGAAGGTTCGGCGACGATTGCTGCGCGCAATGCCGACCTCGCCAAAGCCGAGGCCGACCTGGTGCAACAGGACTCGTCCATCGCCGAATCGCGCGCCCAACTGCAGGGCGCCGAAGCCGATGCGCAGCACGCCCAGACCGAAGTCGCGCGTTACGCACCGCTGGCACGCTCGGGCGCCGAGCCGGAGGAGCGCCTGGCGCAACTGAATAACCAACTGGCTCAAGCCCGCAGCACGGTGGCGGCCAAGCAGGCGGCCTTGCGTTCCAGTCAGACCCGCTACGGCACTCTCCAGGCCCAACTCAAACAGGCCCAGGCGCAGCTCGGTGTGGCCAAGGCCAGCGAGGTGCAGAACCAACTGGATGTGGATGACGCCGTAATCCGCAGCCCGCTTGATGGCAGGGTGGCCGATCGCGGCGTGCGTGTCGGCCAGTACGTTCAGCCAGGCACACGACTGCTGACGGTGGTACCGGTGGACGCGATCTACCTGACCGCCAACTACAAGGAAACCCAGATCGGCGAAATGCGCCCCGGCCAGAGCGTCACTGTGAATGTCGATGCGCTGCCCGGGCGGGACCTCAAAGGCCATATCGACAGCCTGGCGCCGGGCACCGGTGCGCAATTTGCACTGCTGCCGCCGTCGAATGCCACCGGCAACTTCACCAAGATCGTGCAGCGCGTGCCGGTGCGGATCTCCCTCGATGTACCGGATGACGTACGCCAGGCATTGGTGCCCGGTTTGTCGGCGACGGTGAAGGTCGACACTCGCACCGCGGACGCCAATCATGGCTGAAGCCATTGCAGCGGGCGCGACGCTGGAAAAAGCCCCCGCCGACAAACCGCGCAACGCCTCGTTGACTGACTGGATAGCGGTAGCAGCCGGGTCCCTTGGTGCGCTGCTGGCGACACTGGACGTGTCGATCACCAACTCGGCACTCCCGCAGATCCAGGGCCAGATCGGCGCCACCGGCACCGAAGGCACGTGGATCGCCACTGGCTACCTGATGTCGGAAATCGTCATGATTCCGCTCGCCGCCTGGCTGACGCGGGTCTTCGGCTTGCGAAGGTTCCTGATTGGCACGGCGCTGATGTTTACCGTGTTTTCGATGTTCTGCGGCATGTCCTCAAGCCTCGGTGCGATGATCGCCGGGCGCATCGGTCAGGGCTTTGCCGGTGGCGCGATGATCCCGACCGCACAGACCATCGTGCGCACACGCCTTCCGTCGCACCAATTAGCCATAGGCACCACGATGTTCGGCATGACGGTGATCCTTGGCCCATTACTCGGCCCGGTGATTGGTGGCTGGCTGACCGAAAATATCAACTGGCGCTGGTGCTTCTTTCTCAACCTGCCGATCAGCATTGCGTTGATTACCTTGCTGATAACCGGCTTGCCGAACGAGCGGATGAACCTGCAACAGTTCATCAAGGCCGACTGGTTGGGGATTCTCGGCTTGGCCATGGGCTTGAGTTCGCTGACCGTGGTGCTGGAAGAAGGGCAGCGTGAGCACTGGTTCGATTCGCTGCTGATCATCTGGCTGAGCATTGCTACGGTCGTCGGTCTGTTCTTGATCGCCGTCGGCCAGTTCCGGTCGAAGACGCCGATTCTGCGCCTGCAACTGTTGCTCAACGGTAGCTTTGGCGGTGTGCTGATTATTGCGACCACGGTCGGCGCGGGGCTGTATGGCACGGCTTATCTGGTGCCGCAGTTCCTTGGTATTTTGTCCGGCTACAACGCGCAGCAGTCCGGTTCGATCATGCTGTTGTCGGGCATTCCGGCGTTTCTATTGATGCCAATTCTGCCGCGCATGCTCGGCCGCTACGATCTGCGGATCATGGTCGGTGTGGGGTTGTTGATGTACTGGGGCAGCTGTTTTCTCGACACCGGACTCACCGCTGACAGCGTCGGGCATGACTTCCTCTGGTCGCAGCTGTTGCGTGGTTTCGGGCAGATCCTGGTCATGATGCCCCTCAGTCAGCTGTCCATGCGTTCGGTCGGCGCGCGCGATGCCGGGGATGCCGCCGGGCTCTACAACATGTCGCGCAACCTTGGCGGCACGTTGGGGCTGGCGTTGCTGGGGGTGCTGATGGACCGTCGCAGCCACTTCCATGACGATGCCCTGCGCGACGGCATTTCGGCCAATAGTCAGTTGGCGCAGGAGCATATGGCGAGTAACACCGCCAGCTACCTGGCGCAAACCGGCGACCCTTCTACTGCACAGTTGCAGGCGTTTGCCCACCTGGCCAACGACATTGCGCAGCAAGCGTCGGTGATGGCCTACAACGATTCTTTTTATGTGCTGGGACTCGCCATGCTGGCGTGCCTTCCGCTGATCTTTATCCTGAAAAAGCGCTCGGCGCAGGCAGGCCCACGAACATGATTGCTCGCTCATTCCCCTTGCTGTTGACTGTCGGACTGCTGTCCGCCTGCACCGTGGGGCCGGACTACCACGGCGCACCTGATGTTGCGCCGAAAACCCTGGCGGCCGGGCGTTTACCGCATGCCGACAACAATTCCAGCGCGCCTGGCGTTGCGCAATGGTGGCAAACCCTGGGCGACTCGCAGCTCAACGAACTGATCATCCTGGCGCTGCGAAACAGCCCGGACGTCGCCACCGCCCAGGCTCGCCTGACGCAGTCCCGTGCGAGCCTCAGCGGCGCCAGTGCGAATGCGATGCCCAAAGTCAGCGGCGAGGCGGCGATGCTTAAACTGCGTTCGCCGGACACCTCTGCGCTGGGCGACAGCGGTGGCGGTGGACGCGGCCCGTTGAGTGTTTACCTGGCCGGCTTCGACGCCAGTTGGGAGGTCGACCTGTTTGGCGGCACACGGCGAGCGGTCGAGGCGGCGCAGGCAGAAGCTGAATCTTCCCAGGCACAGTTGGCCGATGCCCAAGTGCAACTGACCGCCGAAGTGGTGCAGGCCTACGCTGACCTGCGCGACCAGCAAGCACGGCTGGCGTTGGTGCAAGCCAGCGTCGAGATCGAGAACCAGGCCCTTGACCTCACTCAACAACGCCGCAATCGCGGGGTGGCCTCGCAACTGCAACTGGAGCAAGTGCTGACCCAGGCGCAAACCACACAGGCCCAGCGCCTGCCGTTGCAAGCGTCCATCGTCGAGTCGGTGGACCAATTGAACCTGCTCTGCGGCCTCGAACCGGGTGAGCTGGATGCGCGTCTCGCGGCCGTCCGTGCGCTGCCGGCGATTCCCGCTCAAGTGCCGTTGGCCGACCCGGCCGCAATTCTCAAGGCCCGCCCCGACATTCGCGTTGCCGAGCGCAAGCTGGCCTCCAGCAACGCGCAGATCGGCGAGAAGCAAGCTGACTGGTTTCCCAAGCTCAGTCTGACCGGCGATTTATCGTTCTCTGCCGCCGACCCGGGCCACCTGGCGCGCAAAGACAGCGGCACCTGGCTGATATTGCCCAGGCTGACCTGGAACGCCCTCGACTTCGGCCGCGTGGAGGCCAGCGTCAAAGGCGCCGAAGCCGGCCGCGACGAAGCGCTCGCGCAATACAAAAGCGTGGTGCTGAGTGCCTTGCGCGACGCCGACGTGGCCTTGGCCCGTTATGGTCATCAGCGCCAGAACGTGGTGCTGTTGCGCAACGTCGAATCCTCAGCGGTGCGCGCTGCCGACCTGACTCGCCAGCGTTACCGCGCGGGCACCGCCAGCACGCTGGACTGGCTCGACGCCGAACGCACCCGCTATCAGGCCCAGGAAGACCGGATATCAGGGGATGCAGTGCTGCTCAAGGATTTTGCTTCGCTGCATAAAGCACTGGGTCTTGGCTGGACCTTATGAGGCGGTTGGACGAATAGCGACAATTTCGCGCAGCTGTGAAGGCATATGGAACGGCCTTGAAAGTGCGAACCGACACCAATCAGGAGGCGTCATGAGCAACCTGTGTTACTGCGAAGAATGCAAAACCCTGCCTGGTGCGAACGCTTGCGGCCTAAAACTTTCGCCCTTTTTCTGCTAGCGACTGTAGGCCTTTCGATAGGTTGTTGGTGTCACGCCCACGATTGAGGAAAAGTGCTGGCGTAAAGACAGGCTTGTACCAAACCCGCAGGAGCCAGCGATCTTCTCAATGCTATCGTGGGTCGTTTCGAGTTGCAGCTGGACGGCTTTGATCCGTTCGTTCGTGAGCCAATTCCCAAACGTCGAGCCGGTCAGTTGCATGAAGTGGCGGGTGAAACTGCGTCGACTCATCGCCAGCCTTGCCGCGACTTGATCGATGGACAACGGCTGGTCCAGGTTTGCCCGAAGCCAGTCCATTAGCAGGCCGAGGCGCTGGTCGCCTGCGCCTTGTGGAACAGGCTGGCTGATGAACTGGGCCTGGCCTCCGTCCCGATGGGGCGAGACAAGCAGCTGACGCGCCAGCACGTTGGCCACCTCCCGCCCATAGGTGCGCCTGACGATATGGATGCAGCAATCGAGCCCCGCGGCCACGCCCGCGGAGGTGAGGATCTGCTCCGCTTCGACGTACAGCACTTTTGGGTCGACTTCGATGCGTGGAAAATCTCGCGCCAGGTGCGCTGCCCAGGCCCAATGCGTGGTTGCCCGCCTGTCGCACAGCAGGCCCGCATGGGCCAGTACGAACGCCCCCAGGCACAGACCGACAACCAGTGCGCCTCTTGCATGGGCTGCCTTGAGCGTTTCGACGAGTGCTTGCGGTGGCGGTTCGGTGACGTCCCGCCAGCTTGGAACGATGACGATATCAGCACCGGCGGCCTGTTCCAGACCATAGTCGCAGTGGATGGCGAAACCGGCGTTGGTGATCAGCACCCCATCCTCGCCGGCACACACCACCAGTTCGAACCAAGGTGAATTACCCACTCTGCGATCCTTGCCAAACACGAGGCAAGGGACAGAAAGGTGAAATGGGCTGATGTAATTGAAGGCGATGACCGCAACTTTCAAACTTTTTTTCACGGGGGCTGGCCTGATCAAGATTGGCCCAATTCTAATGAAGAATGATCATCGGGCCAATGGTGCTCGTTCTTGGATGTGTCCACTCTGATCCCGGATGCATTTCACCGGAAAATGCACAAAATAGAGACAAGGACTCAATGAACATACCGACCTTTTGCATGCTGGGAGTACTCATGACGACTCTTGCGACCACCGAGCCGGCACAGGCGACCGAACCTGTGCCCTCCATGCCCTATACCACTCAGACCACCGCCTATCATTGGTCCAGCGTGGACGGCGTGAAGGTTTTTTATCGTGAGGCCGGACGCAAAGACGCGCCGACTCTTGTGCTGCTGCATGGCTACCCGTCGTCGTCACGCATGTGGGATTCGCTTATACCGCTACTTGCTGATCGGTATCACATCATCGCCCCTGACTACCCTGGATTCGGCAGAAGCGACGCGCCTTCCACGGCGACTTACGCCTACACGTTTGACCATCTGGCCGACACCATGGGCAAGTTGCTGACGCAGCTGGGAGTCGATGAGTACACCCTGTTCATGCAGGATTACGGCGGCCCGGTGGGCTTTCGGATGATCCTCAATGCTCCGCAAAAACTGCACGGCATCATCATCCAGAATGCCAATAGCTATAACGAAGGCCTGGGTGCCAAGTGGGCGAACATCGCCAAGTATTGGAACGATCCTGCCGAACATCCCGAGCAAGTCGATGCATTCATGGGGTATGAAGGCACGAAGCAGCGCCACTTGGGCACCAGCCCTAATCCCACGCGTTACAACCCTGATGCCTGGGAAGATGAATTTGCCGCACTCTCCCGTCCGGGCCAGCGGGCGATACAGTCGGCGTTGTTGCTGGACTACCGAAACAACGTCGCCTCCTACCCTAAATGGCAACAATGGTTGAAAGAAAACCAACCTGCGATGTTGGTCATGTGGGGAAAATACGACCCCTCGTTCATTGTGCCGGGAGCCATGCGCTACAAGGACGACGTGCCTGGTGCCGAGGTTCATATTCTGGATGCGGGTCATTTCGCACTCGATGAAAACACCGAACAGATCGCCACTCTGACGCGCCAGTTCATGGCGCGCATCACCGCTCGTAAATAGTCAGCACCTTCTGCGGGCTTGGTCAGGAATGATCAAGCCCTGAAAGGCCAAGCAGCTTCGCTGTCCGCTTAACGCATCATGTGGTCGCGAATCAGGCTTTCGACAGCTCGCCATCGACGACACGCCAGAGGTCGCGCGGATTGTCATGCTTTAACGCTTCGGGCAGCAGGTCATCCGGAAATCCCTGATAACAAACAGGCCGCAAGAATCGCTCGATTGCAGTCATGCCGACTGACGTGAAGCGGCTATCAGACGTCGCAGGAAACGGTCCGCCGTGAACCGACGCATACGAAACCTCTTGCGGATGCGAGAACGCATTGACGACGATGCGGCCCGTGCGACGTTCAAGAATGGGCAACAGACGTGCGGCGAGTGCGTGATCAGGTTGATCGATTTGCATCGTTGCGCAAAGTTGTCCACGAAACTGCTTTGCGATGGCGATGAATTGCTCGACATCTTTCACACGCACCAGCAGTGCAGCAGGACCGAACACTTCTTCCGACAGCGTTGCATCGTCAAGCAAATGTGCACCGTCGACTTCGAAGAGTATCGATTGCCCATCCCACGCGCCTTGCGATTGATTGCCTGCCGCGATGCGCTGAGCGCCTGCTGCGGCCTGCCGCTCGACGTTCCTGCGGTACGCGCTGTTGATGCCGGGCGTGAGCATCGTACGCGCGTGCATTGCTTCGACGCGGGCGATCATCGCGCGCTTCAGTTCGACATAACCAGGGCCATCGATAGCCAGCAGAATCGCGGGTTTCAAGCATGCCTGACCGACGGTGACCAGCATGCGCTCAGCGAACCCGTCGCCGATCACACCGCCGCGCGCGGCGAGCGCGGATGGCAGCACGAATGTCGGGTTGACGCTGGTCATTTCGGTGAAGACCGGAATCGGGTCAGGACGTTGCTGTGCGCGCCGGAAAAGCGCCATACCCCCAACTTCCGACCCCGTAAATGTCACCCCCTTAATGAGTGGATGATCGACCAGCGCCTCGCCGATTTCATTACCTGCACCGCGAACAAGCGAGAACACGCCTTCATGCAGGCCCGCATCTTTGACAGCCTGTTGGATTACGCGCGCCATCAATTCCGACCCGCCAGGATGGGCGTTGTGCGCTTTCAGAATGACAGGGCAGCCAGCAGCAAGTGCCGACGCCGTATCGCCCCCTGCAACCGAATAGGATATTGGAAAATTGCTTGCGCCGAAGATCGCAATCGGGCCGAGCGCAATCTTCTGCATGCGGTGATCCATCCGTGCGCGCGGTTGACGCGCGGGTTGGGCCGGATCGATGGTTGCCTGTCGAAAGCGTCCCTGAAGGACGACGGTCGCGAACTGGCGAAACTGGATCGCAGATTTCGCAGCTTCACCTTCGAGTTGCGCGACCGGCAAGCCACTTTCAAGTGAGATGCGTTGCGCCAGCTCGGGCGTGATCGCATCGAGGCCGTCGGCGATGCGTTCAAGGAAAGCGGCCCGTTCGGCGAGACTCGTATTGTTGTAACTGTCGAATGCTTCGTCAGCCAGTCGCGCCGCGAGGTCGACTTCAGCAGCGCCACCCAATGCGAAGGACGGTTCAATCTCGGTATTCGTTGCAGGATTCAGTGCCTTCATGATGCCTGCAGTTGCGGACACTTCCTGAGCACCGATAAGCAGATTGCCAGTGAGTTTCATAGTGGTTCTCTTCAGGAGTCAGGCAGCGGTGCCAGTGTTGAGGGCGGCGATGAGATCGGCTGTCGTGAGAATTTCGTGGGCGTAGGTCGGGCCGTTGAGTTCATGTGCGGCATGCATCATTTCCTTCTTGAACGCGGCCGTTGCGTCCCGCACGAGCGTGACGTGATAACCCAGCTCCATCGCAAAGCGGCTGGTCGATTCAATGCAGGTATTGGCAAGCAGGCCGATGACGATCACGTGCGTGATGCCTTGTTGCTTCAACTGGAAGTCGAGGTCGGTATTGGCGAAGCCGCTTTGGCCCCAGTGTTCCTGAATGATGATGTCGCCGTCCTGCGGAACGAAGTCGGGATGCCACTCGCCGCCCCAGGTGTCCTTGGCAAAGGTATGGCGTTGCTGCACGAGGCGCTGGGTCGGGTTCGGGTGATCCCAGTTGTCGTAGTCGCCAGGCTGCCAGCGCCGGTGCGGCACGTAGAACACCTGAATATTCGTGTTGCGGGCGGTTGCGACGGTGGCGCGCAGGTTCTCCAGCAGGCGCACGTCATCGGCGACTTCCTTGAGCATCGAGAACAGCTTGCCGCCGTCTGAGAGAAAGTCGTTATACGGGTCAACCAGCAACAAACCAGTGCGTTCCGCGCGATATACGGGATTAGTCATTTCGTTCTCCAGTCAGAAGATATTTGCGAACCGTTTTGAGTTTGCAGTCGACCTCGAACCTCTTTGGTTGCACGTTTTGTGACGTCTCAGAGGTCGAATGCAGTGAGTGAAAGCTATCACTATGAAAATCATAGCGTCAACTGGAGTCTGGTCTCATCGCTACAGCAGGTCGTGCAGAATCGTACGGTAGAAGGTTGCGCACACGGGTACGCACGTCGGATTTGGGTCGTGTTACTATGAAATTAATAGTCTGTTTGGGAGATAAGGAGTGGCAGGTAATGCAGAGGCACCCGATACAGTGTGTCCGGTGGCGCGGTCGTTAGATGTCGTCGGTGATCGATGGACCGTCCTGGTCCTTCGCGAAATGTTCATGGGCGCTGTTCGTTTCGAAGAGATACAGATCCAGACGCAAGCGACGCCGCAGATGCTGACGACACGTCTGAAGTCACTGGAGGCCAGCGGGATGATCGAGCGTCATCCGTATAGTGAAAAACCCTTGCGCCATGAATACCGTCTGACTGAAAAGGGACGGGCGTTCTATCCCGTCATCTATGCACTGCGTGGATGGGGCGAGACCTGGTTCAAAGACGAGAGCGAGGAGGTCGCGGTACGTTTCGTCCATCGTGAGTGTGGTCACGATGTGGGTTTGGGGACTGTCTGCCCCGAATGCGGGGTTCAGGTTGAACGTAAAGACCTGGACGCTACGATGAGCGATCAATTTGCCGCCGAGCGCGCTGAGAGGCGTGCGGCGTTCAAGGCACCTGCCAAGACGGCCGTACTTGGCGCTGGTTCAGGGTTCACCGGAGACGGCTTTATTACGAATGGAAACTGAGTCCTGTTTTGGCGGACGGCCGAAATACCGGCCATATTCGCGAGTAAATTGAGACACACTCCCGTACCCAACGGCATAGGCAGCTCGTGTTGCATCATTGCCCTTCGCTAACAATTGTTGAGCGGTTTGTAGTCGAAGTGTTTTTTGATACTGAAGTGGGCTTGTTGATGTTGCTGTTTTGAAATGACGGTTGAATGCGGCAACGCTCATGCCGGCGACATCGGCAAGCACCTTAATCGGGAGAGGCTCCTCGAAGTGAGTGCGTATCAAGTCAATAGCCCGCCGTATTTGTGCGATACGACCGTGATCTTTGACTATTTGCTGAAGCAATGTGCCATGTGGACTCTTGAGCAATCGGTAGAGCAACTCGCGTTCGCGCGGTACAGCTAATCCGGGAATATCATCGGGCTTATCAAATAACGCCAAGTAACGGTTCCACGCTTCGAGCAACTCATAAGAGTCGTCTTCAATGCTAAAGCTTGGAACGGGCTGGCGCGTTGTAACAACAGGTCCAATATCGCCCAGCAGTGAGATCAAGGCTTCCTGGTCGATTGTAAGGCCTGTAGCAACGTAGGGCTCCCGGCGCTCGGTCTCATACACGCAGCGCGTAGCGGGCAGCTCCACAAGCGATGCAAAGGAAACGCCTGGGCTTTGCCGCAGTGTCTGGTCCCCGATCGTCAAGGTCTTGGTTCCCTGCAGAACCAGGCAGATGCCTGGGTCGCACATGGTCACTTCGGGGTCGCCGCCCTGGTGAACGACAGCAATGCTGACACGCGCAATAGCTGTTTCCAGAAGACTCTCATTGGTCTGGCCGAGCACTCTATCTCGAATTTGTTCAATAATTTTTTGCATATGTATCACCCACATTTTCTTGTTTGAGGATGTTAGTCGAGTGATCGGATTGGGCAAGAAATAGAGAAGAATCGGCTCGTATGCACTTCGCAGTGCGCTTATCGTTTGATGAAGGTATCAGTACATTCCTGGGTTCTAACTTGAGGTGATATATGACTTCTGAGTTCAATTCCACATCGACAGCGGATCAGGTTCTCGCGGGGATGGACCTGCGTAACTACAGGTTCCTTATAACGGGTGTGTCCTCTGGCGTAGGCGCTGAGACGGCGCGTACGCTCGTTGCTCAAGGCGCTACGGTTATCGGTACGGTCCGTAGTCCAGCCAAGGCGCAGGACGAAATTTCAAACCTTCAGCGGGTCGCAGAGCAGGGTGGTGGCGCGCTCGAAGTAGTCGAACTGGACCTTGCTTCCTTGAGAAGCATCCATGCGTGTACTGACAAGCTCCTGGCCGAAGGAGACAGATTTGATGTCATCCTGGCTAATGCCGGGGTCATGGCCACACCTTTTGGTCACACGGACGACGGTTTTGAAACGCAGTTCGGGACAAATCATCTGGGCCATTTCGTACTTATAAATCGACTGATGTCATCGGTTCGCCCTGGCGGTCGGATTGTGATCGTGTCTTCGAACGGTCACCGCGGGGCTGACGTTGATCTCGACGATCCGAATTTCGATATAACTCCATACGATCCTTGGGTGGCTTACGGTCGCTCCAAAACCGCCAATTCGCTCTTCGCTGTCGAGCTTGAGCGAAGGTACCGTGGCAGTGGCATCCACGCCTGCGCGGTAATGCCCGGCACAAGCAATACGCCACTTATGCGGCACCTGACGGATGACAAAGTTGATGAGGTTTTTGATCAGATCGCGTCAGACCGCCAAAAGGGCGGAGCAGCGCCTCTAAAACTTAAAACACTGCCTCAGATGGCCGCCACATCGGTTTGGGCGGCAGTCGTTGCCGAGGGCGAAAAGATCGGTGGCCGCTACCTCGAAAATTGCAACGTAGCCGAAGTCGATGACGTGCCTGGGATAAGGGATGGTGTGATGTCTTATGCGCTCGATCCGCAGCGCGCGAGGCTGCTGTGGGAAAAGAGCGAAGAGCTGGTGGACGAGTGTTTTGAGCAGTGATCGTTTGAACAGAGCACGCACTTATCCACTCCAGATTAAGCCAGACAGTAATGCGATCGACTAAGTGAGTGTGGTCGTGTCCGTCCAGCCAATATCCCATTCATGCCAATACAGATAAAAGCAAAAGCCCGACAGGCAAGCAGGGCTCCTAAAGAGTGGATGGTTGCAATAGGCGAAAGTTGACTCGTCGAAAGCGACAGCCACATACGTTCAGTCGTATGTGTGGTAGCTGCAATTGTTCAGCTGCTGTCTTAACTGGAGAAATGACATGGCTGATTTTATCCCTACTCCAAATGAAATAGCGGGCAAAGTTGTGATTGTTACGGGGGCCGCAAGCGGTATTGGTCGGGCAATCGCCGAGCTGTTCCATGCTCGTGGCGCCAAAGTAATTGCTGAGGATATCAACCCGGACGTGAAATCCCTGGCGCGTCCGGGATTGGTTCCTTTCGTGGCTGATATTACCGCCGATGGCTCGGCTGAAAACGCTGTTGCCTTGGCTGTACAGCACTTCGGCAAGCTCGATGTATTGGTCAACAATGCTGGTCGAATCATCTATAAACCGCTCGTTGAAATGACGCGGGAGGACTGGAGTTGGCAGATAGAGACGAACGTTACTGGCGCATTTCTTCACTCGCGAGAAGCCGCTAAAGAAATGATGAAGCAAAAGTCGGGCGCAATCGTCAATATCGCTTCCTATGCCGCTTACTTCGCCTTTCCGGGCATCGCAGCCTACGCAGCATCGAAAGGAGCGCTGGCCCAGTTGACCCGGACTCAAGCCCTTGAGGCGATTGGTCATGGTATCCGGGTTAACGCGATTGGGGTGGGGGATGTGGTCACCAACATCCTCAATCACTTTATGGAAGATGGTCCAGGCTTTTTGAAAGAGCACGGTAAGTCGGCACCGATCGGCCGGGCGGCTTCTCCTGACGAAATCGCAGAGATCGTTGCATTTTTAGCCTCCGAGCGTGCGAGCTTCATTGTCGGTTCGGTTGTTATGGCCGATGGCGGTATGAGCATTCCTGCAGGCAGTTAATTTCGGTTGCTCAAGCGGCATAGCTCAGGCCATGGCGCTTGATTTTGATCGGATTTGATTTGGAGATGGACCAGATAGACGTTGATTTCATTCGAGGGCTGACGCGTATATGGCACGATACGCGACTCAAATCTTCGTCTGATATTAAAAGCCGCATCGAGAATTTTGATGGTGACACCACAATCGCTACGTAGCACTCTGCATGAAACTGACTCAGCAGGAACTGATTTGATGGACAGCGCAAACCCGATCCTCGCCAAGGAGCGTTTGTTAGAAAGTGCTCGGCGTTTGTTCTGCCAGGAAGGCATTCACGCAACGGGCATTGCACGCTTGCTAAGTGACGCCAAGGTCGCACGGCGGTCGCTGTATGAGAGTTATGGCTCCAAGGAAAACTTGCTGCGTGCGGTGTTTGATCGCGAGGCCGCGATGTGGTTTTCCTGGTTTGATAAGGAGTTGCCCCAGCGTACGAACGACCCGGAGCAACGTCTGATATTTTTGTTTGACCTGCTGGAAGAGTGGTTTGGAGGAGGGCGGTTTTTCGGGTGCCTGTTCACCAATGCGGTGGCCGAGCATGACAAAACTTCCAGCTGGGTACGTGATCTGGCGCAGGAGCATTTCAACCGGGTGCACGCGCGTATCGAAAACCTGACCACTGAGGCTGGGCTGCGTGAACCCAACTGGGTCGCTCAGCAAATCTGCCTGCTGATCGACGGCGCAATAGCGACCGCAATGGTTTCGCGAAATGCGCAGAGTGCCCACGTCGCGCGTTCTATTTTGCAAATACTGCTGCGCGAAGCGAAAAAGCCTGCCTGACCCAAGCACCGGTAGTACCGCCATTTTTATCGCTATCGGTGCTTTGCGCCCGCTTTTATATTCTTCTGAATTATATGATTAGTCGAAAACGTTAGTTCTGCTTCGAATGCAGAACTCACATACTCACACGCCTGCCGAGAACGATCGGTCTACCTCTTTTTGGATGCGTGTGATGAGAGATTTCTTCCAGCAATTATTCTCTGCTTCTAACTCCCGAACGACTCCCGCACTCCAGACCAACCTGAGCCGCCGCACGTTCATGTGTGCCTGCGGCTGTGGTTTGCTGGCGATGAGCGCGACGGGCACGGCGTTACTGGCTGCTGCGAGCAAAGTCGAGGCGGCCACAGGTGGGCCAACGTTGCGAGTGGGTCACATGCCTGCCGGCTGTGTCTCGCACCTGCTGCTGGCGAAATTGCGTGGGGACTTTGCGGCGGCAGGCCTGCAGGTCGAATTGACGCAGTTCAATAGCCCAAGTGATGCGTTGCAAGCTTTGCTGGCGGGGCGTCTGGACATCATGCACGGCCCTTGGACCATGACAGCGGCAGCCTATGCCAAAGGTACCCAGGACCTACGGATCATCGGCGGCTCCGGGCAAGGCGGGATCGAGTTGGTCGCACGCAACGGTTCCGTCGCAAACCTGGACGAATTTATTGCGGCAGCGGGCAGCGGTTTGCGTGTCGGCACGTTGCGCCTGGATACCCTGGAGCTTGTTGGGTATGGCTCCATGGCGCGTCACGGCAAAACCTATAACGACTATCAAATGACCTTCTTCCCGAGCATGGCCGGGATGGGCGAAGCCATCGCCAATGGCCGCCTGGATGTCTGCACCTTGGCCCAACCCTATGCAGAGAATGTGGTCAGCACCACGGGCGCACGCTATTTGAGCGACTCCAACGCTGTGTGGGGTCCAGAGGCAGCCGATTGCGTGGTCACAACTCAGCTACGGACCAGTCAGGAACAGGCCCCACTGCTGAAGCTTTATCTGGGGCTGCTGCAGACGTCTGCTAACGCGATGAAGGCGGATTTCGACGGCGCAGTGAAGCAGTTGCAGCCAGTCTATGGCGTCTCCAATGACGTGCTTAAAGTGGCCTTGGCGCGCCAATCGCCCAACCCCGTAATCAGCCCTGTGGGCGTTGCGGGCTTGAAGCGCGGTGCGGGCTATTTGGTGGAGTTGGGCTACTTCTCCGATAACCCCATCGACGCCGTACTCGATTTGCGGCATCAACCTGCTGCCCAGGTGTCGGGATGAACGATAGCGTTTTGTCCCTGAGTTCACCGGTCGAGATTCGGCGAGCGCCGCGCTACCTGGACGCGGTGCGGGACACAGTGTGGTTCCTGCTCGCTTGGGCACTGTTGATTGGCGCGTGGGAGCTTGCGGTACAGGTCGGCTGGCTAGACGGTCGAGTTTTGCCGCCGCCCAGTGTGACCTTGCCCTATGCATTTTCCGGTAACGCGGTGGTGGGTTTCGGGCAGCAGCGCAGCGGTTTGCTGGAGGCCTTGTCGGTGACCGTGTTTCGGGTCAGCGGTGGGTTGCTGGCAGGCAGCCTGGTAGCGCTCGTGTTGGCGGTCATCACCACTGAGGTGAAGCTGTTGCGTCGCCTGATACTTCCGCTGGTACAGACACTGGCGCCGATCTCGCCGGTAGCTTGGGTGCCGTTCACCATTGCCGTGATAGGGATTGGCGGACAGGCCGCGATCTTTGTCGTGTTCCTGGCCGTGCTGGGCACCATGACGCTATCGCTGATCGCCGCACTGGACTCCGTCGATCCGCAGTACCTGAACATCGCACGTAACCTGAGGTGCACGCGCCGGCAAATCTGGCTACGCGTGCGCTTGCCGGCGATTGCACCGAGTGCGATGACCAGCCTGCGCATGGCATTTTTCGGGGCGTGGATGGCGGTGCTGGCCGGGGAAATGGCCGGGATCAATTCCGGGCTGGGCTACATGATCATCATGGCCCAGCAGATGTACAACATGCCGTTGGTGATGGTGGGTGTGATGACCATTGGGGTCGTGGGTTTTGTGGTGGATCGCCTGTTGCTGTTGCTTGGGCGCCGCTTCACGGGGTGGTCGTCATGAGCCGCGGCGCCACGCTGGGTTTTCGTGGCCTGGGCAAACAGTTCGCCGGTGGTACGCGGGTCGATGTTGGTGACCTGGATATCGAGGCAGGAAGTTTCACCGTGCTGCTGGGCCGCAGCGGTTGCGGAAAAAGCACCCTGCTGAATATCGCCGCCGGCCTGCAACAGCCCACCCGAGGCCAGCTGTTATTTGACGGCCAAGCGTTGGTGGGGGATACGCCCGACAGTGCGCTGATATTCCAGCAGAACAACCTTTTTCCGTGGATGAGCGCCGTCGAGAACATCGCCATTGCGCTGCTTAACCGCGGCCTGACCCGCGCCAACGCGACACAACGTGCCGAGCAACTGCTTGCCGACGTGGGATTGGCCGAGTTCGCCCTGCATCGGCCGGCAGCGCTATCGGGTGGCATGTGCCAGCGCATTGCCCTGGCCAGGGCCCTCGCCCTGGAACCACGGCTGTTGCTGCTTGATGAGCCGTTCTCGGCACTGGACGCACAGACCCGGCGCTTGATGCAGGAGCAGTTGCTACGCGCTTGGAATACCAGCGGCGCAACCGTGCTGATGGTGACCCATGACCTGCAAGAAGCATTGCTGCTTGCCGATCGCATCGTGCTGATGGCCAGTGCGCCCCATGGTCATGTCGCCCAAGTCATAGAAATCGACATTCCGCGCCCGCGTCAGGCGCGCTCTGACGAACTGCTGGACCTGCAAGATCGTCTGGACGCGTTCCTGACTCACGAAACCCGGCTGGCCGAGCACTTTAGTTAACACGGGACCTCCCGACTTATTTGATTTGGCAACCGGTAATTCGACCGATACGCCGCACCTTGAAGAGCAAAAGACCATGAGCGAAACCACAACCAGCGTCACCATCAACGGGCTACTGGCCAACGCCGGACGTGAAGTTCGTGAACGCATCCGTGCCGACGGCGAGGGTGAAATCGCAAGGCCGCTTTATCAGACTTCCGTACAGTGGACCCAAGGCTATCAAACCCTTACCAAGGTCAAGTCCGGTGCCGTATTGCAGGGCGACGAACCCTGCGCCTACGGTGGTGCCGGCTTGGGCGCTACGCCGCAGGAGTTGTTGTTGGCGGGCATTGGCAACTGCCTCGCGGCCACCTACATCGGCGGTCTCTCAGCTGCGGGCGTCAAGGTCAACAGCCTGATACTGGACGTATCCGGGCGGGTTGATTTTCGCGCGGCCTTTGGCGTGCAAGCGGGCAACCCGGGCTTTGAAAGTATCCAGGTGCAGGTGGCTATCGACGCCGACGAAACACCCGAGCGTGTGGACGCACTGTTGGCCAAGCTGCTGGCCACTGCACCGATCCCCGACACCATCATGCGGCCGGTGCCACTGACGGTGGAGGTACAACACAGTGGCGGCGCCGCCCATGACTGACACTGTGCACTCGGTTCTGGTCGTAGGCGGCGGGCCGGCTGGGCTGTCCGCTGCTTACGAATTAGTGCGCGCTGGCCTGCGTCCGCTGGTGCTGGAGCGCACACAGGCTGTTGGTGATGTCTGGCGTAACCACTATGACGGCCTGCGTCTGAATACAGGGCGTTGGTTTTCCGGATTGCCGGGCAGTCGGTTTCCCTTGGCTGCAGGCCGCTGGCCGAGCCGTGACGACCTGGCTGAGGTACTGGCATCGTTCCCGGCCCGCGGTGGCTTTGATGTGCTGACGGGGCGAGAAGTGGTCTCTGTCGAGTACCTCCAGGCGCAGGCGATTTGGCAAGTGCGCTGTGGTGATGGCAGCTACTTGCGTGCGTTGGCGGTCGTGGTCGCCACCGGCGCTTCCTGTGTCCCTTCGATACCTCAGTGGCCCGGTGCGGAGCGTTTTGCCGGGCAGGTCGTTCACGCCGCGCACTTCGGCAATGCACGGCAATACGCGGGCAAGCACGTCGTGGTAGTGGGGAGCGGCAATTCATCCTGCGAGATTGCCAGCCGTTTGGTGCCGTTCGCCGCGTCGGTAACCCTGTCGGTCCGGCGAGCGCCGCATTTCCTGCCCAAGAGCCTGTTTGGCGTGCCGCTGGCTGCGTTGGGTACCCTTATCCGACGGTTACCGCCACGCTGGAGTGATTCCGTGCTGGGCTGGTTGTCGCGACGCTGGGTTGGGGACCTGTCGGACTATGGCTTACCGCATCCGGCACAGGGCGTATCGAGTTTGGGAACCGTCACGCCGACGCTTTTCATGCCGGTGATCAATGACCTGAAAAACCGCCGTATCAAAGTGGTAGGCCCATTGCTGGAGCTGAACGAGGACACCGGTGTGGCACAAGCCGGGATCAACCAAACGGAACGCTGTACGCTGAAGGTGGAGGTCATCGTGGCGGGCACGGGGTATGCGACAGGTCTCGAATCGCTTATCAAACATCCGCAGGTACTGACGGCGCAAGGCAAACCGACTATTGATCATGCGGGCGAATCAACCGTCGCCAAGGGGCTGTTTTTCATCGGTTACCGCAATCCTTTGAGTGGGCAGTTGCGTGAAATCGGCTTGCAGGCCCCTTACGTTGCAGTTGCGGTTAAGCGCTATCTCAAGAAGCGCCAAAGCGAGCAAATGGCGATTCCCGCCATTTAAGTTGGGAGTGTGGGGACAGAAGACATCAAGTACTTCTGTACCACTGTAATTAAATAATCTCGATAAGCGTTAACGAGTAATTCACCCAGTTCGCGTCTCCGTTCAAACTTTAAAAAAACCACTCAGTAGAGTGGCTTTTTTTCGCTTGGGATTTCCAGAGAAGCCTATAGCTTCCCATCCATCGCGAGCTTCACGTATTCAGGGTCGAATCGAAGCTTGATGTTGTTGCTGTCGCCCAGCGTTGAGCCATCCGCGAACTGCATGCCTACGGCGTTTGAATCAGTCGCGCCGGAGCCCAGCAGGCCCTTTTCAAACGAGAAGTCTTTAACCTTTTCCATCGTGGTCTTGACCGCTGTGGACGTCGCAAAATCTACAGCCGCTTTCGGCGTGTAGAACAGCATGGTTTGCTTAAGCTGATCCTCGTACCCCGTCAGGTCTGTACCCGACCGTTCAGCCATGGACGTCTTCGCAGCCTTCGCCAGCGCATCGTCTTGAGTCATCAGGTGCAGGGTCTCAAACCAGGCTCCGACTAAAGCCTTGCCTAGCTCGGGATTGGCTTTAAGGGTCTTGGTATTCACGGCCATCATGTCGATGATTTCGCCTGGTATCTCTTTGGAATTGAAGACCTCAACTGTTTCCGGTGATTGTTTTTTGATAATGCTCAGCTGCGGATTCCACACCGCTGCGGCGGTGACGCCAGGGGTCATGAATGCAGCGACAGCGTCGGCGTCGGAGGTGTTTACGATCTTGATATCGCGCTCCGACATGCCGTGAATATCGAGGGCCCGCGCCATCAGATAGTGCGATACAGACAGCTCAACCAGGTTGACGGATTGGCCTTTTATGTCCTGAAACGACTTGCCGTTTTTCAGTAGAATGGCGTCGTTCCCGTTTGAGTAGTCACCTAAAATGATCCCTGTCGTGTCTACACCGTTTGCGGCCGGGATGGTTAATGCGTCCATATTCGTCATGCCGCAGGCATCGAAGGCGCCAGCTGAATACTGGTTGATGGATTCGATGTAGTCGTTGATTTGCACCAGCTCAATCTTGATGCCGTATTTTTTGGCCCACTTATCCAGGATGCCTTTCTCATTGGCATAACCCCACGGCATCCAGCCTGCATAAATAGACCATGCAACCTTGAAAGACTGCTTTTTTTCGCCAGCAAATGATTGGGTTGAACAGCACAGAGTGACGACGCATACGAGCAGTATTCTTGAGAATAAGGACGACGTTATTTTCATGAGAACCTCAAGGCGGATGAGAGCGTGTTGGCGAAGCGGCAGGTTGTTTAAATAATGTCTTCGGTATATCTGTTGAGCGTCAGCGACTCCCGTTTGAACCACTGCTCGGCTTCGGCGCTGAACCCGGTTGCTGGGTCGAAAGAGACACTGGCCTCAATCGTGTCGATGCTAAAAACACGCACGCAGGCCAGCCCGTCAGCCGAGAACTGTTGAGTCAGCCGATCGGAATCTGCGTCGTACTCAAAGCCATCCAGTGCGAGTAACGACTGATGAAGGCGCGAAGGCTGGGTTGACAGCGCGACGGTGAATCCCTCGGTTAAGGAGCCTGTTGCGACTGACGTTTCAAAATTAAACAGCTGCGATAGGCGCCCAGAATCATCATGTGCGTCTGCAACCAGTGACCGCAGGTTCGTCGAGGTTTGCTCTTCGTCAACCGGGTTGGCGCGCCCCAGTACCATGGTTGCGTAGTCCCCGCAGATGATCAAGCCACCGCCCTGATGACGGAGCCGGCCACTGACTGCCTCTCGCTCCTCTATCAATCGCAGACCGATCAATGGGCCTGGTCGAGAGGGTTGTAGCCTCCAGTCTTCAACATAGGCGCCACTGGGTGCGAACTCGATCATGCAGTTCCCGATACGCTTCAGGATCGCGGGTTCTGGCCAGCGGTTATTCACTTGCAGGGAAGTCACTGTGTGCCAACTCAGGGTGTCCTCGTGCCAATCACACAGGGCTTCCCACCCTTCGTAATCGGCGAGTGTCTGGCGATCCGCCACGCTCAATTTATTCGATGCTTGTGCTGGTGCTGCGAGGACCTCGACAGGGAGTCGAAGGTCGATTGTGAAGTTCCTGCTCTGGAACCAGCACACGTGCGTTCTGAGATCCGTCGTACCGTTGGCGAAGCTGATTGAGCGTCGTTTGTAGTAGCCAAGCATCCAGTCGGGTACGCTTTTTTCAGGCCGGCGAGAGAACTGTTCAAGCAATTCCTGGAGTGTCATGTCATTGCTCTCCGGCGATGATTTTGTGACCAAACGACGACAATGCTTTGGCTTTCTCGGGCAGTTTCAGTTCACCTGTTTTGAGGCGTTGTTTCAGATAACCAAAGGTCTGAAGCGTCTGGGCGTAGAGGTGTTCTCCACAGATGAGCGAGTCGAGCCCAGCCTGGCGTCCTTCATCACACAGCGCTGATACCGGCTCAATCAACGTGTCGTAATCGCACGCGCAGAACATCGGAAAGGAATAGCGTTCTTCGCCGACCTTGCGAACGCGGTGTGAGGTGGCGACATAGATGCCATTACTCAAGACCTGAAGCATGTCGCCAATATTGATAACGAAGGTGCCTTCAAGCGGTGGTACATCCACCCACGTGCCGGCGCCGTTGAGCACTTCCAGGCCAGGCGCGGTGGGCAGCAGCACAGTGAAACACTCGTAATCGGTGTGCGCACCGATGCCCGGGCGATCCACAGGTGCATTAGCGTCGAAAGGGTAGTGAACCAGCCGAAGCTGGCTGGGAGGGGTCGATACATGCCTTGCGAAGGTATCTTCGGGCAAGCCAAGCGCGAGAGCGAAGCCTTTGAACAGTGTCCTGCTTAAGTTAAACACTGCATCGTAATAAGCTTTGATGTCTGCTTTGAACCCATCAAGGGCTGGCCACTGGTTAGGTCCAAGCATCGGGCGGCGGCCTTGCTCCTGAAGGAAATCGAAGCCGATATCGTAAGCTTCCTTGTGGTCGATGCTGCCTTGGGCAAACTGTTCTTCGCCTTCTGGAACATAGCCACTGTGGTTGGTAGACAGGCCGATGTAGTTCTTCATCTTCTGCTCAAGTGGTTGGGCGAAAAATGCCTGAGTGCGCTTGAGCAAACCATCAATCAGCGCAGAAGAAATACCGTGCCCACTGATGTACATAAAGCCTGCGTGTTGCGCTGCCATTCCCAGGTGTTTCGCCGTAGTCATTCGTACCTGAAGATCAGGCGAAAAAAGGTCTGAGACGTTGACTACGGGCAGGGTTTTAAAATCGGAATGCGCAGTATTTGTCTGGTGCTGGGGCGTCATAGCAACCTCCTGATTAGAAAATCAAAACGTTACCTGGTCGTCCAGATCATGCAGAAGCCTTGCGGCCACCGGGTCGTCCCGGAAAAGAAGCGCTTGGAACAAGCGCAATGAGCAATAAGCGATAACCGTGCCAGCAGACTTTCTAGCGCGATGAGCATCGTCAAGAACGCTTAAGAATCGCCCATGCAGCCGGTCAGCCCTCGATTTTGCGATGCTTCACAAACAACAAGACTGCGACTTTTTAGTGCAACAGTGCCGTGTTTTGAAGCATCTGAATTGAGGGCCGCGAAGGCGATTAGATCGAGTGGCTGGATTGACGGATCATCAATTGAGTACCGAGCAATAACGGCTTGATTTCGGTGCCGTTTTTCAAGTTTGCGATCAGTGCCTCTGCACTCCTTAGTCCCATCTCTCCGGCCGGCACCGCAAGCGTCGTCAGGGGTGGTTCCAGGTATTCGGCGAACTCGAGATTGTCATATCCCACCACCGACATTTCCCTGGGCACATCGATACCCAGCTTTTTGCAGGCTGAGAGAACACCAAAAGCGATGACGTCACTGTTGCAAATTATCGCGGTCACGTCCGGGTATTCCAGGCGGATTCGGCGGAGGGTTTTTTCCCCGAACTCGATGGTGTATCCACTGGCGCTTTCGTAGGTAACGTGGGCGCACTTGGATTTGGACTCATCGAGCGCGTCAATGAATGCCTGGTGTCGTGCCTGCTGACGATCATTACCTTGCATCGGGCCGGTTATCATCGCCATGTGGCGATGCCCAAGGCCAAGCAAGTATTCCGTCATTTGCTTGGTGGCCAGGTAATTGTCGAAACCGATGAAGGGAAACGCCTTATCGTCAAAATAGGAGTACGTGCATACCACCGGCATGCGGTACTCCTTGAGGTAGCGGACCAGCTCCGGGTCAGCAATATCACCCACAATCAGCAACGCCTCGGCACCGCGTTCGACCAGCAGCCGTACGTTGTGGGAGATTGCATTTGAATCAAACCCGCAGCTGAGTACGTAGACGACATAACCGTACTCGGCGAGTTTGTCCTGGAAGCTTTTGATCATCGTCGCGTAAATGGAATGGTCAAGCGTGGGGATGATCGCCCCGATGACGTGGGTCTTCTGCAGCCGCAAGGCCTTGGCCGCAGGGTTGGGCGTATAACCCATTTTGCTCGCCGTCTGCAGGACTTTTTCCCGGACGTCGTCTCGAACATGATGGGGTAAATTGAAGCTCCTGGAGACAGTGGCCACCGACACGCCGGCAGCTTTTGCTACATCAGTGACGTTTACTCGTCCCGATGGATTTCGCTTGATACTCACACAAATTCCTCATGATGGCGCATGCAGCTGAAGATGCGGCGTTGGGTTACTGATATCGACTACCGCTCATTCAGTCCGCTGCCTGCTCCTGAAGCCTTTTTCAAGGCTATATATCCCGATTCTGCGGCATTCAGTCCCGTCTCGCATTAAAAAATACGATCGTTTTGGTGGCGCAGATGCCGCGGGCACAATCTCTGTACGGCAGTCCTTCCCTGTGCTTCTTTATCTGATGTGTAATCCTTTTCAGTAAACGTTACCATTTTTCGCACACATAAAGTGCGGTAACACGCAAAATGGCACGATCAGGTAAGTAGATAGCGGCTGAAAATGCCCAGGAAAGGGCTGAAGGCCGCAAAATCGGCTTGCAATCAGACGGGCATGCGATTTGCTTCCCCAAATTCATCAATCAAATGCAGAAATTTCTACGGCTATCTTCCTGATCTGAGAATTTACTGATATTTTTTGCTTAGATATGTAAACGTTTACAGATTGTGTGCGGCTACCAGCACGACCTGCTGTTCCAATGATGCTTTCAGTGAAATGTGAAGGAATGAATGATGAAATTAAAAGACAGGGTTGCACTCATTACGGGGGCCGGTGCGGGTATTGGTGAAGCGACGGCCAAGCTGTTTGTGAGCGAGGGTGCCAAGGTTGTCGTCGCTGACCGCAACATCGAGCACGCGCTGGCGGTAGCAAAAGCACTGGGTAGCCAGGCATTTGCGGTTCAGGCGGATGTTTCTGATGCAGCCCAAGTCAAGGCTATGGTTGAACAAGCGGTGGCTCATTTCGGCGGTATCGACATTCTGGTGAATAACGCCGGGTTCGGCACGCTGGGAACTGTCGTTACCGTTGACGAGGAAACGTGGGATCAGGTCATCAACGTCAATCTGAAGGGTGTGTTTCTGTGCTCGAAGTATGCGATTCCTGAAATTATTCGGCGGGGTGGGGGAGCGGTCGTAAACCTGGCGTCCACCATTTCTGTCGTAGGCATTAAAGACCGTGCGGCTTACGTTGCGGCCAAAGGTGGCGTTGCCGCACTGACGCGGGCAATGGCCCTTGACCACGCCCATGAAGGCGTTCGCGTGAACAGTGTGGCGCCGGGGGTGATCGCCTCCAGCTATTACGACAAAATTTTCGAAAGCGTTCCAGATCCGGTAGCGTTCAAAAAAGGGCTCGAAGCACGTTCTCCGTTGAACAAAATGGGAGAGCCGGTCGATATCGCTAACGTCATTCTGTTTCTGGCTTCTCAGGATTCGAGTTTTGCAACCGGTGCGATGTTCACTGTGGATGGCGGCTACACCGCCTGGTGAGGGCATGTCGATGATTGACGAACTGCGCGAATACCAATTCACCCCTCAAGCGTGGGAAAAATACTGGCATCTCTTCGAGAACCTTTGTTTACCGATTCGGGGTGATAAGTACGGCAAGTTACAAGGCATATGGCAGGAGCGGGTAGGGGACAACGTCACCTTTCGGCATATTTGGCGTTACGACTCCCTGGATGAGCGCGCCCGTTTGAGGGCGCAATTGATCGGGGTTGATGCATGGCGAGAAACGTTTCTACCTCAGGCAGCAGCGCAGGTCAGCCAGCAGTTCCTGCAAGTGCTGATACCCAAACTTGAGACGGTCATCGATAGCCTGGCACCGGTGCACTACCTGCACACATATCGCTGCCCAACGGGCAAGGCAGGTGCTGTGATCCAGCAGATCAGCACGGCCGTGGCGCAGGGCCGATCTCAAGTGTGCGGCCTTTGGGCGACGGAATTTTCTGATCCCAATCAGGTGGTTGTCATGGGGGCTGATCCGCAGGCCCCGCACGTCGACATCCAGGCTTCATTGGTCGTGGAAACACGCTCTCTCAAGCCACTACATATTCGGTGCACCTGATGGCCGAACACGTCGGCTGGATTACTTCTCAATGACTCAGAAAAGTGACCTATGAAATTCAAGCGAATGATCAATGTTGTCGGTGCTCATGTTGCTGGTGAGCGCAATGATGTGATTACCGGTGGTGTCCTGGATGTACCTGGGAAAACCATGTTCGACAAGATGAAGTACCTGGAAACCCAAGGCGATGACTTGCGTAAATTTCTGCTCCAGGAGCCTCGCGGCACGGTGACGCAGTGCATCAATCTGGTGTTGCCTTCATCGCACCCCGAGGCGGATGCCGGCTTTGTCATTATGGAGTCCGAGTTCTACCCGCCGATGTCGGGAAGCAACACTATCTGTACGGTCACGGCCTTGCTTGAAACCGGCATGATTCCTATGGTCGAACCGATTACCCGCCTTACCCTCGAAGCCCCTGGTGGCCTGGTGCGTGTTGAAGCGCACTGCCAGGATGGCAAATGCTTGAGTGTGAAATTCGCGAACGTCCCTTGCTTCGTGTTCGCGCTCGACAAGCACATAGAAGTACCAGGGCTTGGCACCATCAAAGTCGATGTGGCGTATGGCGGCATGATCTACGTACTGGCAGATGCACAGGCGCTTGGCTTTGACATTACGCCTGACGAAGCTGCAACGCTGGTCAGTGTGGGAGAGACCATCAAGGCGGCTGCCGCAGAGCAAATCCCGGCGGTACACCCAGAGCAGCCAGAGATTCACACCATCAACCAGACCCTCTTTGCAGGGCCCATGCGTGATGACCCTCAAGGCAAGCGTTCGCGCAACGGTGTGATCGTGTCGCCCGGGCGCCTTGATCGCTCACCCTGCGGCACGGGCACCAGCGCGCGCCTGGCGGTCATGCATGCGCGAGGCCAAATCAAGCCGGGAGAGAAGCTGATTCACGAGTCCATTCTGAGCACTGAGTTTGTCGGTGAAATCGTCGAGACGCTGACGGTAGGTGGCCACGCCGGCATTCGTCCGACCATTAGCGGCCAGGCGTTCCTCACCGGTTTTCACCAGTATGTGCTTGATCCAAACGATCCATTCCCAACCGGATACACCCTGAGTGATACCTGGCGTAAAAATAATTGATGTTTGTTGTATCCCCGGCTGGAAACGGCCGGGTGTCCACCAGGAGGGCTAATTTTTTGCTCAGATATGTAAACGATTACGGTCCGGAAAAGCCCATATTTTCCGGCGCATCCAGCAAGGTTGACGGAGGTTTTTGTGACTGACAAAACAATTGATTCAAGCGCAACGCCAGGCGTTAAAGGCACTCTGGTTTACGCCACTCGCGAGACTGAAGTGAGCTACTGGCAGCCCAAACCGGCTAACGGCTATGTGTCCGTGGCAGTGTCACCTCAGCTGTTCAAGATGAATCACAACTTCTCTGTGGGTACCCAACTGCTCCCACCGGGTGGCCGTGTTCGTGAGCATGCCCATGTGACTAACGAAGAGGTTTTGCACTTCGTTTCCGGCTCGGGCACCGCAGTCGTAGATGGCAAGGTCTACAAGCTTGAGCCCGGCGTGACCTTGTTTTTGGGTGAGCACAACTCTCACACATTCAGTAACGATGGCGACGTTGATTTGCATTGGGTTTGGTTTATGAACCCCAGTGGCCTGGAGACTTTCTTCCGCGATGTAGGGCGTCCTCGTCAGTACGGTGAAGCTGCTCCGGAGCCGTTTGAGCGTCCAGCGAACATCGAGCAAATCGAGTCCACGGGTATTTTCGCCTACACCAAAAAATGAGACTGATGATATGGCAAGAAACCTCTACGCCCAGGAGGAAGGATCCGGTACCCCCGTGGTGTTGATATCAGGGCTGGGCGGGCTGGCCGGTTTTTGGAAGCCCGTCGTCGATCAGCTCAAGAGTGATTACCGGGTCATTACGTTCGACCATCCAGGAGTAGGCCGCAGCGAAATTGAAGGGGCGCCCAGCATCCCCGGTATCAAGGACGCTTTGCTCGGGCTGCTGGATGAGAAGGGCATTGAATCTGCGCATATTTTAGGGCACTCGACCGGATCATTGGTCGCCCAAAGCATGGCGCTGGATCACGCTGAACGGGTCAAGAGCATCGTATTGAGCTGTGGTTGGGCAATGCCCGACAAGCGCTTCAAGGATTTTTTTGCCTACCGTCAATACCTGCTGGCCAAGCTGGGTGGCACTGCCTACAACGCGCTTACTCGCCTGGTTGCTTATCCATCCGCGTGGTATGGCGAGCATTTCGCTGTCGAACATCCGCTGGATTTTGAAGAGGGCTCATCGCTGGATGTCGAGATGACCTACGCACGGATGGAGATGCTTTTGAACTTCAACCGTCGTGACGAATTGACGTCTCTGAACCTGCCCACGCAGGTGATTGGTGCCAAAGATGACTACGTCATTCCTTTTCACCACTCCCAGGAGCTGGCCAGCCTGATTCCGGGCGCCAGCCTTGTCGAGCTGAGTGGCGGTCACTTCCCACCTGTTACACGCACCCATCATTACACCGTACTGCTTCGTAAATTCTGGGAGTCTTTAGCATGAGTACCCATAAAATCAGCCGCGTCGGCATCATCGGGCTTGGGGCAATCGGCAAGCGTGTCCTGAGCGCATTGCAAGCCCAGCACCTGCCACTGGCTTGCTACGCTGCGATTAACCACGCTGCTGATGTTGATGGTTATGCCAAAGGGCATAACGTCGAGCTATTTACCGAAGTTCAACAACTGATCGACTGGAAACCAGACCTGGTCATCGAGTGCGCAGGGCACGGTGCGGTGGTTCATGCGGTGCCTGCTTTCCTTAACGCAGGGATCGATGTCGTCATCGCGTCTATCGGTGCGCTCGCTGATAAGGTGCTGGCGGCTGATCTTGAGCAAGCCGCGCAGTCAGGTGGGGCGCGGTTGATCCTCGTCTCCGGCGCAATCGGCGGTTTGGATGCCATACGTTCTGCTCGCTCTGCAGGGCTTGATGAAGTGTTGTATATCGGCCGCAAGCCTCCCAAGGCCTGGGTTGGAACGCCCGCCGAGGAAGAGTTCGATCTCGATCAGATCAAGGTGCCAACCACCATCTTCCGTGGAACGGCCGCCGATGCATCCATTCGCTTCCCGAAAAATGCAAACGTCACAGCCGCCGTCGCATTGTCGGGCGTGGGGTTCGATGACACACAGGTGGAACTGATCGCCGACCCGACCATTGCAAAAAACGTCCATGAAGTGAACGCCAAGGGGGCGTTTGGCGAGCTGTCGATTCGACTGATCAATAACCCTCTGCCCGACAACGTTAAAACATCGTGGCTGGCCGCGTTGAGCATTGAGGAAGCGGTTAGTAAACAGCTTCTGAGTACGGTGTTCTGATTTTCGAGCGATTGAGTAATCGAATACACATTTACAGCAGTAGCCAATAGACAACGGCGACGCCATTCATCAATGCGCGTCGCCGTGAGTGCTGATCAGTGAATCTGATGCGAAAGGAATTGCTGCGTACGCACGTTTATGGGTGAGTCGATGACTTGGCTTGGCGGGCCAATCTCTGCGATCTTGCCGGCGTCGAAGAACGCAACCCTGCTGGACACCTCTCGGGCAAACGCGATTTCATGGGTGACAAGTACCATCGTCATCCCCTCTGTCGACAACATCAAAAGCGTATCGAGAACCTCACGTACCAACTGAGGGTCAAGTGCGGCGGTGACTTCGTCGAACAGCATGTAGCGAGGCTGCATTGCCAGGGCGCGAGCGATAGCCAGGCGCTGTTGTTGGCCCCCGGATAACTGGGTAGGGGACATCTTCGCCTTATCGCCCAGCCCCACTTTTTCAAGCTGTGCGTAGGCGACTTCCTCGGCATTCTGGCGCTTCATTTTACGAACGACTTTGAGCGCCAGCGCTGCGTTGTCCAGCACCGAAAGGTGCGGGAACACGTTGTACTGCTGGAACACAATGCCCACATTCGCCCGCAGCGCGTTGAGGTCAGTGGCTCGCGAAAAAACATCGACACCGTCGACACAAATATTGCCGTCACTGATGCTTTCCAAGCCATTGATGCATTGAAGCAGGGTGGATTTTCCAGAACCGCTTGGTCCGATGATGGAGACCACTTCACCCTTTTCAACACTCATGTCGACACCCTTCAAAATGTTCAGGTTGCCGTAGGACTTATGGACGTTCTTGATTTCGATCATTGACTTAGACCTTTTTCAACTTTGGCACCCAAACGAGCGATGGGGTAGCACAACAGGAAGTAAAAGACCCCGACGATCAGTAGCACCAACAGCGGCTCCTGAGTTCGGGTAACGATGATTTGCGATCCACGTAAAAGCTCTATGTAGCCGATGACTGCGGCCAGGGACGTATCCTTCAGAACACCCAGGACAATGCCGATCCATGAGGCAAATGTGCGCCGCAGCATGATAGGGGCCGTGACGCTGACGAATGCCTGCAGGTAGCTCATGCCGAGAGACCTTGCTGCCTTCTGCAGGTTTTGCGGTACCGACTCAAAGCCCCCCTTATAGATTTCCGAGCAGAACGAAGCCATGTACAGCGTGAGTACGACTGAACTGCACAGGAACGGGCTTAATGGAAAACGAAAAGCAGCGAACGCGGCATTCACCACGATTAACTGTATGAGCAGGGGAACGGAGCGAGACACATCCACCAGTATCACGATCAAGCCATTGCCGATCTTCGACACTGACCTGAGCCAGCCCATCAAAAAACCCAGCACAGTGCCCAGCACGATAGCCCAGAGCGCGAGCCAGAGTGTGTGGCCTGCCCCCTGGAGCAAGTAGAGAAGGTCGTTGGGCTGCAGGCCCGAGAATAACGGCACACTGTTCATGCTTGAACTCTCCTTTTTCCGCCGTACAGCCGAGCGGCCCCGTAAAGCATCAGCGTCACCAATTTGGCGAGTACGTAATAGATGATTGCGGTAGCGATGAAAAACTCGAACGAGCGGAAGGTCAGCGACTGGGCGGTGTAAGTGGCACCGGTAAGTTCCTGGAGGCCAACAACCATGCCCAGCGACGTATTCAGAAGACTCCAGATCAGCTGGTTACCCGCGCCGGGCAAAATCAATGGCACCAATTGAGGAAGGATAATTCGGCTGAACGTTTGGCGGCGGTTCATCCCCAGCGCGGTACCCGCGCGGTATTGCCGGGGATCAACTCCATCTATTCCGCCGCGAATCACTTCGGCAAGGTACCCAGCGGTATTGAATGTAATAGCGCCCAGTACCGCATAGAAGGAGTTCACATCAACGCCAAGTGCACCCAGGCCAAAGTACGCCATATAGATCTGGAACAAACACGGGGTATTTCGCGCAATTTCGATCCAGGCAACGCAGATTCCCTTCGCTGATCTACTGCTCGAGGATTTACCCCATGCCAATACGAATGCAATCACCGAACCGAGAACGAACGACAGCAGCGTCAGTTCCAGGGTCATGATCAATCCGGGCAGCAAGTCGGGAAAAGCCCGCCATACTGGCGCCCATTGGAAGTGATAGTTCAAGGCACCGCTCCTCCTTCAATAGAGTGAGAGCCCGCAGGCTCCCACCGTCAAACGAAATTAAAGCTTGTCCAGGGCAGGGGCGTCGGCTTGGTACCACTTCTTGTATAGCTCTGCGTAACGGCCACTTATTTGCTGCTGGTGCAGGAACAAGTTTGTGAAACGAAGGAAGTCCGTGCTGTCGCGCGTCACCATCATGCCAACTGTGTCTTTCGGAAACGGCGCATCGCAGCAGGTATGAAATGCCTGGAACTGAGGCAGTTTCGTCAGCTCACTGGCGGCCTGGACGTTGACGATAAAGGCGTCGACTTTGCCTTGGGCCAGGGCAAGGTTTCGGTCACTGTCATTGCTGACGGTCAGGTATTGGCCGGCGGCATCATTCCATTGCTTGAAGTAGTTCTGAAACAGCGAGTCTTCCGCTGCACCACGAACGCCGGCTACACGCTTGCCCTTCAAATCCGCGAACGTCTTGATATTCGAGTCTTTGCGCGAGACCACGACGAAGCTGTATGAAGAATAGGGCGAGGTGAAGGCGATGGTTTTCGCTCGCTCCAGGGTGATGGTTGCGCTGGCGATGGAGATATCTACCTGGCTCGACAATAACGCTGGAATACGCTGAGGGGATGGCGTTTCGACAATCACCGGTTTTACACCCAACGCCTTGGCCAGGTCCTGGCAATACTCGACGTCATAACCTGTCGGGTTGTTGGCTGAGTCACGAAAACCGTTAGGCGGGTAGTCCAGCATGACGCCGCATTTGAGCTCTCCTGCGGAGATCACGTCGTCGAGTTTGTCTGCCATGGCGGGTGCCGCTGCAGCCATCAGCGAGACCAGCGCAGCGGTGGTAACGAGTTTCTGCTTCACGTTCATTCTTCATACCCTTCGGTGTGTGTTGGCAATGTAATCCTTTACAATTGCAGGAGCAGAAACCGTGCCATGTCGATTTGAAGTGGTCGTGACTGCCCAGATTTGCCTGTCTTTTGAGTGATTTTTCGTTTGATTAATAAAATATAGTACGTATTTGCGGTATTTGAAGATTTTAAAACGCACCAAATGAACAGGTATCCAGCATGCGGCGCTCTTTTTTGGCGCGCGGCTATGTAATCGATTACGAGAAGGGCGTCCGCGATGAGAAAATTCGTAACATTGGGCGTGTGCGTGGGAAGAAGACGATGCGGCGAAGGGTGACGGTTCGAAACTACACCCGCTCTCGGCGGCTTTGGATCAATGCGCCAGAGTCATCAAGCAACCGCATATAGAAGTGGGAAAATCGGGGAGGCTGGCCTGAAACCTTCCTCCCTCCAGCATTACTTCGCCTTGATCGCTGTGACCGTTATCTCGACCAACCAGCCAGGCGGCACTAACCGTATGACTTGAGCACGTGTACGCGCCGGCACATTAGGCTGGGCCTGTGTTCCGAAGTACTGATTGTAGATGCGCGAAAAACCATCGAAGTCGGCTTCCCCATTCAACGCCGGGTCGCCGACGATAAGCGCTTGCATGTTCACCACGTCACCTAAGGTATAACCGTGGCTTTTCAACGTGGCCTCGATTTGCTTTATCACACTCAGGGTTTGCGTTTCGGTATTGCCATAAGCCTTGATCGAGCCTGCTGCGGCCGTTGGATCGGCGATCCCGGGCCCGACCCCGCTGAGAATGATCTGCCTGGCGTTTGCCGGCACCTCAATCGCTTCGGCGAACTCCCGAGCCCAAGGTTCGCTTTCACTCGCAGGGTTCAGGTGGCGAACAATTGCATCATTGGCGTGTGTAGTCATGGTGGTCAGCATTCCAGTCAGTACGAGGGCATAAGTTAAAACACGCATCCAAATATTCCTTTGATGCCTGGGGCGCAGCCCCGACAACTGATCATCGGCAGCCCGTTATGCGCTGACAAACGATTTGATTGCACACAGGCATGAGCTGATGGAATGCGTGCAGGAACTCATTTTGTTTCAAGCATGATTTTGCTCGCCAGATCGCGAATTTGCGCCGCTTCACTCTGCACCCATTTACAGAACAGCCTCAGCGCACGGTCATCCGCCGTGTCTTTACCGGTCAGCAAGTAATACTCTCCGGCACTCTCCAGCCCAGGCTCGAAAACGCACTGCAACTCATGGCGAAAATCGCATTGTTGGAGCAGCACCAGCGGTACGATCGCCACGCCTTTGCAATCGCGAGCAGCCTGCAATGCAATGAAAAAGTGGCCAAAATCTACGGTTTCCTTGAATTTTTCGTAATTGAGCTTGTGCTGGGCAAGCCAGTCAGGCCACGCATATTTGCGGCTTGAAGTATTGATCAGCCGGTAATGCAGCAAATCTTTCGGCGTCTCCAGCGGCGCGCCTTGAGAGAGCAATCGGCGGGCAATGACTGGTACCAGCACATCGGCAAACAACGGTTCGGCCCTGACGCCCGCCCAGTTCTCGACCATTTCCATTTCTATTCGCGGCTGATTCTTTTGATAAACCTTGCCCGGAAGTCGACCCACACGCAGGGCTACATCAACAGTGCCTGATTGAAAGTCTATGGGGTGGGTCGACGTGATCAAGCGTAACTCGATGTCTGGATACGCCTGGGTGAACTTGCCCAGGCGCGGCATCAGCCAAAGTGTGGCGAGCGTGGGCAGCACACTGACCGTCACGATCTGGTGCGCTTTGCTGTTGCGGACTTTCGCTGTGGCCTTGGAAACCATCTCGAACGCTGCCTGGATGCTCTGCAGGTATTGGCTGCCGGCATCGGTCAGTTCAATACGCCGGGTCATGCGTACGAACAACTTGCACCCCAGGAATGATTCAAGCGTGCGGATCTGACGACTCACCGCGCTTTGAGTAATGAACAGCTCCTTGCCGGCATCAGTGAAAGACAAGTGGCGAGCGACGACTTCGAACACTCTGAGCGCAGCGAGCGGGGGAAGCTGAAATGACATACGGGCGGGGCCTGGAGAAGTTTCTATGCATGATTCTGGCTCATGTATAGGTGCGCAACAAGTTGTTTGTCAGCTATCTCAAATCGACCCTACGATCAGCCCATCAGCCGGTGAACAGCGCCGGTTCGAGCGTGCAAACCCAGAGTTGGAAGAGCCTAAATACAATGAAAACCATTTTTCAGGCGTCAGGAATTTCCAAGCACTACGGCACCACCTGCGCTCTGCGCGATGCGAACCTTGCGCTGAAGGCGGGCCAGATTCACGCGTTGATGGGGGAGAACGGCGCGGGGAAATCGACATTCGTCAAAATCCTGGTGGGCGCGGTGCGACCGGATGGCGGGGAAATAGTCCTGGCCGGGCAACCTGTGCGCTTCGGTTCAGTACGCGATGCGCTGAATCAGGGGGTGGTTCCGGTTTATCAACATTCCACTTTATTCAACCAACTGACCGTTCTTGAAAACCTCAGCGCCTTTGGCTTGGGCACCGCGCGGCGTTCATGGGCAAAGCGCAACTGCCTGGATCGCCAGCAGGCGAATGAAGTGTTGCGCCTGGTTGGTCTGGATGTATCGCTGGACAGCCTGGTCAATGAGCTGTCGCTGGGCGAACGGCAGTTGCTGGAAATTGCCCGTGGCGTTGGCCGGCACTGTTCGGTGCTGATTCTCGACGAACCGACCGCTGCCTTGGGCGCCAGGGAAGCCGATCGCCTGCACGAAACCTTGCAGGTGCTGTGCGCAAAAGGCACGGCGATTCTGTACATCTCTCACAAAATCGATGACATCAAGCGCATGGCTGACGCAGTGACCATCCTGCGTGACGGTCGTACGGTGGTGAATGCCGCTGCCCGGGACGATATTAGTGCCGCGCAGATCGTCCAGCACATGCTCGGGCAAACCTTTGAGCCGCAAGCCCTTTGCGTCAGCAATCGGGGCGACGTTGTGGTTGAGGCCAAAGACATCCGCCTGGCGGCTGGTGCGCAGCCGTTTTCGCTGTGCGTGCACCAGGGTGAAGTGCTTGGCATTGTCGGTGTGGCGGGCTCGGGCGCCTTGCGTCTTGGCGAGGTGCTGGCAGGCGCGGCCAGCGGCCATGGCGCAACCCTCTCACTGAGCGGCACAACCCAAATCATCAATGACCGCCAGTCGGCGATGCGTGCTGGCATCGGCTACGTGCCGTCCGACCGGCACGCCGATGGTTTGTTCCTCGGCCTGTCGGCGTTAAAAAATGCCTCGGCATCGGTCTTGCAGCGCTTTTCGAGCTGGGGAGTCTTGCGTTTGCGCGAGGAAGCCGGCCCGTTTGACGCGCTGATCGCTCAATTCAATCTCAACCCTGCGCGGCTGGATCTAAACGCATCGGATTACAGCGGTGGGAATCAGCAAAAGCTGCTGTTCCTGCGCAACCTGGTGTTGCCAAACCTGCAGATGTTGGTGGTATTGGAGCCGACCCGAGGCGTGGATATCGGCGCCCGAGAAAGTATTCATCAAGCGCTGCGTGAGCTGGCGTGCAGTGGTATTGCGATTGTCGTGGTGTCGTCCGATCTGCTGGAGGTCAACACGTTGTGCCATGAGTTGCTGGTGGTTGCTTCCAACCGCGTCGTGGGGCGAATGACCGCCGATGCACAGACTGATGCAGTGCTTTCAATGATGGCGGGGGCGTGTTGATGACGACGTTTATCAAACAGCGTTCGGCGATTGCGCTGGGCTCGCGTATCGGTGTGATCGCGATACCGTTGGTAGTGTTCATCGTGTGCGTGCTGTTCGTACCCAGGTTTTTGTCGGTAGACAACCTGCAAAACGTATTGCGTGTCGGCTCGATTTTATTGATCGCAGCCTGCGGGCAAGCCGCAATCCTGATCGTCGGCGGCATTGATTTCTCCATGGGGTCGGCAGTCGCGCTGCTCAGTGTTGTCACCGTGATATTGGCGCCCGAGCACGGAGTCGCATTGGCGTTCGCCTGCGGCATGTGTGTTGCGGTGCTGGCGGGCTTATGCAACGGGTTATTGATCGCGTACCTCAAGCTCCCGGCCTTTCTGGTGACGTTGGGCATGTTGATGGTCCTGCATGGCCTGGCATCGCTGCTGTCTGGCGGAATGCCGCTGGATGCTGCGCCTTCGCCGAGTTTTCTGTGGCTGGGAAGCGGGCATGTCGCGGGCATTCCAGTGCCGATTGTGTTGGCAGTGCTCGCGGTGCTGAGCCTGCATTTCCTGTTGCGGTACACCGTCGCAGGGCGCGGTTGGTTCCTGGTGGGGACTAACTTCAACGCCGCCGTGAATGCCGGTCTGCCGGCACGGCGTAGCGTGTTGCTGGCCTATGTCGTCGCCGGACTGTTTTGCGCATTGGCCGGGGCCATTCTGACCAGCCGGGTCGGCTCCGGTCAGCCGAATCTTTATCCCGACCTGGCATTTGCCACCATCGCGGTCTGTGCCATCGGCGGTATTCCGTTGAATGGCGGGCGTGGCTCCGCGGTGCAGGTGGTCTGCGGCGCGCTGATCATCGCCATGCTCAATAACGCCGTGGTGCTGCTCAACCTGACATCGGCTTGGCAGCAGTTATTGATGGCAGCCGTTATCGCTGCAGCGGTGCTGCTACCGCAATTACACACGGTTCGTCGACGCTACACCCACCTGTTCAAGGGTAACGCCCAATGAAGGCATCAACGATAAACCGCCAGGCGCGTTTTCTGGTGGCGCCAGGTGGCTTGCTCCTGACTGTGTGTGTTGCGGGTGCCCTTGTTGGCGATTATGCAAGCCTTGGCAACCTGCAAAACATCGGCTCGCAAGCTGCCATCCTGGCGCTGCTGGCCTTGGGGCAAATGCTGGTGATGCTGGTGCGTGGTTTTGATATTTCAGTGGGCGCGGTTGCCGCTTGTTCAAGCACCGTCGCTGCACTGACCATGGATTCGCTTGGCACGTCCTCACTCGCGCTCGCAGTGTTGGCCGGTTTGCTGTTCGGTGGTCTCAACGGCGTATTGATCGCTTACCTTCGGGTGCAACCCATCGTCGCCACACTGTGCAGCATGATCGCGGCTCAAGGGCTGGCGCGGCTGATTTCCGATGATGGTCAACCGGTGGTTCCGGTCGACGCGAGTTCCCTGGCAGACCTGGCTTTTCAGAACATCGCCGGTATCCCGCTGCTGTTGGTTCCAGCATTGATTTGCATGCTGCTGGTCGGGCTGGTCCTGAAGAAGTTCACCCTCGGGCGGCACCTGTTCATGGTCGGCTGTGATCCGCAGGCCGCGTCACTGGTCGGTGTCGACAGCCGCCGTGTGACGTTGATTGCCTACCTGGCCTGTGGCGTTTTTGCGGGCCTGGCCGGTGCCGTGCTGTTTTGCAAGACCGGTACCGGGCTGCCCACCGAGGGCGTCAGTTGGGCGTTGCAATCAGTCGCTGCCGCGGTGATTGGCGGCACCGCTTTACAAGGCGGGACCGCGAGCGTCTGGCCGGTGTTTTTCGGCGTGCTGCTGATCCAGGCGCTGGAGACCGCCTTGAATATCCAAGGTGTATCGCCGTTCATTGCGGAAATCGTGATGGGCTTGATCATCCTCGTTGCAGGTGGCCTGGATCGCCTGATCCTGCGGCTTTTTTCCTCCACCACTCCCTACGGTGAATCATGATGAAGACGTTCATACAGACGTGGCGTGCCCCACTTGCACTGCTTGGCGTGGCGATGTCGTGTGTTGGCAGTGTGGGTGCCGAGGAGCTGGCGATTGGTTATGCAGTGCCGAGCCTGTCGCAGTCGTTCTGGATATCCAGCTCCTTTGGTGCAGAAGATGAAGCGAGCAAGGAAGGCGTCAAACTGATCAAGCTCAGTGCGGGCGGAGACAGCAATGTCGCACAGCAGATCTCCCAGTTGCAGTCGCTGATCCAGCGACATGTCGGGGCCATTGTCGTCGGTGCAACCAACGGCGACGCGGTGCGCGCGGTGGTCGATCAGGCGGTGCGCCAGGGTATTCCAGTGATCGGTATTTCGTCGCCGCCCAACAGCCAGCACCTGGCGTCCATCGTCACCGCCGATCATTACGACATGGGGCGGATGCAGGCCGAATGCCTGGGTGAAGCCATGCAGGGTCAAGGTGATGTCGCCATGCTCGCAGGGCCCGCCGGGCAAGCGTGGTCGGACCTGCGCGCGCAGGGTTTCCGCCAGACCCTCAAAGACAAGTTCCCCGGCATCAACGTGGTTGCAGAGTCGCGCCTGGCAGACAATCGGAACGCCTCACTCAACACCACCGAAGACTGGTTGCAGCGATTTGCCAACCTCAAAGGCATCTACTCGGCCACCGAAGACATGGCCGCCGGGGCCGTAGCAGCGCTTCGGGCTTCGGGCCATCTGGAGCAGGTCAAGGTATCCACCTCCAACTTCAGCCCCACTGCAAGGGAGCTATTGGTCAACAACGAGGTGGTGTGCAGTTCGGTGCAGCAGGTAGTAGAGCAGGGGCGTGCCGCCTTGCGCCTGGCCGTTGCCGCTGCGAACAAACAAACAGTTGAAAAAGTCGTGTCACTGCCAGCCCTGAAAATCTCGGCGCAGGACGTGGCAACAGTCAACCTGGAGCAGGTCATGGCACCCGCCAATTATGTCCCGTGATCACCCTCCAGTGGTTTTTCCCACTCCTTATAAATCTTGATCGAGAGAGGTCTGCTCATGCTACCTGGACATAATCGTTTCGCTTATTCAGGGATAGAGTCACGCGCCGATTTCCAATGGCCGGAAGGCAAACGGCTGGCGTTTTACGTTGCGCTTTGCGTCGAGCATTTTTCCTATGGCAGCGGCGGGCTGGGATTGTCGTATTCGCCGGGTATTCCCCAACCCAACACTTACAACTGGGCGTGGCGCGAGTATGGCAACCGTGTCGGCGGCTGGCGCATTCTGGCGATGTGCAAAGACTTGGGTATTCCGCTTACCGTGCTGCTCAACACCGAGTGCTACGAACATTGCCCCGAGCTGGTGCAGGCGCTGGTGGATGCCGGAGCGGAAATCGTCGCCCACGGTCGCAGCAACTCCGAAGTGCAAAATGGTTTATCCCAGGACGAAGAGCGGCAGTTGATCCATTCGGCGACCGAGTCGATCAAGCTGCACAGTGGCGTGCAGCCCGCAGGCTGGATGAGTCCCGGCGCGAACCCCAGCGCGGTCACCGAAGACTTGCTGCAAGAAGCCGGCTACTTGTACACGCTGGACTGGCCGATGGACGATCAGCCGGTGTGGATGAAAACCCGTAGCGGCAAGCTGCTCAGCCTGCCGTATCCACATGAAGTCAACGATGTGCCCATGGTTGTACTGCATCACGGAACCGCGCCGGCGTTTGCCGACATGGCCATCGCCAATTTCGATGAAATGCTGGCTCAGTCCGCGCACCAGTCGCTCGTGTATGGCGTGACCCTGCACACGTTCATCATGGGCCAGCCGTTTCGCCTGCAAGCACTGCGCAAGGTGCTTGAACACATCAAACAACAAGAAAGCGCGGCGTGGTTTACCACCGCCGGGCAGATCGCCAGGCATTACGCGCAGCAAGTCGATGCTGGTTTCAGCGCTATCCCTGAAGGAGCCCAATCATGACCGCTAACCCATCCACCCTCGACTTGCGCATCGGCATCGTCGGCCTGGGGGCCGTGGGTGCTTCGTTAGCGCGAACCTTCGACGCCGGCATTCCCGGGATCCGTCTGGTCGGCATAACCGTACGCGATCCCGAGCGCGCGGCAGCGTTGTTGGCCAGCCTCGAAAATCCGCCTCCGCTGCTGGACCTGGATGCCCTGGCGCAGGTCAGCGATGTGGTCATTGAATGCGCGCCGGCGGCGCTGTTGCCGAAGATTGCGCTGCCAGTCCTGAGCGCAGGCAAGAAGCTGGTGGTGTTAAGTTCCGGTGCATTGCTGGATAACCCGCATTTGATCGACCTGGCACGCCTGCATGGTGGTCAGATTCTTGTGCCCACCGGTGCCTTGCTGGGGCTGGATGCGGTGACCGCGGCGGCGGAGGGCGTGATTCACTCGGTACGCATGATCACCCGCAAGCCTCCTCGTGGCCTGGTAGGAGCGCCTTACCTGCTGGAGAACCACATCGACATCGAGGGGCTGGAAAAGCCCAAGCTCGTATTTAGTGGCAGTGCGCGCGAGGCGGCGCGGGGGTTTCCGGCCAACCTCAATGTGGTGGTCGCCTTATCACTGGCGGGCATCGGGCCTGATCGCACCACGCTGGAAATCTGGGCTGACCCGTCGGTGACCCGCAATACCCACTTGATCGAGGTGGATGCAGACTCCGCGAGCCTGACCATGACCATCGAGAACATCCCGTCGAACAACCCCAAGACTGGCCGTATCACCGCGCAGAGTGTGGTGGCATTGCTGCGCAAGATGAACGCCCCCCTGAGGATCGGTACGTGAGAGGGCGCCCGCACGAGGCTGCCCGAACGATGACTGAGCCTTGCCCGTTATGACGTCAATGACACTGGAATCGTTACGCACAGAGCTGGCCAGTGGTCGAACCACCAGCCGCGCCCTGCTCGAAACCTGCCTGGAGCGCGCATCCGATCCGTATGGTGAAGGCGCCCGAACCTTCTTGCAGATTGATCGGCGAGGTGCCCGGCTTCAGGCGGACGCTGTCGACGCCTGGCGGCAGAAGGGCCGCCAATTGTCGCCTTATGCGGGCATCGTGGTGTCGGTCAAGGACCTGTTTGATGTGGCGGGGCAGGTCACCGCCGCCGGGTCGCGGATATTGGCCGATGCACCGCCGGCACTCGAGGATGCCTGCGCCGTTGCACGACTGAAGGCCGCGGGCTTGATCATCATGGGTCGCACCAACATGAGCGAGTTCGCTTATACCGGCATTGGCCTCAACCCCCATTACGGCACACCGGCCAATCCTTTTGAACGGGCTGTAAAACGCATACCGGGTGGTTCCTCTTCGGGTGCAGCGATTTGCGTGACTGACGGGATGGCTGCGGCAGGGCTTGGAACCGACACCGGCGGCTCGTGCCGTATTCCTGCGGCATTGACCGGCATTACCGGCTTCAAGCCCAGTGCGTCGAGGGTCGATGGTCGAGGCGTGTTTGGGTTGTCCAGGAGTCTCGATTCAGTCGGTGTATTAGCGTCAAACGCAGCCTGTTGCGCGGTTATCGACAGCATCGTTGCCGGGCAGGAGATTCGCCCGTCATCGCATATTGATGTCCGCGGCCTGAGGTTTGGCGTGCCACAGACCCTGGTGCTTGACGGCCTGGATCGTCACGTTGCGCAGGCGTTTTCGGCGACCTTGAAGCGCCTGCGCGACGCGGGCGCCACGTTGCTCGAGATGCCCCTTGATGAGTTGGCCGAGGTTGCCACAATCAATCGCCAAGGCGCGATTGTGGCCGTCGAGGCGTATGCCTTGCATCGGGAGATGCTGCGCGGCGGTGCTGATCGATACGACCCTAATGTGCGCGCGCGTATCGAAAAAGGCGCGGCGTATCGCCAGGCTGATTATCAGGACGCCTGTCACGCGCGTCGTGACTGGATCGAGCGTGTACAGCGACGTATGCAGGCCGTGGACCTGTTGATATGCCCCACTGTACCGATCATCGCACCGACCTTTTCGCAGGTGGAGGACGAGACGGCTTTCCAGCATTTCAACCTGTTGTTGCTGCGCAATCCCATGCTCGCGAACTTTCTTGATGGCTGCTCCATTTCCATCCCCTGTCACGAACCGGACACGGCTCCCGTGGGCGTGATGCTGATTGATCGGCATGGCAGGGATGAGCAGTTGCTGAATGTGGCCCAGTCAATACAACGGCTTCTACGAAATCCCTGAACCCGTTTTTGAGATTAATTTCAGTCGTTACCTGGAGAACACCATGCAAGAGGTGCATGCAACATGAACCCGCCGATTCCCTTTGTCGCTCGGCGTGATTACGCAGCGACACAGCACTGGATAGAAGCCCTGCAACAAGCGATGCCGACCGAGCGCATTGTCGATTTTTGTGATTTGAATGAAGCGGACAAAGCGGCCTGCACCGTTGCCATCGTGGCGAATCCCGACCCGCTGGATTTAAAGCAACTGCCACGACTGCGCTGGGTGCACAGCGTCTGGGCGGGGGTCGAGCGGCTGGTTGCAGACCTGAATCAGAGCCAGGCTGAACTGAAGATCGTCCGGTTGATCGACCCGCAACTCGCCGACACCATGGCCGAAGCCGTATTGGCATGGACGCTGTATCTGCATCGCGATATGCCGACCTATGCCCGGCAACAACGAGAGCGATGCTGGCAGCCAGTGGCCCCTGTTCGTGCTCAAGACCGCACGGTTGGGTTGCTCGGCATAGGAGCGCTCGGCGAAGCCGCCGCCCGGCGATTGCGAGCAGCCAACTTCAAGGTCAATGGCTGGAGCCGCGAGCGCAAAGCACTGCCCAATGTCGAGTGCTTTGCCGGGCCTGAAGAATTGCAGTCGATGCTTGCAGCGACAGACATACTCGTGTGCCTGCTGCCGCTTACGCAGCACACCAGCGGTTTGCTCAATGCCCAAACGCTCAGTTGGTTGCCGGTCGGCGCCAGCCTGATCAACTTTGCCAGAGGCCCCATCATCGACGACGCGGCGCTGTCGAGTGCATTGGACACTGGGCACATTCGCCATGCGGTGCTGGATGTCTTCGCTGTCGAACCCTTACCGCAAGACCAATGGCAATGGACACATCCACAGGTGACGGTGCTGCCGCATTGTTCTGCACCGACCCATCATCAAACCGCGTCAGCCATCGTGGCGGCCAATATCCGTGCGTTTCGATCAAGCGGTGCGATCCCCGCGAGTGTCGACACGCGAGCAGGTTATTGAAACGTCGCTGCCGCACTGGCGAGTTTCAGGTTCAATGCCAACGCCCCGGCTTGCCGGGGCTGTCTGACTCGGCGCGGCGTAATTACTCAGCTTAAAAAGGAATATAAAACTAGTATTTCGATATTTTTACTGAATAAGTCGCTTTGCTAGTATGCGGCCACCGGAACACCGGACCTCCCAAGCATCCACTAAGTCTGGAGCGGTCATGCCCGGTGCCGACACCCATAACGAATACGTAGGGCTGCTGTTTCGCAGCCACTACGCCTGGCTGTGCAACCGGTTGCGCCGCCATCTGGATTCCCCCGCCAGTGCCGAAGACATCGCGTCCGAAACGTTCGTGCAGGTGTTGACCTCACCTGGCGTGGTGCCGATCCGCCAACCTCGCGCCTTGCTCACCACCATCGCCAAACGCCTGATGTTCCAGCTCTGGCGCCGTCGAGACCTGGAGCGCGCCTACCTCGACGTATTGCGTAACGACAGCGAAGAGTTCGCGCCATCGCCCGAAGACCTGGCGCAAATGCTCGAAGCGCTGCAATTGATCGATCACCTGCTCAATGGCTTGCCGAGCAAGGTCAAGGCGACGTTCCTGTTGTCCCAGGTCGAAGGCCTGACCTACCCGCAGATCGCGGCAGCCCTGGGCATTTCCCTGCGCTCGGTCAACGACTACATGGGCAAGGCGTTCAAGCGTTGCCTGCAAGCCAGCCTGCAATGACATGAGCGACAGCACCCACACCCAGCAGATGATCGAAGAAGCCAGTCGCTGGCTGGTATTACTGCGCTCAGGCACTGCCACCGAAGCCCAGGGGCGTGCCTTCCGTGCCTGGCGTGCGCAAGACCCGCAGCACGAAAACCTGTGCGCGAACCTGGAGAAAAACCTCGGTGCCTTTCAGGTGCCCGTGGCCCAGGGCATCGGCAGTGATGTGCTGCACCGCACCTTGCAAAGCAGCAGCCGGCGCAAGCTGTTGCAAGGGGCGCTGGTGGGCGCCGGACTGATGGTGGGCGCGGGCGTGCTGTCCAGCCGGCTGATGCCGTTGAGTGGGCTTACCGCCGATGTGCACACGGGCACCGGAACGCGCCGCCGACTGCTGCTGGAGGATGGCACTGAACTGTTCCTGAATGCGCGCAGCGTGGCCGACCTTGAGGTTGATCACGACACGCGCCTGGTGCGCCTGTACAGCGGTGAGATGTTCGCCCGCCTGGCGCGCAATGCACGGCCTTTGCGAGTGCAGACCAGCAACGGGCTGATCCAGGCCCAGGGCGCGCAGTTACTGGTGCGCCAGCTCGAAACCCGCAGCCAGGTCATGGCGTTCGATGCGCCTGTGCAAATCACCGCACTGGATGGCGGCCACGTGCAATTGCCGGCAGGGCGGCAGATTGAATTTGACCGCGGGCACTTCAGCCAGCCGCGCAGTGCGCAGCTGTCGGAAGCCGCCTGGGTCGAGGGCCGCCTGGAGTTGCATGACCGTCCCTTGAGTGAGGCCATCGATGCGCTGCGGCCCTATCGCAGCGGCATCCTGCGCCTGGACCCGCGCATCGCCGGCTTGCGCGTAAGCGGCCTGTTCAACCTCGACGACAGCGACCTGGTGCTCGACACCCTTGAGCGCGCGTTGCCGATTCGCATCGTGCGGCGCACGGCACTGTGGATCAACGTCGTTGCCGCCTGATGCGGTTATGCGGTTCTAAGCCTATAACCAAACGGTCTGCACTTTTTCTCCTCTGGGTCACACATCTGTTTCGAAAGCTGCGCGAAGGGCGCGGTTTATTGAAGCAGACAGGAGGGAAAGCCATGCAGCGTCAAAACATTTTTGCGTTTCGCCGCCGCTCGCTGCCCTTGAACCTGGCGCCGTTGGCCAGCCTGTTTTTGCTTAACGCCCAGGGCGCCGAGCAGCTCTACCATATTGCGCCGGGATCGCTGGACGAGGTGCTGTTGCAGATCAGCCGGCAAAGCGGCCAGGTGATCGCCTTTACCTCGGAGGTGGGCCGTTATGCATCGGCCCACGTCGAAGGCAACCTGTCTGCCGAGCAGGCGGTAAACGCCGCCCTGCGAGGGTCTGACCTGGTGCTGCAAATCAGCCCGGCCGGCGCCTTTATCGTCAAGCCCGGTGCGCCGACGCCGCTGCGCAAGGAATCCAGCGCCAGCGACGCGCCGTCCCTGGGCCGGGTGGTGACTATCGGCACGCGCCGCCAGGACATCACCACCCTGACCAGCGCCACACCGGTAGACGTGATCGACGCCGCCGAGCTCAAGCACAGCGGCGCTGTCAGCCTCAGCCAGGCGCTGTTCCAACTGCTGCCCTCGTTCAATTCGCCGCAAAACTCCAGCAGCACCCGCGGGCAGAATCCCCGTGGGGCCTCGTTGCGTGGCCTGTCGCCGGACCAGACGCTGGTGCTGGTCAATGGCAAGCGCCGACACGCCTCTGCGGTGGTGAACATTTCCGCCGGTGTGCCGTTTGCGGGGACACAATTGGTCGACCTTGACATGATTGCTCTGAGCGCCGTCGATCACATCGAAGTACTGCGTGACGGCGCTTCGGCCCAATATGGCTCGGATGCGGTCGCCGGTGTGATCAACATCGTGCTCAAGGAGCGCGACAGCGGCGGCCAACTCAATACCCAGATGGGCAGGTTTGCCCAGGGCGACGGGTTTACCAAATCCACCGATGGCTGGTACGGCCTGGGGCTGCCGGGGGATGGTTTTCTCAACCTGAGCTTCAACGGCCTGAACAGCAAACCCACTGACCTTGGCGACCCCTACATCGCCGACGGTGCGCTGCAGGACCCGCGCTGGGGAGGCGTTGCCCGTGAACGCTTGAACCTGGCGGCGAATGCCGAAACCGGGCTGAACGCGCAATGGCGCTTGTATGGGTTTGCACTGTGGACGCACGACCAGTCCTATAACAACACTGCCCCGTTACTGGCCGCCAGCCCGAACAATGTGCGGGCGATTTACCCGGACGGCAGCATTCCCAATTACCGCTACCGCTATGAAGACGTAGCGCTGACCGTGGGCAGTCGCTTCGAAGACGAAGCCGTCGGGCGCTTTGACCTGAGCGCCACGTATGGTCGTGACCACCACGACGAACAGGTCAGCGACACCCTCAACCCCAGCTATGGCGTGGCCAGCCCGACACGTTTCGATGTGGTCACGTTGATCAACGAACAACTGAATCTCGGCCTGGATTACACCCGCGATGTTGCGCTTCGCCAGCTGGCCAACCCGCTCACCGTGTCGGCCGGGCTGGCCTGGCGCAACGAGCGTTATCGCTTGCAACCCGGCGATCCGGCGTCTTATTCCTATGGCGGGGTCGATGGGGTGCAAGTGGGCGCGGTGCAGGCGTCGGGGCTGATGCCGGATGATGCGGGCACCTACACCCGCCAGGTCAGCGGCCTTTACCTGGGGCTCGAAAACCAGCTCGGTGACCACTTGCAATTGGGCTTTGCCGCCCGCAGCGAGCACTACAGCGATTTTGGCTCGACCACCACCGGCAAGCTGTCGGCACGCTACGACTTCACCCCAAGGGTGGGCCTGCGCGCCACCCTCAACAACGCCTACCGTGCGCCCTCGCTGGGGCAGATCGGCACGTCCTGGACCACCACCACCAACAATGACGGCAATGGTAATGGCCTGATGACTCGCATCCTGCCGGTCAACCATCCGGCAGCGGTGGCGCTCGGGGCACAGAAGCTCAAGCCGGAACAATCCACCAACTATTCGCTGGGCCTGGTGCTGCGCCCCAGCGAGGCGGCGTCGCTGACGGTGGACGCATACCAGACCACTATTCGTGACCGCATTCTGTTCAGCGGCGGCATTTCCGGGCCCCAGGCTGAACGCATTCTCGCCGATGCAGGGTTTGCCCAGTACCGCTGGGCGCAGTTCATGACCAATGCGGCAGACACCCGCAGCCGTGGTGTGGATGTGGTCGGCAAGTATGCCCTGGACCTCGGCATCCGCGGCTCGCTGGCGCTGTCTGCGGGGTTCACTCAGGTGCACACCCGCTTGCAGAAAGTGCATGCCAACCCCAACGGTTTTGAGGTGCTTACCCGTGAGTCCAGGGGTTACCTGGAGCATGGCTACCCTGACAACAAACTGATCCTTGGGGCCGTGCACACCCTTGGGCCATGGATTTTCAGCGTGTCTGCCACGCGCTTTGGCGAGTACCGCAAGTACGCCGCCCTGGCCAGCAACGCGAGTTATGACCAAACGTTCGGACCACAGTGGATCGCCGACCTGGACGTGAGTTATGCGTTCAATCATCACTTCAGGGTTTCGGCCGGCGCCAACAACCTGTTCGACAGCCACCCGGACAGTTTCGACCAGCGTCAATTGCAAGCCCGCGCACAACGCTACAGCCACCTTTCACCGGCCGCACCCGAAGGCGCGTTTCACTACGTGCGGCTGACTTATGACTTTTAAACCGCCACAGGAAGTGCTGTTAAACCCCGAATAAGCCCATCGCCCGCGCGTAACTTTGCGTTATCAAAAGATTGACTGAGTGCAACTTCGCCATTGAGCGAAGCGGATTCGTGCGGCCGCAATTTCACCTGTCAGTGCAACTTGCTGACACCGCTTACCCACACCCACTGACGTTTGTTCACCGTTGCATTACACAAGGAGTTAGTTATGCCAACCGCAAAAACCGGGGTTACCCCGGGCATTCATATCGAACGCACACCGCGCCGGGTGCGGGTGCGTTTCGCCGGGATCACAGTCGCCGACAGCCGCAATGCGCTGCTGGTGCTGGAGCGGGGCGCATTGCCGCGTTACTACTTTGCGAAGCAGGACGTACGCACCGATCTGCTGGTGGCTTCGGGGCGCAAAACCCAATCGGAAGTCGCCGGCCAGGCAACTTGGTTCAGCCTGGAGTCGGGCCCGCGTTTTTCCGAGGACGCGGCCTGGACGTATGCCTCGGCAACCCCGGCCGCCAGTCAGTTGAAGGATTACATCAGCTTTGAGTGGAACAAGGTCGACGGCTGGTTCGAGGAAGAAAAAGAAGTCTTTCGCCACGCCCGTGACCCCTATCACCGAGTGGATGCGGTGGCGAGTTCCCGGCACATAAAAATCGTGCTGGGCGGCGAAGTCATCGCCGAAAGCCGGCGCCCGATCATCGTCTTTGAAACCGGTATTCGTAACCGTTATTACCTGCCGCGCCTGGACGTACGCGAAGACCTGCTGACGCCCACTGCCACGCACACTCGCTGCCCTTACAAGGGCGAGGCTTCCTACTGGACCGCCAACATTGGCGGGCGCCAATTTAAGGACATCGTCTGGGGGTATGTCGACCCGATTGCCGAGTGCCCGAAGATCGCCGGCCTATACGCCTTTTATAACGAGAAAGTTGACGCAGTGTATGTCGATGGCGTGAAAGAGCCGGCAGACCTGACCTGGAACCGTCGTTTGCCCGTAGAAAATTGAGAAGCACCATGAATAATTACGCCTCAGTCGCCAACACCCGCACCCTGATTTCCAGCGCCATCGGCGCTGCGCTGTCGAGCTTGATATTCAATGCCCAGGCGCAAACGTCGGACGAAACCGCCAGCGTGACCAACCGCCTCGATTCTGTGGTCGTGGTGGGCACCCGCAGCCGTGACACCACGGTGTTGACCAGTACCGCGCCGGTGGATGTGATCGGCGGTGAAGAACTGGCCAAGACCGGCGCGACCAGTTTGAACCAGGCCCTGTGGCAACTGGTGCCCTCGTTCAACTTCCCGCAGAACCAGCCGACCACCCGTGGCCAGAACCCCAAGGGCGCTTCGCTGCGCGGCCTGTCCACCGACCAGACGCTGGTGCTGATCAACGGCAAGCGCCGTCACGCTTCGTCCATCGTGCAGGTTTCCTCGGGCCTGGGCCTGGGCACCCAGCCGGTGGACCTGGATGCGATTCCGTTCAGCGCCATCGAGCGCATCGAGGTATTGCGAGACGGCGCCTCGGCGCAATACGGCTCGGATGCGATCGCCGGGGTGATCAATATCATCCTCAAGGGCAACACCCGCAGCGGCGTCAACGCCCAGCTCGGAAAGTTTGCCGAAGGCCAGGGCCTGCGCCGCTCGGCGGGCGGCTGGGGCAGCCTGGACTTACCGGGCAACGGCTTTGTCACCGCCAGCATCGACGTGATCAACGCAGATGCCACCGACAACTCCAAGCTCGACACCGCCCAGCACTATTTTGCCGGCGACCCGCGTGAATCGACTGTCGACCGCCGTCACCCCATCGGCGCGCCTGACCGTGAGCGCCTCAACCTGGCGCTCAACGCCGAAGGCAGCCTGACCGACGAGGCGCGCTTGTACGGCTTCGCCACGTACGGCCACAGCGAATCGCGCAACAACGTGATCGGCGTGCTGTACCCACGCTCGGACTGGAACGTGCGGGATATTTATCCCGACGGCTCGCAGCCTTTGTACAAGTACCGCGACGTGGACATTTCGGGTACTGGCGGGGTGCGCATCGGCGACGAATCCACCGGTTTGTTCGACCTGAGTGCCGGCTATGGCAGTAACGAGAACACCGAAAACATCTATGACACGGTTAACCCCAGTTTTGGTGTCAACAGCCCGACCAGCTTCCTGGTCGCGCGCCTGAAAAACGAGCAGAAAAACCTCGCCCTCGACTACGTGCGCGACTTTGATGTGTCTGGTTTGTCGGGGCCGCTGACTGTGTCTTCCGGGCTGGCCTATCGTCATGAGCGCTATACCCTGGGCGCTGGCGACTATGACTCCTACGCCAACGGCGGTCAGTTGATTCTCGACGGGCCGAACGCCGGCCGACCGGCAAACAGCGGCGCCTACCAGGGCCAGGGCATGCAAGAGCTGGACGCCGGCAGTTACACCCGTGGCGTCAAGAGCTTCTATCTGGGCGCCGAAACTCTGCTCACACCGGACCTCACGGTGAGCCTGACCGGGCGTACCGAGAAATACTCGGACTTCGGCTCGACCACCAACGGCAAGTTGTCCGCCCGTTACGAGTTCACCCCGCAGGTCGCCGTGCGCGGCACCTTGGGCACGGGTTACCGCGCGCCATCCCTGGGGCAGATCGGCACTTCCTGGACCACCTCCACCGGCACCACCCTGGCGCCGGATGGTACGCCGTTGCTGACGCGCATCGTGCCCGTCGACCACGAACTGGCCAAGTCGCTTGGGGCGAAAGACCTCAAGCCGGAAAAATCCACCGACATGAACATCGGCCTGGTACTGCGGCCCTCGTCCAACTCGTGGGTGACTCTGGATGCCTACGACATTCGCATCAGCGACCGGGTGACGCTCAGTGAGCGCCTCAGTGGCCCGGCGGTGCAAAGCGTGCTCAACGGCGCCGGTTTCAGTAACTACGCCGCCGTGCAGTACTTCACCAATGCCGCCGATACCCGCACCCGCGGTTTCGACCTTGCCAGTCGTTACTTGTTGGGCCTGGACCGCTACGGCGAGGTGGAGCTGTCGGCCAGCTATGCGCAGTTCCGAACCGAGGTCACCGACGTGAAAAACAACCCCAACGGGCTTGTCACCTTTGGCCGCGCGCAAACCCTGTTCCTGGAAAAAGGCCAGCCGGAATCGCGCCTGCTACTCAGCTCCAAGTACACCTACGGCGCCTGGTCGGCGTTGCTCGCGATCTCGCGTTTTGGCAGCTACGTCGCACCGAATGCGGCCAACCCAGCGCTGGACCAGACCTTCTCGCCATTGTGGAAAACCGACATTGACTTCGGCTTTCGGCCCACCGCCAACCTGGGCATCAACATCGGTGTGGAAAACGTCTTTGACAAGCGTCCCGAAGAGTCTATCGACCCCACCAGCCGCATCCGCTACGGCACTTCTGCGGCTGTCGCCCCCGAAGGGGCATTCGTTTACACCCGCCTGAGTTACGACTTCTGATTTCGCACGGAGCAATCATTGATGAACAACGACCCATCCATCACCCAACTGCTAAGCAACCTGCCAGTCAGCCGACGCAAGATCCTCGGTGTGTCCGCCACCCTGGGCGCGGTCGGCGCCCTCACGTCGCTGACCTCCGGCTTGTTCTCGGCCTCGGCTGGTGCCGCTGAAGCGGTCAACAGCAAAACAGCCTCGCGAATTCTGATTGAACCGACCCCGCGCTGGGTGCGGGCCAGGTTCGGCGGCGTGTTTGTGGGCAACACCCAGCAGGCGCTGTTCGTGCACGAGCAGGTTCCCAACGGCTGGAAAGCGCCGGCCTACCTGTTTCCCGAAAAAGACATTCGCCAGGACTTGCTGGTGTTCAGCGGCGTGACCGAAACCCCGGACCGCGCCGGCCTGGCGACCTTCTACCACGTGAATATCGGGGGCAAGGTCTACCAGAACGCCGCCTTTCGTTATGAAGATCCATCGCCGGGCGCCGAGGCGCTCAAGGGGCATATCGGCTTTGTCTGGAAGAAGGTCGACCAGTGGTTTGAAGAGGAGGAGGTGATTTACCAGCACCCGCGTGACCCTTACCACCGTGTCGATGCGATACCCAGCTCCCGGCATATCAAGGTGGTGCTGGGCGGCAAGGTGATCGCCGAAAGCCGGCGCCCGGTGATCGTCTACGAGACGGGGCTGCGCCCGCGCTACTACCTGCCCAAAGTTGATATTCACGAGGAGTTTCTTGAACGCACCGAGCTGCACACCCGTTGCCCGTACAAGGGAGAAGCGTCGTACTGGAGCGCGACGGTCGACGGCAAGGCGTTCGAAAATATTGTCTGGGCGTACCCGCAGCCGTTCCCGGACGTGCAGAACCTGTCCGGTCTGTTGTCGTTCTACAACGAGAAAGTCGATGCGGTGTACGTCGATGACGTCAAGGAACAGGACCAGGTGTGGAACGGTGGCAACAATGTTTTCTACGTCTGACCCCCGTCGCCTGGGTGGACGCACGCGGCGTCTTTTCGCCTGCGTGCGCTGGCTTGGCATCGTGCTGGCCGGGGTGGTGCTGGGTGGGCATATGGTGCACGCCGACACCAGTGAGAGCGCGGCGCAGACCAGCCCGCGTGCGGTGGTCAGCCTGGTCAGCGACGCCACGGTGGTGAAGCCTGGGCAACACTTGCGCCTCGGTCTGCGGCAAAAACTGACACCGCGCTGGCACACCTATTGGCGAAATCCGGGGGATGCCGGCACGCCGCCGGAGATCCGCCTGACCTTGCCTGCGGGCGCCACCGCCGGTGAAATCGTTTGGCCCGGTCCGGACGCATTGGCGTTCGGGCCGCTGGTCAATTTTGGTTATGAAACCGAAGTGGTGCTGCCGATCCCGCTGACATTGCCTACCACCTTGCGTGCAGGTGATGTGGTGCGCATTGAGGCCGACGCCAGTTGGCTGGTGTGTGCCCACGAGTGCATCCCCGAAGAAGGGCGTTTTCATCTCGACTTGCCGGTGGCCGAGCAATCGGTACCGGCCAGCGACCAGGTGGCTGCAGCCTTCGCCCGCAGTGATGCACGCCAACCAGTGGCCAGCCCCTGGAAAGCCTCGGTGAAGATCGACGACAGTAGCCTGACGTTGACCCTCGAAGGTGAGGGTATCGATGCGGCGGCGATCCATGACGCACGGTTTTTTCCCAATGCCTGGGGGGCGATCGAACATGCAGCGCGACAGCGTCTGGTGGTGCAGCCCGGCCACCTGGAGCTGGCGTTGGTGCGTGGCTTGAGCCTCGATACCACGCAGGTACTTCAGGGCCTGCTGGCAGTACGTGACAGTCAGGGTGGCCGCCGTTGGCTGGAGCTGACGGCCGAGCCGAATGCCGTGGCGACGGTTGCATCGCCCTCCAGGGAGGTGGCGCTGAGCCTGGGCAAGGCCGCGCTGTTTGCGTTTCTTGGCGGGCTGATTCTCAACCTGATGCCCTGCGTTTTTCCGGTGCTGGCGATCAAGGCGATGGCGGTGGCGCAACTGTCGGGCGGTGAGTTGCGGCGCATTCGCCTGGCCGGATTGTTCTACACCCTGGGGGTGCTCAGTGCCTTTGCGCTGCTGGCTGGCGTGCTGTTGGCGGTGCGTGCCGGTGGCAGTGCGGTGGGCTGGGGCTTTCAGTTTCAGTCACCGTGGTTCGTGGCGCTGATGGCCTGGTTACTGTTGCTGATCGGGCTGAATCTGTCGGGGGTGTTCGAGGTAGGCACACGGTTGGCCGGAGCGGGGCAGGGCTTGACCGAGCATCAGGGCTACAAGGGCACGTTCTTCACCGGCTTGCTTGCGGTGGTGGTCGCCACCCCTTGTACCGCGCCGTTCATGGGCGCGGCGTTGGGCACCGCACTGGCGGCGCCAGCGGTCGAAGCGCTGGCACTGTTTCTTGCCATGGGCCTGGGGTTGGCGTTGCCGTATGCGCTGTTGGGCGTGGTGCCTCAGGTCGCGCGCTGGATGCCGCGCCCAGGACCGTGGATGGTACGCCTACGTCAGGGCCTGGCCTTTTTGATGTACCCCTCGGCCGTCTGGTTGGTGTGGGTACTGGCACAGCAGACCGGTGATCTCGGTGTGTTGGTGGTGTTGGCCGGGGCCGTGCTGGTGGCACTCGCCGCCTGGTTGTACGGCGTTTCGCAGCAAGTGCGGCGACGCGCCTGGTTGGCGCAAACCTTGAGTGTGCTGGTGCTCGCGGGTGCAGCGGCGTTGTTGCCACTGCTGCCGCAAGCCTTGGGCGCAAGCTCGGTCGCGACGGCCAACTACCAGGCCTTCACCCCGCAACGCCTGGCGCAGTTGCGCGCCGAGGGGCGGCCAGTATTCGTCAACATGACCGCTGCGTGGTGCATCAGTTGCCTGGTCAACGAACGTGTGGCGCTGTCCACCGACGCGGTGAAACAGACGCTCAATGCGCGTGGCATCACTTACCTCAAGGGCGACTGGACCCAGCGTGATGCCGCCATCGGCGACTACCTGCGCAGCTTTGGCCGCGACGGGTTGCCGTTCTACGCGTTTTATCCGGCAGGGCAGGCGCCCCAGGTTTTGCCACCGGTGCTCAGCGAGAGCCTGTTGCTCTCGACCTTTAATCCTCAGGCCGTGCCATGAGCCAGGGCTTTTTGTTGTTCAAACCAAAGGGGAAAACCCGCATGATCACACGTAATCTTCTCGCTTCCTGCCTGTTGTTCGGCGGGCTGTTAATCGGCGCAAACGCCATGGCCGCAGGCGCCGTTGTCGGCGCCCCGGCCCCGGACTTCAGCCTGCAGGACAGCGACGGTCACACCCGCACCCTCAAGGAGTTTCGCGGCAAGACCGTGGTGCTGGAGTGGACCAGCCCGATCTGCCCGTTCGTGAAGAAACACTACGACAGCGGCAACCTGCCCAAGCAGCAACAGGACGCCACTGCCCAGGGCGTGGTGTGGTTGACGATCAACTCCACCGCAACGGGCCGCGAAGGGCAGGTTACCGGTGAACAGGCCAACCGCCAGCGTGCTGAGCAACACGCTGCGCAAACTGCCTACCTGATCGACCCGGACAGCGCCGTCGCCTTCGCCTACGGCGCGAAGACCACACCACACCTGTATGTCATCGATGCTCAAGGCGTGCTGCGCTACAACGGCGCCATTGACACCGTGCCTAGCACTAAAACCGAAGACCTGAGCCGCGCCCAGCAATACATCCCTGCGGTGCTGGCGCGATTGGCCAAGGGTGAGGCGGTGGAAAAACCAGTGACCCCGCCCTACGGTTGTTCGGTGAAGTACCCGCTGGTCAATCCGGATGAAGAGGAAGACTGTGGCTGCTGAGTCGGTCAGCCAAGCCCCGCGCGGTTGCTGAACCGGCGGGGTCTGCCTGTGGGAAGCTCCTGCTACTTTCTGGAGCCGGCGATATCCTGTCGGGAGAAGTCCGGGCGCTATCGTGTGCAGAGGTGAGCTGTTTGACTGCGCCGAACGGTTTCATAACTCGAGAATGCATCGTAGAGTTCGCCAAGCAAACAGCGGTAATACCCACGGCACGTGATCCACCGTCAATCAAAGGCACATCAATGATCGATTTGAACCAAGTCTCCGCCTTTCAACAACAAACACAGGTATTCGACCGAGTCTCGTTGAAGATTGGCTACAACGAACGCGTCGCCATTCTTGGCCCCAACGGCGCAGGCAAGAGCACGCTGTTGAAGCTCATCAATCGTGAGATTTACCCTGTTGAGCGCGACGGCAGCTACCTGAAACTGTTCGGCAGTGACACGGTGAATCTCTGGGCGCTGCGCAGCAAGATCGGTTTCGTTTCCCAGGACATGCAGGAGGACTACACCCCGTACACCTCTGCATTGGATGTGGTGATTTCCGGCTTCTTCGGTTCCATGGGCGCGCACGCCCACTTACAACCGAACGAGGAGCAGGTCGCACTGGCGCGCACCCTGCTGAAGCAATTGTGCATGGATATAGACGAACAACGCATGTTCCAGCGGCTATCGACCGGGCAGAAGCGTCGCTTGCTGTTAGCGCGTGCGCTGGTTCATCAGCCTCAAGCATTAATCCTGGATGAACCCACCAGCGGTCTCGACATGGGGGCCAGCCTGGGATTGCTCTCTCTCATGCGCAGCTTCTGCGGCGAGGGGCGTGCAATGATCATCACGACTCACCACATTGACGAGATCATCCCCGAAATCGATCGGGTGATTCTTATCAGTCAGGGGCAGTTGGTGGCCGATGGTCCCAAGAGCGAGATCCTGACCAGCGAGAAACTGTCGGCGCTTTACCAAACCGACCTGCAGGTGTCAGAGAATAATGGCTGGTACCGGTGCTGGCACGGTTGAACGGGGCAGGGCGTGTCATTGCGACACGCCTTTTTTAACTGAAACCACCGAATTACTGACGGTTTGTTCGAAATTTACCTGCCCTTCCTGGTCTTTGGCCAGCGCGCTCCAACCCTCTAGATAGCCCCTTTTAAGCACAAACACTTAAACCAGCACCCTCGGTAAGCGGGCGCGACGGCGTTCGTTCGCCTTTTGCGAGCGCTCTACCGGTTGACACACCCCTGCCTGCGAAGCAAACTGTCCACAGTCTTCAGTCTACAGATTTTGCCTTGCTTCCCTTCGAACTCGGCCTTACCTGAAGCGGACCACATGCATCAGTTGTGCGAGGTATCACTCTAGAAAATCCTGAATAAGAAAAAAGTGCACATGCCGTGATGAGTTGATTGTTTGCGATGCTCGCGAGCCACACGGTAATCAGCGCAAAAAGTATTCAAAGAACTGCCCCCGAAAACTGCAGATTTATAATAAAGCGGAGCGCCTTATGCGTGAGGACAATATTGTAGGTGTCGACATTGGCGGTACATTTACCGACTTCGTGTCATACGACGCTACAACTGGAAAGATTGAAAACTGGAAGAACTTAACCACTCCGGCCAACCCTATCGAGGGTGTTCTGGAGGGACTTTCCAGGATCGAGTCGATGGCAACCGTCAACAAGGTTCGTCTGGGAACTACCATTGCGACCAACGCGCTCCTGACGCGAAAAGGCGCGAAAGTGGCGTATGTCACCACCACTGGCTTCAAGGACGTTCCGTTCATTCAGCGTGGCGACCGCCGCAGCCACTACGACATTACCTGGATCAAGACCAAGGCATTTGTCAGTCGAGCCGATTGCTATGAAGTTGCCGAGCGTATAAGCGCACTGGGTGAAGAAGTGCTGGCGCTGGATGAAGCTTCGGTACGCAAAGTTGCCGAGGCTATTCGTAACGACGGCAGTATTGAAGCAATTGCCGTGTGTACGTTGTTCTCTTACGTCAATCCAAAACATGAAGACCGTATTGCGCAGATACTCGCAGAAGAGTTGCCTGATATCCCTATTTCGTCTTCATTTCATGTACTGCCAAAGTGGAAGGAATACGACCGGGCTTCCACCACTATCGCCGATGCGTTTCTCAAACCGATCGTTCAAGAAAGCTTCGCGCGCATCAAAACATGCCTGGATGACCTGGGCATCGGCGACAAAGTCGGTGTCATCAAGTCCAATGGTGGCGAATCCAGCATTTGGGGCGCAGCGGCTACTCCAGTGCAAATGGCCCTGTCCGGCCCTACCGGTGCGGTCGTTGCGACCCGCACCGTCGCTGAACTCACCGGCATCAAGAACCTGGTTGTGTTTGACATGGGCGGCACCTCAACCGACTGTGCAACCGTGGTCAACGGCCAGGAAAACATCACCACCGACTTTGAAATCGAGTGGGGCATTCCGATCCAGGTGCCGATGATCGACGTTCACACCATCGGTGCCGGCGGCGGTTCCCTGGCGTGGATCGACAAAGGCGGGCTGTTGCGAATGGGCCCGCAATCTGCGACTTCCGTGCCGGGTCCTGCCTGCTACGGTCGTGGCGGCCTTGAAGCAACCGTGACCGATGCAAACGTTGTGCTGGGCCGTATCAATCCGGATTTTTTCCTCGGCGGGCGAATGAAGCTCGACGCTGATGCTGCCCATCGCGCCATTGCCCGTATCGCAGACACACTCGGCATGGCCGTTGATGACGCTGCCATGGCGATGCTGCAGATTGCCAACAACAACATGCTGGGCGCGCTGCGCACCGTGCTGTTGCAGCGCGGCCTCGACCCGCGTGACTTTACCCTGCTGTCATCCGGCGGCGCCGGCCCGGTGCACATCTGCGACCTGCTGGAAATCAGCGGCATCCCCCAGGGACTGGTCCCCAACTATCCCGGCCAGTTCTCGGCATTCGGTTTCATCATGACCAATGCCCGGGTGGACAAGCAGCGAACGATCCAACAGGTTTCCACCCGCTTCGACCCACAGGCAGTGGATGACGCTTTAACCCAGTTGGTGAGCAGTGCAGTCAGTGAGCTGACCGAACAGGGTTACGTTGACAACATTCAGGTTCAACGCTCCATCGAAGCGCGCTACCTCGGTCAGAACCATGGCCTCGAACTGCCGGTGAATGTGGCAACGATTGATACCGAGTCCGCCGCGCAGCTGTGGCAAAAATTCCATGAGATTCACCAGGCCCGCTTTGGCTTCTCCACACCTGGCGAAACCATCGAGCTGGTGACCATCAAGGCCGTGGCCATCGCGTCCAGCGAGAAGCCGAATATCCCGACGCTGGCGATTGCCCAGCAGCCTGCCAGGGCCAATGCAAGTCGCAAGGTTCGCTTTGAGGAAGGCTGGATCGAAACCCCGGTGTACGACCGCGAAGCGCTGCTGCAGAACCATGTGATTGCAGGGCCGGCGATCATCGAGGAAAGCGCCTCGGTCACCATCCTGCGCCCGAACCAGCAAATTCGCGTTAATGAGTACGGGTACATGCTCGTAACCGCAAAATCCGTGGAGGCCAAATAATGGACATGGTAGCGATGAGCATCCTCGACTCGACGATGGTTTCAATCTGTCGAGAAATGGGAATTACCCTGCAGAAAACCTCCTACTCGACGATTTTCAACGAAGCGCTCGACTTCACCTGCGGCTTGGCTGACAAGCAGGGCAACCTGATTGCGGTGGCTGATTTCTGCCCGGCGATGATTGGCGGGATACCGCTCCTGGTGAAGTCATGCCTGAAGGAAATCGACGTGGCGTCGCTCAAGGAAGGCGACATCATCCTTCATAACGACCCTTACCGTGGCGGCCTGCATACACCCGAACACACCTTCTTCAAACCGATTTTTTTCCGTGGCGAACTGCAAGGCTGGTCTATAGCGATTGGTCATATTGCTGAAGTAGGCGGTATGGCGCCGGGTGGTTTCCCTGGCGAGGCTACGGAAATTTTCCACGAAGGGCTGCGGGTTCCTCCGGTAAAGATCAAATCCGCCGGGGTCGACAACAACGATATCTGGAAGCTGTTGCTGGCCAACGTTCGCACACCCCGCACCAACTACGGCGATCTGCGCGCCTTGATTGCCGCTGTCGATCTGGGTGAGCACCAGATGATCGATGTGCTTGAAAAATACGGCGTCAGTGACGTTCAGCAAATCATCGGCGACCTGCTTGATTACGCCGAACGCCGGATGAAGGCCGAGATCGACGCCATCCCCGACGGTATCTACTCCTTCGAAGACTCTGTTGAAAGTGACGGCGTCACCCCCGACAAGACCTACCGCATCGCTGTGGAAGTTCACGTGCGTGGCGACCAGATCATCATCGACTACACCGGCTCGTCACCGCAGGCACGTGGCCCGATCAACGCCACATTGGGCGTATCGACCTCGGCGGCCTATAACGCGGTGCTGCACATGACGGACCCTTCGATACCGCGCAACAGCGGATGTTTTCGCCCAATCAAGGTGCTTGCGCCGCCCGGCACCATCGTAAACGTGGACTTCCCAGCGCCCTCGGTCGGCGGCAATACCGAGACCCACCCACGCATTACCGGTGCGATTCTGGGCGCAATGGCAAACGCCGTGCCGAACCGCGTGATGGCGGCGGAAGGCGCGACACATTGCAATTTTGTGTTCGGTGGCGTCGATGCCGCCAGCGGCGAATATTTCGCCTGTTATGACCTGGAAACAGTCGGTTGGGGAGGGCGCGCCTTTGCGGACGGCAACGACGCTGTGGACTCGATCAATGGCAACTGCCGCACCACGCCGGTGGAGGTCTTTGAAACCCGTTTCCCATGGCGTGTCGAACGTCTGGCCCTGGATACGGACTCGGGCGGAGCGGGCGAATTTCGTGGTGGTTTGGGCTACACCAAAGAAATGCTGTGCCTGAACGAAACCATCACCGTTTCGCAAATGACCGACCGGCATTTCACCAAGCCCTGGGGTCTGGATGGCGGCCTGGAAGGTGGCTGCGGCGCTACCCTGGTCCAGAAGAAAGGCGCCAGCGATTGGCAGACGATGTGTGAAGCCTACGGCAAGATTTCCACGAGCCGTTATTCCAACGTCGACATCCGTGAAGGTGATCGCGTCAAGTTGACCACGCCGGGTGGAGGCGGTTTCGGCAGCCCCCAAAAACGTGCGCCGGAGTCGCTGGAACGTGATCTTCGTGATGGCTATATCTCGCTGGAATCTGCACGGTCAAATTACGGATACACGGGGAGCTGAAGATGAAATTCTCGGAAAACGGACTGTATATCGAACGCTACATCAAATGCTCCAACTGCGGCGTCCTGATCTATGAGCAGGATGCCCCGCAGAAGGTAAAAGTCGAGGGCAAGGAATTTTGCTCCGACTGGTGTGTTAAATGGAGCGCTGAGCGTCAGCAACGGCGCGCTTCGAAGTAAAGAGAATCGGCGGGGCTGATACAGCCCCGGTCCGATGGATAGGAAAAAAGATGGAAAAGGCTAACTTCAAACGCATTGACCAGATGAAGCCCGAAGACTGGAAGTTGATTGCTGCCTTCGAGGCCCAAGAGCATAAACACATGCCTGCGTTGGTGATCAAACACTTGCAACTCCTGGGGCAGGGTGAGCAGCCATACCAGATTGACCGGCTTCAGCACTCGCTGCAGACCGCGACCCGCGCAAAGCGTGATGGCGCCGAAGATGAAATAGTGCTTGCCGCGTTAGTCCATGACATTGGGGATACGCTCGCACTGTATAACCATGCCGAACTCGCCGCAGCGCTGATCAAACCGTACGTGTCTGAAAAGACCCATTGGATAGTGCTTAATCATGACGTGTTCCAAGGCTTCTATTACTGGGAAAACCTGGGCTGGGATAAAAATACACGCGACAAGTTTCGCGGGCATCCGTGGTTTGATGACTGCGACAAGTTCTGTCGTGAATGGGATTGCCCTTCATTCGACCCGGACTACGATACGTTGAGCCTTGAAAGCTTTATTCCCTTGATCGAAGAAGTTTTCTCTCGAGTACCGTATTCGCATAAGTAGGTCGGCAGGAAGTCAGGTGTTATATGGATAATAAGCTGACAGGTTAAGGGCGAAACAAGTGGGTTGTTTTCTGGAAAGAACATGGGTTTCCAATACAAGAGCTAATAGCTGCTTGAATTGACAGTGGATAGCCAAACCGGCAAGCTCACTGTCCACAGTCGACAGTGCGCAATCGGTAAAGCGGTGCTGTTCGATCACGATAGTTACCTACCCAGAAAACACCACGGGCTTACCTTAGATGAATCAGTTTCCATCCTCAGCCTTGAACAAGCCCACGAGCGCGCCTGACTCGTTCGTCACACCCCTGGTCGACAGTAAAAGTCTGTCGGAGCAGGTGACCGAGTATCTATACAAGCTGCTGGTCAGTGGCGAATTGAAGGCAGGGCAGCGGGTGAATGAGGCCGAGTTGGCGCGTACGTTGAGGATCAGTCGCAACCCGATCCGCGAGGCGATCCGCAAGCTTGAGGAGCGCGGCTTGCTTATCTCCAGCCCGCGCCGGGGGACATTTGTTCGTTCATTTTCGGAGTCCGACATCCAGGATATTTTCTCTTTCCGGATGGCGCTGGAGGAGTTCGCGGTTCGCCAGGCGTTGCCTCACCTCACCGATGAGGACATCGACGGCCTGGCGGAAATTGTCAGCCACATGGAGGTTGCTGCAAAAACGGGTCGTGAAATGGAACTTGTCGAACGCGATATAGCTTTTCACCAGCGTATTTGCGAGCTGTCGAGAAACACGCAGACCATCCGGGCGTTTTCGAATATCTACGCAGAAATCCAGATTTCGATCAGTCTGGTCGAGCATCGATTTGCAACGCTTGAAGATGCGGCGGTGGACCACTGGCCGATTATCGAGGCGTTTCGCAGCAAGGATGAGAAGAAGATCATAGAAGCACTCAGGTTTCACATAGGCGACTCCTGGAAGCGAATCAAGGAAGCCTATAGCTACTAACTAAGTTTTCAATAACAGCGGCGGTTTCAAGTGAAATCGCACGGTGTTCTTTTGTCTGAATTTCAGGTGACGCCTTATGTTTGATATCGCAAGTCCCCACACGTTTATATCCGATACTGAATGGGCTGTTCGCTGCGAGTTGGCCGCTTTTTATCGGTTGCTCTCGCACTTTAGAATGACCGACCTGATTGATACGCATATTTCCGTGCGGGTTCCGGGTGACAAAGAGCTGTTTCTGATTAATCGTTACGGCGTGCTGTTTCACGAGATGAAAGCTTCTGATCTCGTCAAGATAGATATAAACGGTAACGTCATGGATGAGCTGCATGATGTAAGTTCAGTCAACAAGGCTGGTTTTAATATCCACTCAGCCATTCATGCTGCTCGCCATGATGCTGTTTGTATTGTGCACACCCACACCTCGGCAGGCATGGCGGTATCTGCTCAAGAGGACGGATTGTTGCCCATCACGCAACACGCTTTAAAGTTCTACGGCTGCCTCAGCTACCACGATTATGAAGGTATTGCACTTAATGCTGCCGAATGCCCAAGACTGGTGGCTGATCTTGGTTCAAACATGGCAATGATTCTGAGAAACCATGGGTTGTTGGCCGTTGGAGGCTCCATTGCCGAGGCCTTCAATCAGATCTATTTCCTCGAACGAGCGTGCCAGGCCCAGGTGGCGGCGCTGGCTGGCGGGCAACGTTTGCGTTTGCCTCCCAAAGACGTCTGTGAACTCACCGCCAAACAGTCAGCCGATGAGATTCGGGATAATCTTCACGTCCTGGCCTGGAGCGCTGCGTTGCGCCTGATCGACGGCCAGCGGGCTGAATTTTGCGCCTGAGTCTTCACTGGGGCGCGGCGCAATATGTCGTGGTGCATGCCGCGCTGAGGCTCATGAGGGATACCTGTCAGGAGGTTGCAGGCAAGAGGGCAGTGGCGCTGTAGGAAGGTGAATGTTTCGAAATGTGAAAAAAATGTCGAAACACGTTCTTCTATTGAGTTAAATTCTCATTTGCACCATGAGAATGGATCGCATTAAAGATCATTACTCCATAGGAATTCCCTCCTTGAAATATCGCCTATCCGTCAGTCTGCTGTTTGTCGGTGCTTGCAGCGCCGTGCCCATGGCCCAAGCCGCTGACGATCTGACCCTGCCCGCTATCCAGATCGAAGGCAGCGGCCGCGCTGACGCTCCAAGTGAGGGCTACCAAGCCGACCCGGTCACAAGCACCACGCGGTTGGGGCTAACGGATAAGGAAACGCCACAGGCGGTGACCACCATTACCCGGCAGGCGCTCGACGACTTCAAGATCACTGGCATCAAGGATGCGCTGCGTTCTGCCCCTTCGGTGACCGTTGAGCAAACCGAAACCGACCGCACTGAGTTCACTTCCCGCGGCTTCGATATCAGCACCTTTGAATACGACGGCATGGGCATGCCGTTTGTGAGCACGCTGCTGGTCGGCGAGCAGGACCTGGCCGAGTACGAACAGATCGATATCCTGCACGGCGCCAACGGTTTGATGAGCGGTGCTGGCAACCCTTCTGCCACGGTCAACTTCGTGCGTAAACGCCCGACTGATACCTTCCAGGCGCAAATCGACACCAGCGTCGGCTCCTGGGACGGTCGCCGGGTGGACGTGGATGTTTCAGGGCCGTTGACGTTCACCGGCAATGTGCGGGGACGCTTTATCTATTCCCACGATAAGGGCAATTCATGGATGGATCGCTACAGCCATGAGCGCAACGTCGCCGCTGGCCTGTTGGCGTTTGACCTGTCCGATGCTGACACCCTCACGGTTGGTTTCTCTCAACACAACAGCGACTCCAACGGCAGTACCTGGGGTAACCTTCCGTTGGTCGACAGTGACGGTAACGCCATCCACTATGGCAGCCGCAGTTCCAGTATCGGCCAACCCTGGACCTACTGGAATTTGCACACTCAGCGCACCTTCGCCGAACTGAAGCATGACTTCGACAACGGCTGGAACGCCACCATTACTGCGAGTGCAATCACCGAGAAGCAGGACACCAACATGTTCTACGTCGCCGGGGTCAGTGGCGATGACGCAACGGTTTTTGGCGCTCACACCACCAGCGACGCCCATCAATTGCTGGGCGAGGCCAAGGTATCCGGCCCGTTCAGCCTGTTTGGCCGTGAGCATGAGTTGACCTTTGGTGCCGCCTACGGCCGTACCCATCAAAAAGCCCGGGAGTACGACGTGGCCGAGAGTGGCTACTACGACACCTCGTTCTCGGACGTGCTGGCCGGCACCGTGCCACATCCCTCATTTCTGTTCACCAGCGACAGCAACACCCAGAACTTCACCGACAGCCAAAAAAGCGTATACGCAGGGGCTCGCTTCAGCTTGGCCGACGACCTGCATTGGATCGCCGGCGCGCGCATGCTCAGCCTGGACGGCTCCGGCGATAGCTACGGCTCTGACTATTACACCCGCGCCCACGGCAAGGTCACACCTTATACAGGCCTGGTCTATGACGTGAACAAACAGTGGAGTGTCTACACCAGTTGGACGCAGATCTACACCCCGCAATACTACCTGGGCAGAGACGGCAAACTGCTCGACCCACTTGAAGGCAAGAGCCTGGAAGCCGGTGTGAAAGGAAGCGTGTTGGACGAGCGCCTCAACCTCACCGCTGCCGCGTTCAAGACCGATCAGCGAAACGTAGGGGAATATGTCGGCCTTGTCGGCAGCCAATCGGTCTATGACCCAACGAGCTACAAGAGCCACGGCCTGGAGCTGCAAGCCTCCGGAGAAGCATTACCCGGGCTAGAGCTGCTCGGCGGGTACACCTTTGTACGCATCGACAACGACGACGGCGACAGGGCGCGCAAGTACGTGCCGACCCACAGCCTGCGTGGCATGGCGACCTACCGCCTGCCGGGCTTGCCCAAGGTCAAGGTCGGCACCCGTGTCAGTTGGCAGAGCGTGGTGCAAAACGATGCGAACAGCGCCATCCGGCAAAACCCCTACGCGCTGGTGGACCTGATGGCCAGCTATGACATTGACAGCCATTGGAGTACATCGCTGAACGTGAACAACGTTACCGACCGTAAATATCTGTTGTCGCTGTACAACAGTGCAACCACTGCCAGTTATGGAGCACCACGCAATGTGGTTGCTTCGGTGAGCTGGAAATACTGATATGTCCTCCCTGCCGGGCTCAGGTGACTGAGCCCGGTACCAGTTGGCGTCGGTAGAACTCGGCCATCCTGGTAACCGCCGGCTTTACATACTGCTCCTTGTCGTACAAATCGACGTGACTCGCGCCCTCTATCCAAAAGAGTTCCTTTGGCTCTACTGCCTCAGGAAACGCCGCTTGCGCCATCCATTTGGTGGCCGCTTGAGTTCCGACAATCATCAACAACGGGCGTGGCGTGACCATCTTGATGAAGCCGAACCCATCGAATGTTGCCAGCTTGTCGACACTGACCCACGGCATTTGCTTGGTGGATCGAGGATGATAAGCACGAGGCGTACAGTAGTATTCCCAACCCTCATAGTTGTACTGACCAAGCGCCCGTGCGGCAGTTACGTTGTCCGGGAACATCGGAAAAGACTGCGGCCCTTTACCCTGTGCCTCGGCAGTACGGGCCTTTGCGGCGCTGTCCAACATGCTTTGGAGAACAGCGGGAGATTGCTGGCCGTCATAGCCTTGCCGGAAGAAAATGCCGATATCGACACCGCTGACCGTAGCAACCGCCTTGACCCTGTGGTCGCCTGCTGTGGCAGGGATCACGTACCCGCCAGACGCGCAGATTCCAAGCAAGCCAATGCGCTCGGGATCAATCTCGTCCCGCACGCTCATGAAGGAGATCGCGGATTTGATGTCCTCAATGCGATGTGCGGGGTCTTCCATACCGCGGGGTTCGCCAGCACTTTCCCCGTTGTAGGCGGCATCGAACGCGAGCGTGATAAACCCATGCTCCGCGAGCTGGCGGGCATACAGCCCGGCAGTCTGTTCTTTCACGCCGCCAGCAGGATGACTGACGACAATTGCCGGATTTCGCCCGATGGGCAAGCCATCCGGGATATACAGAATACCGGCCAGTTTCAGACCGGCACTTTCGAAAGTTACGGCGTGCTGTTTCATGCTGATTGTCCTTGGTGGTTGTGGTGATGACGCAGATTGCGCCAGCACATGGAGAGCAACGGCGGATGAAGCAACTATCGCGGTTTTGAGAAAAAATCGGCGCTCCACGTACAGCCCTCCAAACGTTGTTGAGGCGCAACAGGTATGGGTGTCATTGAACGACGGTCAGCTCTTTCATCGGTAGAACAAAGCCCCCAATCACATGCATAATCCTTCCAAATACGGTCGCACAATGCATCCCCATAGTGGTGTGCGAGGCACAGCTACAGCATGCGAAATAACACTCAGTTGTCGGATGAACTAAGGGCCCTGATCCTTCGCCACGCGGCGTCGCACATGGCTTTACCTGTTTTGCCGAATGTAGTGCTGTCGTTCTATACAGCCCCGACGCAACCGGTGCTCTATATGAGCGAACCTGCCTTGGCCGTGCTGGTGCAGGGCACTAAACAGGTGATACTGGGCGAGCAAGTATTTCAGTACGCTCCAGGGCAATACCTGATTTATCTGGTTGATTTGCCGCTGAGTTCCACTGTGATTCAAGCCAGCGACGAAGAGCCACTGTTGGGCCTTGGATTGGCGTTGAAGCCCGAGGCAATCGCTGCGCTCTTATTGGAAACCAGCAGTGCTCCACCGAAAAAAAGCGCTGACATGCGTGCTATCGCCGTCAGCGACTTGAGCAACGATCTACTTGATCCGATCGTGCGGCTCATGAGGCTGTTGGATCGACCGAGCGACATACCCGTTTTAGCCCCGTCGATTGAGCGCGAAATCCTATGGCGGCTTATCAACGGCGAGCAAGGTGCAATGGTTCGCCAGCTAGGACTCGCCGAAAGCCATACGGTGCAGATAGCCCGGGCGATCAAATGGATTCGAAACCATTACGCCGAGGCTATCCGGATTGAAGAGTTGGCACGCGTAGCAGGGATGAGTGTGACGTCGTTCCACCGGCATTTCCTGGCGGTGACGTCGTTAAGCCCGATCAAATTCAAGAAACAGGTGCGTCTACAGATGGCCCGATCACTCCTGGTGTCGTCGCAGCGAGGTGTCGCGGACGTTGGCTTTGCCGTGGGTTATGGAAGCCCATCTCAGTTCAGCCGCGAGTACCGCCGGTTTTTTGGGCGGCCGCCACGTGAGGATGGAGAATTATTTCGAGCAAATGAGGGGCCCGCCAATCAATGACTAGTGCCGGTTGGCTCTCGTATTGACATATCGGTAAATCTCGATATTCTCCGCTCATGGAATTACTCGAAATATTCAAAGCCCTCTCAAATCCTACGCGCCTTGAAATCTTGAAAGGCTTGAAGGACCCCGTAAAGAACTTCCCTCCTCAGGATGAAGGTGACGTTCTCACGGTGGGAGTCTGCGTCAGTAGTATTCAAGAAGGTATCGGGCTGTCGCAGTCAACGGTGTCTGGCTATCTTGCAACTTTGCAACGGGTGGGCTTGGTCGAAGTCAGGCGCATCGGCCAATGGACCTACTACAAACGCAATGAAGCAACCATCAGCGCGCTTGCCGAAATCATAGGGAAAGATCTGTAATTTTTTACTGCATAATATCGAGATATCTCGATATCCCTTTTTGTCGATGCGAGGATTTTTTATGAAAGCGATGATACTTAAATCATTTGGCGGCCCGGAATCGTTCGAACTCTGCGACGTGCCCAAGCCAGTGCCGCGTGCAGGGCAGGTCCTGGTGCGGGTACACGCAACTTCCATCAATCCCTTGGATTATCAGGTTCGTCGTGGCGATTATCCCGACCTGGTGCCACTGCCGGCCATTACCGGCCATGACGTATCGGGCGTTGTCGAGGACGTCGGGCCGGGTGTGACGACCTTCGTTCCGGGAGACGAAGTCTGGTACACCCCGCAAATATTTGACGGCCCAGGCAGTTACGCCGAGTACCACGTTGCGGCCGAAAGCATTATCGGGAAGAAGCCGCCATCACTGAGCCATCTTGAAGCGGCAAGTCTGACCCTGGTTGGCGGGACGGCGTGGGAAGCACTGGTCGTGCGTGCAGCGCTCAGAGTGGGGGAAAGCATCCTCATACACGGCGGCGCGGGGGGAGTCGGTCATGTCGCGATTCAACTGGCGAAAGCCATGGGTGCAAGGGTGTACACCACCGTGCGCGAGGCAAACGCCGAGTTCGTACGAAGTTTAGGTGCCGATGTCGTCATCGACTATGAAAAGGAGGATTACGTCGACGCCATCATCCGGGAAACGGATGGCCGCGGAGTCGATGTCGTGTTCGACACCATCGGCGGCAACACACTGTCGCGCAGCCCCGACGTGCTCGCCCAACTTGGCCGTGTGGTCACGATTGTGGACATTGCACAGCCACAAAACGTCGTTCAGGCCTGGGGCAAGAACGCGAGTTATCACTTCGTTTTCACCAGGCAAAACCGCGGCAAGCTTGATGAACTGAGCGCCTTGGTAGCGCGCGGTCAACTGCGGCCGCACGTTGGCGCTGTCTATTCGCTTGCCGACATTGCGCTCGCCCATACCCGGTTGGAAAGTCCCAACAACGGCATTCAAGGGAAAATCGCGATTGCAGTCGAGCCATCGCTCATCTGGTAAGTGCGTACTTTTAACCGTTGCCCGCGCAAGGGATTAATCTTCAGTTCAAACCTTTACACCTGAAGGGCGTGCGAATCGCAGTTGATATTCGCTCGGCGAGAGGCCGGTCTTGCGCTTGAACAGTTGCCTGAATGTGCTGGCGTCCGTGTAGCCGACGCGCTGGCTGACCACGTCAAGGCCGATGGGCCTTGATTCCAGCAACTGTTTGGCGACTTCGATACGCAGGTTTTGCAGGTACGCCAATGGCGCAAGGCCTACCGCCTGTTTGAAACGCCGGTTAAGGGTGCGTTCGCTGACGGCGAGCCAGGCAGCCAGCTCGCTTAGCAGAAAGCCTTTCTCAAGTGTTGCCTCCATGCGCTGCTGGGCTCGCGCGATGAGCGGATCGGCATGTCCGTGGTCGTCCAAAAGCTTCGCGTAAGACGCCTGAGACGTGCGGCTCATATCAATCAGCAGCAACTTGGCGGTCAGGGTGGCAAGCCTGTCACCTGCGAACGTTTCGACCAGCCGTACGGCGAGGTTTAGATACGACGTGACTGAGCCGCCCGAGAGGATGCCGTCTTGTCCGGTCAGGACTTCCCAGGCCCTTAGTTCGACCCGCGGGTAGCGTCGGGCGAAGTCAGTCGCTTTGGCCCAGTGTGTGGTGGCCACCCGTCCGTCCAGCAAGCCTGCCTCGGCAAGCAAGTAGTTGCCCGTGCAGTAGGCAGCCAGCACGGCTCCCGCCTTGCGTTGGCGCAGCAGCGCCGAATACAGGGCATTCAACTGTTCAGTACGGCCGATGAACTCATCCATGTTGGAAACAAACGGCGCGGTCAGCAGAATCGCATCGGCACGTTTGCGTGGATCTATTTTGCCATCCACGGCAATGCTCTGGCCTGAAGCGGCCTTGACCGGTTGCCCGTCGAGCGATTCCACACGCCACTCAAACAGCGGTAAAGCATCGGCCCCGGGTGCGCTTTTGCCCGCACTCAGATGATTGGCGGCGCTGAGCACGTCGATGGGGCCCGCGACGCCAGAGGCGAGAATTCCGTCATAGACCCAGATCCGGATGATGGTCATTTTAGTGTGTCTGTTATTCCTCGAATAATGGCGATGCTGCCACTTTCAGGTCGGCGCGTAAAGCCAGATGATCACCGGACCGAAACGCCCGATGAAGGAGTGGGAACATGCCCATGATCGACGCACTGTGGCCTGAAGATGCCTTGACGCCCGACGCGCAGGCACGCCTGGTTAAAGAACTGACAGACATCCTGATCAAAGCGGAAGGCTATGACCCGGCCAACCCGATTGCGCAGAGCGTGACGGTGCTTCATCTGCACCGGCCCGCTGCGGTATTCGTTGGTGGAGAGCCTTCCAAGGCCGCGCGCTACCGCATTATTCCGTCAGTACCGCAAGGGCAATACACGGACGAGTCCCGTCGAGCGCTGGTCAAAGCGGTCACACAGGCGGTGGCGCGCGCCGAGAACCGACCGTTCGAGGAGGTTGCCCCGCGCGTCTGGGTGTTTCCGACGGAGATTGAAGAGGGTACCTGGGGCAGTCGGGGCAACATTTACACGCTGCCCGACATCCATGCCCTGCTGGCCGGCGAGGCCGAGCGAAGCGTCGGCGCGCAACGTCTCGCACGCAGTCGGCGCGAAAGGGCACGTATCACCCTGGAAGCTGCCGTCGATGCCGTTAGCGCTGGCAGTGCCAGGTCGTGAAGCGCTGATTTTTTCAGATAGCCATGCTGCGTATGCAGCCCAACAAGGGCGATCTTTTTCCGATCCCCCAGGAGTTCGCAATGAACGTCGTCAGAGCCGCAGCCGTCCAGATCAGCCCTGTTCTCTACAGCCGTGAGGCCACCGTGGAAAAGGTCGTGCGCAAGATCATCGAACTCGGCCAGCAGGGCGTGCAATTCGCCACTTTCCCGGAAACAGTGGTGCCTTACTACCCGTACTTTTGCGCTGTCCAGACGGGCATTCAGCTGTTGTCCGGCGTGGAGCACTTGAAGCTGCTCAATCAGTCCGTGACCGTGCCGTCCAGTGCAACAGACGCGATCGGCGAAGCAGCCCGCAAGGCGGGCATGGTGGTGTCCATTGGTGTCAACGAGCGTGACGGTGGAACCCTCTACAACACGCAGTTGCTGTTTGACGCTGACGGCACGTTGATTCAGCGTCGACGCAAGATTACCCCCACGCATTTCGAACGTATGGTCTGGGGGCAGGGCGACGGGTCGGGCTTGTGCGCCGTCGACAGCAAGGTCGGCCGCATTGGTCAATTGGCCTGCTTTGAGCACAACAACCCGTTGGCGCGCTACGCGATGATGGCTGACGGTGAGCAGATCCATTCGGCCATGTATCCGGGTTCTGCCTTCGGCGAGGGATTTGCCCAGAGGATGGAAATCAACATCCGCCAGCATGCCCTGGAGTCCGGGTGCTTTGTGGTGAACGCGACGGCCTGGCTGAACACCGACCAGCAGGCGCAAATCATGAAAGACACAGGCTGCGACATCGGTCCGATTTCAGGCGGTTGCTTCACCACCATCGTGGCGCCTGACGGCATGCTGCTGGGCGAACCTCTGCGCTGCGGTGAGGGCGAAGTCATTGCCGATCTCGATTTCACACTGATCGACCGACGCAAAATGCTGATGGACTCGGCGGGGCACTACAACCGGCCGGAACTGCTGAGCCTGTTGATCGACCGTACGCCGGCCGCGCACTTTCATGAACGGGCCGCGTATGCCCAATCGATCCACGAAAACGCACCGGAAGAACTGCGTGCCACGGTGGTCGGTGGATAGACTCAAATTTCGCCGTTTGGCCGCATGCGCACGCGCATGCGGCTTTGTGTGCAGGCGCCGGGTGCTGCCTGCTGGCTGCTCGGCCCGCGTCAGTAGGCCTGCGGCACAAGGAGTTCCGGTGGCGTCGGACTGCGCGAATAGTCTTCCTGCCTGACGCGTTGCGGCAGTTCGATCACCGGTAGCTCTACCTCTTCATAAGGCATCTGCCCGAGCAGGTGATGGATGCAGTTGAGCCTGGCTTTTTTCTTGTCATCGGCTTGCACCACCCACCACGGCGCTTCGGCGATGTGAGTGCGTTCGAGCATGATTTCCTTGGCCTTTGTATAGGCTTCCCAGCGCCGACGAGACTCCAGGTCCATGGGGCTGAGTTTCCACTGTTTCAGCGGGTCGTGGATGCGACTGAGAAAGCGCAGGTGCTGTTCCTGATCGGAAATGGAGAACCAATATTTGATCAGTTGGATGCCGGAGCGGGCGAGCATTCTTTCAAACTCCGGCACGCTGCGGAAAAACTCTTCGTACTGGTCGGCGTTGCAAAAGCCCATGACTTGTTCGACCCCGGCGCGGTTGTACCAGCTGCGGTCGAACAACACGATTTCGCCGGCGGCAGGCAGGTGCGAAACGTAGCGCTGGAAGTACCATTGAGTGCGTTCGCGGTCATTCGGGGCGGGCAGGGCGGCCACGCGACAGACCCGCGGATTGAGTCGTTGGGTAATACGCTTGATTACACCGCCTTTGCCGGCCGCATCACGCCCCTCGAACAGGATCACGACTTTGTGCCCAGTCTTGACCACCCAGCTTTGCAGCTTCACCAGTTCGCCTTGCAGGCGGAACAGCTCGCTGAAATAAATCCTTCGCGCCGCCTTCTCGCTTCCTTCCCCTGTGTGCTCGTCAAACAGAGCATTCAGGTCATGCCCGTCTTCGGATAATTCCAGTTCCAACTCTTCGTCATTGTGATCGAGCAATTCGCGGTGGATGCGCTGTATCAGGGTGTCTTCTGTCAGGGACATGGGAGGCGCTCGCGTCGTTGGGGGTTGCAAAGTGTTAGTCGCAATTTGTTACGAAGGAATTACATCAAAAACCGCTGTGGCGCGGGCAAAGGTGAACAAGTCGACGGTTTGCCATGTGACGTTCATAAAAGCGTAACAAGATTGTTGCAGAGTGCCCGAGCCCGTAACCACAAGGATTTTCCTGTATGAAACGTCTGATGAAGTCTGCAGCACTCGCCGTCGCGGTCTCGCTGGGTGCGTCCCCGGTATTTGCTGCCGAGAACGTCCGTTTGACCGGTTCCGGTGCCAGTTTCCCGGCACCTATCTACCTCACCTGGTTCAAGGATTTCAGCAAGAAAACCGCGGGCGTCACTGTGGATTACCAATCCAAGGGCAGCGGCGCGGGTGTACAGGACTTCCTGAATAAAACCGTTGATTTCGCCGCCAGTGACTCGGCCATGAAAGACGAAGACATCGCCAAGGTTGCCGAAGGCGTGCAGTTGCTGCCGATGACCGCGGGTGAAATCGTCTTGGCTTACAACCTGCCAGGCAATCCCAAAGGCCTGAAGCTGCCACGCGACGTGTACTCCAATATCTTCCTGGGCAAGATCACCAAGTGGAACGATCCGCAGATCGTCGCCGCCAACCCGGACCTGAAGCTGACCGACACCCCAATCACCGTTGTCGTGCGGGCCGACTCCAGCGGTACCACTGCCGTCTTCACCAAGCACCTGGCGTCGATCAATCCTGAGTTCCAGAAGGACTTGGGTGAAGGCAACACCGTCAACTGGCCTGCCAGCGACAAATTCATCAAATCGCCGAAAAACGATGGTGTGACCGCCACCGTGCGCCAGACCCCGGGCGCTATTGGTTACATCGAATACGGCTTCGCCAAGCTGGCCAAGGTTGACTTCGCCCAGTTGCAGAACAAAGCCGGTCATTACGTCGTACCGAACGCCGAAAGCGGTGCCGAAGCCCTGGCTGCGGTGAAAATGCCGGAAAGCCTGGTGGCCTGGTTGCCGGATCCGGACGGTGCCAAGTCCTACCCGATCACTTCCTACACCTGGATGATCTTCCGCAAGGACAACGGCAACCCGGCCAAGGCCAAAGCCATGCGTGAAATGGTCGAGTACAGCCTGACCGAAGGGCAGAAAATTGCCGACTCGATGGGTTACATCCCGCTGCCGCAATCGGTTGTGGACCAGGTTCGCAAAGCTTCCGCCAACATCCAGTAAAGCGTGTGAGGCCTCTCTCGGTATGTGCAGCGCGCCATGCCGGGGGAGTTTCCCCCCTGTTCCGGAATTAGCCCATGAACAAACCCTTTGTCGTACCGGTTAACCCGGATTCTGCCTGCCAACCACCTTCTACGAAGGATTTCCTGGTTGACCGCACCTTCCGTGCCCTTGCGCGAATAGGCGTGGTTCTGATTCTGGCGTTGGTATTTGCCCTCGTATTCGAGGTGGGACGCAAGGCGCTCCCTGGCATGGAAAAGCACGGCCTGGACGTCATTTTCGGTACCGTCTGGGACGTTAACCAAGGCAAGTACGGCATTCTGCCGGCCATTTGGGGCACGCTTTACAGCGCCCTGATTGCGTTGCTGATCGCAGGCTTCTTCGGCGTCAGCATGGCGATTTTCCTGACCCAGGATTTCCTGCCTGCCCAACTGGCCGCTGTGTTTCGCACCATCGTCGAATTACTCGCAGCCATCCCCAGCGTCGTTTATGGCCTGTGGGGGATCTACGTGGTCATCCCCGCGATTCGGCCACTCACTGCCTGGCTGAACAGCGAACTCGGCTGGATTCCTTTTTTCGGCACGTCCTTGAGCGGGCCGGGGCTGCTCCCTGCAGCGTTAGTACTTGCGATCATGATTCTGCCGACCATTGCTGCGGTGTCGCAGGACGCCCTTACCGGCGTACCGATGAAAACCAAGCAGGCCGCCTACGGCATGGGCACTACCCATTGGGAAGCGATTCTCAAGGTGATGGTGCCGTCCGCTGCCACGGGTATTTTCGGCTCTCTGGTCCTGGGGCTGGGCCGCGCACTGGGTGAAACCATGGCCCTGGCCATGCTGGTGGGCAACGCGAACAACATTTCCCTTTCTCTGTTTGCACCTGCCAATACCCTGGCGGCGTTGCTGGCGCTGAACTTCCCCGAAGCCGGCCCGAACGAGATCGAGGTGTTGATGTACGCCGCACTGGTTCTGATGTTCATCACGCTACTGGTGAACATCATCGGTTCGATGATCATGGTCTATGCCCAACGTGGGACTAAATAATGACTGACCTCTCTTCCCCGATCACCGCGTTGCCAAGCCTGCAACGCAAGTTTGAAGGCCGTGCGCTGCGCAGCCTGGTGTTGACTACGCTGGTTTGGGCTGGCGCTCTGTTGGCCAGCGTGCCGCTGATTTCCGTGCTTTACATGCTGATCATGCGCGGCGGGGCACGCTTGAGCCTGGAGGTATTCACCGAACTGCCTCCGACAGGTTTCGAGACCGGTGGCGGCTTCGGCAACGCAATGGCAGGCACCTTTGTGATGGTGGGTATCGCAGCCGCCATCGCGGTTCCGGTGGGCATCATGGCCGCCGTCTTCCTGGCTGAACTCGGACCGGAAAGCAAACTGGCCAACGCCGCACGCTTTGCCGCCAAGATGCTTACGGGCCTGCCTTCGATTTTGGCCGGGGTTTTCGCCTACGCCCTGGTGGTAATGACCACCGGTACCTACTCGGCACCCGCCGGTGGCGTGGCACTGGCGGTTCTGATGCTGCCCATCGTCGTGCTGACGGCTGAAGAGTCGATGAAGATGGTGCCAAAGATCATGAAGGACGCCGCCTACGGCATGGGCTGCACCCGCTCGCAGGTCATCTGGAAGATCGTATTGCCTACCGGCATGCCGGCGATCCTGACGGGCGTCATGCTGGCCGTGGCACGTGCCGCAGGCGAGACAGCGCCCCTGTTGTTTACCGCGCTGTTCAGCAACTACTGGATCTACCACGACGGCAGCCTGGCGGTGATGAATCCGACGGCCTCGCTTGCCGTGCTGATTTACAACTTTTCCGGCATGCCCTTCGACAACCAGCTTGAACTCGCATGGGCGGCCTCGCTGGTGCTGGTGATGATCGTGCTGGTGGTGAACATTGTCAGCCGTATTTTCGGCAAGCCCAAGTATTGAGAACGGGAGCATCTGAACTTTGAACGTATCAACTGCGCAAATAGCCGCTCCGTTTGTTACCCAGGCGCCTGTGGTCATGGACTGCAAGCTGGACAAGATTTTCTACGGCAACTTCCTCGCGGTACGTGACAGCCACGTGCCGATCGAAAAAAACAAGATCACCGGCTTCATCGGTCCTTCCGGTTGCGGCAAAAGTACCGTGCTGCGCAGCCTCAACCGGATGAACGACCTGGTGAAGGGCTTTCGCTTTGAGGGCCATGTGCATTTCCTCGGGCAAGACGTCTATGGCAAGGGCGTTGACCCCGTGGTCGTGCGTCGCTACATCGGTATGGTGTTTCAGCAGCCGAACCCGTTCTCGATGAGCATATTCGACAACGTCGCATTTGGCCTGCGCCTCAATCGCTACAAGGGCGATCTTGGCGACCGCGTGAAACACGCCTTGCAAGGCGCCGCGCTGTGGGACGAAGTCAAGGACAAGCTCAAGGTCAGCGGCCTTTCCCTCTCCGGTGGCCAGCAGCAACGGCTGTGTATCGCCCGCGCCATCGCCACCGAGCCGGAAGTGCTGTTGCTGGATGAGCCTTGTTCGGCACTCGACCCGATCGCCACCCGACGGGTCGAGGAACTGATGGTTGAATTGAAGAAGGATTACACCATCGCCCTGGTAACCCACAACATGCAGCAGGCGATCCGTGTGGCTGATACCACGGCGTTTTTCTCGGTGGATATTTCCCAGGGGACGCGCACTGGCTATCTGGTGGAGATGGGTGCAACCACCCAGATTTTCGGCAGCCCGCGTGAGCAAATGACCGGGGATTACATCAGCGGCAAGTTCAGCTAAGCAGCGAACGTCCGGTCAAGGCCGTATGCCGCCAAATGCCCAAGGGCTTTGGCGGGCATCCGGTCGTTTTACTTTCTTATCTACCGTTTCTCAGGATCGCCAATGTCTGCAACGCGTCGTCTTGATTTGCCAGCGATTGAACGTGCATTACGTAAGGTACAGGGCCGCTTTGCCGATTTGAGCAGGCACTTTACCGAGGCGCGTGATCCGTTGACCGACGAAGTGCTGCTCAATGTGCTTGAAGGCTATGCGCTGATTGACGAATATGTCGCACGCGGCGTTGACCTGTTTGACCTTCAGCAACTGAACCTGATGCTGGAAATCAATGCCACCGTGCTGTGCGGCACAGACCCCGCCCGCCGCCTGGAATACGCTCAGCACCTGGCGGCGACCGAGGAACACTTCTTCAACAACGTTGAGGGCGGTATCAAGGACTTGTTCAATTGGTACTGCGCGTATCGCAGCGAATCCGTCTGGAAGCGTGCGGCCGGTGTCTATGTGCGAATCCTCAGCAAGCCGCAATTGTTCATCGAAGGCAATAACCGCAGTGGGTCACTGATTGTCAGCTATTTGCTTATGCGCGCAGGTTTGCCGCCGTTTGTGCTGACCCTGGAAAACGCCGAGGGCTATTTCAACCCGTCCTCGGTCATACGCAACTCCGCCAAGCATGGAGTCAAGGCGTTGTACGAATTACCCAAGATCAAGAAAAAATATGCAGCTTTCCTGGAAGAACAAGCCCCTGATCCAGAGGAGTTTTTTCTGAGCGAAACACCGCTGCCCATCTATAACGGAGACCATAGATGAGTCGGTATTCGCTTGAAAAATTTCGTATTTGCGCCAGCCGTGTATGGCAGGCAATCCAGTACTCCCTGCCGATGAACCTCTCACGGCGCCCGCGCATACGGATATCGTTCGACATCGATGACACGCTGGCCTGCCAACTGCATCACTGCGCCGTCGAGCAAAGCCGGTTGCCGGCCTGTGTGCATCGCTGGCTGGGTGAGCCGTTGCGTATCGGAACCCGCTCCCTGACCCGTGAGCTGCGCCGCCAGGGCTGCAGCATCTGGGTCTACACCTCGTCCGGCCGCACGCCGTCGTACATCAGGCGTTGGCTATTGCTGTACGGCATCCGTGTCGACGGTGTGGTCAACAGTGTGCTGCACAACCAGGCCCTGACGGTGCACGGGATGTCGAACGCGCCTTCGAAATTTCCGCCGGCATTCGATATCGACTTGCATGTCGATGATTCCGAAGGCGTGCAGATAGAGGGCGTTGATCACGGATTTCGTGTGGTTGTCGTGCATCCGGAAGACCAACACTGGGAGCAGAAAGTCCTGGATGCCGTCGCGGTCGTCCAGGCGCAGCTCGCCTGGCAGCAACCGCTTAGGGCGCGCGAGGGGCGTGTCGTCGAGCAGGCTTCTTACTGAGATTCCTCGATTACCTTGCCGATCACCTCATCGTGCAGATCGGACAAGGCGCTTGATCCTCGTAGCCGGATATGGTCTGGTGGCCTCTACATAAAGACGCCCCTTTGCCCTGTACGGCACTCGCAACTTTTACTTTCGAGGTTTCATGCAAATCGAGTTACAGGAGATCAGCGACCACCTCTATCGTTTCGCTCCATTTGACACGCTACCAAAGGAATCGGTAGACGCCATCGCTCGGCGGGTAGAAGTGAGTTATTTCAAGGCCGGCAGTGACATTCTCGAAGCGGGCACCAGCATTCAGGACTTGCACTATGTGCGCAGTGGCGCAGTGGAGATTTACCGGCGTAACGGTGAACTCTACAACCGACTTGTCGAAGGCGACATATTCGGTCAGGCCGGTCTGTTGCGCAGTAACAAGGTGCGTTTTCCCGCAAGAGCGTTGGAAGACAGCCTGATCTATTACATTCCCGCCGACGTATTCGCCGAACTGTGCGCCCAGCACGATGCGTTTGCTGACTTCGTCGAGGCCGAGGGGCACTCCAGGCTCAAAAGTGCCGTTGAGGCGCAGGGCCGTGCGAGCGAGCTTATTCAGCTCAAATGCCGTGGCCTTATCTCACGACCCTTGGTGTGGGTCACCTCTGACGCCTCGGTTGGCGACGCTGCGAAAACCATGACAGAGCAAAGCGTTTCTTGCGTCCTGGTGATGTCACCCGCGGGCCTGCAGGCGGCTGAAATCGAAGGGATCGTGACTGACAGGGACCTTCGCACACGCGTGGTTGCTGAAGGCCGAAACGCTGACACGACGTCCGCCCGCGAAATCATGACTGCCGATCCGGTGGCGATAGGCGCGGACGACTCCGTATTTGAGGCCATGCTGGTGATGTTGCGCCGCAATATTCATCATCTGCCGGTGGTCCACCAGGGCCGTCCGATCGGGCTGATCAACCTGTCGGATATCATCCGGTACGAGTCGCACAGCAGCTTGTACCTGGTAAACCGAATCTCTAACCAGACCACGGTCGAAGGCCTGAAGTCGCTTTTGCGAGACCTGCGAGGAACCTATATCCGCATGGTGCGTGATGGCGCAACCTCACACATGATCGGCGCTGCCATTTCGGGGATTGGCCGGGCCTTTACCCAGCGTTTGCTGGAGCTTGCCGAGAAAAAACTGGGGCCTCCTCCGGTGCCTTACTGCTTCATGGTGCTGGGGTCCATGGCGCGTGATGAGCAGTTGTTGGTGACTGACCAGGATAATGCCCTGGTGCTCGATGACCAGTTCGACCCGGCCCAGCACGATGCTTACTTCCGTGCGTTGGCAACCTTTGTGAGTGATGGCCTCGCTGCGTGCGGCTATAGCTATTGCAAGGGCGGGATCATGGCGACCAACGATCAGTGGCGCCAGCCGTTGAAAGTGTGGCGAGGTTATTTTGATCAGTGGATCGAAAAGCCCAACCTGACGACGTTGCTCAACAGCTGTATTTTTTTCGACCTCGATGGTGTGTTTGGCGAGTTGGGGTTGGTACAAGAACTGAAAGTCCTGTGTGCGCGCAAATCCAGCGCACACCCTGTGTTTCTGAGTGCCATGGCTCGGATCGCTCTTAACCGAACGCCGCCATTGGGGTTTTTCCGTACTTTTGTCGTCGAGACAGACGGGCAGCACAAACAGATCATCAACCTCAAGGGGCGTGGCACTGCACCGCTGACAGACCTCATCCGCATTCATGCGCTCGCGTGTGGCAGTACCGCACAGAATTCATTTGATCGCCTGGATGCGATAGCGAGCAGCAACGCGATTCCCCCCGATGCACTCAAGCAGCTTCGGTACGCGCTGGAGTTTCTGTCGATGGTGCGCATTCGACACCAGGCGGACGCACTGGAGCAGGGGGATACGCCCAATAACTACATCGAGCCTGAGCGCTTTTCCAGCAGTGAGCGACATAACCTCAAAGAGGCGTTCCAGGTCTTGAGTAATGGCCAGAATTTCTTGCGGTTTCGCTACCCCGTAAAGGGGCGCCTCTCCTCATGAAGCAACCCAATCACAAAATGCTGGACTGGTCCGCCAGGTTCGATATGTTGGCGCAGAAGGCAGTTAACAGCGGCTTGCGACAGTTCTATCAGGCAGGCGCGGTCTCAGCGCAGGCCCCCATCGAGAGCGTGCAACTGCTGGCCATGGATGTGGAAACCACCGGCCTTGATGCGCAGGCTCACAGCATCGTGAGTATCGGCGTGATGCCATTCACGCTTCGGCGAATTTACTGCGGGAAGTCACTTTACTGGGTGATAAAACCATCGTCCGAGCTGAATGAAAAGTCAGTGACCTTCCATCACATAACCCATGCGGAAATCAGCGACGCGCCGACCTTTGCCCGGGTGCTGGATCCGTTGCTGCAGGCCATGGCAGGCAAGGTGATGGTCGTTCATTATCGGAATATCGAGCGCGGCTTCCTGGATCAGGCAGTGCGCAGGTATTTGGGCGAAGGGCTGGAGTTTCCAGTCATCGATACGATGCAGTTGGAGGCTCGACGCCATCGGCAGAAACCAGGCTGGTTCGCACGACTCCTGGGGCGCTCGCAACAGTCCATACGATTGGCTGATAGTCGCAAGCGCCTGGGCCTGCCGGCTTATCATGCTCACCATGCATTAACCGATGCCCTTGCGACAGCAGAGTTGTTGCAGGCACAGCTGGCGACTCACTACTCGACATCCACGCCTGTTGGCGAGTTATGGAACTGAGTCAGGTTAACTGACTTCAAGGCGCACGCGCATTGACGCGTTGCACCTTGAAGCGTGGAGCGAACGTTACGTAAGCCTTAGCCCATGCTCACTAACGAGGCTCGGACATCAGTCCTTTCACGAGCGATATACACCCCAGCATCAGCACGATTGCGAAGGGCAAACCTGTGGAGACGGCCATTGCCTGCAGTGCCATCAGGCCTCCGCCCAACAGAAGGGCAATCGCAATCACGCCCTCGATGACCGCCCAGAACACACGTTGAGGAATAGGTGCATCCACCTTGCCCCCGGCGGTGATCGTATCGATCACCAACGAACCGGAGTCCGAGGAGGTGATAAAAAACACGATGACCAGAATGATGCCCAGGAATGAGGTGATCTCCTTCAGAGGCAGCTCTCCCAGCATGGCGAACAGTTTCAGTTCCAGCACGGCGTCCTTGACCCCCATCACGCCGTGTACGGTCGCTTGGTCAATGGCGGTTCCGCCGAACGTTGTCATCCACAGCACAGAAACCACCGAAGGAACAAGCAGGACAGAGACCAGAAACTCCCTGACCGTTCGACCACGACTGACGCGCGCGATAAACATCCCTACAAATGGCGACCAACTGATCCACCAGGCCCAGTAGAAGGCCGTCCAGCCTTGGGTGAATTCAGTGTCAGTGCGCCCGAATGGATTTGAAAGCGCCGGCAGGTATTCAACATAGGTCACCAGGTTCTTGAAGAAACCCGTGAAGATAGCCAGGGTCGGTCCCACTACGATGATGAACACCAGCAAGAGCAACGCGAGTGCCATGTTGACCTGGGAAAGCATCTTCACGCCCTTGTCCAGGCCCGAAAGGACTGACCAAAGCGCGATCATGGTGATGCCGATGATCAGCACGACCTTGCTCAAATTCGACGACTGTATGCCGAACAGATGTTCAATCCCTGCTGCGGCCTGTTCTGCGCCGATGCCCAGAGACGTAGCCAACCCGAACAAGGTGGCGAATACCGCCAGGATGTCGATGATATGTCCCGGCCATCCCCAAACGCGCTCACCCAGTAATGGATAAAAAACCGAGCGTATCGAAAGCGGTAAGCCCTTGTTGTAAGAAAACAACGCCAGGGACAGCGCAACAATCGCGTAGATCGCCCATGGATGGAGTCCCCAGTGAAAGATCGTAGCGGCCATCGCCAGGTCGGCGGAGGTCTTCATGTCTCCCGCAGCACCTCCCAGCGGCGCCCAGTCCGTGCGCACGCCACTCGCATCAACGGTCACACCGCCCATCGAAGCCGCGTAATGCGACATGGGTTCGGCTACGCCATAAAACATCAAGCCAATGCCCATGCCTGCGGCAAACAGCATTGAAAACCATCCGACGTAGGTATGGTCTGGTTTGGCATCTCTGCCGCCCAAACGTACCTTTCCCAGCGGAGAGACAATCAGCGCAAGGCACAGCACGACAAACACATTCGCAATGCTCATGAAGAGCCAGGCGAGGTGGCCGGTTATCCAGTTTCGGATGGCGCTGAAGAGGGGTTCTACTTCATTCTGCAAGGCCAGCGTCAAAATCACGAAGAGTAAAATGGTGGCCGCTGAAATGATGAATACTTTGCCGTGGATATCGAGCGAGAACGAAAACTCTCCCTTGATATTGTCTTGACCGATGACGTAGTCAGTGTCGATCAGATTGACAGCTCCACTCGGAGCAGGAATGCCGTCCCCGTTGGGGGACTGAGGGGTGTTCGGTCGATCATCCTTAGGTTTTTCAACCATGAGAATCTCCTTGTTGAAGGCACGCCATAACGTGCAGTGTTCATAATCCCCGCTGTTCCTATGGTAAAACGAGATGTTAGCGCCGTTATCGTAACAAGTTTTGAGAGTAAATCCGGCAAAACCTGCCAATTGAAGTCGCGCGCTCGGCGCAACAAATAATGCGCGGGCATTGATGATTACTCGCAACGCTGGTCTTGATCAGTCACCCACGGCACGCGACTAACCCTCAACCACGGCATAGGCACACTGCAGGTGTCAGAGAACAATGGTGGGTACCGCCGCTGGTACGGATGAACAGGGCCGGGCGGGTTACCCGACCTTTCTGGCCAGCATCTGATCTACCGCTGCCGGCGCATACACCAAATCACTCACCAGGCAGGCTGCGCCATGCAGCGCGGCCATATCGCCCAGTTGGCTATTCACCACTTGCAGGTTGCGCGTCGCCAGCGGCAGTGAACGCCGGTAGATCGTCTCGCGCACGCCGGCCAGCAGGTGGTCCTGGCATTCCGCGAGGCGGCCACCGATTACCACCAGTGACGGGTTGATCAGGCTGACCGCCTGCGCCAGTGCCTCGCCGACAAAACGTCCTGATGCTTGCAGCAAACCCAGCACCGTGCGATCGCCTTCCTTGGCCAAATCAGTGATGGCGGTCAAGGAGGTGTGGGTGTAGCCGAGGGTCTGCAAATGCTTGGTGATGGCCCAGCCCGCGGCGTACGCCTCAAGGCAACCGGTATTGCCGCAGCGGCATAACGGCAGGTCATCGGCCTGGGTATTGCCGACAAAAAAGTGCCCGATATCACCGGCCGCGCCCTGGGCGCCGCGCTGGAGATGGCCGTCCATGACCATGCCGGCGCCGATCCCGGTGCTGATGGTCAGGAACATCAAATGGCTGGAGTCTGGCCACGCCTGGCGAAACTCTCCGAGTGCCATCAGGTTTACGTCTTTGTCGAGGGCGATGGGGCAGTCGAACGAGGGCCGGAAGTAGTCGGGGACACAGCAACCGTCCCAGCCAATCATCAGCGGTGGGCGCACCAGGGTGCCGGTGGCGAATTCAACCGGGCTCGGGATGCCGATGCCGATGCCCTTGACGTCGCTGCTGCGCTTGCCTTCTCGCTCAAGCAATTGGGTGAAGCAGGTATTGACCGCGCCGAGGATTTTTTCCGGACCGTCGTTGATTTCGATCTGGAACTGTTCGCACTGGAGCATTTCGCCGTGCATGTTGCTCAAGGCGATTTGCATCTGTTGGGCGCCAATATCTGCCAGCAGCATCACGCCGAAATCACGGTTGATCTGCAACCGGCCCGAAGGGCGCCCGCCGGTGGAAACTTCATTGTCGGCGGCGCAGATGTATCCGCTGGCTTGCAGGGTTTCCAGGCGCTGGCCAACGGTGGAGCGTGACAACCCGGTCACTTCCATGATCTTGACCCGTGACACCGCCTTGCCCGTGTAGATCAGAGCGAGTACTGCGCCAGCACTGTTGGGAGACAGCATTTCATCGATTTGTGCTTGTTTCACTCGCGTCCCTTTGCCCGTTTTGGCTATGGCAGGAAATATACATGAAACTTTTGTGTGTTTTTAAAACAAAAGATGTTTTATTTTGAAAGCCATGCTTTAGTAGGTCACGCAATAGAGCTTCACGCTGCTGCAAAACGCACTCAAATAATTTCAAAAAGCGGAGAGCACATGAATCAGCGCGCAATCGCGATCATTGGCACGGGCATGATCAGTGCCTTGCACCTGCGTTCCAGCCGTTTGGCGGGCGCCAGGTTGCAGGGCGTTCTGGGCTCGTCGCCGGAACGTTCCCGGGGCGTGGCGCAAAAATGGGGCGCCACCCGGGCCTACGCGTCTATCGAAGAGGTGATGGCCGACCCCGCCGTCGATGTGGTGCACATTTGCTCGCCGAATGCCGCGCATTTCGCCGCCGCCGAGGCGGCCCTGCTGGCGGGCAAGCATGTGGTGTGCGAGAAACCCCTGGCCACCACACTCCGTGACGCGGAACGGCTGTCGACCCTGGCCGCAGACTTGGGGCTGGTCGCCACGGTGCCGTTTGTTTACCGCTATCACCCGATGGTCCGCGAAGCCCGGGCCTTGATCCAGCAGGGTGAGTTGGGCCCGCTGCAACTGATTCACGGCAGCTATCTGCAGGATTGGCTGCTGGACCAGCTCGACAGCAACTGGCGGGTCGATGCGGCCAAGGGCGGCGCCTCCCGTGCATTTGCCGACATTGGCTCGCACTGGTGCGACCTTGTCGAATGGATTACCGGTGAGCGTTTCGCCTGCGTAATCGCCGACCTGCGCACCACCATCAAGGATCGCCCAACTGCCGGGCGCCCGACCTTTACCGCCTCCGATACGCAGCAGGCAGATGTCGCCATGAGTGCCGTCAGCACCGAAGACGTCGCCTGCGCACTGTTGCGTACCCGCTCGGGCACGCTGGCGAACGTGGTGATCAGCCAAGTGTCGGCCGGGCGCAAGAACCGCCTGTGGTTCGAGATCGACGGTGCCAAGCGCAGCCTGGTGTTTGACCAGGAGTCGCCGGAGCAATTGTGGGTGGGCACCAACATTGCCATCGAATCACGGGTCAAGGACCCCGGCCGTGGCTCTGCCGAGCAGCGCCGCCTGGCCAGTGTTCCGGCGGGCCATAGTCAGGGTTATGCGGACTGTTTCGAGGCGTTTGTCGGCGACACCTACGCAACCATCGACGGCGAGTCCAGGGAAGGCTTGCCGACGTTTGCCGATGGCTTTCGCTCGGCGCAAATCGTCGACGCGGTGCTGCAATCGGCCAAAAGCCAGAGCTGGACCGCGATTGGTACCCCTGAATAACCGTTACCCCGATTTTTTCGTCTGCGTTCTAACAACAATAACGTGCCCCCAGGGCACAGGAGACAGATCGTGAAATTCACTTCCATTGCCGCAATCCTTGCCAGCAGTTCCGTGCTTCTGTTCGGTGCCGTGCAACCCGTCAGCGCCGCCGAGTATGCGGTGGTCTTGAAGACCCTCGCCAACCCTTACTGGAGCGCAATGCGCGACGGTATCGAGCAGGAAGCCAAGAAGCAGGGGGTTCAGGTGGATGTCTTTGCTGCTGCCAGTGAAGACGATATCCAGGGCCAGCAGCGTCTTGTCGAAGACGCCATCAACAAAAACTACAAGGCGATCGCAGTGGCGCCGATCACCTCCGTCAGCCTCGTGCAGTCAATCGCGGCTGCCAATAAAAAGGGCGTGTACATCGTCAACCTCGACGAGAAGGTCGACCTCGCGCAATTGAAAGACGCCGGCGGCAGCGTTGTGGCGTTCCTGGCCACCGACAACCATGCGGTCGGCGCCAAGGGCGGGCAGTTCATCGTTGATCAACTGGGCGCGCAAGGCGGCAAGGTCGCGATCATCGAAGGCAAGGCCGGTAATGCGACGGGCGATGCGCGCCGCGACGGTGCAGCCGGTGCCTTCAAAGCCTCGGGCAAAATCCAGTTGGTGGCCAGCCAGCCAGCTGACTGGGACCGCTCGCGCGCACTGGACGTGGCCACCAACATTCTGCAACGCAACCCTGACCTGAAGGCGATCTATGCGGCCAACGATGGCATGGCGCTGGGGGTGTATCAGGCCGTGCGCAATGCCGACAAGCAAGGCAAGGTCCTGGTGGTGGGAACCGATGGCACGCCCGAAGCCCTGGACTCGATCAAAAATGGCGAACTGACTGCCACCGTGGCCCAGGACTCGGCTGCCATGGGTGCCCAGGGCCTGGACATCATGATAGCGACCCTCAAGGCCAAGCCGCCGATCCTGCCGGACAACAGCCCGCAGTTCATTGACATCGAATCGCACCTGATTACCCAGCCGAAATAGACCGTCAGCGGCCGTCGTTTGACGGCCTGAGCCAAGGCCGTTCGCGGCCGCTCTATTGAAGGGGAACCCCATGGGTGCGTTGGTTTCGGTGCGCAACATTGTCAAACGTTTCGCCGGTACGGTGGCGCTGAACGGCGTCAGTTTCGACATCATGCCCTCGCAAGTGCATGTGTTGCTGGGGGAGAACGGCGCGGGTAAATCGACGCTGATGAAAATCCTCAGTGGCATTTACGAGCCGAGCGAGGGTGAAATTCAGCTGGGTGACACGGTTTACCCACGGCTGACACCGACGCTGTCCAAGGCGTTCGGGATTGCCCTGATCTACCAGGAACTCAGCGTAATCGACTACCTGAGTATCGAAGAAAACCTGTTCGTGGGCGCGATACCCACGCGCAAACTGTTTGGCGTACCCGTGGTGGACCGTGGGTTCATGCATCGCAAGGCGCTGGAAACCCTGGCGCGTGTGGGCCTGAACCGCAACCCTCGGACCCTGGTCGGCGACCTGAGCATCTCGGAAAAACAGCAGGTGGAAATCGCCAAGGCGCTGGCGGCAGATGCGCGGGTGATCATCATGGATGAGCCCACATCATCGTTGACCGATGAAGAAGTGCGCCACTTGTTCAAGGTGATCAACGAGCTGACCGCGGCTGGCATCGGCATTGTCTACATCTCCCACAAGCTCAAGGAAATTGCGGTGATCGGCGACCGGGTGTCGGTGCTCAAGGACGGCAAGCACGTGGGCACCTTCGACGCCAAAAGCACGCCGACCCAAACGCTGATCGCCAGCATGGTGGGGCGTGAGATCGACAGCAGCCGGCCCGACGGGGCCAATGTGGTGAGCGAGCAGAACGTGTTGCAGGTCAGCCACTTGTCGTCCGTGGACGGGCGGGTCAGGGATGTGTCTTTCGCCTTGTGCCGTGGCGAGATACTCGGTTTCGCCGGGTTGATGGGCTCCGGGCGCAGCGAGCTGATGGAAGTGATCTTTGGTGCGCGCAAACGTGCCAGCGGTAGCGTGACCCTTAATGGCCGCGATGTTTCAGTCAAGACCCCCTATCAGGCGGTCAAGGCGGGCATGGCGTTTGTCACGGAAGACCGGCGCCAGACCGGGTTCTTCCATAACTTTTCGATTGCCGAAAACATCTCGATCGTGCCGTTCGTGCGGGCCACCAGGCACCAGGTTTCCCTGGAGCGCATCGACCTCGCGCTGGAGCGTCAATTCGGCCGTGATTATGTGCAGCGCCTGCGCATTCGCTGTGCGTCGCCCCAGCAGAACATCACCGAACTGTCGGGGGGGAATCAGCAAAAGGCGATCATCGCCAAGTGGCTGGCCGCCGAATGTGACTTGTTCATTTTTGACGAGCCCACCCGGGGCATCGATATAGGTGCCAAGTCTGAAATTTATCAGTTGATGCGGGACCTGGCCGACGCGGGCAAAAGTATTTTGATGGTGTCGTCGGAGTTGCCCGAGTTGCTGGCCGTATGTAACCGCATCGCTGTTTATAAAGAAGGCTGCATTGCAGAGATTCTTGATAATCGCGACGCGACAGAAGAAGACATCATGCGCATTGCAATGGCGTAAGTGCTCGCTCATTAGTGCGTATGAACCGGAGAAGTGAGATGAACAAGCCTGCACCAAATCTGCCATTGCAAAAACCTGCTGCGCGCCGCGACTTTGCCTCGCTTTGGCAAACCTACGGTACGGTCGGCATCCTGATTCTGTTGTTGGTGTTCTCGAGTATTCTTTCGCCTGATTTCTTTCTCACCCGCAGTAACTTGAGCCAGATCCTGGTGCAGAGTTCGGTAATGGTGTTATTGGCCTGTGGGGTGTTTTTTACCATTCTGATCGCCGGCATCGACCTGTCTGTGGGCTCGATGCTGGCGTTGACGGGGATGGTCACCGCCAAGCTGATGATCGCCGGTTGCCCGTTCTGGCTGGCGATCATCCTGGGCGGCTTGTTGTTGGGTGCGCTGTTGGGAGCGATCAACGGAATGCTGGTGAACATCACCCAGTTGCATCCCTTCATCATTACCCTTGGGACCACGGCGATCTATCGCGGCCTGACGCTGATCATCTCCGATGCGCGCTCGGTGTTTGGCTTTGACCGACGCTTTATCGACATCATTTCCGGGCGCCTGCTCGGGGTTCCGGTGCCGGTGATCATCACGGTCGTGGTGGTGGCAGCGTTGTACTTCCTGGCGCAGCACACCAAGCTGGGGCGCAATATCTACGCGCTGGGAGGCAACGCCCAAGCGGCCTGGTTTTCCGGGATCAACGTCAAGTCGCACACCTTTATCGTGTTTCTGATTTCCGGCTTGTGTGCGGGTGTCGCGGGCGTTGTCACCGCAGCCCGCACCGGCGCTGCCGAACCCAACGCCGGGTTTGGCTTCGAGACCTTCGCAATTGCCTCGGCGATTATCGGCGGCACCAGTTTCTTCGGTGGCCGCGGCAAGATCTTTGGCGTGGTGGTGGGCGGCCTGATTATCGGGGTGATCAGCAATATCCTGAATATCGTCAACGTGCAGTCTTACTACCAGCAGATTGTGATGGGGGCGCTGATTATTCTGACGGTCACCGTCGATAAGTTGTTTACCCGCAAAGTGCGTTAACTGCCTTTTATGCAAACGCTGGCGCTTGCCTGCGTGAATCAACTTGCCTGTTTTTTAATACGCCTATTCCTGGAGTGATTTATGTCGCCTGTATCAAAAGCCACTCGTATCTTTCTCGCCCCGGCACCGCGCGCTGTCAGTGATATTTTCGATGCCCGGGACCTGGCCGCACTGCGTGAGTTGGGTGAACTGGTGATTCATGAAGACGGGCCTGTGACCGATGCGGTGTTTAATCAAAAGGCACTGGGTGCAACCCTGATTATCGGCCAGTTGGACTTGCCGGCTGAACGCCTTGCCCAGTTGCCTGACTTGAAAGCGGTGGTTAACGTCGAGGGCAACTTCTTACCCAATGTCGACTACGGCTATTGCTTCTCTCACGGTGTGCGGGTGTTGAATGTGAGCCCGGTATTCGCCGAACCGGTGGCCGAAGTGGCATTGGGCATGGCCATCGACCTGGCTCGGGGTGTCAGCCGCTCGGACCGAAACTTCCGTAATCAGTGCGAGCTGTATGGCCTGGACGCCAATCGCGAGGCCTATAGCCTGTTCCGGCAAAAGGTCGGTTTTATCGGTATGGGCGACCTGGGGCGAGCCATCGTACCGCTGCTCAAGCCGTTCAATTGCGAGATCATCGCCTATGATCCGTGGTTGCCCGCCGATTACCTGACCAGCCTGGGCTGCCAGGCAGCCAGCCTTGCACAGGTGTTGCAAACCTCGCGTATTGTCTTCGTGGTGGCGGGCGTGACCGCGCACAACCAGGGCTTCCTGGATGCCGCCCAGTTTGCCTCCATGCAACAGGGTGCCTCGCTGGTGTTGGTCAGCCGGGCGGGTGTGGTGGATTTTGAAGCGATGCTGGACGCGGCGGACAGTGGCCATATCCGGGTCGCCACCGACGTGTTCCCGGTGGAGCCGGTGCCCGCCGAACACCGTTTGCGGCGCATCGAGAACCTGTTGCTATCGCCGCATCAGGCCGGGGCGATGGAGGGCGCGTTGCAGCAGATCGGCAAACGGGTAGTGGCCGACGCACAATTGATTGCACGAGGCATAGCACCGGTGATGTGCAAAGCGGCACAACCAGAGTCGGTGTCGTTGTTTCGCAGCAAACCTGTCGATAAGAGCTGAGGTCGAACCATGCAATTGCACGCAAGCCGGTTTCGTGGCTGGCCCGCCTGGACGTTGAGCCATGGCGCATTGTCATTGCATATCGTACCGGCGGTGGGTGGCCGGTTGATGTCCATCGAGTACGCCGGCATTGAGTTGTGTTTTATCAACCCGGCGCTGGAAGGCCTGCTGGCCGAGGAGGATCCGCAGCGCTGGAGGCACTTGTGCGGCGACTGGACCTTTCCGCTGTGGGGCGGCGGTAAAACCTGGGTTTCGCCCGAATCGCACTGGCCCGATGGTTGTCCGCAGCGTGACCTGGACAGCGGTGCCTACCAGGTGCTGCGCACCTGGCAGGATGAGGTATCAGCCGGCATTGAGTTGCAGAGCCCGGTGTGTCGCCAGAGTGGATTGCAGATTCGGCGCAAGATTTTCATCAATGGTGGCGAAGCGTTCTGGAAGGTCGAGCACACCTTGATCAATACCACCGTCCATACGGTGCACTACGGCATCTGGGATGTGCTGATGTTACGCCGCCCTGGCCATGTGGCCGTAGAGTGGGCGGCGGACATCGGCGAGTTCCGCGAGATAAGCGGGCAGGGCGCCCCGGATGATTTGGCGGAACAGGGCCTGATCACCACTACGACCGGGCACGCCAGCGTGCTCTGCCAGCAGGCACGGCAATTCAAGGTGGGCATCGCCGGCACCAGTGGGTTGCTGAGTGTGGAGTTGGACCTACCCGAGGGCCGCGTGCGCTACTGGCGTATCGCGCCGGTATCGCCGTCGTTGCCCTATGCCCACGGTCACCCAATAGAGGTGTTCAACGCCCCTGACTTGCCCTATTTCGAAATTGAAAGCCATTCACCGTTGGCGACGCTGCCGGCGTTTGCCAGTGTCAGCTTTACGGTGACCGAGGGTGTTGACGGGGCATAAGTCGGCATTAGCTTGGGCACCGGGCGGCAATGGTTTGACCTCGGTGCTGTTTTCACTTTGAACTGGGTCTCTGTGGGGGCTGGTTTGCTTGCGATAGCGGTGTAGGTATCTACATAACTCTTGCAGGCTGATCAAAATCCTTTGGGGGTGGGCTGAGGGGTGGGGGACATATCCGTTTTTTTGGTTATGGCTTCTTATGGTTCCGCCCTTACGGCGGCTCACTTTTGATAGAGCGCAAAAGTAAGCAAAACGCTCTTGCCCCACCACTCGGCACCTCGCCTGGGCTCGGTGTGCCCTCACTCCGGCTTTGGAGCGTGGGCCGCCG
>Ga0247816_10000013_pt1 | contig 101144 bp, 67 predicted proteins | sample UWRJL209509C1_FD_179930 | JGI IMG/M metagenome (GOLD analysis project Ga0247816, IMG submission 179930) | Plant litter microbial communities from Arlington Agricultural Research Station in Wisconsin, United States - UWRJ-L209-509C-1 | ecosystem: Environmental > Terrestrial > Plant litter >...
GGCAGGGTTACCTGGCTATTATCTGGAAATCTTTTTTTGTACACTTTGAACTGCTGCCCATTCTCGTTACGCAGTACATCCTTGGTCCCCTCAAAACCTGCCAGAAGTTTATTATCCAACGATGCGCCGGCAATATATACGTCGGCTGCTTTTTCCAGCAGAAAAGCAAGCTGTTCCTGCGTTTTCACCGATATCCAGTCGGCCCCAAAGAGCTCAGGCGGCAAAGTGGTAAACTCATCGCCGGTATCCATCCAGGTATTCATTGATGACGGCCGGTTGTTGACCTTCACCATTACAGCAGCAGATGGAGAAGCTGCAGCAGGTTTTATTGTGGACTGGTTGCTGGCTATTGCGATAGCAGAAATCAATGCCTGGCCGGCTTTCACGTTAGGGAAAGAGATTACCAGTTGTCCTCCTTTCACTTTCACCATGACCGTCCTTTTCAGTACAGCATCATGGCCCGATTCTTTCCAGATATCCAAGTCCTTAACCACAACTTTACCATTAATAGCTACATCAAATAAACGCCATCCGGTGCAATCCATTCCACCACCTGTGCCCAGCCAGGGTTCAATAAAATACAATTCCACCAGATATTCTCCATCAGGAACCGGAAATTCATATTTTAAACGCTCACGTCCGTAACGGAATGATTGAAAGAGCTTCCAGTCGCTGCTCCCACTGATGGGGTCAAACGTGCGGCGTTGACTGGCAAAAAAGGGAGGTGTACCCGGAAAATCTGCAGCCCACGAAGTTGAGCCCCAGTATTTCTGATCCGTGCGTTGACGATCAGCCATCCATAGGTTTCCATTTTTATCTTTATAATCTGACCCACCGGCATTCACACGATATATATAATTATATCCTTTTTGCGCTATGAGCGTTTTGTTGTCCTGATACAATTGATTTAAATGTGGTGAAGCAGGCAGATGGCCCATTATTATGGTATCCTTTGCAACGGCTTTTCCATCTACATAACCTATCGCGTATAATATATTGTAATCTATTTTCACCTGGTCCCACTGAAAATGTGTGCCCCTGCCCCTATTCTTCTTTCTGCCCAGTGATACCGAATCCAGGTCATTAAACAATTCTACTTCATCACAATTGGAATAAATACTGATGCTGTCCTTTATTCCAGGTTGCAACCATCTGTCCGGCCAGGTGTGTGAGACAATATACACCATCGGCGAAGTTGTTTTAGGAGCGTAATTTGCGCGGTAAAGGTAATATACATCCAAAGGTTCTTCCCAGGGTGTGAGCAATCCCTTATAATTCACGGGCCCAACCCTGTCCAATTCTCTCAAGCCCTCGCCGCCTTGTACCCTTCCTGGATTATCATGCGAGTTGAACAGCCAGAAAAAATGACCGGCGGTTTTATCTTTTGCGGCTTCTGCCAAACCTATCTTGGTCTCCATTAGCTGCGAGATGCGTTCCTCACTGTAGGTGCCATTCTGCAAAAACGGGCCTTCCGTATGCAGGTCAAGTGTGCGCCAGGCCCCATATTCACCTATCAGCACCTGCCGTTCCATATCCTTTCCATAGTCCTTCGGATCTCCCCCATAAGTACCTGTCCAGTTTTGCGGCACATCCCAGTCGGTACCTTTACCGCCGTTACAGGTAGTAACTTTCCGTTGCCCGGAGGCTGTAGGATCCATCTCGCGGATAATGGCCGTGCATTCCCTTGCAAAATCTTCGGGTAGGGTACTCTCATTTTCCAGTCCCCATAAAACTACCGACGGACTGTTTCTCCGTTCTTTCACCCATTCCCTCAGCAGGGTTTTAAAATTATTTCTAAAAGCCGGTGTGTCGTACCAGATATGGGCAGCCATTTGTGTCCAGCATAATATTCCCATTTCATCCCAATACTTCAGGTAACGCAGGTTGTGCGGCTGATGGGCATCCCTAAAAGCATTGAAGCCCGCAGCTTTAATCTGCATCACACGTGAACGGACCTGTTCGGCCGTAAAAGCATGACTGCTACCTATCAGATGTTCGTATTCAGCTATTCCATTGATAAAAAATGGTTCCCCATTGATCAGGAACTGTTTATTGTTTTTTGCTGCGCCAATTGGCCAGCTGATTGTCCGGATACCATAAGGGGTGATCAGCTCATCTACCGTTTTGTTTGCAACTATTATTTTAGTGCGGAGCCGATAGAGGTAAGGGTTGGTGGGCGACCAAAGGGAAGGCTTCTGCACACCAATTTCCTGTAAAACAGTTTTAGTTTCCCCAGCATTTAGCTTAACAATACGCTTCGCTGACCCTACAAAATTACCCTCTTTGCCTAGCAGCTGACTGAAAATAGTAAATTCCCGTGCCTGACTACCGTAATTTTTCAACTCTGTATTTACTTTCAGCGTTGCGGATGCTGCCGATATTGTAGTATCATTCCATATATGGACGCCGAAGGGTTCAATCCTCAAATCGCTGGTCACCACCAGATGTACTGGTCTAAAAATCCCCATGGGTTGCGAACCTTCAGAGAATCCGCGTTCTGCCGAACCGCCCCCGTCTACCCAGGGCAGGTCACGGATTCCCTCAGGATGGTCAGCCCGCACACTGATTACGTTAAGCTTATTATTCAATACCACCACATTTGTGATATCTAAACTGAAGGTTGTTCTTCCGCCGGCATGTTTACCAACCAACTTTCCGTTCAGGTAAACTGTTGCATAAGATCCTACACCTTCAAAGAAAAGGAAAAACCTTTTTCCCACTCCCTTTATATCGGTCCTGAAAGATTTGCGGTACCAGGCATAACCATGACGGTTCCCGGCCAGCTGTCTTCGGTAGCCCTCATATTGGTCCCAGGTATGCGGAACATCAACGGTCTTCCATTTGCTGTCATTATATTCCGGCCGTTCAAAGCCATCAAAGGCATGTACATCTTTATCCCTGGCCATACTTTTCCAATTGTTGTCCATTGGAACTGCCATACGCGTAACAGCCTGTGCTGCAATACATATAGGTAACAGCAAAAAGAACCAGATCAGTTTTATTCCTTTCATTTTTTCAAATTACCATCTAATACATACCGTTGTCCGGCTGTTGTAACCATACTGATTTCCTTTCCATTGTAACGCAGGATACATTTGTTACCGGTTTCTGACAGGATCTCCACGCGCTGTAACACATGATTGTTCCACTTAAGGTTAAGGACAAATCCTCCCCTTGCGCGGATCCCTTTTACTTCCCCATCAGCAAAATCTGCAGGCAAGGCAGGTAAAAGCTCTATCGCTTTTGTGTGACTTTGGATCAGCATTTCTGCGATTCCGGCAGCACCACCAAAGTTTCCGTCAATCTGAAATGGCGGATGTGCATCAAAAAGATTCATATAGGCCCCTCCTCCTGTTTCTGCAGGACTAATCAGCATCTTAATCATCTTCATGGCATGATCCCCTTCTTTAAAACGTGCCCAAAAGTTGATTTTCCAGGCAAGGCTCCAGCCTGTACCCTCATCCCCTCTGTACACCAAAGATTTGCGGGCAGCTTTCATTAGTTCGGGATTGTCTTCCCAGGTAATATCATTTCCCGGATGTACTCCCCATAAATGGGATACATGACGGTGTTTATTCTCAGGATCGTCCTTATCCTCCAACCATTCCTGCAGTTGTCCGTATTTACCAATTTGATTGGGGGCAATTTGTTTGTATTTTTCTTTCAATAACCCGATGAAAGAAGAATCTGTATGCAAAATTTCTGCAGCGGCGATACAATTTCTGAACAGCGTACGTATAATCTGATGATCCATCGATGGCCCTGCTACCAGTCCCCCGTTTTCCGGAGAGTTTGACGGTGTACTGATCAGCCAGCCCGTTTTAGGGTCTTTTACCAGGAAGTCGAGAAAAAACATGGCGGCCGACTTCATCTGCGGGTAAGCGCGTGTGGCAAGAAAGTCCTTGTCCTGGCTAAATAAAAAGTGTTCCCAAAGGTCCATTGTTAACCATGCCGCACCCGTTACCCAAATCCCGTGGGTAGCCGAATTGATTGGCGCCGTGCCCCGCCAAATGTCTGTATTGTGATGGACAACCCAGCCCCTGGCATTATAATGCACTTTTGCGGTCTTGCTTCCACTCTCTGCCAATTCATCTATCATGCGGAACATGGGCTCATGCATTGGGGATAAATTGAGTACTTCCGAGGGCCAGTAATTCATTTCGGCATTGATGTTTGTGGTGTATTTACTTCCCCATGGAGGCGAAAGCAGGTCGTTCCATATACCCTGTAAATTTGCCGGCTGCGTTCCTGGTCTGGAACTTGAAATCAGTAAATACCTGCCATATTGGAGATACAAGGCCGCAAAAGCAGGATCAGATTCGTTTTTAAATCTCGACAATCTAACATCCGTAGGCAAAAGCTGGTTGGCATTTTTTCCGAGATCAATGGAAAATTTATTATAATATTGCTGGTAGTCTTTGATATGCTCTTCCCTCAGCCTGGCAAAAGTTTTTGACTTCAGCTTTGTCATCGCTTTTTTGCATTCCAGTTCCGGATTGCCCGATACATCCTTATAACTGATATAATTGGTAGCTGCAGCCAGATAAAGCGTCACTTCATCGGCATCTGTAATCACGAGGCGTCCCTCACTTACAGAAACTTTTCCCTTTTGCAGTACTGCCTTTAAAAAGCTATTTCCTCTTAACGCCCCGTCCCTTACCTGAACTGACATCCCGATAGTATTTCCGTCAATTTTTCTGGTTATCGTTTTTTTATGCGGGCTGCCTAGTCCGGCCGAAAAACTGATATGACCAGGCCGGTCCGCCTTAAGGTGCACCACAATTACCTGATCAGGTCCGCTTATAAAATATTCCCTGGTATAATGAACGCCTTTACTGGTATAAGACGTTTTCGAAATGGCTGTGCTTAGGCTTAGCTCCCTGCGGTAATTGGTTACGTCTGCCTGCGGAAAATTGAGCAGCAGATTTCCAAATGGCTGATAGTCGGCCTGAAAATGCGGAACTGCAGGTGGTTCATCATCCTGAATCTGATACTTCCAATTTTTATCAAAATTGATAACAGGTCCGGTTTTTCCTTGCGGCGGGTAGATTGATATCAGACGGCCCGTGTCTTTATAACCGGCAATACCACCCTTATCAAAAAAGTTAAGCACCTGAATAGAAAGTACGTTTTTACCTGCCTTTAATAACTTAGCCGGAATTGTATACTTTCTGCTGGAAGTACCTTCTGTTGAGCCGATGAGTTGGCCGTTAACATAAGTAAAATCCTGGTCCCTGATACGGTTTAGGTCGAGCACCATTTCCTGACCTGCGGCACCCGCAGGAACATCAAAAGTGGTGCGGAACCATACGGCCCCGTCCAGCCCATCTAATCCTACAGTCTCCCATCCTTCATAAGAAGGAACCCCAACCGTTTTCCAGTTACTGTCATCATAGACCGCCACAGCAGGATTACCCTCTACACCTTTAAGTGCCCGCATTGCGCTTACCCATGCCGTTTTATCCCCGGCAGGACTTTGCAGGCCCATAAATTTTTCATCCCCCAGCTTTTCTGCTTCGGCCTGTTTATTTTCAGCCAGCAACCGCCTGATTTCGGGCAGGTAGGCCGCAGCCCCCGGATGGTCATAGTCTCTCGGTTTTCCGGTCCAGAGTGTTTCTTCATTAAACTGGATCCTGTCCTGCATTATTCCACCGTAAACCATCGCCCCTAAACGGCCATTACCTAAGGGCAGGGCATCTGTCCATTTTGCAGCAGGTTGTTTGTACCATAACCTGTCGTCTTCCTGCCCAAAAGCAGCCGGAAGCAGCATACCATTGAAAAGACATACAAACACGAAAACTAAAATCCCCCTGCAATTCATCAGTTGATATTATTTACCGTCCCGTCAATACTTAATTCCTTTACATGCTCAGCCTGAATAACTTTACCGGTTTTTACAGTGATCATCACCTCGCGAAAGGAAATTTTACTTGCATTTTTGATGACAAACCCCGTAGCTGCATCAATGTTGATATTATTAAATGAGATGTTTTCAACAGGCATCTCCTCCAGTCCGTTAATGTACCCCGCCTGGTTGGTTTGGGCCGTTATATTACTGAAATGTATATTGCGAAACCTTGGCGTACGCTCCGAGACCGGCTCTTCTTTTGTTTTTGCATATTGCATATCCAGCACGATGGCCTGGTCACGAATGTTTTTCATGATGATATTGTCAACCCTGATATCTTCAACAACCCCTCCCCGTCCCCGGGCTGTCTTGATCCTGATCCCGCGGTCTGTACCGTCAAAAATGCAATTGGAAATTGCGATCTTTTTAACACCGCCAGACATTTCGCTGCCGATAACCACACCGCCATGACCAGAAAGCATAGTACAATTGGTAATCGTATAATTTTCTGCAGGTGCAGCCATCTTTCTTCCGGCCCTGTCCTTTCCAGATTTGATCGTAATGCAGTCGTCGCCCACACTGATATGGCAGTCAGAAATATGCACGTACTTACACGACTCAGGATTGATCCCATCTGTATTTGGAGAAGGTGGGTTATTGATAGTTACCCCCCTTATGGTTACGTTTTCACAAAATTCGGGGTTTACCGTCCAGAAGGGCGAATTACGGATGGTAATGCCTTCGATCAGCAGGTTTTTGCAATTCATAAACTGTATGAATGGCGGGCGAAGGAAACCTAGTTCTATCCAGCCAGGAAGATCCGGCGTTATTACATTCCGGTTTAATCTCTTGAACTCATCCTGCCATTTGGACCCCTTTGATTTTTTAACTTCCACTTCAGAATAGGCCCACCATTTCTTACCATGGCCATCAATTGTTCCCCTTCCCATGATCGCGATATTGTTCAGGTTTTCTCCGTAAAATAAAGGAGAGAAATTCATCACGTCAGTCCCTTCCCAGCGACTGCGCACCATAGGCAGGTAATCGTCAAAATTATCACTAAAATGAATTTCTGCACCTGCATCAAGCAGAATGGTAATATTGCTTTTTAAATGGATAGGCCCTGTGAGGTATTTTCCGGCGGGGAAGTAAACAGTACCGCCGCCCGCACCGGCCGCCGCATCCACCGCTTTTGCTATCGCCGCGGTAGCCAGTTTACTGCTGTCATTTTTAGCGCCGTATTTTTTTACATTATAATAATCCTGCGCCTGTAATGCTGAAACTGAAAGGCATAACAACAGGAACAGCATAATTTTAATGGGTTTCATTTGCATCATCAGCGGTTTCATTTGCATTATAAGTAGTTTCATGTGATTCAGGCGTATCCGTTAATTTTCTTTACTATGCAGGATAGCCCCTGTTATTAATGGTTATTTCAATTTTGCACTAATGCGCCCGAGCTTTTTAGACTGAGCAATCTGCACACCATTTGCATAAATGCGCAGGCCCTTACCTTTGCCATACTTCTTACCGTCCTTATCCCATAAGATCGTAAGCTGCTGCCCATGGTACAAAACATTGTCCAGGCAAAACCAGTCCCAGGTATTCTCAGGGACCAACGGAAATACCTCAACCACGTTATCCTCTCTGGGTTTCAGCCCCACGAGATCACTGATCACCAGGTCGGTAAAGCCAGAATGGTTGTAAAACCGGCTTCTTGGGTTATCCCCTTTCAGCCACTCCCCGGTTTTCTCATCCTGATATTCTCCAATATACGTTTTGCCGTTCATCACATGAGACATGGCATATTTTTGAAATTCGCTGAAAAAGATGCTGGCCAACATTCCCCCATGAGATTTATAACCGGTTAAAAGATTAGACAATCCTTTCAAAGTTTGCGTGGTAGCAAAAGGCCACACCGCACCGTCCCATTCGCAGCCATGGCCAGAGCCATGCGTACGGAACAAGGGATGGCGTCTTTCGGCAGTCGTTAAGCCCCAGGGAGCAGAAAAACCACCGGTGTCCGTCAGCTGTTTCCATGCATTGGAATATGCTGCCCTGTCTGGCGGCAGGTTAAAATACCAGGGAATAAACCCTATAGCCTCGCGGGCATCCGAAAACCCGCCCTTTTCATTTTTCACTTTAAAAAACACGGCGTTGGCATCCCATAACTGATCAACAACAAGCTTTTTGAGTATGCCGGCCTTAGATTCATATTTCCGTTGTAAACTGTCCGATCCCGATATCGCGGCAATTTTTGCCAGGGCAACAGCATTTCCGTACATATAACTGTTAATTGTCGGCCTTACGTTTTTCTCCTTCCGCGATCCGCTGATTGATTCTTCCATGGCATCTTTCACATCGTATTGCCAGAAGATCTGGTCGGGCAATTGCCGTTCCTTCTCCCACAGCTGATAATCGAGGTTTAAGGCAGGCAGGCTCTTCTCCAGGAAAGGCCGGTCAGTATTGACCAGATATAAACTATAAACTGCATCATCAACCCAGCTGCTGAAATTATGGAAATGTGGTTTTTTATCCGCTTTGTCCTCTTCCAGCCAGAAGGTTACATATTTTTCTGCAAATTCCTTATTGTGCAGCCATCTCGATTCATACAACTGATGTCCTAAAGCACTGCTAATTGCGTTGTATTTCCCCCCGTGTTTCATCGGGGTAATAAATTCCGTAAAAACGTAGCCGTTTGGTGTTTCCTTTAATTGCTTGCGCAATGTCCACCAGCGGTAATAATAAATCTTCTGGATTGCACTATCGGGACATTCAAACAGAGGGGCCTGGGCAGAAAGCCAGGTGTAGGTATCAGCATTGCTGATAAAATTCTTCACATCTTCAGAATCCAGCGAATTAAAATAGGCGATATCCTCCTTCATAATTTTGGGATCCAGTATAAAGGCCTCTTTCTGCTGTGCCTCTACCGGCGAAGGCATCAGCAAGCCACAGGCTAGTGTACAAAATAGGTAATTCAATAGTTTTCTGGTAATTCTTATCATCTTATATTTCTCTGTATCAGCAATTATTCAAACAGCCAGTCAATATCTTTACTTTTTCCATCTACCCCTGCATTGTAAATATGGATATGCTCCTGATCGTCAATAAACCCCAGGATCATGCAGGCGCCTTTTGCGAGGCTAAGCGTATGTGTGCCTGCGGGAAAAGAGTATGTATGGATGTTGGCGATAGGAAATCCGCTTACCATCAATGCGTTGGACAACTTAACATCAGACTGCCCATAATTATTTGCCGAGGCATCTGTTTCCAGCTCAGGCGCTGCCAGGTAAGCATGGCCTTTGGTATTGAAAAAACCAACCAGCACCTTAACGGGACGGGCCGTTTGAAACTTCAGTTCAGTTCCCTTTTTAATCTGCATGGCTCTCTCCAATAATATCCCTTTCAATCCTTGCAGTTCAGGTGCAAATGCAGTAACCACTGCTGCTGTATCGCCAAAAACAGCTGTCCCTTTTGCAATCTGATAGCTGCCCGCAACTGCTGAAAGGATCTTCACATCTGCATTCTTAAAAGGAATTACCTTAGCTGTTGTCTTGTTCGTATTAGACTTAAGGGAATCTATATGCCTTTCAAAATTGGCCAGCTCTTTTTCATAAACCGGCAGCATTTCTTTCCAGTGGATAAAAGTTTTGTCAACGCCTCTCATTGGGATTTTTCGCTGTTTTGTCTGCATGCTGTTTGCGTAAAGATAATGATCCTTAGTAAGTTCTACCAGTCTGCCGTAATGGGCTACACTACTTTTTAACAGCGGCACAGCCTCATCCAGGTCTTTCAGCGAACCCGAATATTTGTATCTCAAAATCAGCAGCGAGGCTTTCACCTTTTCAGCATAAAACGTGGCCATCTCACGGTAACAGTACATGTCATTTCGCAGGCGTCCAAATTCAGCGGTATCCCGTGTAACAAATGCTGCGGCCAAATTTATTGCTTTCACAGCTTTATCTCCATGGGCCACTACTTCAGCAGCAACCTGCACGGGCGTTTCCCCTATATGTTTTTGCTTTTTCCAATCCCTCTCTGCATACTCAATGATCATTTCCCCTTCTGGCGCTTCTGATTCATATAACATAGTAAACAGCCCGTAGCGGAATGGATTGATCAGCTGCGTCATCAGCATACCCAAAGTAAGTGTTTGCCTGTTCCCGTCCGTAATTCCATAGCGCCTTAACAGCTTAGGGGAGATCTCTCCTGACTCTTCATAAGCATTCAGTACTTCTTTCCCATGTTCCGCAGGCATCCCATATTTTTCACCTATTACATTTCCCCAGTAATTGATTTCATCCTCACGTTTACGATTTGCTTTCCAGGCATACCTGGCCCATTCTTTATACCAGATCCAGTCACGTTCTTTCTCTAATAACCTCTGCGCAGCATTGTCCGCAGCATATGGCCAATCCCAGTAAGAAGCCTGCGGATAAAGGTGCAGGCCATTGGCATGATAAACATTGTGCATAGCCAATACCGACTTCTGTATAAAATCTGCAGACCCATAACGAAAAGGTTCCAGATTGGCCAGGATATGCACATTTTCGATGTGCACCGTACCTATCGCGCTCAGCTTACGATGCAAATCTGCCCAACTTCCCCTTGGTGTGTAAGTGGTTAATGCTTCGCCATTATATTTGGCCATGGTATAAAGGTTTTTATAAATCGGCAAGGCCGATTTCATTACCCTTGGTGCGTCAGTATCATGCGCCCGCAGCACAATAGGCGGCTCAGTTGTTTTACCCAGCGTTTTTAATCCGTCCTGAACACCTGGGATAATGGTCTTTGTAAACCAGTCCACATCATCCTGTCCTGCACCTTCCATTGCTTCGCCAAGTGTAATCAGCAGTCCTACATTCGGATATTTTTCAACAAAAGCCGCAATAGATTTACGCGTATAATCAGCAATCAGGGGGATAATTGGGCGGTTCCTGTCCTGTGTTTTCAGGTTATGTTTTTCTGCAAAAGGTTTAGGAATAATAATATTATAAAACATCTGAATCACCCAAATACCTCTTTTATCTGCCTCAGTTGTCAGAAAACGGTACATATCTTCATTTTTTCTGAAGGTCTCATCGTCTACTTCAACCGCATAAGGATAGTCTTTCAGTTTTACCAGTGAAGAAAAAGGATGGCCGTTCCAGAGGTATAAAGAATTATACCGGTTTTCTACCATCATATCCAGGTACTCGATCCACAGTTTTTTATCGTAAAACCAGGGAAATGTAGTTTCTGTATAGGGATATTCGTAAACGTCCCTTCCCGGCAAGTAATCCGGTTTCTGCAGCCCGATAGCTGTTCCCCGTAGCACCATTTCCGGCTGATCGGTAAAACTTATTTTCTCCGGTAACTGCCCGGTTTTCCTGATCTGTTCTGCCAGTTCCAAACAACCATACAATATACCTGAGTCGTCCGTTCCAGAAATTACCAGGTTTCTGTTGGCTAAAGATAAAATACTATATCCTTCTTTACCGGTTTTCAGGGAAGCCGCTAACGTTAAATGTTTATCTCCGGATTTCCCGATAAAAAGGCACCGCCCGCTCAGCGGGGTATGTTTAGCAGCACCGATGTTTCCACCGGATTTGCTGACGAAAACTTCATATTTTAAACTGCGCAGTACGCCACTGAGATATTCAATTCCATATTTGGCCCTGGGGGCAGCATCAGCAGAAAAAACAAGGGATATTTTTTTATTAGGTACCATACCTGCGGTCGCGGAGCCTGTACAATAAACAGCCAGTAGGAAAAAAAAAGAGATATGGCTTAGGATTCTACTCATACTATTCATCGGGCATACAATGCCCAAAAAGGTTAAATTATATCTGGTGTACAATGCGAATTCAAATATACATTTAGAGGGTTTTGGCTTATTATAGCATTTTTTCTTTATCGTATACCATATTGTCTTCTGGCGTCATCAACAGGCGGCCAGGTAGAATGCAGCTATAGCATTTTCACAAAATCATATACTATTTTGCCGAAAGCTTCGGATAGTTTAACAGTTTCATTAAATTCAATGCGTTATTTAACCGATATAAAATTACTATGAATTTTACCAAGCGTTGCTTCTCCATCCTGTTATTATTACTACTAGCTGTATTCAGCCCCCTTTTTGCCCAGACAAAACTGGCTTCCATCTTTACCGACAACATGGTTTTACAGCAAAAAGACCAGGTAAGCTTGTGGGGATGGGATAAACCGGGGAAAAAAATTATTATAAATACCTCATGGAACCGCAAATCTTATACCGCCAGCACGGGTACAGATGGAAAATGGATCGCTAAAGTGGCTACCCCCGCGGCTTCAAAACAGAATTATACTATCAGTTTCAACAATGGGGCATTGGTCACCTTAAAAAATATATTGATAGGTGAAGTCTGGCTCTGCACTGGCCAGTCCAACATGGAGATGCCACTAAAGGGATTCAAGGGACAACCTGTTACAGGCTCTAATGACCTGATCCTGAAATCTGCCAATCCATATCTTCGCATTTATACTGTACCACGTTCTTCAATTACTACAGAACAGGCAGACAGCAAGCCCTCTCCATGGAAAGTTGCTGGTCCTGAGGCTGTTTCTTCGTTCAGTGCTACTGGCTATATATTTGGCAAGCTGTTACAGGAAATGCTTGATATTCCAATCGGCCTGGTCAATGTAAGTTATGGCGGCTCTTCGGCCCAGGCATGGATGTCTGCCAGTACGCTAAAAGAATTTCCCGAAATCAAGGTTCCTGCCGCGACTGACACGATCAAACTGGCAAGTAAAACGCCAACTACCTTGTATAACGGTATGGTCCATCCTGTTGTGGGTTATGGCATCCGGGGCGCAATCTGGTACCAGGGAGAATCAAACTCCGAAGATCCAAAACTTTATGAAAAACTTTTCCCCGCAATGGTCAAAGAATGGCGCACAGAATGGGGCGGAAAGGATTTCCCGTTTTATTATGCCCAGATTGCCCCTTACAATTATAAACAGAAACCCGTAGATCTATTGTTTTCGGCTTACCTGCGTGATATCCAGCGTAAATCTGTCAGTATCATCCCCAACTCTGCAATGGCTGTACTAATGGATATTGGTGAAGAAAAAAGTATCCATCCAGCTAATAAGGAAGCAGGAGGCAAAAGGCTGGCCCTGCTTGCCCTGGCCAATACCTATGGAATGAAAGGTTTTGGTGCTGAAAGTCCTGCATACCAATCTTTAACTATCGATGGAAATACGGCAGCGGTCAAATTTACCCATGCTGAAAACGGGCTTACTACCTTTGGTAAGGAACTTGACCAATTTGAAGTGGCAGGGGCCGACCAGCATTTTTATCCTGCAAAGGCAGTTATCAAAGCAGAGACTGTATTGGTAACTGCTCCCGAGGTTACTACCCCGGTAGCAGTAAGGTATGCTTTTAGAGATTTTATCATTGGTGTGCTGTATGGTAATGATGGATTGCCCGTATCTTCATTCCGAACCGACAACTGGTAGTCCGGATCTTTCAGGATGATTGTTGTGTATAGGAGAATAATAATTGTAATTGCAGTCGTTTTGACTACGTGGCATGCTTATGCACAAGATAAGCGGCAGGCAACTACAATTGATGACTACAATCCGGTATGGACGTCGCAAAGTACAAATGCAGATGAATCTATGCCTTGCGGTGGAGGGGATGTAGGTTTAAATGTATGGGTAGAAAAAGGTGAACTGCTTTTTTACATCGCCAGAAGCGGCACTTTTGATGAAAACAATGCAGTACTTAAAATGGGCCGGGTGCGGGTAAAACTCAGCCCTAACCCATTTGAAGGAAAAACCTTTAAACAGGAGCTTGTTCTTAAAGACGGTTATGTGAAAGTTGATGGTTCAAAAGGTGATCTTTCTGCTTCAATAAAAATATGGGCCGATGTATTCCATCCGGTGGTACAACTAGAGATAAACAGCAACAAAAATATCAAAGCAAGCTTCACCTACGAGAACTGGAGGTGGGCAGACAGGCCATTAACAGGGAAAGAGAACAATGCCAATTCATGGAAATGGGCGCCACAGGGTGAAGTAAAAACATTCAAAGACAGCATATCTTTCCAGGACAACCACATTCTCTTCTACCATCGTAACCAGGATTATACGGTATTTGATGCAACCGTTAAACAGCAGGGGCTGAATAGTATCAAAGCTGAACTGTCTAATCCGTTAAAGGGACTTACTTTTGGGGGTGTAATGCAGGGTGAAAATTTAAAACCTTCTGGCAGCTCTACGGGAAAATACCTCAATACAGCATATCGTGGATGGCAGTTAAGCAGCGTTAAACCTGCCAGGAAGCTGAAGATGCAGATTGTTTTGCATACCGCACAAACCGATAACAGCGACCAATGGCTCCAGCAGCTGAAAAAGAATTGTGCAGGCTTTGATCGTCTGCATAAGGATGCCAGCATAAAATCGAGGAAATGGTGGAACAATTTCTGGAACAAAAGTTTCATTTACATCAATAGCCCAGAAAGTGCAGCTGAGTGGAAAATTGCCAGGAACTACCAGCTATTCAGGTATATGCTGGGTTGTAATGCCTACGGTTCCTCGCCCACAAAGTTTAACGGTGGATTGTTCAGTGTTGACCCTGTAACTACAGATTCAGCCTATACCTTTAGTCCCGATTTCCGAAATTGGGGAGGTGGCACACATACCGCGCAAAACCAGCGGTTGGTATATTGGCCGATGCTGAAGAGCGGCGATGCACAAATGATGAAACCGCAGTTTGACTTTTACAAAAATGCGTTGAACAATGCCGAACAGCGGACCAGGTTTTATTGGAAACATAACGGTGCATCATTTACCGAGCAACTGGAGAACTTCGGATTGCCGAATCCGGCAGAATATGGATGGAAACGTCCGGAAGGATATGATAAAGGCATGGAGTACAATGCCTGGCTGGAATATGAATGGGACACTGTCCTGGAATTTTGTCTGATGATATTGGAGGCTGAACGGTACAATAGACAGAGTATCAAACAATATTTGCCATTGATAGAAAGTTCAGTCATATTTTTCGACGAACATTACCAATACCTGGCCAAACAAAGGGGAAGCAAAACTTTAGATGCTCAGGGGCATCTGGTGCTTTATCCGGGTTCGGGCGCTGAAACGTATAAGATGACCTACAATGCCAGTTCTACTATTGCAGGATTAAAAACAGTCCTGACCAGGCTGCTTGAATTGCCAGATAGTTTGCTCTCTGCCGATAAAAAAATACAATGGAAACAGATGCTGGACCGCATCCCCCCTATTTCATTCAGGGAGTTTGACGGTCATACTACAATTGCCCCTGCCTTACACTGGGAAAGGATAAACAACACGGAGAGCCCGCAATTGTATCCCATTTTCCCCTGGGGGATTTATGGCTTGGGTAAACCAGGACTAGATACAGCAATCAATACCTACAAATATGATGCTGATGTTTTGAAATTTAGAAGCCATATCGGATGGAAACAAGATGTAATATTTGCAGCGAGATTAGGATTGCGTGAAGAAGCAGAACGACTGATCTTATTAAAAATGAAAGATGCGGACAGAAGATTCCCTGCATTTTGGGGCCCTGGATATGACTGGGTGCCTGATCACAATTGGGGAGGATCGGGAATGATTGGTATGCAGGAGATGCTCATGCATACCGACGGAAAAAAAGTCATACTTTTTCCGGCATGGCCTAAAAATTGGGATACACACTTCAAGTTGCATGCGCCATACGAAACTACCGTCGAAGTAGATCTGAAAGGCGGAAAGCTGAAGTTGCTGAAAGTAACACCAGAAAGCCGCAAAAAGGATGTGATCTTATCAGCTGACTACCTCTGACATTACGTCATTTAGGGGAATACTTTTCTTCAATAGCCTTATATCCTAATTCTAACTGATATGGCTGATAACTCATATATTATTGATGATTATAAAGTTTGATTGTACTTTAGAAGTTGTCTGATTTTGGTCTGGACTAATTTAGTCCGTAAATAGTACAATTATAGTACACTTATACCCCGTGTTTACCCCCGGGGGTAAACGCAGGGTATAAGTGTACTATAATTGTGGCAAGAACATGATAAGTTTGTGCAGACCACAAAAAAACTTAAAAGTGACCATAAAAAAAGCACATATATACGCGTTCTCTGCACTGCTCACAATCGTATTTAACACATTAATATCTTTATTAAACTTTACTCAAAAGAAACATAAACAACCTAAAAAGTAGATTAAACGAGTTCATTTGCACTACAAATAAATTAATTAAATATTTATTTGCATTTAAAATAAGTAATTACGAATTTTGGAGCCACGATTGACTTAAAATATATTTACTAATACCCAACCAAGTTATGGAATGTATTGCTACTTGATCTGCCACTGAGAATCTAACCAAAGCAGCGACTCTTTCAGAAAGTTTATTCCATTTAGCAAACCACGATTTCACAGTCCAAATCACCAGGGCATTTTTAAAAATTGAAAATATACACCAATACGAGGCATTGTTTATAGTGGATATGAAAGACTTTTTATCTGAAAAAATCAGAGATGTTTACAAAAAAGCGCACAGTATTAAATCCGAATTTAATTGCGATGATTTTTATATCAGCTTCAAATTTATGCCCTACACAAATATATTGAACTTTGATAGCATTCAAAGCGACGGCTTTACTTTAGAATACAATAGTGATGAAGAAAAAAAGGAAACTAGCATTGATTCTAATAGGTTATTTTTCAATCGTCAACTTTACAGGTCCGAGTAACCCTGCTTCCTGTAGCGGACTTGCAGTTAACCGATATGGAGCAGTAGTTTTTGTAATCCTTTTTTCTTCTGGCAAGCGATGATCGCCGATCAGGCGGTTTGCCCAGGTATTGGTGACTTCAATTTCAATAAGGTTATCACCTTTCCTAATCCATTTGCTGATATCTAAACTAAAGGGTGCGGTCCATACGGTACCTGCAACAATGCCATTGATTTTAACCGTTGCAAGGTTCGCAACCTTCCCCAGGTCAAGCCATAACTTAGCCGCTGGAATTTCATTTAACCGGATCGTTTTCCGGTAAACCGCTGTACCTGAGTAGTAGCGTATCAGCGAATCGGTATGTTTTGACCAATCTGTTAACTCCTTAAACTCCACTTCTTTCTCCGGACCTCCAAGTGAAGGATCGAATTTTACTTTCCATTCTGGAGACACATGTTGAAAGGAGATAAATTCACTCCAGTTCCTGTTATTTTTATGTTGGGAAAGTATGCTACCACTGTGATCTGGAATCGGTTTAAAAATCACAAATACAGCTCCATTAGGATCTAATTTCAGCGGAATTAGTGTCCGTTTTCCAGAAACGGAATATGCATTAATTTCCTTCAAATTGCCATTTACGGCACTATATAGATAGGGTATTTTACCAGCTATCCTAAAAGAGAAATTGAGTATACGTACCTTATCTTCCTGATTGGATATAAAATAGATGTCTTCGGTATCGCTTGAACGATGGTTCCAGGCCATATTTAAAACATAGCGTCCTTCCAAATCCTGCACCGAAAGATCTCGTTCAACGCCCATTTTTTCAAAAGAGGTATCTTTAAATGGCCCCGATTCAGCAGCAACGATTACATGCGCACCTGCCTTCTCCAGCAGGCTAACTTTTTCCCTGACTGCAGGGGATAATCTCCCTCCGCTGGGATCCATTGGATTACCTGCAGGAAAAACAAGTATGGCATAACTCGCCCCGGACGGAAATTCAACCCTCCCATTTTTTACCGTCGCCCCCATCAGCACTTCCGGATTAAAGGAATCATATGCATAACCCTGAAGCGGATCGGCCCAGTCCTTCGGGTCGGTTATATTGGCCGAATGCATCACCCCTACCGGAGATTCCGCTATAGGTTCAGCAATATTTTCCAACCGGTGTTTTTCTTTCAGTACAACTTTATCACCAACAATTCCTGGTAACGAAAAGACCAAACGCTCAGGCAGTACCGCCCTTCGTGGATATTCTTCTCCTGTAAATACGGCTATATCTGTCACCGGATTGCCCCGTTGCAACAGTTCCTGGGTCCGCGTTGCGTATTCCACCCAGGCTTTTCCCGGCTTCCACCATGTTTGGTCACGCTGAAAATATAAGCCGACACCATCCAGCGTCATTCCTGGTTTCCTGTCTGTCCACGGATTATGGGTAAACACATGATAAACCAGCCTATTGATCCCTAGTGCGTAGTTCCTGTCCTGCAAAGTTTTCAACATGCCCGGATGTTCGTTCCAAGCCATTCTTACTGTGGTAAATGCTTCCGCCTGAATAATATTTTTGCGATAAATGTGTCCGCCTGAAACCGCGTCAAGCATATCGTTGGGTTTATCATGCGTAGGACTGTTCAACCAGAACTCGCCCATAGGCACATCTACATTTTTATAATGAAGCAAGCCATCGCTCATCATGGTAGGCGCAACACTTTCTGCACTGAAAGTCAGTCCTTTTTTCCGGGCGATTTCTGCAAGTGCCTGGTAAAATGTATCCGAAACCAAATCCGCTATTGTTCTTCTCACGTCGTATAATACTGCTTCAGATTTCTCCGCACTTTCCAAAGGTACTCCTGCCATCACAGGAAGCCACGGAAGCAGGTCGTAACCCCTTCTTTTTTTAAATTCTGCAGGAAATACGTCCGACCAATTCTGGCTACCGCACTCCCAGCTGTCTACATGAAAAACGCGTAGAATCTTTTCAGCAAGTTCCGGTCCGGCTTGTCTGATGGCTTCACCATACCAGGAATCGAATTGAAGTTTTATGGCTTTCGCGTTAAACTTATCGACTTCCAGTCCGGCGGCAGCACCACCGGTTGCATTGGTATGCCCTGTGGAGGTATGTCCCATTCTTATTATCGTCCATTTGCCGGTCGGCGCCTTCCAGTTTAGCATACCATTGGCGGACAAGTATTTGCTGAGATCAATTATTTTAGCCAAAGGGACGCAGGTCGAAGCAGGTAATTGCATATCTGTCGTAGATTCACTAATCCGCCAAACTTCCCCGTTTTTACTTTCGTATTGATTGATTTTTGGCTCAGACGATAAAAGGAGGCCCGTTAATTTCAGCGATGGTTTCCACTTGGCGGCATCCAGGTCTTCCGCCCCAGGCTCTGATCCCGCAGGATCATAAGTAAATCTATAATAACTTGCGGTGACGGGTGCAATTGTGTGTGTCACATCCGCATCGGCGTCCTGCCAGCCGTGGCGAGGTGGTTTCAACCGACCAATTGAACGGAAATTGATGCCGTCATCGCTTACTTCAAGTAATAAACGATGTGCCTGATAACTATTTCCGCCAGTGCTGATCCTGATACTGCGGCAGGTGAACGGCTTCTCAAACTGGTACATTATCCAGCAAGGCTGATTACTTTTAAACGCCCCTATTGCAGGCTTGTCGGTACTTGCCACTTTCACAGGTGCCGCCAAAACACTTGCTTGCTGCGTTTTATCTTTGAGACTGGTGGTTATTTTTGGAAGCACAGTTTCGGTAGTGAAATTTTCCCCCTCCTTTGCAGGATACGCGTAAACAGCAATATCTTTATAATAACCTTCTTTTGTTTCCGGTTGGGGAAGTGTAATGCTGACGGTTTTGCCTCCGGTTACAATGACCCTACTGGAAACTACTTTTTGCATAGATAACTCTGGCGTAATCCAGGGCCCTCCGGCGAGTGCAAATCCATCGCTTACATGCATGCCAATCTGTAATCCTAGTCTTTTAGCTTCCTGAAGGGAATAACGCAGCATATCCCACCATGCAGGACTAAGTTGTTCCACTATAGGTGTAAATAGCGGGGGACTTGCCGCGCCCTTTATGGGCATAAGGTAAGCCCCGCCAAGACCAGCTTCTTTCATCGCTTCCAAATCTGCGCGGATTCCTTCCTTCGAGACACTTGCCTGCATCCAGTACCAGAATACCCAGGGTTTTGCGGCCTTCACCGCTTCGGGCGAAACGCCAACTGCCATCGGTCCCGACTTGTCCTGGGCATTTAACCCAGCATAATTTAGAAAGAAAAACAGGATTAAGCTTACTTTCTTCATTGTAATTTGATTTTGATGGCCGCAGCCTGTAATCCATCCGAAACTGCTTTTACACTTATAACTCCGGCTTTTTTACCTGCGCGTAGCACTAACATACATTTACCCTTAAAGACCTTGATCTGATGGTTTTTCAGGGATTCAAGACCTGCCTGATAACCATTATCGGTTCCCACAATTTCGGCCCCTCCTTCTACAGCAAAGGCAATCTGCTGATCTGCATCAGGCACCAGATTACCGTCTTCATCGGTCACCGTTGCAGTAACATATGACAGATCACGACCATCAGTGTTTAGCCGGTCCCTATCAGCCTTTAATACAATTTTAAAAGCTTTGCCGGCGGTTCGGATCTCCGAAGACAATACTTCCCTGCCTGCTTTTCTTGAGACAGCCCTAATGGTTCCTGGTTCAAATTTTACTTTCCATGAAACATGCAAGTCATCTTTCTTTTGTTTGGTTCCCTGCGATTTACCATTCAAAAACAGCTCTACTTCATCTGCCTGGTTGTAATAGGCCCAAACATCCACCGTTTCGCCCACTTTCCAGTTCCAATGAGGGAAAAGATGCAGCACAGGTTTGTTTGTCCATTCGCTTTGGTACATATAATATACATCCTTCGGAAATCCAGCCAAATCTACAATTCCGTAATAAGAACTTCTGGCGGGATAAGGATAAGGCACTGGTTCACCCAAATAATCAAATCCTGTCCATACAAACAAGCCCATTAGGAAATCGCGTTTTTTCACTTCCTTCCAGGCTCTTTCATGAGTGGTGCCCCAATACGCAGCAGTATTGTCGTAGGCAGATACGGTCCAGTCGGCATTCCCGTTTTTAACGTATTTCTCCTTTCCGCTACGCGGCCAGAATCTAAGTGTGTCTGATGGTTGGTATACTCCCCTGGTTTCGAGGGCAGATGTAGTTTCTGAAGCAATGAATTTTTGCCCGGGAAAGTTGAGGGCTAACTTGTCATAATCTTCAAATTTATAGTTGAAGCCCATTACATCTAAAGCGCCGGCTTTCGCGATGAAATTTTTGCTGCTGTCAGTTTCAGTCAGTGCAGCGGTCACCAAACGCGTGGTATCCAGTTGTTTTACAATGGCCGTCAGTTCTTTCGCTATCTCCGTTCCAGATTGATCGAACTGCTCGCGGATTTCGTTGCCTATACTCCAAAATACTACTGAAGGATGATTTCTGTCCCTTTTGATCATGTCTTGCAAGTCCCTGCGGTGCCATTTTTCAAAGTCCAGCGAATAGTCATACTTGTTCTTTTTCTTTTTCCACATGTCAAAAGCCTCGTCCATCACCAGGAAGCCCATTTTATCACAGAGGTCGAGCATTTCCACTGCCGGAGGGTTATGTGAAAAGCGGATTGCATTACATCCCATCTCCTTCAGTATCTGCAATTGCCTTTCCATTGCCCGCTGATTGATCGCAGCGCCAAGTACGCCAAGATCGTGATGCAGGCAGACACCCAGTATTTTAGTAGGCAAGCCATTCAGTGTGAATCCTTTTTTCGCATCTGATGAGAAATACCGGATTCCTGTGGTGGTATGGTATTCGTCCATTAATTTCTTCCCCTCAGAAATACGGGTGATCAGGGTATACAAATATGGATCGGCAGGCGACCATAACCTGGGTTGCGCCAGTTTCAAATCCAGATTAATCTCTGTGAGTGAATCATTTAGAGAGACTGCAGACTGCTTCTTTCCTACCTGGCGTCCCAAACTGTCCAGAAGCGTGCATTCAACTACCACCCGTCTGGCTTTAGCCGTTGAATTGCGGATTGTAGTCAGCTGTCTGATTGTTGCAGATGCCGATGTTACATGAGGTGTGGTTACGAAAGTCCCCCATTGCGCTACAGCGACATCACCTGTGGTTACCAGCGTTACATTGCGGTATATGCCTGAGCCGGAGTACCATCTGGAATTGGGCTGCTGGGAGTTATCGACTTTTACAGTAATTAAGTTTTCTTTTTGGCCATAATGCACTAAACCTGTAAGCTCGTACCTGAAAGAGATATATCCATTCGGCCGAATTCCCAGTTTATGCCCGTTAATCCATACCTGACTGTTTCGGTATACGCCTCCGAAATCTATATATAAACGTTTGTGCCTTAAATTTTCTGCGAGATGAAATCTTTTACGGTACCAGCCTGTGCCGCCAGGCAAGGCACCACCGTCATTTCCGGCAGGATGTTCAGCACTAAAATTCCCTTCAATGCTCCAGTCGTGCGGCAAAGAAAGCGTTCTCCAATGCTGATCGTTAAAATTCGGAGCAGGGGCACCATTGGCATTGCCCAGAAAAAATTTCCAGCCCTGGTTAAAATCAAGCGCCAGTCGTGGTCCCGGCGCAGCCTGCTGCTGCTGCGCGGAAGCCTTTATGTAAAAGCTGGCTGATACAAGCAGTATGCAAATCAGTTTATTGACCATTGTCTTTCCTTTCCGCTGCAGCAAAACTCAGTTTCCCGGTTCCCAAATCTTTAGACGTTGCTACAGCAATGCCTCTTTGTCCTGCTTTGTTTACAGCACAGTAATAATGATAGACTATACCTTTGTGTTTCACAACAAAAGATTTATGCGCAAATACTTCATCATAGGGCGTAGATGATTCAATCAGGTTGTCTCCCGTCCAGTCCGTCCAGTTTACCAGGTCTTTAGAAGCTGCAAACCGGTTGAACCCGCCTTTGCGGTCATTCCAGAATGCGCCAAAGTAGAACATTACATAAGTATCACCTATTTTCTGGATTACCCCGTCGCCAGTTATACCGGCAGGATGATGTACAACCGGGTCAATTTTATAGCGCTGCCAGTTCAGCATATCATCTGATACTGCCATTCCTATCCTTTCATACCACCGGGTTTTGATATTATTCTTCGCAGAATCCCCATTGGCATTGTAATACATCACAAATTCATGACCGGTAAGTTTTTTCGGGTCATGTATCACCGTGCTTTTAAATAACTTTCGGTTTTCCCACCACCTCACGTCTTTATCTTTTGCCGTCAGCACCGGTTTGCTGAGCCTTTCCCACTCATGCGGAACAGTAATATTCTTCGTAGTATAAGCCATTCCAATCGACAGGTCGCCGGCCTCATATCCACTGGTATTACCACCAAAATAAGACATCCAGAACTTACCCTTGTACTTTTCCCAGGCATAACTCCCTCCCCATTTCGGGTCCTGCAAAGCAATGTATCCGGCTTTCTGGGTTCCATCCCAGCCCGTAGTGTCAGAAAAAGAAAGCAGCTTACCTTTCGTTTTCCAGTCAAGCAGATCTTTACTTTCTGCAAGCCAGGTCTCATACCCCTTTCCGTCGAAAACGATGTAGCTCATGTACCATAATTTTCCCTGGCGGAATACGCTTGGGCAATCCAGTTTCTTATTGTTATTGGCCGGCACTACCACCAGCCCATATTTGAAAGGGGTTTTGATCTCTTCATACAATTGCTGCATTTCCTGTTCATTGGGAGATTGTGCTACTGCAACCGTGCTTACTAAAAACGAAAGCAACAAAAAGAAGCTAAATTTAGGCATAGTATAATATTATTGTATAGTAAAATGATATTTTCCGGATCCTATATTCAAGAGGGTTCTTCCCCTTGCGTAGCCATTAGAAGTTATTCCTTCGAATGGCTTATTTCCTTCCAGAATTTCCTGGTTTCGGACTGAAGGCAGCTCGATAGTGGCAGTGGTATTTGCTGGAATATCCACTATCAGGCTGATAGTTTTACCTTGCTTTTTCCAGGCAGTTGTAATCAGGCCGTAAGGCGAAACATAGCTCGTTTCTGCATGGGTTATCCCCTCTAAAAATTCAGGATAAATCTTAATCTGTTTGAACGCAATTGTGTTTTCTTTTTGCCGGATCCCGCCTATTCCGCTGTAAAACCATTCCATCAGGTGTCCCAGCATCAAATGATTATTGGATACACTGGGCAAAGCCTGCCAGGATTCGGTTAAAGCAGTAGCGCCATGTGCCAGCTGGTAACCATAACCCGGAACATCCTCGCGACTGTTCATGTCATAGATTACATCCGAACGTCCTTCATCTTCAAGCACTCTCAACAGGTAACGGTAACCGATATCACCAGAACTCAGGCTATTTTGATTAGACCGGATAGAAGCAACCAGGTTCTCAACCACTTCAGCTTTGTATTCGGCTGGTACCAGTTTCATGTATATGGCCATTGCATTAGAGGTCTGACTCCCGGTAGCGTATGTTTTTGTTTTCTGGTTGAAAAAGTTCTGGTTAAAGGCTTTCTTAACTTCCGCCGCGAGCTCATCATAATCCCCTGCATCTTTGGTTTTACCTAGCATTTTCGCTGTTTTTGAAAGAATGGTCAGATCGTAATAATAGATTGCGGTTGCTGTTAGCCCCATGGTAGTAAGTTGCGATACTCCCGGAGGTTTAGGGCCAAGGTCGTACCAATCGCCCAGGCCATGACCTAAAATATATCCCTTAGCCTTAGTTTTCAGATAGGCCGCATATCTTTGCATCATTGGATAGGCTGAAGCGAGCCCTCGTTTGTCGCCATACCATTCGTACAAATACCAGGGAAGAATGATGCTGCTGCTCCCCCATTCAGGAGAATCTCGGAACATGTCACCTCCCCAAGTGAATACTGTATATTCCGGTGAAATTTCAGGCACCAATCCTTCCGGGGTTTGCGACAATTTCATGTCCTCTACAGATTTCTGCAGCAGGTTTTGCACCTGCCAGGTATACCTTAAGGCGCTGCCCATCAAATGCAGCTGCTCTAGCCAGCCTAGTTTTTCACGATGTGGACAATCGGTAAATACACTCATCATATTGCTTTTTACCGCCCAATTGATCAGGTTAGATGTGCGGTTGAAAAGGTCACTGGAACTGTTAAATGTACCCGCTTCCGCTGCGGCATTTCTCACATGCAGCCCGGTCAATTCTTTCAGCACAGGTAAGCGCTCCGGATTAGTCTCTCCTTGTGGTATTGCACCAGCGATCTGCACATACCTGAAACCGTAATAGGTAAACCGGGGCTGCCAGGTCTCGATACCTCCGCCTTTCAGGATATAGGTAAAATAATAAGGGCTTCCCGTGGCTTTTTGATTAACAGTACCATCCTCATTGAGCAATTCTGCCGGAGTAATCCTCACTGTATCTCCTTTGTTCCCGCTTAGTTTAATGCCCACAATTCCTGAAGCATTCTGCCCCAGATCGTAGACCCAAACCTTATTTACCTGTGTAATCTTCTGTGGCTTAAAGCTTTCGGCTATTTTTACAGGATCAGCTTTTTGCGCGTTGAGCTTTGCCGGTCCGCCAGTTACTAATGATCTGGTCCAATTACTCTCGTTAAATATGGGCTTGTCCCAGCCATTCTGCTCCCTGGTTGCATCATAATCTTCGCCACTGTAAATTCCCGAAAAAGTTATCGGGCCAGCTGCAGATTTCCAGCTTTCATCGCTGATTATATTTTCCGTAGAACCATCACTGTAATTGATCATCAGGCGACATATCATTTTTGGATAGCCATATTGAACCAGCAGCTTTTTATACCTTTTTTTTTGTTTTGGAATATAATAGAACCCGTTTCCCAGCATTACACCAATAGCGTTTTTGCCTTTTCTAAGTGATTCAGTAACATCAAAAGGAACATATAGGGCCTGCTTTTCATAGTTTGTCCATCCTGGATCAAGAAAATGGTCGCCAATTTTATCGCCATTGATACGCAATTCAAAATGCCCCAGACCCGAAATAAAAAGCGTTGCTTTTGCTATTTTTTTGTCCACACTGAATTCTTTTCTGAACAACGGCAGGACGTCATTCACCGTGCCGCCTGTTTTATCCCTTTTACCCAGATGTGAGGGAAGAATCTGCGCCGAGTCGGGCATCACCTGGAAGGCAATCCATTTGGCCTTGTTCCAGTGGGCCGCAGAAAATAACCCCATCTGCCATTGCTTGATATCACTCCAGCCTGATTTCCGGCCATGATTGTCCCAGAGCATTACTTTCCAATAATAAGTTTTCGCAGCAATGAGCGTCGTACCTCTATAAGCAACATGTATGGATTCTGAAGAAGTTACTTTTTTAGAATCCCAGGTATTTCCAATATCCTTTTTTAATAACTCAAGGTTGTCTGAAACCAGGATATGAAAGGCTGATTGCAGGGTATTTCGCTTGTCTGAACGCAGCTCCCAGCTTAGATGGGGAGCACGTTCTTCTATCCCTGCAGGGTTCAAAAGCTGTTCGCATTTCATGTCTGCTGCCTTCAACTGGGCACTTACATTATTGGGAACGGCACCTGCGAGAATAAGAAAGATGAAGGCAAACAGTCTCATATAAAATGGCAATAAATATTTGGTTTAAACGTCAACATAGATACAGGATATAAGCCCTCGTTTCATCTACGATCTTGCCTAAGTTTTATAAAAATTTAGCATGACGCTAATGAGCATGTGTCAAAAATTCACTGTGATCTAAAACAAAACAACGCAATTTCTGGCGAAAAAACATTTTCTGTTTAACCTGTTCCTGTGACCTGTAAGTGTTCATATTTAACAGCGCCTAAATCTTGAGGCCGATTGACACAGAACTTTGGCTAAGGTGTTGCCATTGATCAATACTTTTTTATTTTTGCTTATGCACCGTACCTCAATTAGTATTTTTAACACGCTTTTTAATACCGAAGTTCCAAGAATTATTTTGAAGGCCGACCCTGATTTCACTATTCAGGATTACAATGAAGCCTATCAAATTGCGACTTACACTGCAGGAAAAGACATCAGAGGTAAAAGTTTGTGGGAGATCTATGATCCTAAAGAATCTGGTGTTGAAGGCACCAATCTTTTACTGGAGGCACTAACAAAAGCTGCGACGGAGAATATAGCGGTATTTATGCCTCCGTTTCACTACGATATCCCCGCGGCGGACGGAAATGGTACGACAAAAAGCTGGTGGCAACTGGAAATTATACCTATTCCCGGTGAAGATGGTGCTACTGAATTTCTGCTGACCACCACCTACAATATTACTGAAACGGTATTAAATAAAGAGGCGCTGGAACAGGTAACTTTAAGCGAGCAGCAACTGAATGAAGAACTTGCTACCTCCAATGAAGAACTTGCTGCAATTAATGAGGAACTCAGTTCAACCATTGAGGAACTCACAGCTGCCCAGGACAATTTATTTCAAATCAACAGCAAACTCGAGTCCAGGGTCAGCGAAAGAACTAAAGCACTTTCTGATACCGAAAGCAGTCTGCGGAGTTTAGTCATGTCGGCCCATTACCCATTAATGATCCTTAGGGGCCGCGAATGGGTGATTGAAATTGCCAATCAACCCCTTGTAAATCTTTGGGACAAAACAATCACAGGGGTAACCGGCAGGCCGTTAATGGAAATCCTTCCAGAAATTGAAGACCAACCTTTTCCAGGATTTCTTCGCCAGGTGTACGATAGCGGCGTTGGTTATGGACAGGAAGAACAGATATTCCATTACAATTCTCCGGATGGACCCGCCACCAAATATGTGAGTTTTTATTACGACCCAATGTTTGACAATGAAGGACAGGTATGCGGGATTATTGTTGCTGCAGATGATATCACTGAAAAGGTGAGGTCGCGGCAATTACTTGAACAAAGTTATAAGGATCAGAAAGAACTCAATGATAGAATAAGTACCATTAACGAAGAACTCGCGGCTACCAACGAAGAACTATCGGCCTCTAATGAAGAACTGGTCGATTCCAAGAGGGAACTGGAGTTAAATATCCAAAACCTGGCAGAAAGTGAAGCCCGTTTCCGAAGCCTGATTACGCAGGCGCCAGTAGGAATTTGTGTGATCCGTGCATCAGACCTGATGATTATGGACGTAAATAACAACTACCTGGAACTGGTGGGGAAACCGATTGGGGAAATGCAAAGCCGTACCATTTGGGAGGCAGTACCTGAAGCCGCCGCAAATTATGCTCCGGTGATGAATACGGTAATTACTACCGGGGAAGCGTTTATTGCCAACGAACATGAACTCACATTGATCCGTAATGGCGTACCCGAACGTGTATTTATAGATTTTGTTTACGAACCAGTTAAAGATGCATCAGGTAGTGTGAATTCTATTATGGTTGTAGGCATTGATGTTAGCGACAAAGTGTTATCGCGAAAGAATATTGCCGATATTGAAGAACGGATCAGGCTGGCCGTGGAAGCAGCCGAAATAGGCACATTCGACCACGATATTATTAATGATAGTATAGTTACATCCGAACGTTTTGACGCAATTTTCGGGTTTGACGGCCCGGGTTCGAGAAACGATGTGTTGAATTCATTTCATCCTGACGATAAGGCAATGTCAGATGCTGCGAGGGAAGAGGCCTACCGTTCGGGAAAAATGTATTATGATACCAGGCTAATCTACCCTGATGGATCCATCCACTGGGTTAGAATTAATGGGCGTGTTTACCATGATGAGGATGAGAAACCAGTAAGGGTTTTAGGCACTGTGCTTGACATTACCGAATTCAAACGCCTGCAACAGCAGAAAGATGATTTTATTTCGATCGCAAGCCATGAATTACGTACCCCCTTAACCAGTCTCAAAGCATCCCTTCAACTACTGGAGCGCGTAAAAGATAAACCACAGGCGACTATGGTACCCCGGCTGATTGAACAGTCGAGCCGGAGCATGAATAAAATCAGCGACCTGGTGGATGACCTGCTCAACGTAAGCCATATGAATGAAGGACAGGCAAAACTGAATAAATCTCTTTTTACGATTTCTACGATGTTAAACGATTGCTGTACCCATGTACGTGCAATGGGCAATTATAATCTGATATTCGAGGGCGATCATGAGTTGAAAGTTTTTGCAGATGAACACCGTATAGACCAGGTGGTAGTCAATTTTGTAAACAATGCCGTTAAATATGCACCGGATTCCCTTGAAATTTATCTCAAGGTAGAAAAACGCGGCGATATGGTCAGAATTGAGGTAAGAGATTCTGGTCCTGGTATTCCGGCCGAAAAAATCCCTCATCTGTTTGATCGTTATTACAGGGCCGGCAATGCCGAACTGCAGATTTCAGGACTGGGTTTGGGGTTATATATCAGTGCAGAGATTATCAAAAGACATGGTGGTGAAATCGGTGTAGACAGCGAACTGGGCAGGGGCAGTACCTTTTGGTTCACACTGCCTTTGGAAGGAAACGATTGATCAACGGTGAGTACCATCTCACCTGAAACGACCTGTATAGGGCGATAACCTTTTATCATTAGGTTGGGGATTGAAAGATCGCTTTCAAATATTTGGTGTTCGCGCCAAAGTTATCAGTTACACTTTTAGGATTTTTTGCATCCCGTGACCGCTCTATTACCAGCCAGCCTCTCCAGTTCATACGGTCAAGCGTCTGCTTTACTTTCATCATATCCAAACGCTTATTGTCCTGCAGCCACACGCCATCCTCATCTGTACAATGAATCTGACAGATGTTTTTACGGCCAAGGATCTTTAGCTCAGTGATGAGGTCTCGCCCTTCTTTCAAGGGATTGGAGAAGTTGAAATATATTTTTACAGACGGGGATCCTATTTCCTTTAAAAGTTTCAGTTCCTCGGCCGCAGGCAAGGCAGTTTCAATACCAATTACTACTCCCGCTTTTTCTGCCATGTCACCGGCAACGCGCAAACGTTCTACCAAGACTGGGCGCAACTCAGGATTTTTCTTCAGATCACCACTGATACCCAGTGGCAGGAAGGCCACTTTCACATTCATCTGTTTCATCGTGGTAATGCAGTCGCCTATCATTTGTTTATACGTAGGCCTGGTAGCGAGCGATTGTGCATAAAAGCCGGTCATGGCCAGTGCACATATTTCCAGCCCCAGCTCGTTCGCCTTTTCGAGGTATTGCTGCCTGATCAGCGGATCCGCCAGTTTATTATCGAAAGTATCCCGGTTCCCAAGTCCCCCCATGTCAATCTCCAGACCATCTGCCCCTATATCTTTAGTGAGCTGCAGTGCGCTAATTTTCTGCCGCTTCAATATCATCAGGTCGATCACCGCAATTTTGTAACGTTGTTCTTTTTTCACTGTCAGCGCAGCACTCAATACACCAGGCAAACATATGCCTGCTGTTGCCAATGCAGCCTGTCTGATAAAAATCCTTCGGTTCAAATTGTTCATACGAGCTTATTTAAATAATTTTTCAAGCTGATCAAAGCCCATCATGGCATTCTTCGGCAGGTTCTCACCATGTCTGCCAAAAACATATAATTCCGGGGCATCTTCTATTTTTACAACAGATTCATCATAATTACCTTTCACATCTTTAACAAGGGAAGTTTTCAAACCAAACTGCCCGACCAGAAAATCGTATAGGGCTTGGCGTTTCGATACCCCAAAATCGTGGCCCTCATCCGGCAGGTGAACATTTTGCACCAGCGCGCGCTTCCCATAAAAATCGTAAATCTTTTGAAGGTAGCCGTAATCGTGCTGCGGAAAATGGGCCGTCCAGTCTTTACCGTCAGAAACAAACAGCTGAGGGTTTGGCGCGGCCATAGCTGCAATTTCAACAGAATTTGTACCCTGTCCACAGGAATAAACAGGCATCCCGCTTTCGCAGGGACAACCTCCATAAAAGTAAGATGAAATAGCCACCACTGGGGCGGACAAGCGGATACGTTTGTCCATCGCGGCCATCAATACGGTGTGGCTACCTGCACCCGATCCTCCACTCATTCCCACTTTGGCAGTATCAGTTTCAGGCAGTGAAAGCAGGTAATCCATTATTCTGATCGCTCCCAGCGCCTGCACCGTCTGCGCCAGGCTGCGCCGGTGGTCGGCCTCTTTAAATTGCAAAAGCGACTCTCCCCAGGCAAACAAATCATAACTGAATGCCATTGCGCCCATCCTGGCAATCATCGCACAGCGGATCTGGCAATCTGCTCTGTACCGCTGTTGCTGCCAGTGCCCATCAGGGCTCAATACCAGCGGAATTTTCCCTTTAAATTTCTGCGGACGGTACAGTGATCCGTTGATGTATAAACCGGGCAGGATTTCCAGCGCGATATTTTCAATGGTGTACCCGTTCATCACCCGGCGATTGGCAATGATTGGTTTTGAATTTGGTTTTGGTGGCAACGGGGACAATTTCAATGCTTGATATAACTCCGGACGCAGCAATTGCTTCCGCTTTTCCCAGCTCTCTTTATCAGGCACTGCTGCAGAAAGCCTGTCCAGCTTTGCCCAGCCATCAGCCACTTCCCAGCGATAATATTCATAGGTTTTCAGCTTATAAACATTGTCCTTTTCTTTGTTCACTTTCAGATCAAGCGGGGTCAGCACATTGTTTAGCGTTGTGTCCAGGTTCTCCCTGAACCTCCATTCCGCGTATTTTACCTGCCGGCCTTTTACCAGGTCGTCTGTAAATTTTATTTTCACCTTAAACCGGTCCTCTATCTGATGGAGCACATCTGCAAGTGGTACCTGATATTCATCGTCGGAGTTTTGCGCAAATACCACTTTCTGGCCCAGCAATAACAGCAGGTAAATAATGATCAGTTTTCTCATGGTTCTTCAGATTTACCTTCTTTTACAACCGGGGCACTGTATCCTTTAATGGATGGCCATTCCCCGTTTTTTATCCTTTTCAATTTCAACTTACCAGGGTCTACTACTACATGCCTGATCTTTTCCCTGCGCCAGGTGTAAACAAAATGGAGCAGCCCGTCGGCAGTTTGTATGACTGCCGGATAGGAATACTGGCTGATTGGCGAATCTTCAAGGATTAAGGCAGCATCCCATACCTCACCACCTTTTGATACTGCCACGTTCAATGGGGTCCTGGCACCTTTGGCCAGTGTGCCCGGAGGCAAAACATGGTTATAAACCAGTACATCCCTGCCATCTTTCATCGTCAGCGCATCTGTCCCTGAATTGTTGTTGGGGAGGGATGTGGTTACAAGGGGCGACCAGCTTTCGCCATTGTCATTAGAATATGAAGTGATCAAAGCCCGGTTACGGCTCCTTGCCAGGAGCTGTAATTTGCCATGGCCGTGGTCCAGGATACTCTGCTGAATGGCCCCGATTGTTTTTCCCGCGTCTGGCAAAAACACTTTTCTCCAGGTCTTGCCCTGATCTGCAGTTACTTCAAAATGCAATTTCCATCCGCCTTCACCTTCTGTACTTGAAGGACAGAACAGGTTACCATTGCTTAAAAGGACAGGTTTATTTTTCACCGGACCAATATACCCCTGAGGTAGTTTGCGGGGTGCCGACCAGGTTTTGCCCTGATCTGAGGAACTGCACATCATGCCCCACCATTCCGATGGCTTAGGCCCGATTTTGTAAAACAACAGCAACTCCCCGCCCGGAACCTGATACAGCACGGGATTCCAGGCAGGCAATCTTGGCCCCTCAGATTGTATTCCATTTGCTACGCTGAAAGGCGCCGTCCATTTTCCATCAACCATACGGCTCACATAAATTTCTACATCAGGATTTCTCTCTTTAGTCCCACCAAAGAATGATACGACCAGACCTACTGGAGTTTCTGCTATAGTAGCCGAATGACAGGAAGGAAAAGAGGCCTTATCGTAAATAAATTCCTCCTTTAACACGCCGCTTTGCCATTTTTTCACCTGCGCGTATCCGCTTGAGGAAGCAATGGAAAACAACAGCAACCACACAATTTTTTTCATATTCAATCTAATTTACTGAAAACTCATATTCACCGGAACCAACCTCCAGGAGGGCATACCCATCCTCCATTTTAATGAAGCGTATGCCATCCGCATCTATTACTTTTTTAGTACCCTCCCGCAGCAACTCTGCTGATGTTACAGGAATTGCAACCTGCGCAGCTGTATTTGCTGGTATAGTTATATTCCATTTAAAATGTCCTCCCATATTTGTCCAGTTACTCTTTATCAATCCGTAAGCCGATTCAAAACTGGCTTCCACATGAGATAAACCGGCAACAACACCAGGTTTCATCACTATTTTACTAAAACCGGGCGAAGCAGCTTTAATACCTGCCAGGTTTTCGTAATACCAAATCATCAGGTCCCCCAGCAACATCACATGGTTTTGTGAATTCATTCCGGGATCAGCGGTATTTCCGTTCCACAATTCCCAGATGGTTGTCGCGCCATTGTCCACCATGTAGCCCCATGAGGGATAAGTACGGTTGGTGGCGAGGCCATAAGCCAGGTCTGGACGCCCGTTTGCAGTTAGTCCCCGCATGAGCCATTGCGTACCAATTACGCCTGTACTGATATGACCCTTATTCTCCAGTTCTATCTTATCGGTGATTTGCCTGAACAACTTTTTCTCTTCACCTTCAGGCACCAGGCCAAAACTGAGTGGCAGCAAATTAGCAGTCACCGTATTATTACTGTATTGCATTAACTCCCGGTTCAGGAATTTTGTATTGAAAGCATCTTTTAAAACTGCGGCCGATTGGGCGAAGGATTTGGCATCTTCATCCAGGTTTTGCAGCAGCGCAAAATGCTGTATCAGCAGCAGGAGTTTATAATAAGTAGCCGTGGCCAGCAACATGCCTTCTGTTTTACGAGCCGGGTCTTTAGAAAAAATAAGTTCTTTCGCTTCTGGTGGTACACACCAGTCGCCATATTTGTCTTTCGTAATTATTCCGTCGGCCATATATTTTTCCTGCATATATGCCATCCATTTTTTCATCGAAGGATAGTGTTTTACAATAGGCCGGGAGTCACCATATTGTTGCCAAACCATTTCTGCGATGGTAAGATAAGTTGCCGGCCAGGTCACATTATCACTATAATATCTCCAGAAAGCTGGTGCAACATCCGGAATACTGCCGTCCGCTTTTTGCGATTCCTGTATATCATCCAGCCATTTGGTATATAACCTTCCATTATCAAACAAAAAACTTTCTCCATAAGCCCCTGTAGTACGGTCGCCCAGCCAGGGCTGGCGTTCATTCCGCTGGGGACAATCAACCGGCATACCTTTGTAATTACTCCTGATACCCCACCAGGCATTCTTGTAGATACTGTTAAGTGTCCCGTTGGACGAAACAAACTGGCCGGTGGTTTTAATATCATCATAAACTACCCTGCCTTCAAAATCTGCTGTAGCAGGTTTCCCCGGATAACCGCTTACTTCTACATAGCGAAAACCATGATATACAAAACAGGGCTCCCAACTCTCTTTGCCAGCTCCTTTAAGCGTATACTTATCAGTGGCCCTCGCATCTCTTAAGTTCCTCACAAAGAGTTCACCTCCGGCCTGCAGGGTCTCGGCAAAACGCAGCGTCACCACCTGGCCAGCCTTTCCTGATACTTTCATTTTTATCCAACCTGCCATATTCTGTCCCATATCCAGAATATAAACCCCCGGTTTCAAAGCCTTAATAGAAACAGGTTTAATTGTTTCCATCACCTTCATATTTTCGTTCATTTGAGCGGTGGGTATACCAACAGCTTCCTGCACCAGCTGGGCTTTCTGCCAGTTGTTATCCTTGAACCCAGCTGCGTTCCAGCCGGGCATTTCCATCATCGCATTGTACTCTTCCCCATCATATTCATTATTTGTGCGGATTGGCCCATCGGCGGTCATCTTCCAGCTGTCGTCAGTACTGATGGTTTCTTTTGTTCCGTCAGTATATTCAACTTCCAGGTTTAGCAACATCTTCGGATAACCGAATGTCTTGATCTTATAAGGCTTGTATTCCTGCCGCATGGTATAAAACCGTCCGTTCCCAAGTACTGTTCCAATCGCATTTGTGCCGGGGACCATGTATTCGGTTACATCAAACGTGTTGTATTTTACACTCTTGTTGTAATCCGTTGGTCCCGGTGCAAGCACCTGATCGCCCACCTTTTTTCCATTCAGGTACAGTTCGTATAAGCCAAGCCCGATGATGTGGGCGGTGGCCGACCTCAGCTTTTTACCTGTTTTAAATTCTTTTCGGAAATACCGCGCAGATAATCTCGAGAACTGGGTTTCCACGTCACCCTTCGCGGCATGTTCCATCCCTATCCAGCGCCCTTTCCAGTCGCCCGCGTACAACAATCCCATGCTCCACAATGCGGGGCTGGTCCATTCACTTTCCCCTTTATTGGTCCAAACCTTCACCTTCCATAAACATTTCATTCTGCTTTTAAGGGGCAGGCCTGCGTAAGGCAGGTTTACAGAGACAGGCGAATTAATTTTTCCTGAATCCCAGAGATCGCCTTTGTTTTCTGCCAGTATTTCCGGTGCAGAGGCTACCAGCACCTGATAATGTGTTTGTACCAATCCTCTACTATCAGCTGATGTAGCACCCGTGCTGATGCGCCAGCTCAGGTAAGGCTTAATCTGATCAATCCCTAATGGGTTTTCCCTCATTTCACAACGCAGGAAATCCACCTTAAGCTGAGAAAAGGAACAAATGCTGTACAGCATCATCATCAGGATCATGGCTGCTTTTTTCATTTTTGATTATCTGTTGTTTTGCCAGAAAAATCGAAATATAACACAAGGTGTTTTGTCCTTGATTTCTCTTTTTCATAGTCGTAAAAAATATTCTTCATACCCATAGGCCCCGTAGTTTCAGGTTTTTGCGTTTTTGTGCCGATGCCAGAGATGGCCTGCATAAAGGAAATATCACCCGATGGGAAGGCAGGTTCCAGATTGCCGTAAGGATCGTCGGACTTCTTTGGCGTGAACAAGCGGAAGAAAACATCCTCCTGATCAGTTACAACCGTAAAATCTTGACCCGTGGTATGGAACTTTAGCCAGTACATATTGGAATGATAACCTTTAAATTCAGGATAATCATTTGGATATTCTCCTGTCGCCGTATTGTTGTATAGTTTGTTCCACACGCCAAAACTATTTCCTTTCATCCTGTTTTTCCATACCCTGTGTGGCCCGTTCCCCATATAGGTAACACCCTTGAGCTGACTTTCAGGGAAGGAAAAGTTTACACCTGCAAAATTGCTGAAATAAGCACCCGGAAAATAGGCCACTTCCATTCTCACCCAACCTGACGGATAAACTTTCCATTGGAGGGTATTGTAATGTTTTTTCTTTTCAAATTCCGAGGAGATAATTAAAGTGTCGCCGTCCATGCGTTGGTTGAACTGCTGGAAATTGTTTTCTCCTTCCTGCAATACAGGCCCTTTGCTGAAAGGAATATCACCTTTTTCATTACCGGGTTTTTCAAGAATGCCAGTTGCTGCATTGATTGAAAGATGGATACCCTTTACCGAAATATCAAAACGTCCTTCCTTTTCGGCTACTACAATTTTTGCAGTGTTTTCCACCGGCGTACCTAAAGAAAACTGGTTTACTATATTTTTGGCCACAATATCCGGCCGTACAACCGGATAACTCCAGGTAAACAGGATTTTGTGCTGTGGGTCACGTACGGTCAGGTACAATACATCGTAGCTATTCCAGTTTGCCGGCAACGACAGCTTTAACTTGCCCTTTGCCAGAGGTAAAATATCCGGTGATTCTACCAATCCAGAATCGCTCTTTAAAGTGTTATTCTGCTGCTTAAGGCCAGCGGCCTGTGGTTTCGATACAAATTTCTCCAGTTTCCAGCTAAAACTGCAGTCTTTCAAATTTGTAAAGGCATAACGGTTTTCCAGATCAAAGGTACCGTCAAAACCCGCAGCAATTTCACGGTGTTCGATAAACACCGGGCTCCAAATCTCTTTGATTGCATAAAAGCTACCCTCCTTCTCATGAAAAGGCCCAACAATCCCATCGGCAGCATGGTTCCCGTCGGTGTCTATCCTGCCCTTTTGGTCTGAACGTACCACGCCCTGGTCGGCAAAATCCCAAAGAAAACCGCCGGCCGACAAAGGATTTAACCACATTGCTTTCCAATAGTCTTCAAGTCCTGCGCCATGTCCGCCATCATACATGCCGTGCAGAAATTCTGTTGGCATGATAATGTTATGTCCATTGTCATAATTGCCTATTCCATAATTGTATTCACGGTAATGCTGGGTATCAAATCCACTGAAAACCTGCCAGGGATGTATCACTGGTCTTTTTTGCAGGTCATGCACGCTAAAAAGTGTATCCAGTTCCAGGTTATGGCCACCTTCATTGCCATTTGCCCAGAAAATAATAGAAGGATGGTTTTCGTCATGCGGGATCATTTCCTTCAACAATTTTGTACCAGTAGGCGTATCATAATTTCCATGCCAGCCCGCCAGTTCATCCATCACATAGAGACCAAGTGAATCGCAGACATCCAGGAAATGCGAATCAGGCGGATAATGCGACATGCGGACCGCGTTCATATTCATTTCCTTCATCAGCAGTACATCTGCAACAGAGTTTTTTTTGCTGGTAGTCCTTCCCGAAGTTGGCCAGAACGAATGCCGGTTTACACCCTTGAATTTTATTTTTGCACCATTTACATACAGCCCGTCCCTTTGTTTAAGCACAATGGTACGGAAGCCTATTTTCTGTTTCACCTGGTGCAACATTTTGCCATTCTCAAAAATACTAATCACAGCAGTATATAAATTAGGATACTCTGTAGACCAGGGTTTAACGCCCTGAAAATGTGTTTGAAATGGTATCCCGGACAGTTCAGCGGCGACATCACTTGTTTTAATCTCCTGCCTGAAAGTACTTCCTATCTGTTTTTGTTCAGCATCAAACAGTTCCAAAGTAAACTGACTTGCCTTTCCCTCAGCAATAATGCGCCCCTGGAGTGTTCCGTCAGCTTTTGCATCCAGCGTAACCCTTTCTAAATGATCTTTTGGCAATGCCTCGAGGAAGACGGGGCGAAAAATCCCTCCAAATAGCCAGAAATCTGCATGACGTTCAGCAGCATTTACCGAAGCGTTAGCTGAATGTTTTGCTACAGTAACTTCCAGCAGATTTACTTTTCCATAATTTATTAGTTTACTGATATCATATTTAAAAGAATAAAAAGACCCTTGGTGGATAACACCTGCCGGTTTACCATTAACTTTCACTTCAGTATCGGTCATTGAGCCCTCAAATACGATGTTGATTTTCTTACTGCCCCAACTTTGAGGCACCTTAAATTTATGTTTATATAATCCTTTTTCCTTTCCTCTCAGGCTGTCGGGGGCGAAGCCATAATCATATTTGCCAAACCCCTGCAATTCCCAGTTTGAGGGTACCGCGATGGTAGACCACTTTCCTGAATGTTGTCCTGCAGTACAAAAGAAGTCCCATTTCACTGTATTATCGTTTCCTGTTCCCGATAAAAAAAGCCGCTCCGTCTGTTGCGCCATCAGGTCATGCACACCGCTAATGGCAAAACAAAATACAAGTATCAGTATGTTAGATGGTTTCATGATTACTGCTTTTCTGATTTAAACGATTGTATATAAAATATGGCTTGCGGATCTGCTTCTCCAGCCTCTTTGAGGTCGAAATCCTGATCCGTAGCTGTATCTGCATCAGGGAACCGGCGCGGCGCACCTGTTCTAAAACTTACCCTTTCGATATCTGACAATGGCGCAAAAAATATTTTTGTCCCTTTTTTTTCTCCATTAACAGTAAGTTCATAAGAACGTGTGGTTGTATTCAGCTCCACCTTAAAGGTGTATTTTTTATTTTTTTCATAGCCGGTGACCCCTGATAAGCGGTAACCGGCTTTTGTTTTTAACTGCCCATCCGCGTCAAAAATGAGCCTTACACCGGGCTGTCCCTTCCCGTCCATAAATTCTACCTGCAACATTCCTTTATCTGATTGGGCAGGTATCACCGTAAATTCTACGATAATGCGTTTCGCCTTCTCAACTGTGCGCTCAGCTTTTGCATAATCAAATTTATCGCGGTCACGAAGTGTGAGTGCCTTTTTGCCATCCGGCCCATTTTCAATTCCTGCCGATGCCCAAAGCGGACTAAATATATTCCAGTAACGCAATTCTGATCCAGTTTTCATCTCCTCAAAAACTTCCGCCACATCACCCTTAACGGTCGAAGTAACAGGTACCGGAACCGAAGCCACCCAAATATCCTCTTTGTTCATACTGTAAGTCACCCACATATTCCCGTCAGGGGGATTCCCGTCTCCTTCCTGGATTCCCCGCACATATTGCGGTCCGTACGATTTAAAATTACCGCCATAACGCATTGAAGTAATCTCCCCGTTCAGCAGCAACAAATCTGTAAAGTTGATGCCGTCATCGCTGGTAGAAACCGCCAGCGGCCAGCGGAATTCTGAGGGGTTATATACGGTAGCATAACGACCGTCCGATGTACGTTGTCCCCATATTTTAGCATTGCTGTTTACAAAACCAGGCGCGCGCAAGGGATTAAAAACCCAGGTCTTTCCTTCATCGGTACTGATGGAAGTCAGCGCATTTTTCCATAACCCTACTACCCTGTGGTCTGCCAGGTGATAAAAACTAAACGCTTTAATCGGCCTTTTGAGTGGAATAAGGGGATCATTACGGTCTGCTTCTTCCACCCATTGCTGCATCATCAGCGGTTGCGCCATCAACTCGTTACATGCTGCCACAAAGCCTTTGTCTTTACTGCTGTTATATAATGGATAAGCAGATTTCGATTTGTCCCATGATGCATTGTTCCTGATAAAATAGATTGGCCCGTATTTTCCACCCGGTAATACTTCGCGCACTACCCTCCCTATGCCATTTCCATCATTCGGGTCATCTTTGGCATCCATGGCCACTCCATAATAGGCCTGAACCAGCAAGCGGCCTTTTTTGCTGGTATAAAAGCCAATGCGCTGGTGCATAACCGCATATAGATCTTTTGCCACACCCGGGTAGTCTTTCTTTTTAAAGCCATCCGGAACTTTGTAGGGTGGAAAAACTACTTCAGGTGCCGACCAGCTATAGCCGTCCTTAGAAGTAATCATCATGGTTTTTCCCGGGGGGATGTGCTCACCAACGGGCGTGCTCAAAAACTCCAGGTAAAAAGTATTGTTCCAATAAGCCAGCATGGGGGCGTGATTATATGTCCAGTTGTGTCCTCCTGCCATCTCAGGATGCTCCCTATTGGCACGGAAAGCCTGAATATTGTGCACACCAACTGCCGGATTCAGCTGCCCATGATGGTAATCCACATTAGAAAGTTTTGTGCCTGTATAACGCACTGTGTCCTGTGCGCTTGTAATTACAGGTACACATCCCAGCAAAGTAAGGGCAGCGAATATTCTTAAACCTCTCATGGCGTTTGTTTATTGTTTGCGGCCTCCCTTTTTAACCCTTTTAGAATGCGGGAGGTCGATTTAAAAATAGTTCCGTGTTTATGTCCTTCCGGAACGCTGATACTGGAAGAAACATCAGTAAACGATTTAAAGTCTTCCGTACTGTAGGCTGCATATCTCTTTTCCCCGTATGCATCGTAATAGATAAGCCATTTTCCTGCTACTTTTACCACTGATGGCCCTTCAGTTAGTTTACCACTAAAAGGCGCCGAAACATTTGTGTAAGGCCCCAGGGCAGAACTAGCAAAAGCCACTTTCAGGTTCCGGTTGGCGCGGGTATTGTCTTTCAGCACCAACACATAATCGTTTGCTTTTCGTTCTGCAATAACTGCATCAATCACACTGAAACCAGGATCGAGGAATAGCTTCGCCGCTGTAAAATCCTTGAAATCTTTGGTCATTGTGTAATACATTCGCTGATTGTTGTCCTCTTCTTCCGTACCTTTTGGAAAACGGTGCGGAATGGCTGACGCCCAAATAATGATAAATTGCTTTTCTGCCGGATCGTAAAACACTTCAGGTGCCCAGACATTCACCGTTTCCGGTTCATTTTCCATCACATTGATGAGCCGCTGGTCAGACCAATGTACCAGATCGGGTGATGAAGCATAACCAAAACCCTTATCCCCTTTCCAGCTGGAAGTCCAAACCAGGTGATATATCCCGTCAGGGCCCTGTACAATTGAAGGATCGCGCATCACTTTCTGCTTCCCAGCTTCAGGCTTTAAGAAAATGTGTCCCAGGTCGTTCCATTTATAACCGTCACTGCTGTACAAAAAACGCAGCCCTTCATTTGCAGGCTCATGAAAAGACGTAAAAAGGTATACCTCTCTTGAGCAGGAGCACAAACAGCCGTATAATACAGCAATTGAGAGGAGTTTCTTCATTTTCATAAAAACCTGCTTTTAATGATTTCCACTTTTACAATTATGAATTAATACTATCAAGCACCAACACCCAGTCATTGCCATTCTTTTTGTCACCGGGCGGATTAAAGTTTGCAATACCAGTGTTTGCTACATCCTCCCCTTCAATTGTTTTTCCGTTGCGTGGGTTAAACCACGACACCTTAACTTTGTTACCCGGTATTTTGCCCATCTGTAAAGAAAAATCCCTGCCTGTATATGTATAGGCCATGATGTATTCTTTTCCACGCGTAACCGTCACCCGGTCATATTTCAATCCCTCTTCACCTGCAACCAGTGATTGATCTGGTATCCTCTCAAAAAATGGCCTTGACAGCATCAGCTGTTTCAGGTATCCCATTTGTGATGCTCCCGGGGCATTCACTGCAGATGTCCAGAGTTCATCAGAACCGTAGGCACTTTCCTTATCCTTTGTCTGATGCATCTGCATTACCGAGTTTTGTCCGTAGGTATAACCAAAAGCGCCGGCGAAAACCGACCAGTAACCATACCTTCTTACATCCGCATCTGTCCAGCGCGGCTGTTTAATATCATGTAAGCCCTGTGGGATACCTTCATAAGAAGGTTCCCCATCGATAGTTGGTTTAACGGGTTTCAGTTCATAGTCAGTTGCAATATATTTCCAGTTATCTTCCCCATAGTGGAGCTTTTCCTTCCTTGAGGTATCCTGGTCATAACGCTGGTGGCCCGACTGCACCATATTGAAATCAAGCCATGGGGCCGAATGGAACCATTGCGAAGAGGCCGATCTGCCACGCGGATGAAAGGTAATCAGATGATTTGGATCGTTTGCCCTCAATGTTTGCCCGATAGTCTGCCATACTTTAAGAGAGTCGCTGCCTTTGATATCGCCACCGTTCATCCATATGATATTTTTTCTGCCACTATAACGTTTGGCCAGGAATGTTGCATATGCTTTCGCCTGCACAGGTGTAACCAGTCCGCTTTTCACAGGTGATCCCCAGATGGGTACCAGCGCCATATACAATCCTTTTTCGGCAGCTTTATCAATAATATAATCTACATGGTCCCAAAAATCATATTGTGTTGTATCTGTGGCCAGGTTTCCTGCAGTAGTATCTGGTTTCCCAAGATCGGCTTTTATGAGCGACGACCTGCCATATGTATTAGTAGAGGGGATAGTATGCAGTACCATCACCTGGATCACGTTAAAGCCTTTTTTTCTGCGGTCTTCCAGGTAAAGGTCGGCCTCTTTGCGGTCAAGTTTGTTGAACAATAACCAGCCTGTATCACCCAGCCAGAAAAATGGTTTTCCATCAGCAGTCATCAGGTACCTTTTGTTTTCAGATACCTTTAGTGCCTGCATTCCTTGTTCGGCCTTTTCTGTTTTACAGGATGCGGCGCTGAGCACAAATACAGCGAGCCAAAGCAAGTTTTTGTTTATCAATGTTTTCCTACGCATAAGATTAGTTTTTTGAAATCCACACCACCCTATCGGCCGCAGATTGGTTTGTATAACTGAAGGAAGTGCCTCCTTTTAATTTTTGTCGTTGTTTTTCAACTTTACCATCAGCGGGGTCAATTGTCCTGACTGTATAACCTCCTGCAGCCAGATCAATTTTTAAGGTCTGCGATCCGGGCAGGTAAACCACATATCCTTTTGAAGCGCCGGCCAGCAGATACTGTCCTGCCGGACGATCAGGTAAATCAGCGGGGGCCATTTCCTTAATCGCTTTCAAAAACTCCGGGTCAGCAATCTCAGGCAGCGTTGCCAGAGATCCTCCGGCCATCAAACTGGCCCAGCCCATGTGATCATAATTGTCTGCCGAATAGAGTACTGCCTTTGATGGAAATTTGTGTTTATACTCCCTAACTGCCCGGTAAACCTGCTCAAATGAGGTTTTTTTAGGTTTGTACAATCTTGCCTGCTGCCTTGGCGCCAGGTTCTGGCCTCCCTCAGGAGCGTAAGCTTTTCCATCTGCCTGGTAATGCCAGTAACGGATGTCGATAATATCTGACACAGCGGCCCTTTCAGGATCGGCAAGAATAGCATCCTGCACATCTTTAGTTACGCTTAGTGCCACCAGGGCTTTTTTTCCGCTTTCCTTCTCCCAGGCTTTAATCGTATCTATCCAGAACTGAACAAAATGCAGAGGCCCGGTAAATTCGGCACCAATAAACTGGATTACACCAGAATTGTCTTTAAAATTTTCCAGGCACTGACGGATGTATGCTTCATGGATCTTACGCCTGACCGGATTGCTGATATCATAAAACTGCTCGGCCATAAATATTCTTTTATCGCCTGCATAAGGAACCGGTTCAGGGAATCCCGTTTCATTGATATTGTTTGCCGTTCTCCATGGGAAATCAGCGTAATGGGCACCAGCTTCAATAATATTGTGCTGAAAATAGTTCTGGTGCAGCAGTAACAATCCCTTTTGGTCTGCCAGATCCGCAAACTCTTTTAACCTTGCCCAGTACCATTTGTTATATTTCGTCAGGTCATATTTACTGAGGCCATCGTAGGCCGTACCCTGCCCACTTCTGGCAAATGGGAGTTCATAAAATGGAGGCCATACGTCCCCGTCAATTCTTCTGATGCGTTCATGATCATCGCGCCTGCGCTCGTACCATAAAGCATAGTTATGATCAATTGCAGCTACATGGTTTGCTTTCATGCTATCGGTCACATCATTCAAATCATCTGTTAAACCTGTGCCGGTTTGTCCCGGAACGAAACGGGTAATATGGGATCTCGCCCCTTTCAGGCCAAATGGTCTGGCACTTCCTGTCCACCATTGCACGTCTTGTCTGCCACCAGCAACTACAGAATTTCCGCGTGCCAGCCAGCCATTGTTGATCTTCAGCGGAGTTGCATATACAATCTTTTCAACTTTACTTAATCCAATATCGTCGATAGATTTTATACCTTTTGTGCCCACAGGAATTGGCTGCCTTAGTTTTGCCTGACCAATGAGGTCTTCCAGCGTAAATGCCGGTTTTTCAGAATTATTTGTCAGCTCGGTTGCAACCGCCACAGAGGGACTACTCGAAGCCTCCCCGGGAACAGGCATCAGGTATGTTGTAGCAGACAGGTCTTTTTCTAAACGGTCTTGCAACTGAGCATAATATAAACTTCTTGGCTTAATCTGTTCATTAGAGTTGTCCCAGTAGCCATCGCCGGCAAACTGAGCCCATGTTCCGAAGGCCCAGTTTTGAGCAGTAGGCGGCTGGTAGCAATCCACCCTCGACGCAGAACACTGCCAGAAAACGCTGTTCGCCGCTGTCCATCCTGCACCCATCCCATCCTGTCCGCGGTTCATAAAACTCAATGCCGCCTGACCATCAATGTTGACGATATCAAAAAGCACACCCGATGCCCAGCTATCGGTGGTCCCGCTAAAGCTGTACGGCATGTAAGCTTTACATTCTACAAAAGCATTAGGCCCTGCAGCACAAAAACCAACCGAAAAATCATGGTACCCATATTCGGAATAGATCCGTTGGAAAAGGGTCTGCTGTCCCATTGTTATAAATGTATTGCGGCGCTGTCCCCCTATTTCCGAAACAGGGCTGCGCGATATACAGTCTTCAACCGTAACCCGCCTTGACGTGGCCAGGATTTCAACCGCAGAACCCGCAAAATATTTAAAGTCCAGTTGCCTTAGCCAGGCATCTTTCACATTTTCTACCGTAATAGCCATCCAGCGATGGGCTTCATCTTTTAGATTGCTGGCATCATAGGCCGATGCCAGTTCCATATTTTCAACACCTATATCCGAGATTCTTCCCTTCCAGCTGTAAACGGATAAATAACCTCCGCCAAACTTACTGTCCAGTGCCGTAGTTAACGGAACATCCAGCGTTACCAGATTACCTTTTACCGCTACTATCGTCCTGTCCCAAAACAGGTCACGCTGTCCTTCTTTCCAACCCAGCGAAGTGATCCCTCCGCCGAAATGTGCATTCTTTATCGTATCTATCCATTCTTTTGTAGACGGTCGTCTAACCGTTACCTGGTCGCCAGCTTTAAATGCTGAGGGATCGGCAACCCTGAAACTACTGGCATTCACCGGAACATAACTATCCTGGATGCGCACTTCATTCTGCCGGACACGATCATCCTTGCCTGCAATGCTGATCAGCGTTTCACGGGTTGATCCAATACCTGTCAGCAATGTACCTTGTGGCCCTGTCCCCGAACCGCGAAGCACCACACCCGAAGCCCGTATGTGCAACGATCCATTTACTTTATACATTCCTTTTTGCAGCAGCACTGCACCACGCAGTCCGTTTTTTCCGGGCTTGAGGCCAGATACATAGTCCAGCGCAGATTGTATGGCATGTGTGGCATCACCATTTCTCAGCGGCACAGTAACCTGTATTTCTGCATCTGGGATTGGTGTTTCACCTGCGCGATAGCCGCAGAAAGAAAAATCAGGAACACGGTTGCCTAACGGATCTGGCGTATAAGCTAGTCTGCCATCTTTTGCAAGGTAAACAGGAGGTTGGGGGACTGATTTTTTTTGTGCGAAAACCGAGGAGTGGAGCCCAGGGAATACTGTGCTAAAAATCAGCATTATATAGAATGCCCTATAACATAAACCAGGATTGATTGGCCTTCCAGCCAGATTAAAACGCAGAAATGAGTAGTATTTCGACAAAACGATCAGGTATTACAAAGATTTATACTGGTTAACTGAGACTAAAATACCTGTTTAAATCAGCAACAAAAAATAATTACTGCAGATGTTACAATCTAAACATCATACCATTGAGAATAAAAGGGGGAGCCGTGTCCAAGCAGCCCCCCCCGCACTCTAATCCAAATAAAAAGATCGTTATGGCTTTACTATTTTAGCAGGAACAACACTGTTTAGGTATACTTCAATATTTGCGTAACCCGATGCAGTAATAGCTGCAGCATCCGCCGCATTTTTAGGATTCAGTCCGTTTTTAGTTTCATATGCGTCGGGCATACCATCTTTATCGCTATCCTTATATGGTGTTCCTTTATATTCAGGATAGCCACCTACCTGGCTGATGTCTGTAATGATTCCCATTTTGTAAGAATCTACTGGCATACGGCGGTGTTTGAAATTGGTTTCGGGAAGTTTCACACCTTCTTTAAAGTTGATCTTACCTGTTTTTACCTGTTCTATTACGCGTGTATCTACCGCATCGCGGAGCGGGATTGTTGCCCCTGCATTTGACAACACATATTTACGTGCTTCCATTGTAGGTAAGATGGTGATAGGCGCCATTGGGAAAGGTGTTTTTGAGCGCATTGCCGCGAAATATGGTTTTGCTGCTTCATCCTCAAATACTTTCCCGTCCTTTCCTTCAATCTGGATTCCACCATCCCAGTTATTTTTGGTTACTTTTTCATTGCCTTCTACAATATTCCCTTCAACATGCGCACGTCCAAACACTACATATTTAAGTTTGCTACGCCCTGATTCAGGCTTAAGAATCCGGTACCTTATTGGTTCATCCTTAGGTGTAACCGGTCCCGGCTGGTAATAATTATTGATAATATTATATAAAGCGGTGTAATCTCCGCCATCTGTAGACCGGTTGTACCAGTTAAACACTACGTTATTGGCGAAATTGAAGATCCCGTTCCAACCAATGGAAGGGTTCCTGCCTGCGTTATCTGCCCATAGGTTGCGCATAAACGTACAGTTTTCACCTCCAAGCGTACTTCCAAAAGCATGGTTCCAGGTATCCAGTGCTTCAGAAAAAATTGAGTTCTGTATCGTGATATTCACTGTACCCAATTTAGCTTCCGCTTTTCCCGTGCTGTCATTGAACATATGCCTGTACATCGACATATTTTCATCAAGTCCCCAGCTGGCCGACACATGGTCAATCATAATATTGCCTACCGGGTTTCCACCAATTGCATCATCCCTGCGGCCAACATTTGTTTCACCCCTGCGGAAGCGCATAAACCTAACGATTACGTCATGCGTATTGAGCCACACACTCTCTCCGGCAACACAAACACCGTCACCCGGTGCAGTTTGACCAGCGATAGTAATATATGGGGCTCTTATAATTAAAGGGCTTTTGAGCCTGATAATTCCCGCCACATTGAAAACAACAATCCTTGCACCACCCTGTTCACAAGCTTCCCGTAAAGTTCCCGGGCCACTGTCAGCGAGCGAAGTAACTACAATTACCCTTCCGCCCCGGCCGCCAAAAGCATGTGCACCGCCACCTTCCGCTCCGGGAAAAGCCAGCAAAGGCGATTGTGGCAAGTCGGTAGGCCTCGCAGCCCAGGGAATATAAGGTTTGCCTTCTCTCGATTCTTTTTCAATTTCAGGCACAGCCTTTAACCAGGCAATATCAGATAACCGGAGGGTTTCTTTCATCAATGCATTACTTTGTTCCTGAATATCTTTGGGAATATCAGGATACTGGGCAAATGCAGGCAAGGAGAGTGTAAATAGTGCGGCTGCAAATAAAAATGGAACGGTTCTTCTTTTCATGTTTTCTGATTTACTGTACTGTTATTTAAGCGGATCAAAAGGTCCGCCCCAGGTATTGTTTTGTGTAATTTTTGGATTATTGGCGATCGTTTGATTTGGTATACCAAAGAAATAATAGGCCGGTTTCCAGTTCAAAGAATAGCGGGTATCGAGGTCTTTAAATTCGATCGTAAAATAAGATGTATAGGCCTGGTCAAGGTTCACTTTATCCCTGTAACTGGCATTATTAGGATCTGCAAACTGCGCAGCTGTTGGAATTCCTGCACCAGTTTTGAGGTTAATAATTACTCCTTTTCTTTTGATACCGTTGAGCGTGCTTTCAAAAAGTTTCCACCTTCTCAGGTCCCAGAACCTTTTGCCTTCAAAGGCAAATTCAATTTGTCTTTCATACAGGACCGCTTTAAAAAGATCAGCCCTGCTCATACCTGCGGTTAATCCATACAAACCATTTGCACCAGCTTCGATGCCTGCCCTTTTTCTAACGGCAACCATGCCGGCATAACCTTCATCCGTTGTTGCGGTTTTGTTGATACCGATGGCACTTTCAGCAAGGTTGAGCAACACCTCTGCATAACGGATTTCCATCCAGTCCGTTCCAGAGTACTGTACATCACCAGCCTGTACCGAAGGGTTAATCGCCTTACGGGTATAAAAGCCTGTGTTTGAGGCCTTGGCTTCAGTTGTTCTTCCGCCGGCAAAATAGGTCCATAATCTATAGCTTGTGTTATTGTTGAGGGGCCATAAGGCACCATTGTAAGCAATAGTCTGGTCGAAACGCGGATCACGGTTTTTATAAAATGTCTGATCAGAGTATACATAAGTGGTGGATGTACCCGGTTTCTTACCATCTTTCATTGGGTAAGCTTTTACCAAGTCCCAGGACGGCTGGTTGGATCCCCCGCCAGTACCGGTATAAGATGGGCGGGTGCTGTTGTCCCATCCATTATTTTTCTTCGATTGGTCGCCTGTTGCCGTGTTAAAACCTGTTACCATTACAGCTTCAGGGTTATTTACTTCGGTAAACCACATATCACCATAAGAGGCATTGAGGCCAAAACCACCTGCAACTAACAGGTCACGCGCCTGAATATTTGCATTGTATGCAGCCTGCCAACGTTCCTGAAGATCATCAGGATTAAACTGCGGACTTGCATAGGTAAGCAACACCCGGCCTTTAAATGCCGCAGCGGCACCTCTGGTAATTTTCCCCCAGTCCGCAGAATTACTCCATTTACCAGGCAGATATTTGATAGCCGTATCCAGATCGCTAACAATCTGCCTGATAGATTCAGATGTGCTGTTTCTTGGCAGCTGCGCAGCGTCTTTCGCCTCCTGTCCTACTCCGTCCAACGGTGTAAGCACAAGCGGCACACCGCCATATAAACGTACCAGTTCAAAATATCTCCATGCCCTGAAAAAGTAAACATGTGCTTTAAGCCTGTTTTTTGTTCCTGTAGGTAATCCACCGGCATCCACATCGGCCATCATCATGTTGATGGTGCGTATTTTACCATAGTTATTGCCTGCGTTTAATGCTGTTCCAAATTCAGCAGCTACATCACTTTCAGTAAGCGTGCCTTCCAGGAATTTACTTTCCCCATAGGATTCGTCCGTTAAAGTGCCTCCCGCAGCAGGTACTCCGGTTGAGGTTGTCAAGCCTCCCCAGGTAGGGAGGTTTTGGTCGTATATATAACCCACATTTAAGGCAACCAGGGTAGAATCGTTGTAGACAAGATCCGTTGGGATACTGCCAAGATCACCTTTATCAAGTACTTTTTTACAGCTGGACAGCCCAACTACAGTACAAAAAGCTATGAATAAATTTATGTTTGATTTCATCTTCTTTAAATTATAAACCAATATTTAAACCAAGTGAGAATGTCCTTAATTGAGGATAAACATCAAATGAACTGCTGTTATCTTTATAGCCATAAGGATTATAAAAATTGATTGGATTGGTACCCACCAGGAATATCTTCGCCGATTTCAATCCGGCTTTATTTGCCCATTGTTCCGGCAGTCCGTAAGACAGATTAAAGTTTGTCATTCTGAAAGTGAAAGAGTTTACAAACCAAAAATCTGTTGTCCTGTCGTAGTTATTGGTATAATAAGGATTTGGGTATTTGGCGTTGGTATTTTCCGGTGTCCAGTGATCGGCCCAGAAATCAGGCCTGTTAGACACGCTTGTTGCTCTTTTTACCGCTGCACTTTCAATTGATGACTGACCGCCCCATGATAATCCCATTACTACAGAAAGACTTAAAGTTTTGTAGCTACCACCAAAATTAAAGCCCAGCCCATAGTGATTGGCTGATTTTGGGGTCAGGTAATCGTAATCCACATTTTCAGTAATTATTCCATCCGGTGCCGTAAACTGGCCATTCGCGTCTTTTGGCCCTCTTACATCCTGGTATTTGATCATACCTGGCTTAGGCACTTCGCCGAAGGCCTTGTAGTTGGGGTTTTTTGCCATGAAATCATCCACCTCTGCCTGTGTTCTAAAAATGCCCAGACTTTTATATCCCAGCACCCCTCTGTCGCTTGAACGGCCTGAGGCATCCAGGAATGTTCCGATGTTACCTACTGTCTGGTCCAGACGGATCAGTTTATTGTCGCTCCATGACAGGAACGTATTCACATTATATCCCCAGTTTTTTCCTATTTTATCTCTCCATGCTACCGACAATTCGTATCCAAAGTTATTTGCTATACCGAAATTTTCAGTTGGGATTGCGGCACCAATCAGCAATGAAACTGAAGAACTCAGCGTAGTCAGCTGGTTGTACCTGTGGTCAAGGAAACCATCTGCAGTTACAGAGAGCCGGCTTTTAAGGAACTGTGCGTCAATACCAACGTTATATTTTGTATTGTCGTCCCATTTCATGTTCTCATTAGCCAGCGAATTGTTCGGGTTGATGGACAGTGGGCGGTCCAGATTGCCACCAAATACTGCACCTTTTCCAGTAGATAAACTAAAGTTTCGCGCGTACCAGAAGCTCCTTGTATTGTCAATACCCAGCAGTCCGACAGATCCCCTTAGTTTGAGGAAATTTACCGCTTTTATATTGTTCTTGAAAAACGACTCTTCAGATACTACCCAGCCCAATGACAGTGAAGGGAAATAGCCCCAGCGGTTGCCCGGTGCAAAATACACACTTGCATCTCCCCGGTACGAAAACTCTACCAGGTATTTATCGGCGTAGCTATAGTTTACCCTACCTGCGAAGGCCATCCGTCCAAATTCAGTTTGCACTTCATCGGATAAATTGGTTCCCGTAGCATATTGCTGATTAGGCAAGCCGCCCAGCAAAACACCTTCCCTTGAGGCATTTACCAAATCGCTTTCACTTTCTACCTGCTCATAAACACCTAAAACCGAAATTTCATGTTTACCAAATTTACGGGCATAGTTCAAGGTTCCGTTTAACTGGTAACTGTCCCTGTAAGAAGGGCTGATCCTTACTTTATCGCCATTTGTGACTGAAACGGACCTGATTACATCACCACCATAAATGTGTTTTTTATCTCCAAGCATGCTAAACTGGTACACATTATATCTTGTACCAAACTGTTTTCCCCAGGTATTATCCAGGTTCTTACTGAAATTTACACCGGCTTTCAAACCTTTGATAAAAGGAACTTCATAATTCAGCGTAGCCTGAACATTCAAGCCATTTGACCGGGTGTTTGTAAAGTTATCAAGCCGCTGCAATTCAAAGAAATGTGTTCCTTCAATTGTGTTTGTATTTCCTGTAGTTAACAATACAGGTAAACCATTTACGTAATAAGGATTGAACTGTGGGGTACCTATTAGTGACCGCACATCATTTTCTGAGTTTTCAGGACCTTGTTTGAACCAGAAACGCTCGTTGTTACTCAAGTCGCCGCTTAATGAAAAGCCCAGCGTTAAACCTTTGTTCAGCTTCACATCGGTACTGGCCCTGAATGTCCATTTTTTTGTATGGATCCCCTCAAAATTAGCACTTTGATCAATATATGATGCTCCGGCAAAATAGGTTGCCCGATCTCCGCCACCACTAACATTTAAGGTATGGCGGGTTGTGTATGCGGTTTGCCAGGCCTGTTTCAGCCAGTCGGTACTATTATTTTTAAAGTATTCCAGTTCATCCGGCGAGTACCATGCCGCATCTGCCAGGTAACCGCTGTTGCCGTCAGCCACATAATTTTTGGATGCACGGGTATAGTCGTTGAGGTAAGTGGCCTGTTCAATACCCGTCATCATTTTAGGCAGCATGGTTGCGTCCGCAGCGCCTACAGATACCCCGTAACTGATTTTTGGTGCGCCTGCCTTTCCCCTTTTGGTGCGTACTATTACTACACCGTTTGATCCCTGGATACCATAGATTGCCGCTGCGGCATCCTTTAAAATAGTAATATTTTCTACTTCAGACGCATCCAGGATATTGAAATCCTCAGAAGTCCTGAAGATATCATCGATAATGTATAAAGGTTCGGTCCTTCCACCGTCCTTCACCGCAAACGTTGGGTTTCTAACGGTTAATGTAGCATTGTCCCCAGGGCGCGAATAGCCACCAGAGATACTTACACCTGGGATTTGCCCACGTAAGGCAGCAGTTAAGCTTCCTACCGGGATATCCTCAATGGCTTTCACATCAATTGTGGCAATGGCCCCCGTAAGGTGTTTTCTTTCCTGGGTACCATAACCTACTACTACCACTTCTGTCAATGCCGAAGAAGATTCCTGTAACTGTATGTTGAGCTGGCTTTGTCCGTTTACGGCCACTTCCTGTGTGGCGTACCCCAGATAACTGATGATAAGTGTCTCGTTTCCTACCGGGAGGTTCAATCTGAATACACCTTCAGAATCTGTAGAGGTTGCAGTTTTGCTTCCCTTTATTTTCACTACAACACCAGGCAGGGGTTTGCCTTGTGCATCTTTTACCGTTCCAGTTATATTTTTCCTGGAAGACATTACGTTTAACGCTTTTGTTGACTCCTGCGGGCTATCCTCTGCAAATGCAGCCGGCCCCGCTAAAGCCAAAGCGATGATTATATGGGTGCAGGCAATTTTCGGCCAACTACTCAAATAATTTTGCGTTTGTAAATGTGACTTCATATTTATACTTGATTTATATTTGGCATTTCTGGTGCGTAATACCCATGACAGGTACCACTGTTTCTAAGTGGAATGGTAATGAAATTTCGCTTTTACCATCCCTAAAAGCTTTTTTTTCTGTAAGTAATGTAAATTATAATCTCCGAAGAGGAATTATTTCGACCAAATATATCGTATGAATAAAATAATTTCATATATTATTTTCTCCATCTGTTGTACGATATTATCTTAGACGATTTTTACAGGACGGTCTATTTCTTAGCTCTCGCCCTTATCCGCTCCTGCCATGCTTCACCCTCCTTTTTCATATCTATTCCCGCTGCAGAGAGGTAATTATTTATTCTACCTTTATACTTTTTAAACCAGCCATGCTTCTTTTCAGACGATTCTGCGTCCATCGCCTGTTCCCTGGCTTCAGTCAGCCAAATGAGGATCTGATTTTTCTGTTCAGTACTGAGCTGCGGCAACATATCCTGATATGCAGTATACGTTATCGGAAGCACACCGTAAGTCAGGCCATCCTTTACCTGCACAATCTGATCTGCGTTCAGATCAGCAGCCAGTTTGGCTAGAAAAGGCCGATGAAGCCTGCTCACGGCCGAATCTGCGTTAGCAGGACTCAGTTTACCACTGTCCCGTTTAGTATATATAGTATTCAATTCTGAATAATGTACAGCAATAATATCGCGTACCCTTATGGCAGCAGCGCTGTCAGTAATACCGAGTTTGCCAACGATTTTCACAGCCCTTTGCTGCACCGTTTTCTGGTAAGCGGCAGTTTCCGCAGCGGATTGCGAAAATGAAGATAATGACAGCCCGCTCAGGATAATGATTAATAAATAGGTTCGTATTTGGTTCATATAATATGGTAACATGATATACTGCATACAAATATGGGCAATACCTTCACATGATTGTTACCAATTATTATCACTTTTTTATATCATGTTATCATGCTATTTTGTATTATTGCGGAGCTCAAAAGGCAAAAAACCAAATATAATTCCAGAAATAAGAACAGGATATGAAACCACTCTTTCATAAAGTCCCGATAAACATTCAAAGCTCCTTCGGGATCAAACATAACATAGAGCCCAACTTTGGTAAGATATGGCATTATCACCCCGAACTTGAACTTCACTACGTGGTTCGTGGCGAAGGCGTGCGGTTTATCGGTGATAACATCAGCAACTTTTCGTCAGGAGAAATTATCCTGTTAGGAGAAAACCTACCACATACGTTTCGCTGCAGTGATGAATATTACCAGCAATCAAACGAACTCGAGGTAGAAGCTATTGTGATGCAGTTTTTACCAAACTGCCTGGGCAAGGAGATTTTTAATCTGCCGGAAGCCTACCTCATTCCCAAATTATTTGAAAAAGCAAAAAAGGGGATGGTGATTACCGGGCAGACCAGGGAAAAACTGGCTACGCTAATGCGACAGGCAACGGTAGCCACGCAGATGGAGAAGCTCATCATTTTTCTTTCTATCCTGAACCTGATTTCAGAAACAGACGAATACCATCCCGTTACTTCGGCACACGCCTTTTACAGGTCGAACGAATCGGACCAGATCAGGCTGAACAAGATTTATTCCTATACGCTAACCAATTACAAAAAAGACATCAGCCTGGCAGAAATTTCGTCCATTATCCACCTCAGCATTACATCTTTTTGCAGGTATTTTAAGCTGATGACCAAAAAAACCTATTACGATTTCCTTATCGAAATCCGCATTAGTCATGCCTGCCGGCTCCTTGTAGAAGATAAAGTGCCTACCGAGGTTATCTGTTTTGATTGTGGTTTTAACAACGTGTCCAACTTTTACCGCCATTTCAAAAAGATTGCAGGCATGACGCCAATGGATTATAAACGGAAATACCTGTTAAACTAAACTCAGAGACCTATCTCACCACGCAATTGGTGATAGTCTGCATATAGCGCTTCAATTCCTCTGGCATGTGCCGAAGAGAAATTTCCTACCTGCCTGCGTGTGAATGTGGATATTTCCATTCCCTGCTGCTGCAATGCGTACTTTGCAGCAAAGGGATACACATCGTGCATGACATCCATGTGCATGATCAGGAATTCCTGCAGGGCATCTACCTCTGCGGCAACAGTGGGATTGTTATAGTTTTCACAAAGCCATACAATCAGTTCCGGAAAGAAATTCCCCTGGATACAGGAAAGACCTGCAGCCCCAGCCTGCAATGAAGCTACCGCGTGCCCCATATAGGCATCATACAAACCGAAGCCCGGATGCTGTGCCGCTGCCAGTTTTGCTTTCACCTGTACAATATCGAGGCTCGTGTCTTTATGGTAAATAACCCTGCCTGTGGCCACAAATCGTCCCAGTTGCGCGGCGCTCAATACCCTTTTAAACGGTACAGGACATTCATAAAAACCCACCGGAACCGATGGGGTAAGATGAAGCAGTTCTTCCACCTTTTCATTAAAAACCTCGTCGGCATCGTGTTCGCCACAAATCAGGCTGGTGATCAGGATTACAGCTTCAATTCCTGTATCATAAATCCTTTTAACGAACTCTGCCTGATCAGCAACCGCGCCGCCAAAAGTACCAGTAGCTACCACGGGTACGCGGCCTCCTGCCAATTGAACAACCCTTGCCGTAAGCGAAAGCCGCTCTGCTTCAGTTAGCTCAAACATTTCGCTCGACAGGCAATTGGCAAATAAGCCCTTTGCACCTGCGTTGAGGTAGTGTTCTGTAAGTGATTCCAATGCATAATAATCGATTGTACCGTCGTCACTAAAAGGCGTGAGCATGACCGGGATAAAACCTTTTTGTGATTTTTCCATTGTTATTGTTCTATATGTTAGGTGTGTATCTCTAATCAGCCGGCACCGTCTTCCTGAAAGCAGTTAACACGAGGCCCGACAAAAAAATTGTCAGTGTCCCGATAACAACGATCATATTGCTATGCAGCATATTTCTTAAAAAATCATAATCATCCGGTAAAGCAGTCGAAAAAGTCATCCAGAGAATCACCAGCACACCAATGATAGTGGCCGTAAGTGCCTCGGCATTTTGTGTTTTCCGACTGATCATTCCCAGTAAAAAAAGTCCCAGCATACCGCCGGAAAAAATGCCCGACAACTGCCACCAGATATCAAGGATACTTTTAATCCCGATCATCAGTATACCGGTAGTCATACCCATCAGGCCAAATACTGCCGTGCTGATGTACAACAAGTTCATCAGTTGCTTTTCATTCATTGCCGGGTTGATATATCTTTTATAAATATCGATTGAAAATACAGTGGCCGAAGAGTTCATTCCAGAGCTGATGGTACTCATTGCCGCAGACATAATTGCCGAAATGATCAGGCCTACCAGTCCTGTCGGGATTTCGTTCACCATAAAATGCGGCATTATTTTATCGCCGTAATCTGCCGGCACCAAAGCATTCATGGTAGATTTAATCATTGATGCCGTAGCATGCAATGGCAGTCGCTCCAATGCCACCTGGTGTTTAACGCTTTCAATCAATGCAGGGTTTACCTGGTAATACGCATATAGAGAAGATCCTATAACAAAGAATAACAGTGATACAGGTACATAACAGAAAACGCAGATCCAGAGCGAGCGCGAGGCCTGACGTGAATTTGTGGCCGTATGGTAACGCTGCACATAATTTTGGTCGATACCGAAGTTGTTCAGGTTGATGAAAAATCCATAGAACAAGACTACCCAAAATGTAGATTCCGTAAGGTTTGGTGAAAGGCTTCCCAAACTAAATTTATGGTCGGCCTTTCCAATCTCAATAATCCTGGATGCACCGCCCGGAATGTTGCGAACAATAAGATAAAGGATCAGGAAGGCGCCGAGGGTTTTAATCACTGCCTGTACAACTTCCGTCCAAATGACTGCTTCTATACCTCCAAGCACTGTATAAATGATGATACAGGTACCAACAACCATCATAATAGATTGCATGCTGTAACCTGTGAGTGCTTGTAAACTAAGGGCTATCCCAAAAAATATTGAACCCATTCTGGCTAGTTGGGTAAGAAGAAAGCAGATTACTGCATAGGTCCTGGCCCAGGGTCCAAACCTTTTCTCCAGGTGGGTATAAGCAGAAACTTCACCTGTACGCCTGTAAAAAGGAACAAAATATTTAGAAGCAATCCACGCGGCAAGTGGCATAGCCAAACTGAATACAAAATTATTCCAGTTTGAGCCGAAAGCTTTGCCCGGAACGCCGAGGAAAGTATTACTGCTTAAGAAGGTTGCATAAATAGAAAGGCCGATGGCCCAACCGGGAATAGATCCGGCAGCTTTGGTAAATTGATCAGAACTTCTGTTCTTCCTGGAAAAGTAAAAACCAACCAGGATCATGCTTAATAAATAAACAGCAATTACGGCCAGATCTAATACAGGTAGACTTTTCATTTTGTGCTGCGGTTCTGTTTATATTTGGTACAGGGCAGGTTTAAACCCCGCCCTGCAAATCTATCCGACTGAAGACAGCTTTCCTTATATTATTTTCTCTGGATTTTATATGATTTTGCCGTACATTCTCACAATAGCCTGTTCCAGCCCCCGTAACTCTGCTAAACCCTTCAACCTGCCAATGCCCGAATAACCTGGGTTAACCTTTTTCTTCAGGTCGTCAAGCATACGATGTCCGTGATCTGGCCTCATTGGAATACTGACTTCCCGGCCTTGTTGTATCTCTACCAGTTTTTGTACTACAGCAAACATATCCACATCGCCTTCCAGGTGGTTGTCTTCAAAGAAATCACCAAACTCATTTCTTTTGGTGCTTCTTAGATGGACAAAATTTACGCGGTCTTTGAACTGATCAAGTATCGCTACAAGGTCGTTGTCTTCGCGGACGCCCAAAGAACCCGTACAATAACAGAGGCCGTTTGATAGTGAAGGGACTGCCGCAAATAGTTTTTCAAGTTGCTCAGCAGTACTAACGATTCTTGGTAAACCAAATATTGCATATGGCGGGTCGTCCGGATGGATCACCATTTTAATTCCGTTCTCTTCCGCAACAGGGACCACTTCACTCAGAAATGTAGCGAGGTTACTGAATAATTTGTCTTCATCAATTCCATCGTAGGCTGCCAGCGCATTCAGGAATTCGGCCAATCCAAAACTTTCTTCACTACCAGGTAAACCGGCTATAATGTTCCGTTCAAGCTTGAGCTTTTCTTCCTCACTCATGTGGTTGAAGTAATGCTCGCCACGTTCCAGTTCTATCACCGTGTAGTCATGCTCGGCACGGAATCTCTTTAAAATGAATACGTCAAATGCAACCAAAGCAGCCTTATTGAATAATAAAGCTTCCGCACCATTGGGCAGCTTGTAATCCAGATGTGTTCTGGTCCAGTCAAGCACCGGCATGAAATTATAAGTAACGGTAGTAATTCCACAGCTGGCAAGGTTGGCCAGGGAGATCTTGTAATTTTCAATATATTGTAGATATTCGCCTTTTCTTACCTTAATATCTTCGTGCACAGGAAGGCTTTCTACAACACTCCAGACTAAACCAGCATCACTGATCAGTTTTTGGTGTTTTGCAATATCTTCTGTTGTCCAGATTTTTCCATTGGATATATGATGCAATGCGGAAACCACACCACTACATCCTGCCTGTAAAATATCTGATAAACTAACCGGGTCATTGGGGCCATACCATCGCATGGTTTGTACTAATTTATGCATACAGCTATATTATAATTTTTAACATCGGAATTTAAGGATTAAAATGCAGATAGCAATTTGTTTTCGGGGTAAGTTAACTTAGAACTTTTCCTGTTGCCATCGAAGGTAACGTGAAAGATATTGATCTGATCATCGAAAAGATCATACAATACGGTGCAGGTAGTTTCCAACTTTTTAAGGGCCTTCACTTTATCAGATTCCAGGTAAATGATCACCGCCTCCTTGTCATTTTCAAATCCCAGGTAATTCACCCTCAAGGGCTTGCCGTTTGCAGCCAGTTTAAAGTGTTCAGCCATATATTTGTTTACCAATAAGTCCATATCCTTATGTTTTGCCGCCGAAGAAAGGTCTGGTTTTATTTTATACTTTTTTCCCAACAGGTCTTCAAAATCGTCTGTAAATATCCGGCAGCTTATTTCTATGGTTGTTGTTTTCGCATTATAATTTAACTCAGTTGAACTCAGGTGCAACGGATGCCTTTCTGCAACTTTTGAAGGCAATGCGGCGTGTAAATTTCCAAGGAACAGGTAACAAAACAACAATGATAGACGTAGCATACTTAAGTATTTTAACTGGCCTTGAAGGCAGAAGATTTAGTTTACTGATAAGAAGCAAATATATATTTTTCTGCATAAAGCTTGTGAACTAAAAAAAGCTAGACAAGTAACAACTGATTAAATTTTTGGGATGGAAAAATTAGTTTTTGCAATGAAATTATATTAACGACCTTACAGCGGTGAAAAATCTCAAATACTATCTGGCTGCCATCTCCGCATTTTCTATCTGGGGCTTTTTTAGTCTTGTGCTAAAACCACTACACGCCTACCCTTCTTTAGATATTCTTTTTTACCGTGTATTCAGCTGCGCGGTAATCATGACGATAATCTCCATTCTTTTTAAAAGAGCAAAACTTAAGGAAAACCTAATGATGCTGCAATCCCTTCCAAAAAGAAAACGAATGCAGATCATTTGGCTAAATATTGGCGGAAGTATTTTTTTAACGGTTAACTGGTTTTCTTTCATTTATGTGATGAACCATGTAAGTGTCCGCGCCACGTCAGTGGCTTATCTGGTGTGCCCAATTTTAACAACCTTGCTGGCCTACTTGCTTTTACGGGAGAAACTTACACGCATTCAATGGTTTTCGGTAGCACTAAGTTGCCTGGGTTGCCTTTTGCTATCCTATACAAGTTTGAGCAATATGTTCTTCAGTACCATTATCGGATTAAGTTATGCCTGTTACCTGATCAGCCAAAACAAAAATAATGGTTTTGATAAATTTCTTATCCTCAACTTCCATATCATTTTATCAGCTTTCTTCCTGCTACCATTTTATCCTGCGTTCTCCGGTCCTGTGCCATCAGATTTTACCTTTTATTTTTACGTGGAGATCATTGCTGTTCTTTACACGATTGTTCCGCTATTACTGAATCTATATGCCCTCAGCCACATTCGTTCATCAACGGTGGGGATGATACTGAATATTAATCCTATCATCGCCTTTGCCTTATCGGGGATTGTTTATCATGAGTCTATCGGATCTTTGCAGGTATTCGCGTATGCACTAATATTCATGGCTGTTATTGTATTTAACATCAGTAATTTTTCAAAATCTGCTGTAAAGGCTTAACCAATTTATAACCTTTTTAATACGTCTTCATTCCCAAGTTTTGCATCTTTTTTTTGCACATGTGATTTACCGAACTTATAGGTAAAACCCAGGTATATCCTTTTGCTGTCCGTATTTAGCCTTTCAGCAGTACGAAAAGTGCCATAGTTCCTTGATATCAAATAGTCATTGCGTTTAAAAATCAATTCGTTGCCCCCGAGTCTGAACTGGCCTTTACCTTCCCATAACGTCAGCAGAAATGATGCATCAATATTTTTATTTCCACTATTATTTGAAAGGTCTTGCACGTAATCAGTCCAGTAATACGCATCAACCTGAAATTTCAGCTTTGATGAAAACTTAAATATATGTGAAGATCTGAAATCGGAACGGAAGGCGGAAAGTTTGTATTGCTTACCAAGGACCAGGCCCTGTGCCTGGTTATATGCTATGGGTGTACCACTATTGATTGTTTCCCACCAATCATTGATCTGTAAGGGATAAAACATATAAAGAGAAATATCCGATGCACTTTTTAAGTTCTGCCTTGTGTAATAAGTAACCTTAGTGGCAACGTCCTGTTTAGAGGGGAACAACCCAATTAACCCTTTATTTTTAGTATAACTTACCGATAGGTTGAGTTTATGAATATTTGCATTCAGCGTGTATACATGGTCAAATGCAGGTACCAGTGCCGGATTACCTTGTTCAATAGTATACTGATTGATAAGTACAGAATAAGGTACCAGCTCATTGTAAGCTGCACGGCTGATTGTTTTTTTATAAGAAGCTGATAAATCTATATCCTTATTCAACTGATATTGGTACAAAAGTGTTGGAAACAAGGTTGTATAATGCTGACGGAAATGACCCGCAAAATTAGCCCTGGTATCCTCCATCCTTAGTCCAGCTTGTATTTTAACCTTTTTCCAGCCTTTGGAAACAATGCCATACAATCCTGCTATGGATTCCTGAAGTGTATTTTGGCTAGAAAACTCCGCAACCTGTTGTATCGTTCCTTCTCTTTCATCCTCAAAATCCACACTTGTTTTAGAATCGGTTTTCTGAAATTTCAATCCGGTTTCTGCTTTCCAGCCCTTGTTTAGCTGATGGATATAATCTGCCTGAGCGATGTAAACATCTATAGCGCCCTGATTTCGGGTTTGATATGTAGCCGGGGTTTTAATTAATTTGCCATTTCCATCATATAATTCGGATGGGAATATCTGGAACATATCTCTCTGCCATGGTATAAAAGTACCCAGAACCGTCAACTCATGCTTACCAGAATCGGATAGTAAATGATAGTTTAGGTTATAGGTTGATGACTTCATGCTTAGATCAAACACAGCCCTGGTAAGTAAGACAGAATCTAATGTAACATTTGATCTCCCAAATTCATTTTTTGACGTCCAGGGCCCTTCAAAATTAAAGTCGTTTGCATCAGCAAAAAACTCAATATATTGATCTGCATTTAATTGATAATTTATACTTCCCTGAAAAGTATACATTTTATTATGCGACAGGCGAGTCCAGTTGTTTGTCATAAAATAGGCCGCATCTGTGGGATCCTGAAATCTGGTAGAAGTGATGCCGAAAAAGTTATCGCCCCTGTTAATTCCAGCATTTGCATAGATGGTAAGTTTACGATGCTTAAACGTTCCTGCTAAATTTGTCATACCCAGGGCGTAATGGCCACTAGAACCGTCGGCACGGAAATTACCCGTAAACCCCTCGATCTGGCTTTTTTTAGTAATGATGTTAATTACGGCACCATACGCAGCATCGTACTTGGCAGAGGGTTGGGTAATGAGCTCAACTTTCTGGATATTTCCAGCTGGCATGGTCTGCAGGATATTTTCAAGGGAAACATCTGGTATAGGCTTACCATCGATTAAAATCATCGTTTTTTTCCCTTGCAGGCTCACGGTGTTGTCAGAAGAGATCCTTACGAAGGGGGCAGACCTTAATAGCTGTAAAGAATTACCTGCAGCCATCGCACTATTTTCAACATTATAAATCAATCTGTCACCTTTAGTTTCTACAATTGGCTTTTCGGACGTGATCTTTACTTCTTTTAAAGTTTCCGCAGAGGTACGCATAGCAATAGGTTCAATTGCAACCTGTGCAGATCCCCCAACCGTAAATGGCTTAGTTGTATAAGGATATTTTCCAAGTGCAGAGATCCTGATCTTGTAGACACCTGCCTTAATTGCCGTGAAATTGAAATTACCATCCGGATCGGTCAGAGCGTTTTGTACCAAAACAGAGTCAACCGCTGTTAGCAGCGTTACCTTTGTATAAGCCAGGGGTTGCTGATGCTCATCTAATACCCGGCCCCTTACCTGATCATGTGCCAATGAATCTTGATTTTGTCGCGTCAGTACCGTTAGCTGATGTGCATCAGTACCTGCGGGCACAGCTTTTGGAAATATGGAATAGTTTAAAACATCCACCTTATACCAGGAAAGATTTAACGGTAGCAATAAAGTATTCAGGACCTCAATAACTGATTTTCCTCTATACAGGCTGGCATCATATGTAACTTTTTGATTGGCAACATTAGACTCTTCATACATGAAATTAACTTTATACCGTGCCGCTATTGAATTCAGTACACTCGAAAGGGCTTCCTGTTTTTCAGCATTTTTAACTTGTGCCAACGCGGTACCAGAACTAAAAAGTATCATACATACCGAACTTATTAGGACAAGTATTAAATATTTATTTATCATCTCCTTAATTCGCTTTGATGATAAGTTCATGTTTAGCACTATCCGTAGTAATGTTGAGGCCAAAGGTTATGGAAAGTAGATCTATGAGGACCTTTTCATTTTTGGAACTTACGCTTCCGGAAATTCTTCTGGTTAATATCTTCGGATCATCCACCCTTACTTTGTACCCATATATATCTTCTAAATAATTGAATATAGCAGCAAGCGGAACATTTCGGAAATAAAGATTGCCATCTTTCCAGGCGGTGTATTCCCCAACATTAATTGACTTTTTGTTTAATTTCCCTTGTGCATATGCTACAATATCTCCAGGGGCAAGGATCAGTGGTTTGTCGTGTTTGTTAGGTAGCCCCAGTCCTATTTTTCCCTCAACAAGCGCGACTTCCGTGTGCCCCCTTCTATTGTTTACATTGAAGCTGGTACCAAGCACTTCAACATTCAGTGCGCCAATGTGGACTACAAAACGCTGATGATTCTTGACTGGTCCGTTTTTATGCAAATGTATTACTTTAAAGAATGCTTCACCCTTAACCCATACCTCCCTGGTCTCGTCGTCATCCCAATGCCTGTCATATTTAATATCAGAATTTGCATTTAAGGTAACCTGTGAACCATCAGGTAAAGTAAGCGTTTGCAGCTGGCCGTAAGCAGTATGAATATTTACTTGTCTTAAGCCTGAATATAAAAGGCCTACAGCCAAAAATACACCAATTAATACCGCGGCGGCGGCATAAGGACGCCAAAGTTTGATTTTTCTACTTGCTTTGGTACTTTGCTTAGTCCTGGCGATAATTGTATTCCAGATTTCCGTTTGTTGTTGTTCATCCAGTATTTCAGTCTCGAAACGCATTGACAGCACAATCTCCCTAGCTTCGTGAATAACCGGGCTTCTATCAGGATAAACCCGCTGGATATTTTCCCATTTTTTATCCAGTTCATCCGTGGGCTGACTAATCCATAACATAAAGGATTCATCATTAATAAGATCCTGCAGCGTATAGAACTGGTAATCACCAAATTTTTTCTTCATCCTGACTATTTTGATCCTATTAGCTGACAAAGAAACATTTTACCCCATCAAATTGAATAAATTTTATATTAACCTGCTAATCAATGTATTATTTTCATATTCAGTACAAGATAAAGCACCAGTAAATCTTCTTTTGATAAATTATTCCTTAGAAAATCGAGTGACCTTGCCATTAATTTATAACTGGCCTTTACTGTAATGCCCATAACCTCTGCAATCTCTTCATAAGAGAGTTGCTCATAAAATTTAAGAAAAATAGCCTCTCTCTGCCGGGCGGTAAGTTTTGAAATAGTTAGTTGTAACTGTTCACTTATTTTTTGACGCTTTTCATCATTTATCAGGGCATCTTCAATATTTAAACTGACATTAAATGAGTAGTTTTCAGATTCATCAAAGTCGTGGTTAGCTTGTGACCGGACTACCTTTTTAAGGATAAGGTTTCTGAATGACTTGTAGAGGTAATTTTTAACATGTCCTGGATTGCCAATTGAATTTCTGGTGGTCCAAAGCCTCACAAACAACTCTTGAATACAGTCTTTAATCAGGTCCTTATCAAGGGAAAATTTTGCACCGTAATTATACAATCCAGCAGAATATTTTTGGAACAGATGTGAAAAAGCAGTTGTGTCGCCGGTTTTAAAAGCCTGCCAATGCTGATCTTCTGATTCGCCTGAATTAAAATTTGGTATTTGCACTTATTTTGTTTGCTGCTAAAATACAATTTTCCAGTTATATTCAAACAGGTTGTGAATGCATGCTCCTCACTAAAAACCCGTTATTTACCCTCTACATGCTTTATATAGATTTTTATGTTTTATTTTCACCTACTGGATTAAATAAAATTGAAAATGAGTATCGCCATAATTTTTAACAATAAAGACCCTGAACCCTGGAAAAGGGAGCTTGAAAAAAATTTACCCAACACGCTTATAGAGGTTTATCCAGATATTAAAGACAAGCAGAAAGTAGAATTTATTCTCTGTTGGAAACCAGCGTCTGGTGTTACAGCCGAATTCCCTAATGTGAAAGTTATTCAGTCGGTCGGAGCTTCCGCTGAGCATATTTTTAATACGCAAACGCTTAAGGATGGAGTTGTTATTACGAGGATAGTGGATGAAAATCTATCAGTTGATATGTTTGAATTCATATTATCAATGATACTCTTTAAACTGAAAAACCTTCATTACTATGTTACCGACCAAACGCATCAAATATGGAAACCTGCTGCTTACCGGTCGATTGAAAACACCGAGGTTACCATCCTGGGCTTAGGGCAGATTGGTAGTTATGTTGCAAGCAGATTAGTTCAAATGAATTTTAGCGTTAAAGGCTGGTCGAATTCTAAAAAGGAAATTGGGGGTGTAAAATCATTTTATGGGCAGGCACAATATCTGGAAGCGTTGAAAAACTCAGATTTTCTGGTCAACTTATTACCCCTTACAGCTGCAACAAAGAACATTATAGACTATAGTTCTTTATCCCAGTTACGGAAAGGCGCAACGCTGATCAACGTGGGCAGAGGAGAGCATCTGATTGAAGATGACTTAATCACGTTATTAGACTCGAATCATCTCTCGGGTGCAATTTTAGATGTATTCAGACAAGAACCCCTTCCAAAGGAGCATCTGTTCTGGCATCATCCCAATATCTTAATTACTCCACACATAGCTTCCCTGACAAACATTAACAGCGCAGCTTTGCTTGTTGCCGGGAATTATCGTCGTCTATTGAACAGCGAGCAGCTACTTCACACAGTTTCACCAAACAAAGGTTATTAAGATGAGCACGTTTCACTACGCATTTAAAGTAAAGGACATTGAAAGTACGATTGAATTTTATCATAAAATTCTGGGTTGTGCATTAGGCAGGCAAACTGAACATTGGGTTGATTTTAATTTCTTTGGCCATCAGTTATCTGCCCATGTATCCGGGGATCTACCGGAACCTGATTATTGTGGGCAGGTGGGTGGAATTTCGGTACCTATACCCCATTTCGGTTGTATTTTGAACCAGGAAGAATTTACCGCTGTTAAAAACAGGCTCATATCTTTTGATATAAAGTTTGTATTGGAACCACACATAAGATATGAGGGTATGAAAGGCGAACAACAAACCATGTTTATTTTTGATTATAGCAATAATCCAATTGAATTTAAATCCTTTAAAGATGATGGGGAAGTTTTTGATTAAGGTTTCAATTCGCTATTGGTTTATTTAAAGTTTTCTTGGTAGATCTGTTCGCCGTTAGTAAAGGCCGAATGAGCTAATGGAGCTCCTGACAAATATCAGACCAGCGACCGACGGAGCTGGAGAAAATCCATTAAACTTGTTTAGCTTTCCTAACACCTCCACCTCCCCAAATTGATCAGGGAGGTGGAGGTAATCACAGAAGGAATGGGTGATTTTATCTTGTGTGTATTCTTTGTAAACGGCAATATTTAATACCGTTTCATCTTCTATCAGTGGGAAAAAGCTTTCAGGGTTACCTTCTTCCAGGGCGTTGGTAATCCTGTCCAGTTCTTCAACCGAATAAAATGGCTTTTTAAGGCTTTCTACATCCTCCACATAATGGTACGGTGCAGCAATTAAATAATTAAGGTTTTCTGCGGTATAACCTTTCGCAATTCTGCGCATCATCAGGCGATACAAGGTTTCCAGCTCATTGGCCGGCATTTCCTTTACAATTCTCATTTTTGTTTGAAATTTAAGGTTTGATAATTGGACAATTTTTGGCAATGCGCGGCCATAACGCGTTTTTTCATCGTTAATACTTCATAAAAACTAATTGTTAAAATTTAAGCTGACAGCAATGCAGCGCTGCTATCCGGCGAGATGCAGCACAAACATACCCGTGTTTGCGGTTTGGTGTGATTTGAGCCGGGACTCTTCGGCGATTGAGATTTCGGCTACATACCGCGCAACAATTACATCATGTGCATGGCAGGTATTAACCTTTTTGTAACCAGAAATGGATTGAATTTTACCGTAAGCGGTATTGATTTTCTTCTTTTTCATGCGGATACTATTGATTTAAATTTTTCAATAGAACCTTACAAGAAGCGGGATGAACCCTGTGGAAATACAGGTCCGGCAACAGTTCTTGTAGCTCGAACATACCCGGTGACAGCGGGGAATAGTAAACTATTCAGTGCACTACAATAAGCTGCGCCGGACCTATATTTCGCAAAGATAGATAACCGGCTGCTCTACTTACCCTCGTGCACTTAAAATTGTCACATTTGTTCGAACGAGGTTCTTAAATAGAACACCTCAAATTTTTGATGAAGTGCTGTAAATATTGCGTTTTATTTAACTTGTATTCATATACGTTACATTTGATGACGCCAATATAGTAATTATATTTTATTTACACAATAAAGAAATTAAATTATTTTTCTTAGCCCCTGGTCATTGCCAGTTATTCGTGCAATTTATTTTAAGCTGATGCCACCGCCTTCTAAAGAGACTGGATGAACTGTTGCTAACAGGGAAACTACAGGTGTCGGGAGCTAACTGATACGTATCTTTCGGAACATCATTATTTAATGTTTGCGAATATAATCTGCCCGGTGTACACACTATTCGAAATACTTTTCTGATCTTCTGCGTTGAATGAAATGTAGGTTTCAACCCTTTGGCCGGCTGGCACTAATGGTATTTCTAAATAGTCATATCCTTGCTTCCGTTTTGCACCACTTCTAGTAAAAAAGGCCATTTTGTTATCTGGTAGGTACGCCATCAGCATCGCGCGATCTGTTTGGAGCGTACCATCTTGCAGTTCATTATTATCCCAGGTAAACATTAGGCCATTATCCGCTGCAATAACCTCAGGATTTTTAACAACAGGCATTTTCCCACTTGAAAATAATACCTTGCTAAAATCAATCTGTAGATCCGGGTATTGACCTATAATTGCTTTTCTGGTTAATGAAGAGCCTAGATTGTAGGCACTCATATCCTGGATATCTGCCTCTAGCGCAAGTCCTATTCTAACAAATTCAACTACAGGTTTGAGAAAAGCTGCTGTCATTGAGGTCTTCTCCCAGGAGCACAATAATTTGTCGCTGGGCTCGCTGAAAATATGCTCCCCTATTGTACGAAGTCTTTGTTTGCCTTTTTTATCAACGTAACCTATTACCTTACCTAACTTACCTGAGAAAGGTCCCAATGGACCAAATTTTTGTGTTGCCATAATTTTTACTTTAAGATTTAAACAAAAATAATCAAAATATCACACAACAACCTCATTATCAATTATTTGTCATCATTTGTCTGAAATTGGCGCGACAACTGTTTGTAAAGTGTTCGAGGCATACGTGCAATACATCAATCAGAATTCCGGCTCAACAAAGGTGTTGAACTACCCGGGGGGTAGTTCAGGGGTAGATGTGCACCGGATGTGTACCGGATCTGGAGTACTTATGCCCAAAACCCATCCTAGCCCGTTGCTTAATTCTTTGTTAAGACCAATCCTCATTGTCTCCTTCGCGGAATTTTATTGTACAAATTAGTGAGAATTCTTTGTGGCTCTTGTCTTAGTCTTCTCCTAGATAAGTTGTGGAGCCGATAGCCCTCCAATAGATGTTGAGTAGGCTAAAATTCGGATTCTAATTCCTCCAGCCTACCTAAGCCCTAGCCAACATATACTGAAGACCTTCTCAATTCAAGACATGACTGGGAGAGAACTAGGAGGAAACTGCAAGCGCAAAAACATTAGACCCAATAACCTATAATTTAGTTTTTGCCGATGTGTTGGATTCCTCAAAGGAAATTGACGATAGAGGCACGACAGATAATAAGGATAGAGACCTTGTGTTGGACAACGAACTCTACTTCATTAAAAAGCTGAGGAAGCAAAAAAGATATTGAGGAGTGTTGGAATTCCGGGATATAAAAAACTTCATTGTAAATAGTGAGGGAGTATCAGTTCATCTTCGTGAAAACCATTTTTTGAGCCATTGTTATCTTGCCAGAAGAATGTTCATTTTCGCAATCATAGCTGGTTTCTTGATGCCCTCGGTGCTTACATATAACTCACCAGATGGACTAAACAGCATCCCTTCGATCTGCGGAAAAATACTTTTATCAACTGTTAAATAAAACTTAGGTTTTCCAGCAGATGAAAGTACAAGGACTCGCTGGTTCGGCCCATCTGCGATGAAAATATCTTTTGACTTTGGATTTATGGCCAATTCAGAGGGCCTGATATCATTTGTGTTATTCTTATTGCCCTTCTTGTTTTTCTTTTTACCTTTCTTTCCTTTTTCATCACCTGCATCAAGGTTGGAGCCACAACTTACTACTGGGTCATTTAACTGAACAGAATAAACTGGTTGGGCATTAAATTTCCTGGTAGCCAAACTAAAGCTGAAAAAGTTCTTTTCCTGAGCGCCTTTTTTACCATCTTTCTGCCCAATTATCATCCTGTCATTAGCTGCGTCAAAATAAAACGGCTCCGTATTGTCGGTAACAGTCAAAGGCAGATTATATTCGTGTAGCACCTTCCCCGTTGGGCTAACTTCGTACATCAAACCATCAGAACGTAAAGTAAAGAAATTCCCATGGGCATAAGTCAGACCCTCGTAATCTCCGGGGGCGCCGAATTTAATTTTCTGTTCAACCTTTTGGGTTAAAAGATTGTAAACGTAAATTATACCATCGTTATCTTGGATTGCACCAACTTTGTTTTGGCCAAGCCATGCAATACTGGATATCTCTTTTAATTCTGCCGGCATCTCCCATGTTTTCTGTGCAACAAGACTGCCGCCGACACAAGCCGTTGGACCGGTGACAGCTTCTTTACTGTGTGTATCATATCCGGGGTTTGTGGAACTGTTCACTTTGTATTCAGAAAGGTGAATGTTTGACTCGGAAGCTTTTTGGTTGCTTAGTACGCTATTGCCTACGTAAAAGTAAATGACCGTGGCAACAGCCACGGTGACTACGATTGCCGAAAGTAAAACGCCCAATTTAAAATCCTTCATGATTTGTATTTAATTTCTGTATGACAGACAATTGTTTAATCAGCTATCGTGCCAAAATGTTAGTGGCAAAAGGCGCGCTAAACGCCTATTCAAATTCTAGTAAAACATTACAACATTTTTAATAAAGAATTTTAAAACGTTTTGAAGAAAATTAGTTAACAATATTTAAAATTAATAGTTTAAATTTACATCACATTAAAACTTTTAAATTAAATATCTATTCACTTGTATATTCACATTCACCGCACAATGGTATTAGTTCAAGTGGGTTGCAAGTCAGAAGCCACTATCGTATGGGCAGGCTCACACAGCGAATACGAAAGAAAGTTTAAGAACAATAAATTAGTTATTAATAAATGGTTAAGCGACAACGACTGGGTTTAAATCAAAAATTATGAATACTACAATTGTAGATCAAAATAAGATACTGGATAGCAAAAGCCTAAACAACGAACTGGATTTTGAACGCGCTTCTATTATCGATAGGAAGCTGAGGGTATTGATCAAAGATTACCCTGAACTAACTGAAAAAGACAGAAATTGCGTGCCATACTTCATGATTATGAAAATCGGGTTTGGGTAGAAATGCCTATAACCAAAGAAAAAATTCACGAGAGTGATTTAGCTGAGGCTGTTGCCGAGCAGGAACGCTTGTTCCTACACAATAGAAGAGAATTGATTAGAAAGCGGTTACAAGCATATTCTTTGACTCAGAAAGATTTAGGCAAAATATTAGGGCATGCAAGTGTAAGTTATATATCCGAACTTGTCAATGGTATCAGTCCTTTTACTATACACGACTTATTTGTTATTCATTTGTTGTTGAAAATAGAATTTAAAGACCTTATACCTACTATGTTGAACTTAGACGAAAGGTCAAAAATAACCGAGATTGTCAATCAACTCAGCAATACTAAACTAAGATCAATAAACTAGACCTAGCATTGATAACAGATCCCGGTCATCAACATATGTAACATTCATCAAATTGTAAAAATCAACCTAGATGCTAGACGTATTGAATGCAAACGTGTTTTATCCTGTACTTTGCCTTTTATAGTGCTGATGGGGTCTCCTTATCATCAATTGCGTTCCACAAAAGGTACAAGGTTCGATCTCATCATTGTCATCAATTAAGCAAAATGATTTTTCATTAATAAACTGAACAAATGGATTTACAATTAAAAGGGAAAGTTGCTTTTGTAAGCGGCTCTACAAAAGGAATAGGATTTGCAATAGCAAAACAATTATTACAGGAAGGTGCCGTGGTTATAATTAACGGCAGAAAAAAAGATGTTGTAGACGCAGCAATTGAAAAGTTAAAAGCGGAGCTAAGTGAAGCTGAAGTAACAGGTATTGCAGCCGATTTTGCGAAAGTGGAGGAAGTAAACGCATTACTCGCACAATTGGCTGACGTTGATATACTGATAAACAATGCAGGGATATTTGAACCAAAAGCATTCGCGGACATAACAGACGAAGAATGGCTGCGTTTTTTTGAAGTCAACGTCTTAAGCGGCATCAGACTATCACGTGTCCTTTTCCCAAAAATGCTGGCAAAAAACTGGGGCAGGATTATTTTTATTACCAGTGAATCTGCAGTAAATATACCAGAAGAAATGATCCATTACGGTACTACAAAAACCGCAATGCATGCAGTTAGTCGTGGCTTAGCTGAACTAACAAAAAATTCTGGCGTTACTGTAAACACAGTGATGCCCGGCCCAACTGCCTCTGAAGGGGTAGTCGATTTTGTAAAACAATTGGCAACTGAGAAAGGAATATCTGTTGAACAGGCTGAAGACGAATTCTTTAAAACAATGCGTCCGAGTTCGCTTATTCAAAGGTTTTCGGACGTGTCAGAAATTGCTAACATGGTTACTTATCTTTCGAGTCCTCTGGCCTCTTCAACCAATGGTTCTTCGTTGCGTGTAGATGGCGGAGCAGTAAAATCGGTGCTTTAAATCCTGATTTCCATTCCATCTGTCAGATATCCAATATTCAGCCTTTCAAGATTTGCAAGCATCTCCCGGTCAAAATGTGTAAGCAGGATCTGTTTACAAGAAAAGTCCGGCAGATGCTGCTCAATCTCCACATAATTCATGTGTCCTCTGGCCTTCGTTGAGAAGAAATTACATTCGCATATAAACAGGTCGGCACCAGCACTTAACGGTAAAAGCACGTCTGTCCAGGAAGTATCACCAGAATAGGCAATTATTTTACCCTCCATTTCAAGCCGAAGGCCATGTGGCAGGGCTTTTTCAGAATGGATCACTTCAAAAGCCTCTACAGTAAAATATTTGCTGTTCAATTTCCGGCCCGCAGTAAACTCTAAAAACTCTATGTCCAGTTTCTCCAATACTGCTGTGCCGGGATAAAGCAAATCCAGTAACACACTGATGCGCTCTTTTCCTCCGGGTGGACTAATGATCTGTATCTTTTTTGTCCTGCCGTTCACCGATGCATCCAGCAATAAAAAAGGGACTCCGCCATAATGGTCCCCGTGAAAATGACTAATTACGATTGCATCAATATTATTAACATCAATCCCATGGTATTTCAATCCCGGTAGGCTGCTGGCGCCACAATCTATCAAAAAGCGGGTGAATTCTGTGGTTACATGGAAGCATGTGTTTAACCTTCCCCCGCTTCCGAAAGCGTCACCGCAGCCAATTACTTTCAGTTGTGCCATACTCGTTTACGTCGAAATATATGTTTATACTAAATTCTTCAAAACAATCCAATGAAATGGGCCAGAGCGTTTTCACGTCCGGCCCATGCATTGGCTTAAAAGATTTATGGATTTCCGCTTCCACCTGCTGAACCATAGATTTGTCCCGTAGCAAAACTCGCGTCGTTATCTGCAAACTGGACAAATATAGAAGCTAATTCTGCGGGTTGTCCAGGCCGTCCCAAGGGAGTGACCCCGCCAAATTCGACAATAGCATCCTGTGGCTGGCCTCCGCTAATTTGCAGGGGGGTCCATACTGGACCTGGTGCAACTCCGTTCACACGGATACCTTTAGGGCCAAGTTGTTTTGCAAGTGACTTTACAAAAGCAACATTGGCGGCTTTGGTTTGTGCGTAATCAAAAAGATTTTCTGAAGGATCATATGCCTGTACCGAGGTAGTTGAAATAATTGATGAGCCCTCTGGCAAATGTGGCAGCGCAGCCTTGGTAATCCAATATGGTGCGTAGATGTTAGTTTTCATGGTCGCATCAAACCCTTCAGCAGTAAGATCAAGCAGAGAATCTACAGCCTGCTGCCGTCCGGCATTATTGACAAGGATGTCAATTCCACCAAGCTTTTCAGCGGCCTGTTCCACTAATGATTTACAGAAATCTTCAGTAGTAATGTCTCCAGGGATTGCATATCCCTTACGTCCGGCAGCTTCTATCAAAGCTATTACCTCATCTGCATCCGACTGCTCTTCAGGCAGGTAATTGATAACCACATCTGCACCTTCCCTTGCATAAGCAATTGCTGCCGCGCGTCCAATTCCTGAATCACCGCCAGTAATTAATGCCTTACGACCTGTTAACCTACCTGATCCTTTATAACTTTCTTCCCCATGATCGGGTACCGGCTGCATCTTAGAAGAAAGACCAGGAGATTCCTGTGGTTGTTTTACAAATGGTGGTTTTGGATATTTGTCTATAGGATTTACGAGTGGTTTCTGATTTTGTTCAAACATATTAAAAGTTTTAAATTGCGATCTGCATCTATCCAACATGTTAGATATTGCATTGTTTCCAAAAAAACAAAAACGCTGATTTTTACCGCTGCCAGATTAGGCAAGTATATTCTTTGAACCAAACCAGCGGTTCAAAGAATATACTTGCCTTTTGAAACCAATATTAGTTGTCGATGTAACTGGATAAAGCCAGTTCCTTTTGCGCGTCGAGGGCTTCCAAACGCGACACCAGCGATGCACGCATATCAATATATGCATCTTTACCCATCGCAAGTCTTAAGGGAGCAGGATTGATTTCGACGGTATCAATTATAGCCTGAACTGTTATGTCCACATCTCCGTTGATAGGAAAATCATTATTTGCAATGGCACGGCGTACATCTCCTGCAGGCGTTTGATCATATGCTTCAATTACCGGTGCGGTGACCAGTGCAGAAGCAAAGCCTGTATGATGGGCTCCGGGTTCAACTATGGTTACGCCAATATTTAACGGTCCAAGTTCTTTTGCAATTGTTTCACAAAACCCTTCCATGGCCCATTTGGTCATGTGGTAGTAACTGAAGTTTGGATAGGTAGTTTGTCCCCCAGCGGATGACAACTGTAAGATCCTTCCGTTGCCCTGCGCACGAAGGTGAGGCAAGGCCGCCCTGATAACCTGAATTGAACCAATAATATTGGTATCAATCTGATGACGGATTTGCTCGTCTGCGGCTTCTTCGGCAGCACAGAACAACGCATATCCCGCATTATTGACAACCACATCGATCGTCCCCAACTCTTCAAACGCAAGATCTACAGTGCGTTTTACCTCAGCTGTATCCGTTACATCAAGTTGTGCGATCCACAACATATCTCCGTAGGTGGCTTTAAGATCATCCAATGCACCTGTTTTACGCACTGTGCCTGCAACGCGATCTCCTATTGCCAATAATTTTTCTGTAAGCAGTCGTCCTAAGCCGGTCGAAGTGCCGGTAATAAACCAAGTTTTCATAGTAAATAATTTTTATAAACGAATTAACAAATCAAAACTACTGATTAGCAAATTCGCAGCCTATGACATAATATTGTACTTTTCAAACATAGTTTTAGTAAATTCAAACATCATTTTGATAATGACATAAAACGGTTGTTGAAGCAAGCTTTTACAAAGTAAATTTGCATTGGAATAATAATAAAAAGCATGGAAAAGGAAACCCTTGAAAAATTTTATCTGGAAAGAATGGATCAGCATGAAGATAACCTGACTTCGGATAGGTTATTATTCAATATCCTGCCCTTTGATGCCTGTTCCGCCAACGATGTAATTCCCTATAGGAAGAGGGACTTTTTTAAGTTTGCATTTTTAAAAGGCAACCATATTGTCCATTTTGCAAATAAGAGCATTGACTTCAGCGGATCAACACTTGCATTTTTTAATCCGGACATCCCATACACGGTAGATATGCCAGGAAATAACTCTACCGGCTTTTATTTTATTTTCCGTGAATCTTATCTAAACGACTATTTCAGGCATAATATCAAAACACTCCCCATATTTGCACCCGACTATCGGCCGCTATATATATTGGATGAAGAGCAGGAAAAGCGGGTTGAAGAAATTTTCATGGAAATAAAAAGGGAGTTTGAATCGGATTACTATTATAAACACGATCTGATCAGAAAATGCATTACCGAACTGATACATCTGGCTATCAAAATTAAACCGGTGGAGAAAATCTACCAGGACATTGATGCCAATGTAAGAATAACCGGTATTTTTAATGAATTACTTGACCGTCAGTTTCCAATAGACAACCCAACTGAATTCCTCAGGTTAAGGTCAGCAAAAGATTATGCGTCAAGCATAATGATTCATATCAACCACCTGAACCGGGCTTTGAAAACCACTACCGGAAAAACAACCACAGAACTGATCATGGAACGTATTCTGGAAGAATCAAAAATTTTGCTCAAACACTCAAACTGGACAATATCAGAAATAAGTTATGCACTTGGTTTCAAAAACCAGGCAAATTTTAATCATTTCTTTAAAAAAGCAATGCAGCTTACCCCTTCTGTACACAGAGGATGAGGAATTGACAGATCAACGCATGTTATAGTACCCAATCTGTATCATATTTTTCCCTTGTGCTAAAAATTTACATCATTTATTTTACAGGTGAAAGGTCACAAAGTATAAATTAAACTTTCGTACTATCAAAAAACGTTTTAAATTTATACTTTCAACAAAATTTTATCAGATGACTAAAGCTATACCTATAATTTTCCTGCTCGGTGCGCTCTCGCAAGCCACTTATGCCCAAAACACACAAAATAACCCGGGAAGTAATCACGGGAACAAGTTTGAACAGCTTGGGACTATACTTACCACGCCAAATGAACAAAGAACAGCAAGTGGTGCACCAGGTGTAAAATACTGGCAGCAACGGGCAGACTATGATATTAAATGTACGCTTGACGAAGAAAAACTACAGCTGACAGGTTCAGAAAAAGTTACTTATTTCAATAATTCTCCTGATGTACTTACCTATATCTGGTTGCAGTTGGATGAAAATGAACACAGCAACCTGAAAAATGCAGATTATCAGAGCAGTTCTACACTTCCTGAAATCACTACCACTAAGGCAATTGACGCTGCAGTTATCAGCGACACTGATAACGGTAACGGGGTATCTGTATTAAAGATTACCGATGCACTTGGAAAACCATTAAAATATACAGTGAACAAAACCATGATGCGGGTAGAAATGCCTGTACCGCTAAAAGCCGGTGCTCAGTTTGTGTTTAATGTAAACTGGAAATACAAAATCACTGACCGTATGGTAGAAGGTGGCCGCGGAGGATATGAATTTTTCCCGGAAGACGGCAATCACTTGTTCACAATGGCACAATGGTATCCAAGACTATGTGTTTACAGTGATTTTCAGGGATGGCAAAATCACCAGTTTACCGGAAGGGGCGAGTTTGCGCTCACCTTTGGTAACTTTAAGGTACAGATGACGGTTCCGGCAGACCACGTGGTTGGCGGAACAGGTGAATGCATCAATTATAGCGCAGTGCTTACTCCTGCTGAACTGGCCAAATACAACCAGGCAAAAACTGCAACTGAGCCTGTTCAGATAGTAACACTTGATGAAGCTAAAAAAGCAGAGCTTACAAAAAGCAAAGCCACCAAAACATGGGTTTTCCAGGCAAATAACGTGCGTGATTTTGCATGGACTGCTTCAAGAAAGTACATATGGGATGCCATGGGCCAGAAAGTTGATGGTAAAACTGTAATGTGTATGAGTTTTTATGGTAAAGAAGCCTATAACCTATACAGCAAATACTCAACTAAAGCGGTAGCACATACCATCAAAACTTATTCTGATTTTACGTTCCCTTATCCTTACCCGGTAGCTCAAAGTGTAGAGGCCGCAAACGGAATGGAATACCCGATGATCTGTTTCAATTACGGTCGTACAGAAAAAGACGGTACGTACAGCGAAAGCTCAAAAAATGGAATGCTGGGCGTAATTATCCATGAAGTAGGCCATAACTTCTTCCCTATGATTGTAAACAGCGATGAACGCCAGTGGACATGGATGGACGAAGGGTTAAACTCATTTGTAGAATACCTTACGGAAGAAATGTGGGACAATAAATTCCCAACTAAAAGAGGTGCAGCTTATTCGATTGTGGATTACATGAAATTACCAAAAGACCAGCTGGAACCAATCATGACCAATTCTGAAAATATTGAACGATTTGGTCCTAACGCTTATGCAAAACCGGCCGTAGGATTGAATATTTTAAGAGAGACCATCATGGGCAGAGAACTGTTTGATTATGCTTTTAAAGAATATGCAAGAAGATGGGCATTTAAACACCCTACGCCTGCCGATTTATTCAGAACGCTGGAAGATGCAAGTGGTGAAGACCTTGACTGGTTCTGGAGAGGCTGGTTCTACGGCACTGACCCGGTTGACATTTCTCTTGACGCAGTAAAATTTGCTAAAGCAGACGTAGATTCAAAAGTTCCTGCTTCTAAAGTTAGATTGGTAAAACTGGACGCACCATTGGTGAATGCATTTGACGATATTTCCAAAGTAAGAAACAGGGAAGATAAAAACATTCAATTCTACACTGATAAAGACAAAGCAACGCAAGATTTTTACTGGAGATACGACCGCGGACTGGAAAAATACGACGACACAGAACGCAAACAGGATGTAGCTGCCCCTTTTGAAACCTTGTCTTCTGAAGATCAGGCGAAATACGCAGGCAAGTTCTTTTATGAATTGTCTTTCAGCAATAAAGGCGGATTGGTAATGCCAATCATTGTAGAATTTACATACGCTGATGGTACAAAAAAAACGGACAGAATTTCTGCACAAATCTGGAGACACAATGAGCAGCACGTAACTAAATTCTATGTACAGGATAAAGAGGTTGCTTCAATCAAACTTGATCCAATGCGCGAAACAGCAGATATTGATGAAAGCAACAATACCTGGGGCGGTAGTAAACAGGCTTCAAAATTCCAGTTGTTTAAACAAAAAACTACTACTGCACGCGGACAATCTGCAGGTGGCAACCCAATGCAAAACGCAAAAGCAAGTAAGTAGCTAAAACTTATGTAGCAATATTAATACGGTAAGCACCAGTGCGCTTACCGTATTTTTTTTGTTAAAGTCATACAGATATCAAATTAAGGCCTTTAACGCAATTGCCCATGGCATTATTGGTCTTTTTATTTCTACAATACTACATTTGGACAAAATGAATGGAATTACGGTTTTATATGGCTGAAAATTTGTTAATTTGATCCATTATAACTTAAGCAATGCTCATTAAAAACAAACTATGTCAGGCGTAGAAAAATCAGAAGAAAGTTCCAATATCCTATCTCTAGATATTGGCGGTACGAGCATTAAAGCATGCATCTTAACGGCAACAGGAGAATTATTCTCAGAATATACAAAGTTACCTACGCCTAAAAACTCAACCCCAGAAGAAGTAATCAAAGTGATTCACGAACTAGTTTCGCCACTGTCCCCTTATGGTAAAATTGCTATCGGTTTTCCGGGCTATGTGAAATGTGGGATTGTAGAAACAGCGCCTAACCTGGCTAAAAACAAATGGGCTGGATTTGCACTGGCACAAAGTGTTAGTGACCTTTTAGGCTGCCCTGTCCGTTTGATCAATGACGCCGACCAACAGGCACTGGGTGTTATTGGAGGAAAAGGCTTTGAAATTGTACTCACCCTGGGCACCGGTTTTGGCACATCACTTACGTTTGATGGCGAACTGCTGCCACATCTTGAGCTCGCACACCTGCCTATTTCCAAAAATAAAGACTATGATGACTACATTGGCGACAAAGCATTCATTAAGGAAGGGAAAAAAGCCTGGAACGAGCGTTTGCAGCGAATTATACAGATTTATAAAACAGTATTTAATTACGACGACCTATACCTTGGCGGTGGAAATGCCAAACACATAGATTTTGAATTAGATCATAATATACACATTGTTTCAAACAGGGACGGGATTAAAGGTGGTGCCAAATTGTGGGCCGCTGCTGAAAAATATCATGTTTTCACAACCTACCCAAAATTAAATTCATCAAATGGAAAGTAAATACACTTTAGGAATGATAGGCCTCGGCACAATGGGGCGCAATTTATTGTTGAACATGGCTGATAACGGCTTTGCTGTTACTGGTTATGACAAGGATCAGAAGATGATCGATAAACTGAAAGAAGATGGTGCCAAACACAATCTTACAGCCTATTCTTCTCTAGAAGATTTTGTTGCGAGCCTTGAATTACCGAGAAGAATTATGCTACTTGTACCTGCAGGTCCGATTGTAGACAGTGTGATTAAAGAACTTCAGCCGCTGCTTGAAAAAGGTGATATGATCATCGACAGTGGAAATTCGCATTTTACAGACACCAGCAGAAGGGCCATTGAGCTTTCTGATATTGGTATCCACTTTTTCGGAATGGGTATATCAGGAGGTGAAGAAGGCGCACGTTTCGGTCCTAGTATCATGCCTGGTGGTGATAAAACTGCCTACGGTAATATGAAAGAAATTCTGGAAGCAGTTTCTGCCAAAGTAAACGGCGATCCATGTGTGGCCTATATTGGCCCCGGAGCTTCAGGGCACTTTGTGAAAATGGTGCACAACGGTATTGAGTATTCAATGATGCAATTGCTTGCAGAAACCTACGACATCCTTAAAAATGCGCTGGATTATTCGAACGAGCAAATTTATAGTGTATTTGAAGAATGGAACAATGGACGTTTGCAATCTTTCCTGCTGGAAGTTACGCGCGACATCTTTAAGGTAAAAGATGACAAGTCGGGAAATTTCCTTTTGGATATGATCAAAGACGAAGCAAAGTCAAAAGGTACAGGAAAATGGACTTCGCAGGTTTCAATGGACCTGCAGTTGCCTATTCCTACCATCAATGAAGCAGTAAGTACAAGGGACCTGTCTAAATTTAAATCGCTGCGTGTCGCTTTAGCTGAAGCTTATCCACAGGATGTTCCCTTCGCAGAAGATAAAGACAAGTTTCTGGCAGAACTGGAGCAAGCCTTGTATTTTTCTGTGATTACTTCTTACGCACAAGGCCTTCATTTGCTATGGCAGGCATCAATAACTTATGAATATGAGTTAAACCTGCACGAGATTGCACAAATATGGCGCGGCGGATGTATCATCAGGGCTGAATTCCTTGAAGATATTTATCAGGCTTACAAAAAGCAGCCTGACCTTGAGCATTTATATGCTGATGCCGGTGTGCAGGAAAAAATGAAAGAAACCCTTCCGGGAATGAGATCTGTAGTAACGCATGCATCTCAAAGCGGGTTGGCGATTCCGGCTTTCGCCTCAGCACTTACATATTTTGACTCACTGCGAACTGCCAGAATGCCTTCTAACCTGATTCAGGCACAAAGGGATTTCTTTGGTGCGCACAGATTTGAACGTACTGACGAAGAAGGAACTTTCCACGCAATCTGGAACCCCATAAACGAATAATTAACAGAGCAAATGACACCATCGTCAGCAAACAGTTTGCATTGGCAAATGACAACTGATGATGGCTTCATAACCGATTAAATAATACATTCTGATGAAAACAAGTAAATGCCTCAATCCAACCATATTTGTCATATTTGGCGGTACTGGTGATTTAAATATGCGCAAACTTGCGCCTGCGATTTACAATCTATATTCTGATGGGTTTATGTCTAAAGACTATGCCATCATTGGAACAGCGAGAAAGAAACAGACGGATGATGAATTCCGCAACACCATTATGGGTGGGGTAAATTCATTCTCGCGCGCTGGAAAGGTGAAGCAGGATAAATGGGATGAGTTTGCACAAAACGTTTATTACAACTCTGTTGATGTATCTGCACCGGAAACTTTCGGGGTATTGAAAACAACAATTGAAGGACTGAAAGAAAAATATGGCCCAAAAACGCAGGTAATCTATTACCTTGCCGTAGCGCCAAACCTTTTCCCGCTGATTGCTGAATGCCTGGCCCAATATGACCTTGCTGGTGATGAAAACAGCTGCAGAATAGTAATTGAAAAACCATTTGGCCACGATCTTGAAAGTGCAAAGGAACTGAATAAACTGCTAACCGGCATTTTCACAGAAAAACAGATCTACAGGATTGACCATTACCTGGGCAAGGAAACTGTACAAAACATTATGGCTTTCCGTTTTGCCAACTCTTTCCTGGAGCCACTTTGGAACCGTACCTATATTGATCACGTACAGATATCAGTAACAGAACAACTGGGCGTGGGAGACCGCGGTGGATACTATGATGGAGCAGGTGCACTAAGAGATATGATACAGAACCATATCCTTCAGTTGCTGTGCTTAATTGGTATGGAAACCCCTGTAAATTTTGAAGCTGACGAAATCAGGAATAAAAAGGTTGATGTACTTAAAGCAATGCGCCCCTTCTCTCCTGAGGATATCCGCCTGAGCACAGTACGCGGACAATATTCAAAAGGATGGGTTGAAGGTAAGGAAGTGCCGGGATACAGAACTGAAAAAGATGTAGATCCGGAATCGAATACCGAGACCTTCGCAGCAGTGAAGTTCTTTGTAGACAACTGGCGCTGGCAGGGAATTCCTTTCTATGTACGTACAGGAAAGCGATTATTCCAAACATCTTCATTAATTACTATCCAGTTTAAAGATGTTCCTCACCATATTTTCCCTGCAGGTGTAACAGAACACTGGCAGCAAAACAGGCTGATCATCAGTATCCAGCCTGAGATGAGTATCCGTTTACAGGTACAGGCGAAAAGACCAGGTTTGGATATGGTGCTGAACCCTGTAGATATGGTATTTGATTACAAAGGCACTTATAGCTCGCAGGCCCCTGAAGCTTACGAAACCTTACTATTGGACGTAATGCTTGCTGACCAAACACAATTTATGCGTGCCGACCAGGTGGAAAGCGCGTGGGAATTGTTGATGCCGGTTGTAAATGCATGGGAAAGCAAAAAATCATTAAGTTTCCCTAACTACCCTGCCGATTCATGGGGACCTGAGGATGCTGAGGCACTTATTGCCAGAGACGGCTTCCATTGGTTTACTTTACCATTAAAAAACAAGGATTAATATGAATTTACTCATCTATAAAACTAAAAGTGAACTGCTGAAGGACCTGGCGGAGTATATCATTACAATTGGTGCGAAGGCAATTGCCGAAAACGATTGTTTCAATTTTGTACTTACCGGCGGAAACTCTCCAAAAGAACTTTATACCATGCTGGCCAATGATTACAGTGAAAAAATCGACTGGACAAAAGTATATTTCTTTATAGGTGACGAACGCAATGTACCTCCGGGACATGAGAGTTATAATGGCTTTATGGCCAAAAAATCCATTCTTGATCCCTTAAATATTGCGGCAGACCATATCTTTTTTGTAGATACAACACTTGCCCCTGAAAAAGCGGCAATTGAGTACGCAAAGGATATTACTGCACATTTTAGCGGTGCCGACCTTTCATTTGACCTGATCTTACTGGGCATGGGCGATGATGCACATACGGCATCACTTTTCCCTGGCACAGAGGTTCTGGGCAACAAAGAAGTAACTGTTGATTCTGTCTATGTTGAAAAACTTTCAACGTATAGGATTACATTTACTGCCCCCCTGATCAACAAAGCGAAAAACGTAGCATTCCTTGTTTTTGGAGAAGCAAAAGCTGAAGCCATCAAACATGTAATAGAAGATGAGTCTAAAAACACAGAACTTTATCCTTCTCAGCTGATTAATCCGATTGATGGTAGCCTTACCTTCTTCCTGGATAGTGAAGCTGCGAAATTACTGGAAAACTAGATTTAAAGCTTTAAACATAAGGCCCTGTTCTGAATAAATCCAGAACAGGGCTTTTTATTGAAATAAACCAGTCTATTATCGTTATAAGCATAAACAATTATCATTTTACAGGTGTTATACCAACCTAAGCCAGGGGTTGTAAATGACATATGCCAAAACAGACATTTTAATAATTGGTGGCGGATTGGCGGGGCTTACGGCAGCATTACATCTGCAAAAGGCTGGCTTTGAGGTAATACTAATTGAAAAGAATAGTTATCCTCAGCACAAAGTATGCGGTGAGTATATTTCTAATGAAGTACTCCCCTATTTGAGATGGCTGGATGCTGATCCAAGAATATTGGGGGCAACGGCAATTAACCGTTTGCAGTTTTCTACACTTTCAGGAAAAAGTATTGATACCGAATTGCCTTTGGGCGGATTTGGGATCAGCAGGTATAGCCTGGATAATTTCCTGTATGAAAAATTCAGACGCAGGGGCGGTATGCTTCTTCAGGATACCGTAAGTGCAGTCAATTATAAAGACGAACAATTCACTGTCCATACACTGACAGAATTACAGATCACAACCAGACAGGTGATTGGGGCCTACGGCAAACGTTCTGCAATAGACCTTAAACTAAAGAGAAATTTCATACAGCAGAAATCACCGGTATTGGCGGTAAAAGCGCATTATTCTGGCGATTTCCCGGCCGACCTGGTGGGCCTGCATAACTTCAGGGGCGGCTATTGCGGGGTCTCGAAGGTGGAGGACGGGAAGATCAACATTTGTTACCTGGCAGATTACCGAAGCTTTAAAGCGTATAAAAATGTGTCCGGTTATCAGCAGGAGGTTTTATATAAAAACAAGTACCTGAAAGCTATTTTTGAAAATACAGTACCCTTGTTTGACGCACCAATAACTGTTAGTCAACTTGCATTTGGGCCCAGGGAAACAGTTGCAGACCACATATTGATGGTTGGGGATACGGCCGGATTGATACACCCGCTCTGCGGAAACGGGATGAGCATGGCCATCCACAGCGCCAAAATCTGCGCTGAACTACTGATTGATTATTTTAGCGGGTCAATCAAAACCAGGGCCTTGCTGGAAAAATTGTATATTTCATCCTGGGACAGCCAGTTCCGCCTGCGGTTAAGAATGGGTAATGTGCTTTCTGCTATACTGGAAAGAGACAGGTTATCTGATCTTATGCTTGGCGGAATGGTGCGCATACCGGCACTACTTCCAATGATTATTAAAAAAACCCATGGCACCATATTAACTGTTAATCCCTGAGATGTTTGTAGATACCACGTACAGAAGTACCGCACCGGAAATTATGGATGATTTTCAGATGGAAGGGGAAATATTAAAAGACGCACTTGATAAGATAGCCAGCATCAACCAACTGCTTGGTGGAAATAAGATTACGTTAGAGGGTGTAAATCAGCTGATCAACGGACAACCGAAATCAAAGATCATCCGTATTACAGATATAGGTTGTGGAAACGGGGATATGTTGAGGGCCCTTGCGGATGAAGCAAAACGAAAAGGGCTAAATTTTGAATTGAGGGGGATTGACGCCAATGATTTTACCATTGGTCATGCCCGCAGCCTTTCTGCTGCTTATCCCAACATTAGTTACCAGTGTGCTGACATCTTTGATGAGGGAACCCCATTGCAACCATGCGATGTAATATTGTGCACACTAACGCTGCATCACTTTAAAGACAACGAGATCGTGACGCTGCTGCAACGCTTTGAACACTGTGCTGTATTGGGTTTTGTAATCAACGACTTGCAACGCAGTGCGCTGGCCTATCACCTGTTTCAGGCGATCTGTTTTGTGTTCCGGCTCAACTATATGTCGCGCGAAGATGGGCTGGTCTCTATACTTCGTGGTTTTAAAAAAGAAGACCTGCTTTCCTTTTCCCGGAAACTAAATTTTAAAAATTGTTTAATCAGATGGAAATGGGCATTCCGCTACCAATGGATAGTAAAGACCTCATGAGTGTAAAAATAGCAGCCGTTAGCAGGGCATTGCCCGCGTATACCAGAAATACCAACGAAATTTTGCCCTTTCTTGACGCATGGTTGCATGGTCAGGAAGACAGGTTTGTAAGGAAAGTTAAAAAAATATTTGAAAATGCGATGGTAGACCGGCGATACTCGATCATGTCACCAGAGGAAGTTTTCAGCGACCTTAGTTTTGAAGAAAGAAATGATATTTATATCAGGGAAGGGATTAAGCTGGGCAAAGAGTGCCTAACCGGTGCGCTGGAAAATGCGGGATGGCAAAACCATGAGCTGGATTACATCATTACGGTAAGCTGCACCGGTATAATGATCCCGTCGCTTGACGCGTACCTGATCAATGCGCTAAAACTGAGGCAAGACATTGTACGCCTTCCGGTAACGGAGATGGGCTGTGTAGGTGGTGTTTCTGGCATGATTTACGCCAAAAATTTCCTAAAGGCCAATCCAGGCAAACGGGCAGCAGTAATTGCTGTAGAGTCGCCCACTGCAACTTTTCAGGTAAGTGATTATTCTATGCCCAATATTGTAAGCGCAGCGATTTTTGGAGACGGTGCCGCCTGCGTGCTCCTGTCCTCTCATCCTGATGACGATGGACCAGAAATAGTGGATGAGCAGATGTACCACTTTTATGAAGCCGAGGATCTCATGGGCTTCCGTCTCAGCAATACAGGTTTGAAAATGGTGCTGGACATTGCGGTGCCAGATACGATTGAAGAACATTTCCCGGCTATTATCCATCCTTTTCTGGAAAGAAACGGACTGGAAATTTCTGCGGTGAACCACCTCATCTTTCATCCCGGCGGGAAGAAAATCATTCAGTCTGTGGAATCGTTATTTGGCAGTCTGGGCAAGAATATTGACGATACGAAAGAGATTCTGAGAGCTTATGGGAATATGTCAAGCGCAACGGTATTGTTTGTGCTGGAACGTTTTATAGCGCGTAAGCCGGCAGCAGGAGAATACGGGTTGATGCTGAGCTTTGGTCCAGGATTTACAGCGCAGCGAATTTTATTGCGCTGGTAAAGAATTTTGTATTTACTTTACAACAAACACAAATTTAACAACTATGACAGCACAGGAAATATTAGATAAACTTCCATACAGCAAACCCTTTTTATTTGTAGATGAACTGCTTCAGATTGATGAAAACGGCTCTACCGGAACCTTTACATACAACAAAGACCTCGACTTTTACAAAGGTCATTTTAAGGACTCACCTGTTACACCTGGTGTAATCATGACCGAGACAATGGCACAGATTGGCCTTGTATGCCTGGGGATTTACCTGTACGGAGACAGCAATGCTGAAATGAAAGCGCACGTGATGCTTACTTCTGTAGCGGTTGACTTTATGAAACCAGTTTTCCCGGGCGAAAAAGTAACGGTAACAGCAGAAAAAGTGTACTTCCGCTTTAAAAAACTAAACTGCAATGTAGTGATGAAAAACGAAGCAGGAGAAACTGTCTGTAAAGGAAATATTTCTGGAATGGTGACAGCCAAACTGCATGAATAACAGGGTTGTAATTACCGGCTTAGGTGTTGTTTCACCCAATGGAGCAGATCTTGAAACTTTCAGAAATGCCATTAGAAACGGCGTATCGGGAATTAAACACGATCCTGAGCTGGAAAAACTTCAGTTTTCCTGTCAGATCTCTGGCAAACCAGAGATCGACGCTGAACGCCTTGCCCAATATTTTAGCCCGCTGGAATTGCGCGGGCTGGAGAGCACGGGTATCATCTATGGGGTAATTGCAGCAATGGATGCCTGGAAAGATGCAGGTCTATTGCCCATAAACGGTGATGAACCGGATTGGGACAGCGGCTCTGTTTTCGGAACAGGTACCTCCGGAATCGACAAATTCAGGGAAGCCATTTACAAAGTTGATGCACTGCAGGTGCGCAAACTTGGCAGTACGGTGGTCGCGCAAACAATGAACAGCGGCGTAAGCGCATACCTCTCAGGAAAGCTGGGACTGGGCAACCAGGTCTGCACAAATTCATCGGCCTGTGCCACGGGAACAGAAAGCATTTTAATGGCGTTTGAACGTATTAAAACGGGCAGGGCCACCAGAATGCTCGCAGGCAGCACAAGTGACAGCGGACCTTATATTTGGGGTGGTTTTGATGCCATAAAAGTATGTACCTATAAACATAATGAAGACCCCGAAGCGGGATGCCGTCCAATGAGCCAGAGCGCCAGTGGATTTGCACCGGGCAGCGGCGCCGGGGCTTTGGTACTGGAGACACTGGCGAGTGCCCTGGAACGCGGGGCACACATTTATGCAGAAATACTTGGTGGACATGTAAATTCAGGCGGACAACGTGGAACGGGCACCATGACGGCTCCTAACCGAACTGGTGTACAACGTTGTATAACGATGGCATTGAAGGAAGCAGGGATAGAGAAACAAGAGGTAGACGTAATTAACGCACACCTGACGGCCACTTCTAAGGATGTAATGGAAATTGAAAACTGGGTAACAGCACTGGAGCGAAGGGGTACTGATTTCCCATATATCAATTCTATCAAGGGAATGATTGGCCACTGCATCAGTGCGGCGGGAAGCATTGAAAGTGTAGCCTCGGTTTTACAGCTTGCCGGGGATTTTATTTTTCCAAATATCAATAGTGAAGACCTGCATCCGGATATCGAAAAAATGGTAGCCCGGGAACGGATACCTACAATATGCCTCAACCAGCAGTTTAATATATTGGCGAAGGCCAGCTTTGGCTTTGGCGATGTAAATGCATGTATAATTTTTAAAAGATATGAGAATGGATAACAAAGAAATGATTGTTGAACTTAAAGGTATTTTAACACCCTATACGGAGCAGGCCGAAGCACTGGAAAACCTTAGTGAAGAGACCGACTTTATCAAAGATTTGCAAATCAATTCTGCCAACCTGGTTGATGTGGTGCTGGACGTAGAGGAAAAATTTGGTATTGAAATAGACAATGACTCGATGGCGAAAATGCTGACCGTAAAAGCCGCAATTGAGATTGTAGAAACAAAACTTGCTGAAAGTGGTAGGTAATGATCTGGTTGACTTGCAACTGGCCGGGTCACAAAGTAACTGGCAAAGGCCAGGTTATCTTCAGAAAATCTGCTCTGAAGAGGAACAGCACATGATCATAATGGCACCAGAACCAACTACTATGCTCTGGCTGCTCTGGAGCATGAAAGAATCTGCTTATAAAGTACTCAACAGAAATACAGGAAAACGTGAGTACAACCCATCGGGTTTGGTTTGCAGCGAATTGAAAGTCAATCAAAGCGAAGCTACCGGCAACGTGAGTTATGGCGATAATGTGTTTTTTGTCAAAACCGAAATTTCTGACCAGCGCATTTATTCGGTAGCCGCACACACAGTAATAGCAGTTGAAGGCTTAACTTCATACCATATGCACAATACCGCGGGGTATATGGACAAATTTGCCATGGCCAGGCCTGGTTATATCCTGAAAAAGGAAATATCAGGCCTTCCGGTGGTAGTTGAACTCCAGACCGGAAGGAATTTAGCAGCTTCGGTAAGTCATCACGGACGCTACCTGGCAGTTACTTATTCAGGTTCTCTTCTATTAAAAGATTGATAATACCATCGGCCATACCTACACGCGGCACGTACACCTGTTTAATACCAGTCCATTTCATGAGTGTAATAAAAATTTCTGCAGCAGGAATAATTACATCAGCGCGGTCGGGGTTTAATCCGAATACCTGGATCCGTTCTTTTAAAGAATGACTGTTCAACTGATTGTACAGCGACTTTAACTTCAGAAATGTAAGCGGCATCCCTTCTTTCTCGTTCGCCATGCGGTACAACTTATTAATATTTCCACCCGTGCCTATGCCAGCCAGATTTTTATGATACTTTGTTTGTTCTTTAACCCAAAGCCTCATTTCTTCCCAGGTTTCTTCTTTATCCTGGTTATCCAGAATACGTATGGTACCGATATCAAATGATTTGGAAGCTATCGGGACTTTATTTACAAAAACCGATAATTCTGTACTGCCACCACCTACATCAATATAGAGATAGTTTTTTCTAATGTCCAGACTGTCCTCAATATGATTGGCATAAATAATATTTGCTTCTCTCTGCCCTTCAATAATCTCCAGGTCAAGATTTGCCTTCTCTTTAATGAGCTGAACAATTTCCTTTCCGTTTTCCGCTTCGCGCATAGAAGATGTGGCGCAGGCGAGATATTTGGTCACCTGGTAAACATCCATCAGGTTTTTAAAAGCCGACATCGTTTTAAGCAGGTCGTCAATCTTACGTCCAGATATTTTATGGTCCAGAAAGGCGTCATCGCCTAATCTGAGAGGAACGCGTACCAGTGTGTTTTTCTTGAAAGCAAAACCATTGTCCCCATGGGTTATGTCTGCAATAAGCAGTCTAACAGCATTAGAGCCAATGTCAATTGCAGCATATCTGAGCATAAATTTAGTGGTGTTTATTTTTTAAGTAATTATAAGTCTGAACCTGTGCCCTTACCTTCGTACTGATCCGGTTTTTATGGTATTTATTGTTGTTCATCCTGGTGATGTCCCTGGATTTTACATTATCCTGAAGCTGAAAATCTATGATATCCCTAATCTCCTGTTTTACCTCTGCATCAAGAACAGGGAACCCTACTTCCACCCGGTGTTCAAAATTCCTGCTCATCAGATCTGCAGATGAAAGGAAAATTTCCTCTTTACCATCGTTTCCAAATATGAATACACGGGCATGTTCCAGAAATTTGTCGATGATACTGATTACGGTAATATTCTCACTGTAACCTGCTACACCCGGAACTAAACAGCAGATTCCACGGACAATCAATTTAATCCTTACGCCGGCATTACTGGCCTCATACATTTTATCAACAATACCTTCATCGGCAAGACTGTTGACCTTAAAAATCAGATAGGCTGGTTTTCCAGATTTGGCTATCTTAATCTCCCTGTCAATCAGTTTGTAGAACTTGGTCCTGGTTTCCTTAGGAGACACGATCAGGTATTTAAATCCCGTTGTTACGGTCTTTTTGTTGAGTGCTGCAAACAGCTTAATCAAGTCATGCGTAATTTCCTTCTTAGCAGTGAAAATACTATGGTCACAATACAAACGCGCGGTTTTTTCATTGAAATTACCTGTTGCCAGGTTTGCGTAATAGACCGGTCGCCCTTTTTCTATTCTGGTAACCAGACAGATTTTAGAGTGAACCTTATAGTCGGTGAGACCATAGTTTACCTGCACACCTTCTTCTTCCAGTCTGTTTGTCCAGAAAATATTGGCTTGCTCATCAAACCGTGCCTTAAGCTCAACCAGGCAATTTACCTTTTTACCGTTCTTGGCTGCATTAATCAGCGCATTGATGACCCTTGAATCTTCTGCCAGCCGGTACAGTGTGATATTAATTGCTGTAACTTTAGGGTCAATTGCTGCCTCCCGCAGGAACAAAATGATATAATCATAAGATTGATAAGGCAGATTGATCAGATAATCACGTTCTGCAAGTTTATCAAAAATACTTTGTGTCCGGTGCAGGCCATGAACTTTCAAGGGGATAGTAGGCGCGTATTCCAGGCTTTTATCACCCACGTTGGGAAAGCGGATAAAATCGCCGAACCGATGGTACCTGTTACCGGGAATAAGGCTTTCGGCCTCGATTTTCATTTTGGCAACTAACACACCAAGCATATCAAACGGCATGGCGGTATCATACAATAAACGCATAGGCTTCCCTTTTTTCCGCTTGTCAAGACTCGTTCTCAGTTCGTCGATAAACTTTTCACTTACATTTTTATCAATGTCAAGTTCTGCATCACGCGTAAGCTGAATGGAAAAAGCATCCATTTCATCGTATTTGAAGATATAAAAGATATCATCCAGGCAGTATTTGATAATGTCTTCGGCCAGGATGATAAACTTAAGCCCATTGGTTTCGGGCAAAACAAGAAAACGCGGCAGGTTTGGCGGAAGCTCGATCAGTGCATACTTCTCGTCCTTTTTCCCTGTCTTTTTTTTCAGCCTTACAAAAAAGTATAAATAACGGTCTTTGAGCTCTGGAAAAGGCCTATCCAGGTCAACCATAATGGGAACCAGGTTAGAAAGGATTTTATTACGGAAATGCTCCCTCACAAATTCACCGCGGGCTACGTTCAGCTGGGTATCATTGAGAATAAAGATGCGTTTTTGTGCTAGCTCGTTGATCAGTGTAGCCTGAAAAAGCTGTTCAAATTTTCGCTCCTGCCTTACTACAATATTTTTTATTTCATTAAGGATCTTTTTAGGGTTAAAACCCAGCAGTTCCTTTGTTTTGTCGTTTAAATTGGACAACCGCATCATTGTGGCTACCCTTACCCGGTAAAATTCTTCGAGGTTGGAAGAGAAAATAGACAGGAACTTGATTCGCTCTATGAGGGGCACTGTTTCATCCGCAGCTTCCTGCAAAACCCGTTCATTAAAATATAACCAGCTAATCTCTCTATTTAAAAATGGTGCCTTCTTCTTAGTCATGGATCAGAATCAATAATTCCTGTCGGGAACGGATGCTCAAAACTGCATATTCTATTGTTAATTCTATGTTAATTATCAACGCAGCGATAAATAAAGGCCACATTAAAACAAGGCAAGGTAGATAAGGCCTGCAGAAGCCTTATCATGATCAAACAACAGTTACGTTTAGAATATCCCTTATATATTACTTAAGCAATCTATTCAGCAATACCGTCTTTGGCTGCCGATTGTTCCGGGGTAACTGTCTCTATGCCTTTAGCCGGATCGGTTGATGGCGATGTGTTAGTTTCTACTGCTGGTGTTTTAGCTGAAACTCTTTTTGCAGCGGTTTGCTTTGGCGCAGTAGCCTTTTTAGCAGTAGGGTTTGTAGCAGCAGATGTGGCAACAGCTGGATTTGAAGTAGCGATCCTTCTGGCACGTACTTTCTTAACTGGAGCAGTAGCGGGCTTCTCAGTGCTCGTTTTGGATTCGGCTAAAGCAGCAGGTTTACGGCCTCTCTTCGCGGGAACCGATTTAGCAGCAGGAGCTTCAGCAGGTTGTTCCGCTGGTACATCAACTGTGTCTGCTTTTACCGGAGCGGCAGCTTCAATAACCTCAGGTTTAACAGCAGTTGTTTTAGCAGATGTTTTTTTAGCAGGTGCTGTTTTAGCAGGTGTTGTTTTAGCAGGTGTTGTTTTAGATGCTGTAGTCTTAGCAGCGGAGGTCGTGGCAGGTGCTGTTTTAGCTGCTGTTGTTTTAGCTGGTGAAGCAGTTTTTGCAGTACGTTTAGCACGCTGAACAGGCGCAGTAGTTTCTGTTTTCACTGCTACGGCAGCTTCTTTAACAGGTTTGGTAATCAAATCGGCCGTTTTTTCATGAGAGGCAACTGCAGGCACCTTTATACTGGTAACAACTGGTTTTGCCTTTGCTACAGCCTTTTCAACTTCCCTTTTGGCTTTTTTGGTTCCTTTTATACTTGATTTTTTTATTTTCTCAGCTTTGACCGGCGCGGCTTTCTCGTCAGATTTAAACTTCTTTGCAAGCGTGGCTGCAACATCTTTCGCGGCCTTGGCAAGATCACCACCAATTTTCTCGGCATCATGGCCAAGACTGGCTACAACTTCAAAGAATTTTTGTGAAAGGGTTGATTCTAATTCCTTTTTAACTGCTTTTTTAGCAAGTTTTTTTTGCACTTTTGGCTTTTTGGTTTTCATACGTTATTATTTATTGATAAATCATGAAACGTCATCTGCTGATGTATGATCAATGATGATGTTCCATCAATTAAAATGTTTTTTAAGATCATCAGGCTGTTACGGCCTTATTGATATTATTTAGTAATTTGTGAATTCGTAAAGGCTGTAATATACGTTACGGCCCACACGTTAAAATATTAATATTTAAATCTAATATATTTTTTATTCTAAAGCTATAATCATGCCCACTTTCGATATTGTAAGTAAAGTTGACGCGCAAACATTGGATAACGCAATGAACAACGCAAAAAAAGAAATTCTAAACCGTTATGATTTCTCTACCTCAAAAAGCACCATTGACCATGATAAAAAAACCAATATCATTACAGTAGTTACTGAAGATGACATGCGTTTAAAAGCTATAGAGGATGCGATCATTTCGAGAATGGTTAAACAGCAAATCGATCCTACAAGCCTTGATTTCGGAAAAGAACAATATGCTTCGGGCAATATGATCAGGAAAGAAATTTCTATCAAAGAAGGTATTGATAAGGAAGTAGCCAAAAAGATTGTTGCAAAAATTAAGGCCAGCGGACTTAAGGTTCAGCCTTCAATGATGGACGACCAGGTACGTGTGCAAAGCAAGAATATTGATGATCTTCAGAAAGTAATTGCTTTGTGTAAAAGTGAAGACTTTGGACAGCCTTTGCAGTTTATCAATATGCGGAACTAATGGAGATCACGGAGAATGGTTTTGTCTTTTCTGATGATAAGAAAAAAATCAATGCTGTTGCCGTTCACCATTACCTGAGCACACAGTCTTACTGGGCTTTGGGTATCCCTATGGAAACCGTAGCCAAATCAATTGCCAATTCAATCTGCTTTGGAATCTATAAAGATGAGCAACAGGTTGGTTTTGCCAGATGGGTTACTGATGGCGCCACATTTGCCCATTTAGCAGATGTATATGTACTAGAAGAGTACAGGGGCCAGGGATTGTCAAAAAAATTAATGACCATCATGTTATTTCATGAAGAGCTGCAGGGCTTAAGGCGGTATCAGCTGGCTACCCGCGATGCACACGGATTGTACAGCCAGTTTGGCTTTGCGGCACTGGAAGATCCTTCAAGTATGATGGCGATTGTGATAAAGGATGCATACCTGCACAAAGATTCAGACTAGTCTAATCTTTGTGCTTTTACGCCTTCTTTGGTAATCACTACCGGCTTGATCAGGCCATTATCATCAAATGACATCATATCAATACAGGTTTCCCTGTGGTTTCCATCGATTTCTGTAAGCGGCCTCCTGTGGTACACAATATACCAGAGGTCTTTCTTTTCGTTATGGATGACAGAATGATGCCCAGCACCCCTTGCAATAGCAGGATCCTGCTTTAATATTTTACCAATCCTTTTGAAAGGCCCCATCGGAGAATCTGCAATGGCATAAGCTACAGAGTAATCAGGGCCGGTCCAGCCACCTTCAGACCACATAAAATAGTATTTCCCATTGCGCATAAACATATACGGGCCTTCTACATATCCTTCGGGCGTAATTTCTTTATAGGTAGTTCCATCTTTAAAAGGCACCAGGCTTTTGAAATCTGCACCAAGCTTTGCGATGTTGCAATGTTGCCAACCTCCGTAAATGATATAATACTGTCCGTCTTTGTCTTTAAACACAAACTGGTCAATAGGCTGTGCCCCGTTATGAAAACTATCAATCAACGGCTTTCCGATATGGTCTTTGTAAGGTCCTTCAGGACGGTTTGCTACTGCAACCCCAATACCACCCTTTTCTTTATCGCTTTGGATATCATTTGCGCCGAAAAACAGATAATAACGCTTGTTTTTCTGAACTATAGCAGGTGCCCACATGGCTTTATTTGCCCATTTAACTGCCGCTGTGTCCAGCACGTGCGGATGTTTTTTCCAGTTCACCAGATCGGCAGAACTGTACGCATCCAGAAAAACCTGTTCTTTGTAGGGCGCAGAATAGGTAGGGTAAACCCAATATTCCTTATTAAATATGGCAGATTCAGGATCGGCATACCAACCTTTGAAAATAGGGTTTCCAGACTTGGGGGCATCCTGGGCAAAGGCGAAAGAGGCGGAACTCAATGCCGCAAACAAAAAAGATTTTAGTAGTTTCATATACAGATTTACACAAATCGGATTAGCGTGATCAGACGGTCTTTACATCATTTTCACTATAATCTTTAATATCGGTAATATATCCATTAATGATTAAAAAATCAAACAGGGGTTTTGCGTCTGGTGTTACCGGCATGTTCGCGGTAGTAATTACCTTATTTGACTTCTTGTCTAAAAACGGATAGGCAAAGAGCTTTACATTTTTTGAAAACATATCACTCACGTAACTCAAAAGCTGGCTGGAATAGGCTTCGCCGAAATTGCTGGAGTTAAACACAAATTTAAGGTTATTGATATTGGTAGAAATGCCTACGCTTTTAGGCTTACACCTATCCAGGTATTTAGCCAGTTTATTGTGCCTCGCAAAATTTGAAACAATCACCAGATTACCGGTTTTGCACATTTCTTCCGCACGTGCGGCAACGGCATTGAGGTCGATATCATCGGGCACCTCGTCATTTGCCGTAAGCACATTGGACATCAGTACCTCGATCAACACACTCAGGTTTTCTTTATTCACATCACCGGTCCGTCTGAACTGATCAACCGCATTATTGAACATACTGAAGTTTGGCAGCGACTTCTGCGCATATTTTGTTCTCAAAATCATGATGTCACGTTTGTACAACAGGTCTTTTGCCAGGCAGGGATTGCCAAGTGAATCAAATATTGCAGCATCGGAAAAGTCTTTCACGATGAGATACAGGTTTAAAAGGATATTATTCGCGTTTTTGAAAACCGGCCCATCAACAGAGATCAAATCAATTTCTACAGAGCCTACGGTAAGGTTTTCTGCCAACGATTCAATCATCTTCTTCAGATCATTGTGATAGTAAAAGGCGGCATAAACAAGGTTTACACCAATTACCCCCAGTACATTTTGCTGCAATGCTGCATCTGTATCAAGTAAACGCACATGAAAGAATATCTCATTGGGTTCGCCACCGGGTTCTACCTGAAATTTAATGCCGATCCATCCATGTGGATCATTTGATTTGTTATAATTTAAAGTGGTTACTGTATCAGCAAAAGCAAAAAATGTCCGGCTGTCATATTTTTCACCACACAATCTTTCTGTCAATAAACCGAACTCGTGATTGAGCATTTTTTTTAGCCTCGACTGGCTCACATATCTGCCTGATTCCTCTGCACCATAAATTGCATCGCTGAATGTCATGTCGTACGCCGACATTGTTTTTGCTACTGTACCCGAAGCAGCACCCGCGGTAAAAAAATTGCGGGCTACTTCCTGTCCTGCCCCGATCTCAGCGAAAGTTCCGTAAATATTAGGGTTTAAGTTAATATTCAAGGCTTTACGCTTGGTATCAAGAATTTCTCTTTCCATTCTGCAAAAATAGCACAATTGGAGGAATTTGAGCCATAAATTTGTCTATATTGGTCTTCTGATGCTAAATGTAATCGATCTAAATATTCAGTTTTATAGCCAGGAAGAACGCTCCTGGATCACGGCAGTAAAGAAGATAAGCTTCAATGCCGGAAAAGGAAAAGTATTGGGAATAGTTGGCGAATCCGGCTCCGGAAAATCGGTCACTTCATTTTCCATTATGCGTTTACATGACCCTAAATATACCCGGATTACTGGCGACATTCTATTTAACCAAATCAGCCTTCCGTCGCTGTCAGAAAAAGAAATGAACAGCTACCGTGGCAACAGGATTGCGATGATATTCCAGGAACCGATGACTTCGCTTAATCCTGTATTTACGTGTGGTTACCAGGTTCAGGAAGCGATCATGCTGCACCAACGGCTTAGTGCTGAAGAAGCGAAAGAAAAAACGATCGACCTATTTAAGGAAGTTCAGCTTCCAAGGCCGGAACAGCTTTTTGGCTCGTACCCCCACCAGCTCTCGGGAGGTCAGAAACAACGGGTTATGATTGCCATGGCGCTAAGCTGTAACCCGGAACTACTGATCGCCGATGAGCCTACTACAGCACTGGACGTAACGGTTCAAAAAACGATATTGCAGCTGCTCCTCAAAATTAAGGACGAACGAAATATGGGAATGATCTTTATTTCCCACGATCTTGGCGTTATCAGCGAGATAGCTGATGAAGTGGCGGTAATGTACAAAGGGGAAATTGTTGAGCAAGGAACCGTTGAACAGCTGTTTCATTCCCCTGTGCATCCCTACACTAAAGGCCTACTGGCTTGCCGGCCTTCGCCGCTCTACCGCTTAAAAAAACTGCCCGTTGTGGCCGATTTTGTTGGTGTAGGTGCCGACCAGCCGATAACACATCTGCTGGAGGCTAACAGTTACACACAGGAAGAAATTGATCAGCGAAGAAAAAACCTGTATGCTGCGCCGCCTTTGCTGGAAATCAGGAACCTCTGTACATGGTTTCCTGTCAAGCATGGACTATTTGGGCAATCTACAGATGTAGTAAAAGCCGTTGACAATGTTAGCTTTAACCTGCACCCGGGCGAAACGCTTGGGTTAGTTGGAGAGTCCGGGTGCGGAAAAACTACCCTCGGCCGCAGTATACTAAGACTGGTAGAACCCACTGGCGGTAGTATCCTATTTGAAGGCCAGGATATTACGCACCTGAAACAAACCGAACTAAGAAAACTACGAAGCCAGATACAACTGATTTTTCAGGATCCCTATTCTTCGCTCAACCCACGATTGACAGTTGGAAATGCATTGATGGAACCTTTACAGGTACACCAGGTATTTAACTCGGGCAGTAAACGCCTGCAGCATATACAGCACCTGCTTGAACTGGTAGGCCTTAAACCTGAACACCTGAACCGTTACCCGCATGAGTTCTCAGGTGGACAACGGCAGCGGATTGTGATTGCGCGGGCACTCGCATTACAACCAAAACTCATCATTTGTGACGAATCGGTATCAGCACTGGACGTTTCCGTTCAGGCGCAGGTGCTGAATTTACTGAGAAGCCTGCAACAGGAACTTGGTCTAACCTATATCTTCATTTCCCATGACCTTGCCGTAGTGAAACATTTGTCGGACAGGATGATTGTGATGAATAAGGGTAAAATTGAAGAGGAAGATTTCCCCGAAACCATATACTCGAATCCGCAGACTGATTACACTAAAAAACTGATTGCAGCTATACCTGGTAAGATCAGTTTTTAACTGGCTTATTTACATCCGATACCGCTATCGGATACATTATTCACTTTAGAGATAGAATAATACTAATTAAGTAACTTTTTATTTGCTTTTAAAAATAATTTGTTTATTTTTGTGATACGACAAAAAGGAAATATCAATATGAAAAGTAGAATAAAAAGACATTTAAATATCGAAAATACGATTCTTGCAGTGCTGGATAACCATAAAAAGAGATGGTACAGTCTTACAGAAATAGCCAGGGAAACCGGGCTGCAGGCTGCACATATATTTAGGGTCATCAATGAATCAAATAAATTTGTGTCTGCCGATGATCACATGCAGTTGCCAATTATTTCATCCAGGGAACGTTTTAGAAAAGAAGAGCCATTTATAAGGAAACTAATCGGGGCATTTAAAAATAGAATATTGTGAAGATTTTGGATTTAACCTTGCTCCTGTTTGGGCGCAGAAAGTTGTATCACGGCGGTATTCAGAGCCTTTCGGATTTCACGTTCTTTCAGCTTATCATAATTGTTCAGTAACACCTGCACCTTAAACCTAACCGTCTCTTTACCAATAACCAGCGTTTTAAGTGTAAGCCCTCCTGAAACAATATTTGCAGAAAAACCAGCCACAACTTTGCTAAGGTATTTTTCCAGGTATTCAGGCGAATATCCGTATTGAAGTGACATTTCAAATTCAATACTCAATTTTTTTATGTTCTGTTTCGACTGGTTGATAATCACTGAGCTGAACACCACAGAATTGGGAATAATCACCATATCGTTGTCTTCGTTCTGAAGTATTACATTGATCAGCGTGATGTCCAGGATCTTGCCTTCGATGTCTCCGACCTTGATATGATCACCGAGGGAAAGCTGATCAGAAAACATAATGATCAGCCCATTGAGCATATTGGTTATATAATCCTTAAATGTAACTGCAAGTGCCGCCGCAACAATGGTGATGCTGGTAAGAAATTCCAATGGGTCTTTTCCAACCAGGATCATCAGCGCGATAATACCAAAAGCAGTGTTCAAAATGGAGACAATCCTGTTGATACCAAGAATAAAGTTATCCTTGATATTTGGCTTAAGGTGATGTTTTTTGACATACCAATAGATGATAATCAGCCGCAGGAACGATACAGCAGTACTTGGACCCAGGAAAACTATCAGTGCCCCATTTACGCTCGCCAGCCAATGATAATTTAAAAACAAAGGCGGATTGTTAATTTTTGCATAAATCATCGCCAAAAAAACGATCGTTTTGATGCTGATCATTAAAAATTCGCTTCCTGTCTGTCTCTGTTTTTCCTCTATCATTTTTTATTTACAAGATTAGGTTTAACCTATAAATGGTTTCAAAGTGTTACCTTCGGATTATTGACAAATATACTATGGCAAAAAAGAAATCTTCTCAAATAAAACTCGTTTTAACCCAGTTAATCAGTGATGTTTTAGAGAATAGCAATAATGAGGCCTTGAATTATAAACAGGTTTCAGCCAAATTGAACATAACAGACAACGAATCCAGAGAAACTATTCTGGAAATATTGAAGGAACAGGCTCAAAAAGGCGTTTTCGCAGAGCCTGAAAAAGGGAAGTTCAAACTGAAAGACCTTAAAACCTTCATCACCGGAAAGGTAGACATGACTGCAGATGGTGCAGCTTTCATTATCCCAGACGATGAATTCGAAAAGGATGTATTTGTATCTGCACGGAAATTGCACAATGCCCTTCATGGGGATAAAGTAAAAGTTTATATCTACGCCAAGAAAAGCGGCAGAAAAAACGAAGGGGAAGTTGTTGAAATTATCCAGCGTTTAAAAACAGACTTCATTGGTGTAATTAAAATATCTGACAGGTTTGCGTTTGTGGCTATTGACGACAAAAAAATGCTGCACAATATTTTTGTACCGCTAAGCGATCTGGCTGGGGCAAAAAACGGGCAGAAAGTTCAGGTAGCCATTACTGACTGGCCTGATGGCGCCAAAAACCCCATTGGGAAAATCATCAACATCCTGGGTACCCAAGGTGAAAATGACACTGAAATGAACGCCATTCTGGCGCAGTACGGTTTTCCGCTGTCCTTCCCCAAGGAAGTAGAGAAAGAGGCCAATGAAATTCCAGAGCAAATTACTGAAGAAGAAATTAAAGACCGTCGGGATTTCCGCGATACGGTTACTTTCACTATCGACCCTGCAGATGCAAAGGACTTTGATGATGCCATCTCATTCAAAAAGCTGGAAAACGGCAACTACGAGATCGGTGTGCACATTGCTGATGTATCACATTATGTACAACCCAAAACATACCTTGACAAAGAGGCCTATGCAAGGGCGACTTCTGTTTATCTGGTAGACAGGGTAATACCAATGCTCCCTGAGAGGTTGAGTAATGGTGTCTGCTCCCTTCGTCCGCATGAAGACAAACTCTGCTTCGCTGCTGTTTTCGAGCTGGACGATGACGCAAACATCAAGAATGAATGGTTCGGACGGACAGTTATTCACTCAGACAGGCGGTTCAGCTATGAAGAGGCACAGGAAGTGATCGAAAATAAAGAAGGTGATTATGCCGCAGAATTGTTAAAATTAAACGAACTCGCCTATATCCTTCGCGACAGGAAATTCAAAAATGGCGCAATCAGCTTTGAAAGCACGGAAGTTAAATTTCAGCTGGATGATCATGGAAAACCGATTGGCGTGTATGTTAAGGAACGTAAAGATGCGCATAAACTCATTGAAGATTTCATGCTGCTTGCCAATAAAAAGGTGGCAGAGTTTATTGCGAAAAAGGGAAAGGGCAAACAAAAATATACTTTTGTATACCGCTCACATGATTCTCCAAACCTGGAAAACCTGGGCAACTTTGCCCTGTTTGCTGCACGTTTCGGTTATAAAATCAACATGAAGTCTGATAAGGACATTGCAAAGTCGCTGAACTTCCTGATGGAAGACGTGGAAGGAAAAAAAGAACAAAATGTGTTGACACAGCTGGCCATACGGTCGATGGCAAAGGCCATTTATACGACAAAAAAGACCAGTCACTACGGCCTGGCATTTGACCATTACACACATTTCACCTCACCAATCAGACGATACCCTGATGTGATGGTGCACCGCCTGCTGGCCGGCTACCTGAATGGGGAGCGCTCGGCCAATGAAGATGAATACGAAACTGCCGCTTCGCACTCCTCTGCAATGGAAAAACGTGCCGCTGATGCTGAACGTGCATCCATTAAATATAAACAGGTAGAATATCTGGAAGAAAATGTAGGGAAACTATTTATGGGCATCATTTCGGGTGTAACAGAATGGGGAATGTATGTTGAACTGATTGAAAATAAATGCGAGGGAATGATCAGGCTGAAAGATATTGCTGACGATTTTTATGTACTTGACGAAAAGAACTATTGCATTGTTGGCCAGCGGAAGAAAAAGAAATATCAGTTGGGCGATGAGGTGAAGGTAAAGGTCAAAAAAGTAGATCTTGCAAAAAGACAGATCGATTTTTCATTAGTTCAGGAC